>Ga0302314_10006452_pt1 | contig 21222 bp, 25 predicted proteins | sample III_Palsa_N2_3_FD_200533 | JGI IMG/M metagenome (GOLD analysis project Ga0302314, IMG submission 200533) | Peat permafrost microbial communities from Stordalen Mire near Abisko, Sweden - III_Palsa_N2_3 | ecosystem: Environmental > Terrestrial > Soil > Palsa > Peat permafrost | place: Sweden...
AACCTCCTGGAGCGTGGGGACCGGATGATGATGGCGGCGGGGGTGGAGGGGCGGATGCCGTTCATGGACGCAAATCTGGCCGCGCTGACCGCGAGCTTTCCCGACCGGCTGCTGTTCGACCGGCGGGGCGGCAAGGCGATCCTGCGCGCCGCCGCTGCGGACCTGCTGGACGCGGAGACCCTCAACCGGCGCAAAGTCGGGTTCAGGACCCCTGTGGGCGACTGGTTCAGGGGCGAGCTGCGGCCCATGCTGCTGGACCTGCTATCCGGCGAGGGCTCACAGGTCCGGCGGCTGGTGGACGGGGCGGCGATCGACCGCATGCTGGCGGAGCACCTGCCTCGCCGCGTGGATCACACGGGCATGCTGTGGACGCTGGCCAACCTGGAGCTGTTCCTGCGGGAATACCGGCTGGACGTGGACGCCTGACGCAGAAAGGCTCAGGCCGCCCTTACGGCCTCCGGCGCCGACGATCCCATGGGCTTCATGCCGAGGTCGGCCAGGAGGCGGGCGTCCTCATCCTGCCCCGGCAGGGGCGTGGTGAGGAGCTTGGCGCCGACGAAGATGGAGTTGGCGCCAGCCATGAAGCAGAGCGCCTGCATCTCGCGGCTCATGCCTTCCCGCCCGGCGGCGATGCGGACCATGGACTTGGGGCAGACGAGGCGGGCGACGGCGACGGTGCGTACGAACTCCAGCCCGTCGATGGGGTCGCTATCGCCGAGCGGCGTGCCGGGGATGGGGACCAGCGCGTTCACCGGCAGGCTTTCGGGGTGGGCGGGGAGGGTGGCGAGCGAATGCAGCAGGCCCGCGCGATCCGCGCGGCTCTCGCCCATGCCGACGATGCCGCCGCAGCAGACGCTCATGCCCGCGTCCCGCACATGCGCCAGCGTATCGAGGCGGTCGCCATAGGTGCGGGTGGTGACCACCGTGTCGTAGTATTCCGGCGAGGTGTCGAGGTTGTGGTTATAGTAGTCGAGGCCCGCCGCCTTCAGCGCCTTGGCCTGATCCGGCGTCAGCATGCCGAGGGTGGCGCAGGTCTCGAGGCCGAGCGCCTTAACGCCGGAGATCATGGCCGCCAGCTTGGGGGTGTCCCGGTCCTTCAGGTCCCGCCACGCCGCGCCCATGCAGAACCGCTGCGCGCCCGCCGCCTTGGCGCGCATGGCGTCGGCGATGACGGCGGTCGCGTCCATCAACTTGGAGGCTTTCAGCCCGGTGTCGAACGAGGCGGACTGGCTGCAGTAGCCGCAGTTCTCCTCGCACCCGCCGGTCTTCACCGACAGCAGCTGGGAGAGCTGGATTTCAGAGGGATCGAACCAGGCGCGATGCACGCTGGCCGCCTGGAACATCAGGTCGTTGAAGGGCAGGTCGAACAGGGCCTCCACCTCGGCGCGGGTCCAATCGGTGCGGGGCTCTGCGGGATCGCGCGGGGTCATCGGAACGCTCCTTCACTGTGGCTCGCCTTTCAACACGCAATCGGGCGCGATGCAAAGACGTGGATCGTCGTCGGATCGGCTATAACCGGGTTGTGACCCCCAAGGACCTCATCCGCGCCGAAGCGCTGAAGCTGGGCTTCGGCGCCTGCCGCATCGCGCGGGCGGACGCGCCGTGGCTGGCGGGCGAGCGGCTGGCCGAGTTCGTGGAGAAGGGCCGCCACGGCACCATGGACTGGATCGAGACGACCCAGGATCGCCGCAGCCATCCCAACGCCATGTGGCCGGACGCGCGCTCCGCCATCGTGCTCGGCATGAACTATGGACCCGACCACGATCCCCGCGACCAGCTGCTCGACCGGGACCGCGCGGCCATCAGCGTCTATGCGCAGGGTGACGACTACCACGAGCTGATCAAGGGGCGGCTGAAGGTGCTGGGCGGCTGGATGGCCGCCAGGTTCGGCTGCGAGCTGAAGGTGTTCGTGGATACGGCGCCCCTGATGGAAAAGCCCCTGGCCCAGGCGGCGGGTGTGGGTTGGCAGGGCAAGCACACCAATCTGGTTTCGCGTGACTTCGGCTCTTGGCTGTTCCTGGGCTCGATCCTGACCACGCTGGAGATCGAGCCGGATGCGCCAGAGACCGACCATTGCGGCCAATGCCGGGCTTGTCTCGACATCTGCCCGACCAACGCGTTTCCCGCGCCGTATCAGCTCGACGCCCGCGCCTGCCTCTCCTACCTCACCATCGAGCACAGGGGGCCGATGCCGCGCCGATACAGGGCGGCGATGGGCAATCGCATCTACGGTTGTGACGACTGCCTCGCCGCCTGTCCCTGGAACAAGTTCGCTCAAACGGCTCAGGAGCAGCGGCTGCATGCGCGGGACGCCCTGCGCGGGCCGGCGCTGCAGGATCTGGCGCGACTGGACGATCCCGCTTTCCGCGCCCTCTTCGCCAAATCGCCGGTGAAACGGATCGGGCGGGACCGCTTCATCCGCAACGTCCTCTACGCCATCGGCAATTCCAGCGAGGCTCGGCTGGCGGGCGAGGCGGAGCGGCTGCTGGACGATCCCTCGCCGCTGGTGCGCGGGGCGGCGGCGTGGGCGCTGTCGCGGCTTCTGCCGCCCCCAGCCTTTCGGGCTCTGAGCGGATCGAGGATCGGATTGGAGGCTGATCCCGATGTCGCCGCAGAGTGGCGCTCCGCTAGCCCGGATAAGGATGCGCCGCCGATCCCCGGATGAAACCGACTGTCGCGCCCGCCAGTCCGACGATAATGAACTGCACCGCCAGCGCGCAGAGGATCAGCCCCAGCACCCGCACCACGATGCTCATCCCCACCTTGCCGAGCGCGCGGGAGATCATGCCGGACAGGAGGAAGGCGATCAGCACCGCCACGGCCACGCCGAAGATGGCGGTGATCCCTGCGGCTGTGCCCTGCCATCCCGCTTCGGCGTTCTGGCCGGCGTAGATCACCACCGCCGAAATGGCGCCGGGACCGATCAGCAGCGGCATGCCGAAGGGCACGATCATCCGCTCGAACAGCTTTCGCGCCGAGGCGGCGGTGGAGAGAATCTCCCCCTCCTGCGCCATGCTGGCGAAGGTTGCGGTGAAGTCGTCGCCCATCATCACGAGGCCGAGGCGGAACAGGAGAACGCCGCCGGCGATCCTGAACGCCGTCATGGAGATGCCGAAGTACTGGAGGATCGCCACGCCGGTGAAATAGAAGAAGGTCAGGAAGGCGAAGGCGAAGATCGAGATGTAGAGCGCGATCCGCCGCTGCGCCGCCCGGCTGGCGCCCGCCGTGGCCGCTGCGAACAGGGGCACGTTGCCGATCGGGTCGATCAGGGCGAACAGGGCGACGAAGAAATTGACTGTAAGGGCGACGAAGGACATGATCGTCTCTTAGCCTGCATCGCCATTCAAAGCCGAGTCCCCGGCTTTCATTCGCTCGCCGAAGGAGCCTGCCCATGCCTGCCGCCGTTCGTGTCGTCGACGCGCCCGCCGATCCCCGCCTGATCTGCCCCCTCGACATGCCGACCCGCGGTGACGCCGAGGCCATGGTGGAGCGGCTGGGCGACGCCGTCAGCTTCTACAAGATCGGGCTGGAGCTCCTGGCCACCGAGGGCATGGCCTTCGCCAAGGATCTGCGCCGCCGGGGCCGCCAGGTATTCGCCGACTGGAAGTTGCACGACATCGGCAATCAGGTGGAGCGGGCGGCCGCGGCCATCGCCGCCTCCAACGCTTGCGACCTCCTCACCGTCCATGCCGAGCCGCAGGTGATGGCGGCGGCGGTGAAGGGGCGGGGCGGGGCGCGTTACATGAAGATCCTCGGCGTCACGGTGATGACCAGCCTGTCGGAAGAGGACCTGAAAGAGATGGGCTACGGCATGGGCGTCCAGGCGCTGGTGGAGCGGCGCATCCGTCAGGCCATCGACTGTGGGGTGGACGGCATCGTCGCCAGTCCGCACGAGGCGGCCATGGCGCGCCGGATCGCCGGGCCGGGGTTCTTGGTGGTGACGCCGGGGGTGCGCCCCTTGTGGTCGGCCAAGAACGACCAGTCTCGCGCCGCCACGCCTGCGGAGGCGCTGAAGGCCGGCGCGACGCATCTTGTCTGCGGCCGCCCCATCACCGGCGCCAACGATCCCCGCGCCGCCGCCCTGCAGATCGTCGAGGAGATGGCGGGACTCTGATTTCTTCTTCCGCCCTTCGAAGCGGGAAGGAAATGAGAGGTCAATCCAGGCATACCACCTGGGCCACGCTGAGCTCCCGCCGCAGGTCGTCCGCAGCCCTGCCGTAGTTGTCGACACTGATGGGATCACGTGGCTGGGCGGGGAGGAGCTGCGGCGTCCGGGTCTCCTGCAAGGCCTGGCGGATGGCGTCGAAGGGCGCGGCGTAGAGGCGGCCCCGACGGGGCGCTTCGGCGAGGGTCACGCCTACCACCTGTCCCCGTGCATCCAGCACCGGCGCGCCGGAGAGGCCCGCCAGATCGCCGTGCAGACCCCCCGTGCGACCGGCTTCGGCCCAGGATAGCACCGACTCGGCGCGGGTGGTGCGGAGCCCCGTCTTGCTGCGGGCGCGGAACTCCAGCGTCTGGCGACCGAGAAGGCGGGTGGTGACCTCGCCCGGACGGTCCTGCGGAAAACCGGGGTGGAAGCCCCGTTCACCGAGACGCAGGCCGCCGTTGGACGCCAGCGGCAATGCCGGTGCGCCGCCCTCGGTGGTGAGCACCGCCACGTCAGTGGCCGGAGCGTCGGCGGGGACTTCCAGCACGCGGGCGGCGGCGGCCTTTCCGGGCGCCTCCATGAGTGCGACCCGGCTGCAGCCCGCCACCACGTGCCGCGCCGTCAGCCAGACGCCGCGGGGCGCGATGGAGAAGGCGGTGCCGCTCATGGGGCCGGACGGATCGGCGGAGACCTTCACCACCACCTGCGGCGCGAAGGTCGAGGCGGACGGCAGGAGCCGGCCCTCTTCGGAGGAGAGCGGCGGCGGAGCGGGCGGGGCGTCGGCGTTCTCACGGCGGCCCAGGGCGGCGATCACCAGCGCGGCGACGATGGCGGCGTAGATCAGCCAGTCCGGCAGATGTGGAAAATGCCAGCGCGCCCCCGCCTGGTCCATGTCAGCCCGCGCGCCTCATCCGGCCACCGCGGCCGCCAGCACGAGGGCCGCGCCGACGCGGGCGGCGGCGAGTAGCACGGCGGCGTCGGTCTCGCCGTCCCGCACCCGTTGTGGAATGCCTGTGAGGAGCAGGTCGATCAGCCGGAACACCAGGAGCTGGACCACGATCAGGCTGGCGCCCCAGAGGCTGATCTCGATCCACGACGCTGAAGCGGTGAGGGATACGGCGATGGGCACCGCCAGACCGAGCAGCGCGCCCGCGAAGGAGATGGTCGCCGCCGTCGATCCCTCCCGGATCAGGATCACCTCCTTGATCGGCGACAGGAAGCCATAGACGGCGCAGCCCAGCACCAGGATCGCGAGGCTGATCCCCGCATGCAGGATGGTGACGGGAAACCCGGCGGCGAAGGCCTGAACCTCTGGACTCATCAGGCGACCTTCATCGGGCAGGCGTCATGGGGCGACGGCGGCCTCAACCTCGAGGCGGCGACGGGCGCTGGCGCGCACCTTCTCGCTCTCGGACTTCAGCTGGCCGCAGGCGGCGAGGATGTCACGCCCGCGCGGGGTGCGGATGGGCGAGGAGTAGCCTGCCCGGTTGAGGATGCCGGCGAAGGTCTCGATCGTTCCCCAGTCGGAGCATTCGTAGGGCGAGCCCGGCCACGGATTGAACGGGATCAGGTTGATCTTGGCGGGCACGCCCTTCATCAGCTGGATCAGGGCGCGCGCCTCGGCGAGGCTGTCGTTGACGCCCTTCAGCATCACATATTCGAAGGTGACGCGCCGGGCGTTCGAGAGGCCCGGATAGGCCTTGATACCCTCCATCAGCTCGGCGATGGGGAATTTCCTGTTGAGCGGCACCAGCTCATCGCGCAGCGCATCGTTGGTGGCGTGCAGCGAGATGGCCAGCATGGCGCCGGTGGTCTCGCCGAGCTTGATCAGTTCGTGCACGACGCCGGAGGTCGAGACGGTGATGCGCCGCCGCGACAGGGCGATACCTTCCCCGTCGGAGATCACCTCGATGGACTTGGCTACATTGTCGAGATTGTAGAGCGGCTCGCCCATGCCCATGAACACCACGTTGGACAGGCGGCGCTCCTCGGCGTCGGACGGCCATTCGCCGAGGTCGTCCTTGGCCACCAGCACCTGGGCGATGATCTCGGCGGCGGTGAGGTTGCGCACCAGCGCCTGGGTGCCCGTGTGGCAGAAGGTGCAGTTGAGCGTGCAGCCCACCTGGCTGGAGACGCAGAGCGCGCCGGCCCGGCCCACGTCGGGGATATAGACGGTCTCCACCTCGATGCCGGGGGCCATGCGGATCAGCCACTTGCGGGTGCCGTCTTTCGAGACCTGCCGCTCCACCACCTCGGGGCGGTCCAGGGTGAAGTGCTCGGCGAGCGTGGCGCGCATCTCCTTGGAGACGTTGGTCATCACATCGAAGGTGGTGGCGCCGGAATGGTGGATCCATTGCCACAGCTGCACTGCGCGCATCTTGGCCTTGGAGGCGTCTACGGCGCCGCTGTCGATCAACGCCTGCACCAGCTCGCTGCGCGTCAGCCCGGACAGGTTCGGGCGCGCGGTCGCGGCGGCGGCGGACGGCCGGGAGGAGGAAAGTGTCTGGCTCGTCATGGCCGCTACTGTTACAGTTCAGGGTGATCTAGCAGATAAGGGCGCACACGCCAAAGCGCTCCCTCAATCGGCGAAGGCGGCCGAGACGATCCGCCCGTCGGGATAGAGCGCCGCGCGCTTCATGCCGGCGGAGACGTAGGGCATGGCCACCGACCCATCGGCGCCCACCGCGATCATGCCGCCCTCGCCGCCGAGCGCCTTGATCTCGGCAAGCACGGCGTCCGTCGCGTCGGCGAGGGTCTGGCCGGTCAGGCGCATGCGGAACGCCACCTGCGACGCCGCGCTGACCCGCATGAAGAACTCGCCCTGGCCGGTGCAGGAGATGGCGACCTTGCGGTCCGCCCAGGTTCCCGAACCGATGATCGGCGCATCCCCCACCCGGCCCGGCAGCTTTTCGAACACGCCGCCGGTGGAGGTCGATCCCGCCAGGCGGCCCTCCAGATCCAGCACCACGCAGCCCACCGTGCCGTGCGAGAGGCCCGCCGCTTGACCCGGCGCGTGGTTGGACTCCTCCGCCCCCGCCCGGGTGAACCAGGACTCGGGATCGTGGATGCGGGCTAAGCCCTGCCTGCCTGCGAAGTCCGCCGCGCCCGCACCGGCCAGCATCACGTGGGGCGTCGCCTCCATCACAGCGCGGGCGGCGGCCACCGGGCTCTCCAATCCGATCAGGGCGGCGACAGCGCCCGCATGGCCGGTGGCGCCGTCCATCAGGCTGGCGTCCAGTTCATAGGCGCCGGCGAGGTTGGGCGAGGCGCCGCGTCCGGCCACATAGAGGCCGGAAATCTCCAGCGCCGCCACCGTCTCCACCACCACGTCCAGCGCCGAGGCGCCGGCGGAAAGCCGGTCCCGCGCCATCTCCACGAGGCCCCGCATATGCTCGACCTCGCGGCTGTAGTCGCGGCCCGCCTTGGCGCCCGCGCCGCCGTGGAGCGCCAGCGCAATCGTCCCCGTCATGCTGAACCCTTCATACCGAAACCTCGAAAACGCCTTGGCGCCGCACCGGGCGTTGGGATAGCGTCCGCGCGCATTGAAAGCCATAAAAAGGAAACGCCGATGAAGGCCGTACTCAGCAAAGCCGTGGGCGGACCGGACACCCTGGTTCTGGAGGAGGTCGCCGATCCGACCCTGAAGCCCGGCGAGGTGCTGGTGGCGGTGAAGGCCTGCGGCGTCAACTATCCCGACGTCATCATCATCGAGGACAAGTATCAGTTCAAACCCGAACGCCCCTTCTCCCCCGGCGGCGAGATCGCCGGCGTGGTCGAGGCTGTGGGCGAGGGCGTGACATCGGTGAAGGTCGGCGACCGGGTGATCGGCCAGGCGGGCTGGGGCGGCATGGCGGAAAAGATCGCCTTGGCCGAAGTCCGCTGCATTCCCATGCCGGTCGGCATGTCGTTCGAAGAAGGCGCCGCCTTCATCATGACCTACGGCACCTCCCACTACGCCCTGAAGCAGCGGGCCGATATCAAGCCCGGCGAGACCCTGCTGGTGTTGGGAGCGGCCGGGGGCGTGGGTCTGGCGGCGGTGGAGCTCGGCAAGGCAGCCGGCGCTCGGGTGATCGCCGCCTGCTCCAACCAGGAAAAGGTCGACCTCTGCAAGGCGCACGGCGCCGACGACGGGGTGGTCTATCAGCGCGGCCCGTTCGACAAGGACGGCAAGAAGGCGCTGGCCGACCTCTTCAAGAGCGTGTGCGGCAAGGACGGCGCGAACGTGATCTATGACGCGGTCGGCGGCGACTACGCCGAGGCGGCGCTGAGGGCCATCGCCTGGGAAGGCCGGTTCCTGGTGATCGGCTTCCCATCGGGCATCCCGTCCATTCCCCTGAACCTCACCCTTTTGAAGGGCTGCCAGATCGTCGGCGTGTTCTGGGGCGCCTTCACCGCCAAGGACCCCAAGGGCAATGCGGAGAACATCGCCGACCTGATGAGCCTGTACGCCTCGGGCAAGATCAAGCCCCACGTCTCGGCCACCTACCCGATGGTGCAGGCGGGCCAGGCCATCACCGACCTCGCCGAACGCCGCGCCCAGGGCAAGGTCGTAGTGACGATGGGCTGACGTGGACAGCTCGATGTTTGTCGCTTATAAGTGACAATTGCTGTGATCGAAGTCCGGCAGACCGATACCTTCGCGAGATGGCTTCGGTCGCTTCGGGACAAACGCGGCCAAGCGATCATCGCCTCGCGGATCGCAAGGATGGAGATCGGTAATTTCGGGGATGCCAAGGCCGTGGGTGAAGGCGTTTCCGAACTGCGGATCGATTTCGGTCCGGGGTATCGGGTCTATTTCACGCGGCGAGGCGGGGTTGTCGTCATCCTGCTCTGCGGCGGCGACAAGAGCTCGCAGGCGCGGGATATCGCAAGAGCCAAGACAATGGGGGCGGAGGATCGGAATGATGCTTGAGACAACGCCGTTCGACGCATCGAACTATCTGGACACGCCAGAGGCCATAGCAGCCTTCCTGACCGACGCCTTCGAGGAGGGCGACGCCGCCGTTATTTCTCACGCGCTCGGCGTCGTCGCCAAGGCCCAGGGCATGAGCCGGCTGGCGCATGACACAGGCCTGTCGAGGCAAGCGCTTTATCGATCTCTCAGCACCGGCGGCAGACCTGAACTTTTAACGGTGCTGAAGGTCTTGAACGCTCTTGGGATTCGGCTGGCGGCGACCGCAGTCGCTTAATAATTCGCTTCATAAAACAAAAAAACAGGGAAACGACCAATGGCCAATCGTCTCGATAACAAGATCGCCCTCATCACCGGCGCGGCGTCCGGCATCGGCCTCGGTACGGTGGAGCTGTTCGTCGCCGAGGGCGCCAAGGTGGTGGTGGCCGACGTGCAGGACGCCAAGGGCGCGATCCTGGAGCAGCGCTTCCCCGGCAAGGTGGTCTACGCCCATTGCGACGTGACCAGGGAGGCGGACATCGCCGCCGCCGTCGCGAAGGCGCAATCCGAGTTCGGCGGTCTCGACATCCTCTTCAACAACGCCGGTCACGGCGGGGCGGTGGGCACGGTGGAGGAGACCAACGCCGAGGCGTGGGACCAGACCTTCGCCCTCCTGGTCCGCGCCGCCATCCTCGGCATGAAGCACGCGGTGCCGCTGATGAAGGCGCGCGGGGGCGGATCGGTGATCAACACCGCCTCCATCGCCGGCCTGCAGGCCGGCTGGGGCCCCATCGCCTATTCGACGGCCAAGTGCGCGGTGATCCACCTCTCCAAGGTGACGGCGGCTGAGCTTTCTCCCCAGAACATCCGCGTCAACGCCATATGCCCCGGCCTCATCGCCACCTCCATCTTCGGCGCCTCCATGGGCCTGCCCCGCGAAGTGGCCGATCAGATGGCGGCGCGGATCGAGGAGGTGGCGCCCAAGTTCCAGCCGGTCCCCAAGGCCGGCGTGCCGAAGGACATCGCCGAGGCGGCGCTGTTCCTGGCCTCCGACGCTTCCGCCTTCATCTCGGGCACGCATCTGGTGGTTGACGGCGGCATCACCATCGGCTCGCGCCATTCGTGGAACCCGGAGACGGTGTCGCCGCTCTTGGAGGCGCTGGGCATCACCGCCGAGCAGGCCCAGGCCATGGCCGAGGCCCGCAGGACGGCGCAGAACGGATAGGCGGCCCAACGGGCGGCTTGGAACTCCCGCGTTCAGCCGCTATCACCCGCGCCAAACCCGTTTTCGTTTTGAGATCCGCCATGTCCGACACCCCTCCCGACCGCCTCTCCGCCAATCCGGGCACGCCCTTCTATGACGCCGCCGCCCTGGATCGGGGCGTGGGGGTGCGCTTCAAGGGCGTGGAGAAGACCAATGTGGACGAATACTGCGTCTCCGAAGGCTGGGTGCGCCTGACCGCCGGCGCCGCCAAGGACCGCAAGGGCAACGCCATGACGGTGAAGCTTCAGGGCCCGGTGGAGCCCTATTATCGCGACGTGGAGCCTCCCGCGGCGGACTGAGGACGTATCGCGGTCAGACCGCGATCTTCATCACCGGGGCGTGCATGAAGAGGAAGGCCGCGGCGATCCCGACCTGCGCCCCGTAGTAGAGCCACCATACCGCCAGGTCGGCCCATCGGTTGGGCCGGCCCTCGTAGCGGAATAGGCGCAGCGCCAGGATTCCGTCCGAGGCGAAGAAGGCGACCGCCCCCGCCATCGCCGGCCATCGGAACAGGGGCAGGGTGAAGGCGGTGAACACCATGGCGACGATGGCCAGCATGTAGACCGTCACCGGCCCCATCATGGGTCCGAGCTTCGGCGCGATCACCCGGAAGACGATCACCGCCGCGCCCGCCACGGCGATCACGCCGGCGAAGCGGACCAGTTCCTGCTCGAACATGGCGATCCCGCCGCCGGCCCGGAGGAACAGCACGAGATAGGCGGCGTGGGCCAAGAGGAAGCTCAGAAGGCCGAACGGCAGCCACTTCTTCGGATCGCCCGCCAGGAAGCCGTCGCCGAGAACCGATAGCGTCAGCCCTACCGCCACGAGCCACCCCTGCCCGCTTATCCACGCCATCACTGCCATCGCGCCCACCGCGACGGTCTTGACGAGGGTGCGCAGCATCGATGGCGGCTTCTGCAGCAGCCAGCAGCCGTAGAGCAGTGACGCAATCACGGATACGGCCGCAAGTCCTGCGGTCGGCGTCAGCAGAAGGGCGAGATTCAACCGAACGCCATCCGGTTCAGGGTGCGACGGGCCAGCTCCCGGTGGCGAGGCTGGACCGCGCGATTGGCGAAGGCGATGGCGGCGGCGATCACCGCCGCGTCGTCGGCCATGATCAGGCCGGGAATGGGCAGGCGCTTCGGCCGAAACGGCTTGGGAATCACGAAGAAGGCGAGGGCGGCCAGGAGGATCGCCTTGGTGGAGGCGGGGGTTTCCCGGTCGATGGCGCAGAACCACAGCGACACGGCGTCCTCGGCGAACGGGATGTGGGCCGCCACCTTGCGGATCTTCGGCCAGAAGCCCTTGCGAACGACGCTTGCGTTGACGCGCACGGCATGCAGCACAACCGCCCGCGACGCGGGGAGACGGCCGGTTTCAAAGGCGGGTTCTGCTTCCTCGTTCACGCTGATAAACCCTCGGGAAAGCGCGGATCGACGCGCCGAGCCTAGCATAAGAGCACAGGAAAACGCCCATGAAACTCGACTCATCCATTTCCGCCGTGGTCACCGGCGGCGCCTCCGGCCTCGGCGAAGCCACCGCCCGCGCGCTGGCCGCCCACGGGGTCAAGGTCGCCCTGTTCGACATGAACGAAGAGAAGGGCGAGGCCGTAGCCAAGGACATCGGCGGCGTCTTCTGCAAGGTGAACGTGACGTCGGACGCCGATGTGGACGCCGGGTTCGAAAAGGCCCGCGCCGCCCACGGCCAGGAGCGGATTCTCGTCAACTGCGCCGGCACCGGCAACGCCGCCAAGACCGCCGGCCGCGACCGCGCCACCGGCGAGACCAAGCACTTCCCGCTCGACGCATTCAACATGATCATCCAGATCAACCTCGTCGGCACCTTCCGCTGCATCGCCAAGTCGGCGAAGGGCATGCTAGACCTAGAGCCCATCGACGGCGAACGCGGCGCCATCGTCAACACCGCCTCCGTCGCCGCCGAAGACGGCCAGATGGGCCAGGCCGCCTATTCCGCCTCCAAGGGCGGCGTGGTCGGCATGACGCTTCCCATCGCCCGCGACCTCTCCAGCGAAGGCATCCGGGTCAACACCATCCTTCCGGGCATCTTCAACACGCCGCTGATGAACGCAGCCCCGCCGCAGGTGAAGGAAGCGCTGGCCGCCTCGGTGCCCTTCCCCAAGCGCCTCGGCAACGCCGAAGAATATGCGTCGCTCGCTTTGGAGATGATCCGCAACGGCTACTTCAACGGCGAGGACGTGCGGCTGGACGGCTCCATCCGCATGGGTCTGCGGTAAGTAGGTAGCGCCCCTCTCCCCTCGGGGAGAGGTGAGGGCGAGGGGAGCCGGTGCGCCGGCGCACCGGGTTACTCCGCCAGCATCTGCGTCACCCGGTCGAGCAGGAGCCGCCCGGCCGGCGTGGCGCGAAGGTTGGCGGCGTCGGCGACGATCATGCCGGCGTCGACCAGTTCAGCCATGCGTGCGAGGGACAGGGCGGCAAGCTCCGTCCTCGACACGCCCTCATAGGTGCGAAGGCCCATCAGGAGCCGTTCCTCGGCGCGGGCGCGGGGATCGAGCACGTCGCGCACCGCCAGCCCGTCTCCGCCCTTGGCCACATGGGCGATGTAGTCGGCGATCCCGCGCGGCGTCTCGGTGGCGACCCGCTCGCCGTCGAACGTCAGCCGCCCGTGCGCCGCCGGACCGACGCCGAGGTAGTCCTCGCCGCGCCAGTAAATGAGATTGTGCCGCGAGCGCGCCGCCTCGCCGCGGGCATGGTTGGAGACCTCGTAGGCGTCGAAGCCCAGCGCCTCCAGGGCGTCCTGCGTCTCGTCGTAGAGGGCGGCGGCGAGATCGGGGTCGGCGGGGGCGAAGGCGCCGCGCCGCACCGCCCGGTCGAAGGCCGTCCCCGCCTCTATGGTCAGCTGGTAGGGGGAGATGTGCTCGGCGCCGAGCGCCGCCGCCGCGTTCAGGGTGTCGCGCCACCCCGCCAGGGTCTGGCCGGGCAGGGCGTAGATGAAATCCAGCGACAGGCGGCGAAAGAGCTTGCCGCCCAGCGTCGCCGCCCGCCGCGCCTCGTCCGCGCCGTGATTGCGACCCAGGAAGGCGAGGCTCGCATCGTCCAGCGCCTGCACGCCGAGGGACAGGCGGTTCACCCCCGCGGCGGCGAAGGCGGCGAAGCGGTCGGCCTCCGCGTCGGTGGGGTTGGCCTCCAGTGTGATCTCGATCTCGTCCGCACCGGGCCAGACCGACCGGCAGAGGGCGATCAGCCGCCCCGCCGCCTCGGGATCCATCAGGGAGGGCGTGCCGCCGCCGAGGAAGATGGAGACTAGCCGCCGCTCGCCCAGCATCGCCGCCTGCGCGGTCAGATCCGCCGCGATGGCGTCCACCAGCGCCGCCTGCTCGGCCTTCTTCCCCCGGTCGCGCACCACGGCGAAGTCGCAGTAGGGGCAGATGCGGGCGCAATAGGGCCAGTGGATGTAGACGCCCACAGCCGGGCGCGCGTTCGGGTTGGTCAAAAGAGGGCGGCTTTCAGCGTCTCGAACGCCCGCGCCCGGTGGCTCATGGCGTTCTTCTTGGCCGGGTCCATCTCGCCGAAGGTCTCGGTCTCGCCGTCGGGAATGAAGATGGGATCGTAGCCGAAGCCCTGCGCGCCGCGGCCCGGACAGACGATCCGTCCGTCCACCCGGCCCTCCACCGCCACCACGGCGCCATACGGCCAGGCCACGGCGAGCGCCGAGGTGAACCAGGCGTGGTCGCTGCCCCCCGCGGCGATCATCTCCTGCTCGACCCGGTCCATGGCGAAGTCGAAGTCGCGGCCGCTGGTGGTCTCGGCCCAACGCGCTGAATAGATCCCCGGCGCGCCGCCCAGCGCCGTGATCGACAGCCCGGAGTCGTCGGCGATGGCGATCAGGCCCGAGGCGTCCGCCGCCGCCCGCGCTTTCAGCACCGCATTGCCGACGAAGGTGGCCTCGACTTCCTCGGGCTCAGGCAGGCCCAACGCCCCCGCTGTGACGATCTGGAACCGCCCATCCAGGAGCTCGGCGATCTCCACCGCCTTGCCCGCATTGTGGGTGGCGCAAACCAGTTTCGCGCCGGTTTCGAGCTTCAGAGCCATCCTGTCGAACCTTACTGAATTTTCACAACATTGCGGAAGTTTAATATCGTTAAACGATATGTAATTTGATTGATTACCGATGCGGGCCTATTCCTCTGGCCATGGAGACGCCGCCCCGGCCCTCCACCGCAAGGGTCTCCAAGGCCCTTAAAACCGAGGAGATATCAAGATGTCCGTTTCCCAGATGTTCGACCGCTACGCCAACGTCGCCGTCATCGCCGTGCTGCTCTCCAGCCTGCCGATCGCCGTCTACGGCTTCGTCGCCCACTCCCTCTAAACCGTTCCTCACCCTACCCACACAACCCAACCCACAGGAGATTTTCAAATGGCCCTTTCCAACATGTTCGACCGTTTTGCCAACACCATCGTGATCGGCGCCCTGCTTTCCGGCCTGCCCCTCGCGGTCATCGGCTTCTTCGCTCACTCCTGAGCGACGTCTTGAACCGGGAAGAAGCGTTGACGCGGCGATAGAGATGCCCAAATTGGCAAGCCGCGTCACGCTCCACCGGACCCTAGGAATTCTGCCGACCATGCGCACCCTCGGCCCTGGGTCGATCGCCTCCCTTCTGAAGATCGCGCTGGACGTGGCCTACGCCGCCCTCTGGGCCGCCCTCGTCCTCATCGTCTTCGCCGCTGCCGCCGGGCTCCTGGCCCTGCCCTTCGTGGCCAACAGCGCCAGCAACGTCCTCCAGTTCGACGGGAGCTTGAACGGTCACAAGACCGATCTGGCGACCCTCCTCCATCGCTGGCCCATGCTGCTGGCCGCCGCCGTCGCCGTGGCCGCCTATGTGGGCGTGCTGCTGGTCATCTTCTTCCGCCTCCGCCAGGTGTTCACCACCCTGATCATGGGCGACCCGTTCCGCCCCGAGAACGTGGGGCGCCTGCGCATCGTCGGCCTCGCGCTCATCGCGCTGGAGGTCGTCGGCTATGTGGTGCGGATGGCGCTGGCCTGGGCCCTGCCCGAGCGGGGCGACAGCGTGGACTTCAGCGTCAATCTTTCCGGGTGGTTCGCTATCCTCGTGGTGTTCGTCCTGGCCGAGGTGTTCCGCGAGGGCGCACGCTTGCGTCGCGACGCCGAGCTGACCATCTGATCATGCCCATACGCGTCAATCTCGATAAAATCCTGGTGGACCGGCGCATGTCGCTGACCGAGCTCGCCGACCGGGTGGGGGTCACCATCGTCAACCTGTCGATCCTGAAGACCGGCAAGGCGCGGGCGGTGCGCTTCTCCACCCTGGACGCCCTCTGCCGCGAGCTGGATTGCCAGCCCGGCGACATCCTGCACTTCGTCCCCGGCCCGCCGGACGACCCCGGCGAAGACGGGCCCGGCTAGGTTTCCGTTTACGCCACCACCGCGTCCGGCTGTCGGTCCGGGTGGGCGGCGGCGAAGGCGGGGTGCTTTGTGGCGCGCTCGGCGACGGCGCGGATGGCGGGGAACGGCGTCAGGTCCACCGCATAGCGATTGGCGGAATAGACCTGCGGGATCAGGCAGCAGTCCGCCATCGTGGGCGCGTCACCGAAGGCCCACCCCTCTCCATGCTCGGCGACCAGGGGCTCCAGAACCTGGAAGCCGTCGGAAATCCAGCGCTGGATCCAGGTCCTCTGCCCCTCGTCCGACACCTTCATGGCGGCGAGCGCCCGACCGACGCGGGTGTTGTTCAGGGGGTGGATGTCGCTGGCGATGATCCCGCACATGGCGCGCACCGTCTGCCGATCCCAAAGGTCCTTGGGCAGGAGCGGCGGTTCGGGCCGCATCTCCTCCAGCCACTCCAGGATGGGCAGGCTCTGGGTGATGATGCGGCCGTCTACGTCCAGGGCCGGCACGAACCGTTGCGGGTTCACCGCGCGATAGGCGGCCTTGTGCTGCTCCCCAGCCAGAAGATCGACGGCGACGTAATCGTAGGCCAGACCCTTCAGGTTCAGCCCGATCCGCACGCGATAGGCCGAGGTCGCGCGCCATCCGCTGTAAAGCGTGAAGGCCATCAGGCGACCGTGAAGCGGATGGCGCCGAAGCCGTCGATCTCGCCTGAGACCACATCGCCGGGCTTCAGCGGCCCCACCCCGTCCGGCGTGCCGGTGAAGATCAGGTCGCCGGGCTGCAGCGTCCAGAGTCTGGAGACCGCGCTGATGATCTCGGGCACGCCCCAGATCATGTCCGACAGCACCCCGTCCTGCTTGGTCTCGCCGTTGACCGAAAGCGTGATGCGACCGTCGAAGCCGCCGCACTTCTCCGCGGGGCGGATCGGCCCGAGCGGGGCGGAGGCGTCGAAGCCCTTGCCGGAATCCCACGGCTGGCCCTTGTCCTTGGCGTGGTTCTGCAGGTCGCGCCGGGTCAGGTCGATGCCGACGGCGTAGCCGAACACCAGATCCAGCGCCTTGTCCGGCGCCACGTTCTTCCCTCCGGTCTTCAGCGCCACCACCAGCTCCACCTCGTGGTGCAGGTTGGACGTGCCGGGCGGATAGGGGATGACGCCGCCGTCCGCCACCGCCGCATCGCCGGGCTTCATGAAGAAGACCGGCGGCTGCTCCTTGGGGTCGCCCCCCATCTCCTTCACGTGCTTCCCGTAGTTGCGGCCGATGCAGTAGATGCGACGGACGGGAAAGCGCTGGTCGCTCCCCTCGATGGGCAGGGTGGGGACAGGCAGGGCGGGGATGGCGAGATCTGACATGGCCTTCACCTACTCCGGTCTTTCGCCCCGATAAAGGCGGCAAGCGCTGGTGCTGGCGTCCCTTATGGGCGAATGAACCGCCTTTCACTTGATGTGGAGGCCGCCGCCGTGCAGCTTGCCTGCGCACTCCGGGGACGCGCCATGCTGCAGATCGATGAGCTGACCCACGTCTACGCCAACGGCGTCAAGGCCCTGGACAATGTGACCCTGGCCATCCCCAAGGGGATGTTCGGCCTGCTCGGCCCCAACGGCGCGGGGAAGTCCAGCCTGATGCGCTGCATCGCCACCCTGCAGTCGCCCAGCGAAGGGCAGATCCATTTCGACGACATCGACGTGGTGAAGACGCCGGAGAAGCTCCGCCGCATCCTCGGCTATCTGCCGCAGGATTTCGGCGTCTATCCGCGCATCTCCGCCTACGACATGCTGGACCACATGGCGATCCTGAAGGGCCTGTCGGAGCCCAAGGCCCGCAAGGCCGAGGTGGAGCGCCTGCTGGAGCAGACCAACCTCTACGGTGTGCGCAAGAAGGCGCTGGCGGGCTTTTCGGGCGGCATGCGCCAGCGGTTCGGCATCGCCCAGGCCCTGCTCGGCGACCCCCGCCTCATCATCGTCGACGAGCCCACCGCCGGCCTCGACCCGGAGGAGCGCAACCGCTTCCTGAACCTCCTCTCCGAGATCGGCGAGAACGTGGTGGTGATCCTGTCCACCCACATCGTGGAGGACGTGACCGACCTCTGCCCCGCCATGGCGATCCTGGCCGGCGGCAAGATCGTCCGCACCGGCGCGCCGACGGCGCTGGTGAAGGAGCTCGACGGCAAGATCTGGATCAAGACCGTCGACAAGGCGGACATTGCCGAACTCGGCAAGACCCATCAGGTGATCTCCACCCGCCTGTCCGGGGGGCGCACCCTGGCGCACGTACTCTCCGACACCGATCCCGGCGACGGCTTCACCCCGCATCACGGCGGGCTGGAAGACGTCTATTTCTCCACCCTTCGCGCCTCGCGTCTCGCGGCCTAGCCCGATGTTCGTCAGGATTATCGGCTTCGAGCTGCGCTACCAGCTGAGGAACCCCGTGTTCTGGACGGGCGTGATCCTGTTCTTCCTGCTCACCTTCGGCCTGACCACCAGCGACCAGATTTCGATCGGGTCCAATTCCAACGTGCATGTGAATTCGCCGTTCGCGATGGCGCAAGCGGAACTGGCCTTCTCGCTCTTCTTCATGTTCGTCTCCACGGCCTTCGTGGCCAATGTGGTGGTGCGCGACGACGAGACGGGCTACGGCCCGATCATCCGCGCCACCCGAATCCGCAAGTTCGACTACCTGTTCGGCCGCTTTCTCGGCGCCTTCATCGCCGTGGCGCTGGCGTTCCTGGCGGTGCCGCTGGCGACCTTCGTCGGCACGCTGATGCCGTGGGTCGATCCGGACAAGATCGGGGCGTTTCGACCGGGCGACTACGCCTACACCTATCTCGTCGTCGCCCTGCCTGGGCTGTTCCTGACCTCCGCCGGCTTCTTCGCCCTGGCCACCGCCACCCGTTCGATGATGGGCACCTATGTGGGCCTGGTGGCGATCCTGGTGACCTACACCATCGTCACCACGATCGCGTCCAAGCCCGAATACATGACGGCGATGGCCTATCTGGACCCGATGGGGTTCGGGGCGGTGGACCTGGTCACCCGCTACTGGACGGTCGCGGAGAAGAACACCCTCCTGATGCCGATCGTCGGCCCGGTCCTGTGGAACCGGGCCTTGTGGTTCACCGTCGCCTGCGGCCTCCTGGCGATCGCATACTTCAGCTTCAAGTTCGAGACGCGGGGCAGAAAGGCGAGAAAAAAGGACGCGCTCGGCACCCAGGCCGTTGCGGCCGCTCCGCCGCCGACCGCCTTCGTACGCGCCGTTCCCCGCTTCGACGCCGCCGCCGCCCGCGCCCAGCTCGTGGCCCGAACCCGGCTCGACATGGCGCAGGTGTTCAAGAGCCCGGCCTTTTTCGTGCTTCTGGCCCTCGGCCTCTTCAACGCCGGCGGCGGCATATGGTTTGTGGACGGCGGTTACGGCGTCGACATCTATCCGGTGACCCGCCGGTTGATCGACGTGCTGCGCGGCGCCTTCGCCTTTATTCCCGTGATCGTCGCCATCTACTACGCCGGCGAGCTGGTCTGGCGCGAACGCGACCGGGGCACCGAGGAGATCATCGACGCCGCGCCTGTCCCAGACTGGGTGTTCGTGGCGCCCAAGATCCTGGCCATCGCCCTGGTGTTCGTCGCGCTGCTGGTGGTCTCCATCGTGGCGGCCGCCCTCATGCAACTGATCAAGGGCTATTCGAACGTCGAGCTCGGCAAGTATCTCTGGTGGTACCTGACGCCCCTGACCGTCAGCCTGACCCTGTTCGCGGTGCTGGCGGTGTTCGTCCAGGCGCTCGTGCCGCACAAGTTCCTCGGCTGGGGCGTGATGGTGATCTACATCGTCGCCCAGATCGTCGCCGTGTCCTACGGTTTCGAACACGGTCTGTATCGCTATGGCGGGGGCGGGCTTATCGGTCCCATAGCACCCCTGTCCGACATGAACGGCCAAGGACGGGCAGGGGAGGCGGGCTGGTGGTTCCGCGCCTATTGGGCCGCCATCGCGCTGGTGCTGGCGGTCCTGACCTATGCGCTGTGGCGGCGCGGCAAGGAGACCCGCCTCACCCCGCGCCTGCGCCGCCTGCCACGGCGGTTGATGGGGCCTGCGGGCGCGCTCCTGGCGTTCGGCGTCGTGGCGGCGGCGGGCGTCGGGGGCTTCATCTTCCTCAACACCAACGTCTGGAACGTCTATCACACCGACAAGGACGACGACCGCTGGGCCGCCGATTACGAGAAGGCGCTGCTGCACTACCAGAGCCTGCCCCAGCCCAAGATCACCGACGTGACCCTGAACGTCGCCCTCTATCCCGACGATCCGAAGGCGGTGGTGAGCGGCGTCTATACCATCCAGAACAAGACCAACGCGCCGATCCGCGAGCTTCACGTCCGCTTCGACCATTATCTGAAAGTGGTGGGGCTGTCGGTGGAAGGCGCGTGGGCCAAGCAGACCTTCGAGAAGTTCAACTACCGCATCTTCGCCTTCGACACGCCCATGGCGCCGGGCGAGAAACGCCGCCTGTCGTTCCAGACCGTGCTGTCGCAGAAGGGCTTCACCAACAGCCGAAACATGACCCAAATCGTCCACAACGGCACCTTCCTGAACGACACGGAGATCGCGCCATTGTTGGGCATGGACGAGTCCATGCTGCTCACCGACCGTTCAAAGCGCCGCAAGTACGGGCTGAAGCCGGCGGAGTTGCGGATGCCCAAGCTGGAGGACGACTCGGCGCGACAGTTCAACCTGATGCGCAAGGACTCAGACTGGGTGAACTCCGATATCACCGTCTCCACCGTCGCCGATCAGACCCCCATGGCGCCCGGCTACAAGACCTTTGACGTGACCGCGGGGGGGCGGCGCACCGCGCGCTTCGTCACCGACGCGCCGATCAACCACTTCTTCTCGATCCAGTCGGCGCACTATTCCATCAGGCGCGCGCCCTATAAGGGCGTGGACCTGTCGGTGCTCTATCACCCCGGCCATCCGTGGAACGTGGACCGGATGCTCGCGGCGCTGAAGGTCGGGCTTGACTACGATCAGGCCAATTTCTCGCCCTACCAGTTCCATCAGGCGCGGATCCTGGAGTTCCCGGCGTTTCAGGGCGCCTTCGCCCAATCCTTCGCCAACACCATTCCCTATTCGGAGGATATCGGCTTCATCTTCGACAGCCGTGACGCCTCCAAGATCGACATGGTGACCTACGTCACCGCCCATGAGCTCGGCCACCAGTGGTGGGCGCATCAGGTGATCGGCGCGCGGATGCAGGGCGTCGCCATGCTGGACGAGACGCTGGCGCAATACTCCGCCCTCATGGCCATGGAGAAGCTCTACGGCCGCGACCAGATCCGCAAGTTCCTGAAGTATGAGCTCGACACCTACCTGAAGAGCCGGGGCGGCGAGACCATTGAGGAGGAGCCGCTGGAGCGGGTGGAGGACCAAGCCTACATCTACTACCGCAAGGGCTCCCTGGTCATGTACCGGCTGAAGGAGATGATCGGCGAGAACGCCGTCAACGCGGCGCTACGGTCCCTGCTGAGGCAATACGCCTTCAAGGGAGCGC
>Ga0302314_10006453_pt1 | contig 21221 bp, 12 predicted proteins | sample III_Palsa_N2_3_FD_200533 | JGI IMG/M metagenome (GOLD analysis project Ga0302314, IMG submission 200533) | Peat permafrost microbial communities from Stordalen Mire near Abisko, Sweden - III_Palsa_N2_3 | ecosystem: Environmental > Terrestrial > Soil > Palsa > Peat permafrost | place: Sweden...
AGCGGTGCTGCTCCTGGAAGAGCGCGTCGACGCTCCCGGGGTACCGGCCGCGGTAGTCCGCGCAGAACGAGCCGTGCGCGCGCTCCACCCAGTCCGCGCAGGTGGCCAGGGCGACCTGCTGAGTCGCCGGGGAGACGCCGATCGCCTCCGGGTCCAGCGCCGCCGAGGACTGGATGGTCAGGTAGTCGAGCGTGTTGCCGAGCGCCGCCGAGCCGGCCTCTGCCGCCGCCTTCGCCGCGGCCATGTCGCCGTCGTGTGCGAGGATCGCCTTCTGCAGGGCCAGTTCGCGCCGCCGCGGCAGTTCCGCCTCGTGGTACTCCTCGACGAGGCGGTCGAGGATGTCGTCGATCATGTCCTCGATCCGTTCCGAAGGCGTGTACTCGGCGGCGAGGAGCACGCCGTAGCGGTCCAGGAAGGGCTGGTGTGCCTCCGCGGCGCGCAGTACCGACTCCAGTGCCGGCCACTGCGGGCTGTGCGTGCGCAACTGCGGGAACGCGTCCCCGGCGCCGAGCGGCTGATAGCGCTCGACCTCGAAGCGCCAACGCTTCACCTGCGCGTTCTGGGCCTCCTCGTCATCGGCGAGGATCTTGAGCCACTGCTGGACCGTCTCGCGGATCAGCTCCCGGCCGCCGTTGCCGAACGCGCCCTGGGCGATGGATTCGAGGATGACCGCGAACTCCCGGCTCAGCGCCATCGGGTCGAGGTTGGCCAGATAATGCTGCAGCCAGCGCACGGAGGAGTTCTGCCGACTCTGCCTGCGCAGGATCAGGGCGAACAGCAGCGCGGTCGGGGCCGGGGCGAGCCGATAGGCGTCGGCGATCGCCCGGTCGCACAGCACGCTGTCGCCGCCCGACCAGGCACCCAGACCGACCGTCGCGGGCGCGAGCCAGTAGTCGGGGTTCTCGATCATCAGCAGCTCGGTGGCCTTCTCCACGCTGTCCTGGGTGACCAGGCCGCTGTCGAAGACCTTGAGCAGTCCGGCGGCGGTGTGCCGGACCTTGTTGTAGCGGCCGAACTTGTCCGTGATCTCGTCCTGCAGAACGCCCACCCTGGTCTCCGCCAGCTGGATGTTCGCGGTCCGCACGGCCAGCTGGCGGAACTCGGTGAAATCGGCGTGCAGTTGGGCGAGTTCGCCCCGGGTCTGCTGCTGCGCCTGGCCGACTGCGGCCACGTCGGCGCCGACCCGGCCGAGGTTGTTGTCCAGCCGCACCGCGAGGGTCTGCAATTCCGCGACCTGCCTGCGCAGTTGATGGTCCGGTGCAACCACTACGTCTGTCATTGAAGGTCCTCCATACCTAAGGGGTGACTACAGTGCCGTCCTTGCGCACCGGGATGAGTTGGCCGTCGGAGTAGATCTCGACGAACAGATACGCTCCGCTGCGCACGAGCGACCGGGCCTCCCCGAAGGGAGTCGGCACCAGGTCCGACGGGCCGTAGTGCTCGACGATGGTCTCCAGCAAGCTGAGCCGGTGGTCCACATAGGGCGGCCCGAGGTGGCAGGTGGCCAGGAAACCCAGCGGGAAGGCCCCGCCGTATTCGTTCGTGTACTCGCCGGCGATCCACTCGGCCAGCTGCCGGCGGGTCTGCTCGTCCATGGCCGCGTCGAGCTGTGCCACGGTGTTGACGAGGTTGGCGCCGCGGGCCTTGCGGAACTCCCGGCTGCCGATCCTCGGCGCCGTGTTGCTCAGACCCTTGAGTCCCGGTCCGGCGGTCTTCTGCCGCAGGTCCGGGTTGTCCACGCCGACGACCCGGCGCTGTCGCTGTCCGAAGTTCATGGGTGTCTCCGCTGGCTGGGCGATGGCGGTGGAGCTGTACCGCAGTACTGACGGACAGCTGGATTCGGGTCGTCGGCGCGCGGTCCGTCGGTAGTGATAGGAGACCGCACTCTCCCGCCGTTGTCGGAGGAAGCCATGGGACAGACCCCGCCGAAAGACGATTCGGCCGCCGTGATCGAACGGATCTCGGACCTGCTGGCGATCACCGGGGACTGCGAGCGCGCGCCCTGGTTGTTCGCGCGGTGCTGGCTTTTCCTGGACCGCTTCGTGCACTACGGGTCCGACCCCGCGGACCTGGACCGCGCGCTCGCCGACTTCGACGCGCTGCCGGGGGACTTCCCCGGCCGGCCCAAGCTCGCCGTGCTGCTGATGGGGCAGATTCTGCGCGAGGACGTGCCGAAGGAGGAGTCCGAGCGGTTCGACCGGGCTGAGATGTTGGCCGAGATCGGCAACACCGATCCCCATCCGATACCGAACTGGGACCAGGCGTACGCGGGTTTCCGGATCGTCCTGCTCACCAGAGCCGGCACGCTGTTCACCCCCGGCTTCCGCTATCGGGAGGCTTTGGCCGAGATCGAGCGGTACGCCGAGACCTACGGCGAGTCGGCGAAGATCGGGCCGGCCATCCAGCAGGCGCGGCTGGTGCTCAACCGCGCGCTCAGCCTGCAGGACCAGGACCTCGCGACGGCGGCCAGAGTCGCCCGCGAGGCCGAGATCCTGCACGGCCAACTCGACCCGCAGGCGCCCGGTCGCACCGGGGCCAAGTACCTCGCCGTCATGAGCTCGCTCCAGGAGGCGATCCTGCGCGGCGACTATGCGGGCGCAGTTCGCAGGTTCCGGATAATCCTTGAGGAGGCGCGGTCGCTCCCGCCGGGCGACCCGGTGCGTATGGGCGTCGAGCAGATGGCGACCTTCATGGGACCGATGCTGGAATATGCCGACGGACCCCAGGGGCGAACCGGCGTTGGCGGCGACCCGCTGGTGGCACTGACCAAAGCGCAGCTTCAGTCGCTCAAGCAGGACGCCGAGCGGCCGGGGTACTCCGACGCCGAGCGGGCTCCCCGCCTGGCCGCGTTGGCCACGTTCGAGATGGGCGTGGCGACGACGGAGTCGCTCGACAGCGCCGTGGAGCACATCGAACTGGCTCTGACGATCACGGCCGGGGACGCCCTGCGGCGCAAATACGCTGCGACGTCGGCGGGCATGATCTACATCCGGCGCATGGAGCACACCGGCAACCGCGCGGATCTCACCACTGCCACCGCCTATCTCGAACAGGCCGTCGCACTGGCCGGTTCGTCCACCGATCCGAGTTGGACGACGGCGTCGAGATACCTCGCCTATGCGTACCGGATCTCCGGGCGGGCGGCGCTCGCGCGCCAGACCGCGCTCGGCGGACTGCGCGGGCACGCCTGGAACGCCCTGATCCAGGCAGGCGCCGTCGATGTCCACCAAGTTGTCGAGGACGCCGCCGGCGAGGCCCTGAGCACGGCGCGCTGGTGCCTGACCGACAACGACCCCGAGGCCGCGGCGACCGCGCTCGACATGGGGCGCGGGCTGATCCTGCATGCCGCCGTCGAGACCCGCGACGCCGACGCCCGGCTGCTGGAGCGCGGGGAGCGCCGCCTCGCCCAGCAATGGCGCCAGGCGGTGGCGACGACTGTGCCGAGCGACCTTCCGGCCGACCTGCGGCGGCGGGTGATGAGCGCGCTCGCCGGCGTGCCGCTGGGCGCGGACGGCTCACTGCTGGAGAGTCCCGGGGACAGTGCGGCGCGCCTGCTCAACCCGCCGGACGCGCACGAGATCCGGGCCGCACTCGTCGCGCTCGACATGGACGCGCTGATCTACCTGGTGCCCGGCGACGACAAGGACTGGAACGGGTCGGCCGTGGTGATCCCGGCCGCGGACGAGCCCGACTGGATGCTGCTGCCACAGCTCAATGCGCAACGGCTCGGTGAGTTCGAGACGTATCTGGTGGACTGCGCGCGCGGAGCCGCGGGGGCCGGGGCCGGGCCGGCTGAAGGCGGCGCCCTGCGGGATATGGACGCGAAGTCCGCCGGAGTCGTCGACGGGGTCTGCGACTGGGCCTGGGAGGCGGCGATCGGCCCGCTGCTGGAGGAGCGCCTCGATCTGCCGGAGGGCCGACCGATCCGGCTCGTGCTGATCCCGATGCGGGAGCTGACACGAGTGCCCTGGCATGCGGCGCGGTACCGCGAGGACGGTCGTACGCACTATGCGCTGGAACGCGCGGTGTTCTCCTACGCGGCCTCGGCGCGGATGTTCTGCGAATCGGCCTGGCGCAGCGAAGTGCCGCTGACCGAGTCGGGGCTGATCGTCGGCGATCCCGACACGGCGGGGCAGGGGAGTGATCTGCCGTCCGCGCGGGTCGAGGCACAGGCGGTACGGGATTGTTTCTATCCCGATGCCCGCTATGTCGGCCGGCGGCCCGCCGGCGGCGCGGACGAGCACGCCGCCGGAGATCGGGCCGAGGTGCTCCGCTGGCTCACCGACCCGGAGGGCGGCCCGATGGCGCACCTGGCCTGCCACGCGGTCGTCCGGTCGGGTGTCGGCTCCGGGGAGACTTCCTATCTGCTGCTCGCCGGAGGCCAGCACCTGGCCGCGGAGGAGCTGATCAGTGCCCTGTCCGAGGGCTCCGGCCGGGAGATCGCGCTGGCCGTGCTTGCGGCCTGCGGCAGCGCCGAATCCGGCCGCGGCTACGACGAGGCCTTCAGCCTGGCCACCGCGTTCCTCGCGAACAACACCCGCTCGGTGGTCAGCGCGCAGTGGAGCGTACCGGATGCCGAGACCTCGGTGCTGATGTTCATGTTCCACCACAACCTGCGAGTCAAGGGCCTGGCCCCGGTGGATGCACTGCGTGAAGCGCAGCTGTGGATGATCGGGGATCGGCGGCCGCCCGTCACGATGCCGCCGATCCTGCGGGACCAACTGTCCGGTCAGCCGGATCCCGAGGTCGCGGCCTGGGCGGCCTTCGTCCACTACGGGCGCTGATCCGGGTGCATCCCTGAGGTCACCCGGTCTGCTGGGGAATCCGGATCACGAGCCGCACGATGGCGGTGGTCCAGTCCAGGGCGGGTGCGGAGCCACCGGGTTCGACGTCGCGGTACCGCGCGGCGAGGCCGAGCCGGTCGAGCACGCCGCGGAACCCCGACCCGCCGCGTGACCCGCGCCGGTCCGGTTCGCCCAGCTGGGGCAGCTCGAACGGGGTCGAGGTGAACGGCTCCTCGCCGACCAGGACCTTGAGCCAGTCCGTGCCGGACGACCCGGGCACCCGCGCGCGGCCCTGCGGCAGCGACACGACGATCCGCTCGCCGCGGACGGCCCAGGCCGAATTGTTCGGCGCGACCAGGTCCCCGGAGAAGAGCCGGCAGTGGCACCTGTACCGGTCGGTCAGATCGAGCAGCACACAGTACAGCTGCTTGCCCGTGTTGTTGTGCAGCCTGATGAACACCTCCGGTGCCGTCCATCCGGCCGGCCCGGAGCTGGAGCTGTACTCGAGCGTGTACGAGCCGTTCTCGTCGGTCCGCAGCGGCAGGCGGTCGCCGACGGCGTCGGCGGTTTCGCCGGGCCGGGCGGCGAACAGATCGATGCTGACCGCCTCGGCCGCCGCGGCGTGCGGGTCGGACAGCCGGGAGAGCGGATTGGACAGAGCCCTGATCTGCCGCCAGCGGGCGATGTGTTCGAGGTCCGCGACCACCGCGGCCGCGCCCTCGGGGCCGGACACCCGGGTCGCATCCGGTATTAGGATGCTGCCGTCTGTGCCGAGGACCCGCACTACTCCGGGCTCCGGGATAGTGACCCGCAACTCCGGGGCCAGGCCCGAGTCCGCCGGATCCACCTCGCGCACATGCGGTGAGGGACGCCCTTCCGGAGCGGCGGTGGACAGCGCCGCCGCGATCAGCCGGGCCGTGTCCGGATCGTCGTGCGGGCCCCCGCCGATCGCGACCGTGGTGGGAGGCATCGGGACGCTCGTGACCACGACAGGGTACTGCTCCCCGGGCTGGGCCCAGTCGCCGATCGGCTTGACGATGCTGTGATAGGGGCGGACTTCGACGACCCTGGCCTCGCGGATCTCCGCCCCCGGCTTGTCGCGGTAGACCCCGATCTGGGTTCGGTCGCCCTCGGTGCCGGGGTCCACGCCGTGGCACGCCCCGGCGTCGATCTCCCAGGCGCGGCGGACGTAGCGCATGGTGATGGTCGAGTTGGGCGCCCTGAGCCGGCCGCCGAGGAACGGCTGGTCCACGATGTCCTCGGCGATCGGTCGGAGCACCGGCCGCTGCCGCGGGACCAGATTCTCGACATAGCAGCGCACACCTGTCATCAGCCTGCGGTAGGTGGCGCCCGAACCCAGGGTATTGAGCTGGTCGAGCAGTCCGAGGCTGAACGCCCCGCCGGGCCGGTCGCCGAGCCCGATCTCATACGCGACCTGGTCCGAGTGGCAGGCGGCCAGCGTGACGTGTTCCGCCGGCGGGCGGTTGGCATCGGCCCTGCGGGGTGCGTCGGGGTCGGCCGACGCCCGCAGCTCCGCCAGCAGTGCCTGGATCGGCGGCGCGACGGTGAGTTGCGGCTCCCACCGGGCTGTGAACGACGGCAAGTCGGCAGCCGACTCGTCCCGCGGCGGTGCCTGGCGGTCGGCGCTGTCCGCATGGCAGCAGTCGAGTATGGCCGCCATGTGCACGCCCCGGTCGGTGATCTCGCCGATCAGCAGGCCCAGTTCCTTGTCGTAGAGATCCGGCACTTGGCCGTGCCGGCTGTCGACGCACAGGAGGGTCTGCAGTTTCTTGGTCGGCTCCAAGTGGGCAAGCTCCGCCGGCACCGGCGCTTCCGACCCGTGCCCGCTGAACCAGAACAGGGCCGTGTCGCCCGGCCCGGCCTTGCCGAGGTGCTCGCGGAACCCGTCGATCACCGCCTGCCGGGTGGCCTCGTCGTCGAGCAGGCACATCGGGAACAGCTCGCCCCGCTGAGTGCGGTCGTGGAGATACTCCGCGGCCTGTTCGATGTCGTTGCGGCAGCCCTGCAGCGGTCTGACCGGGCTTCGATACGCGTTGATGCCAACCAAAAGGGTGTACAGGGCCATGCCGTCGATCCGCTTTCTCCCGGGTCGCCGGGCCGACCGGTCCCGGCACCCTTCTCCTGACGGACCGGTGATCTCCCGGCGCGCGGCCACCGAGAGGGTTCCAGTTGAGGGCTTCAGTCCGACAGTACCTAGGAAGGACCGAAACCCCCGTCTCCCCTGGAGGAAGTCATGGCACAGGCTGAGCAGCCTGATGCGCTCGCCGCGGTCACCGGACGCACGTCACTCCTGATCGGCCTGACCGCCGCGGCCGAACGCACACCGTGGTTGTTCGCCCGGTGCTGGCTGGTCCTGGGCCGCTTCGAGACGCAGAGCCGGAACCCGGCCGACCTCGACCTGGCGCTCGCCGACTTCGACGCGCTCCCGCCGGAGTACCCGGCCCGGGCCAAGCTCGCCGCGCTGCTGTTGGAAGCCCACCACAAGGTCGCGGGACTGCCCGAGCCGGACCGGACGGCCAGGATGGAGTCGCTGTCCGCGATCGCCGGCCGCGACCCCGAACCCCTACCGCAGCGGCCGCAGATAAACGCGGCTGTTCAAGCCCTGATGCCTGGATCGGCGGGCGCGGGCTCGCGGGAGGCCGTCGTCGACCGCAAGAGCACCCCGGCACACGGTCCACAGCGGATCCGCCACCTGGTGGCGACCGGCTTGGCGCACCTGGGGAGCTTCGAGAAAACCGGCGCACGCAGCGACCTGGCGGCCGGGATCTCGCTGCTGGAACAGGCCAGGGAACTGGCCGGCTCCTGTGTCCACGCGCTCTGGACGGCCGCCTCGATTCCGCTGGCCCGTGCGTACCGGCTCTCAGGACGCAAAGACCTCGGCCGGGAGGTCGCCTTGGACAGCCTGCGCGGGCACGCGTGGAACGTACTCCTGCAGCCGAGCGCCGCCGACATGTACGCGGTGGCCCGCGACGGCGCCGGGGAAGCGCTCGAAGTGGCCCGGATGTGCCTGGCGGACGACGATCCCGAGCGTGCGGTGACCGCGCTGGACGCCGGTCGCGGCCTGATCGTGTACGCCGCCACCGAGAATCGCTGCGTCGCGACGCGACTGGCGGCCCGCGGCGAGAGCCGTCTGGCCGCACAATGGCGCCGGGCCGTGGAACTCGCCCCGCCGCAGGACGCGCCGACAGAGCTCAGACGCGAAGTACTGAGCGTCCTGGCCGGGCTCCCGCTCGACGCCGACGAGTCGATGAGCGCGAGTCCGAGCGACGGCAGAGTACGGCTGCTCGATCCGCCGAACCTGTACGAGATCAGGGCCGCCCTCGGGGTTCTCGGCGTCGACGCGCTGGTCTACCTGCTGCCGGGGGAGAACTGCGACGGGGCGGCGGTCGTCGTTCCGGCCGAGGACGCGCCCACCTGGATCTCGCTGCCGGACCTGAGGTCCGCGGCGCTGACCGAGTTCGACCGCTGCCTGGCGGCCGGCGGCGGCGGTATGGCGCAGTTCGCGGCGGCCGGCGCGGCGGCGGCCCGGTCCGGCGGGGCGCGGGCCGGCCGACCACGGCGGATCACCTCCGCCAAGACCGGTCCGATCCTCGACCGGGTGTGCGACTGGGCCTGGCGGGCCGCGATCGGCCCGCTGCTCTCAGGGCTCGGCAAACCGCAGGCGGACCGGCCGTCCAGGCTGGTTCTGATACCCATGCGCGAACTCGCCCGAGTGCCCTGGCACGCGGCCAGGTATCGCGCCGACGGTATGACGCACTACGCGCTGGAGCGCGCGGTCTTCTCCTACGCGGTCTCGGCCCGGATGCACTGCGAGTCGGCCTGGCGCGGCGACGTGGCGCTGACCGGGGCGGGGCTGATCGTGAGCGACCCCGATACCGCGGGCGCGGCCGGACCGCTGCCCGCGGCCCGGGCCGAGGCGCAGGTCATCCACGAATCCTTCTATCCGGCCGCGCGCTACCTCGGGCGGCGGGGCGACGGGGAACCGGGCGGCGACGGCGTCGGCGACCGCGCGCAAGTCCTCGCCTGGCTGGCCGACCCGGAGGGCGGCGGGATCGCGCACTTCGCCTGCCACAGCACGGTCCGGACTGTGATCGGGACGGGGACCGGGACCGGGACGGGGACCGGGACGGGGACGGGGACCGGCGCGGACGAGGACTCCGCCATGCTCCTGGCCGGCGGACAGCGCTTGTCCGCACCGGAACTCTCCGAGGCACTCGCCGACGCGCCCGGCCGGGACATCGGGCTGGCCGTGCTCGCCGCCGGCGGCGACACTGCTCGGGCCCGGGGATACGACGAGGCCTTCAGCCTGGGTACGACCCTGCTCGCGAACAACGTCCGCTCAGTCATCAGTGCACTGTGGAGCACGCCGGACACGATGACCTCGGTCCTGATGTTCATGTTCCACCACTATCTGCGCGCGGAGGCGATGTCGCCGAGGGACGCACTGCGCGAGGCACAGTTGTGGATGATCGGGGACTGCCCACCGCCCGGAACCATGCCGGAAGGTCTGCGAGCAGGGTTGGCTGGCCGCGCAAGTCCGGGGCCCGCGGCCTGGGCGGCATTCGTGCACACCGGGCGCTGAGCCGGGTGGCCACGTCCACGGCAGGCAGTGGCGAAGGGCCCGGCGGGTGCACCGGCCGGGCCCGAGTCGACCCCGGTTCAGCCCGGCAGCCAGCCGACCCCGTAGCCGAAACCCTGTTCCACCTTTGCGAAGTCGAGCATGACCTCGTCGGCGTCGTCGAGCACCAGCGGCTCGCCCGGGATCGGCCGGTCGGCCAGTTCCCGGGGGGCGAGCCGGTGGATCCGCCAGACGGCCTTCGGCAGTCGGAGCGGGTCGAACCGGACCCGGACCTGGAACGTCTCGCTGGCGACCAGGGGGATGAAGGCGTAATACGGGCGGATCGGCTGGTCTCTCGGCACGCGGAAGATCATCGTGTACGTATGCTCTTCGCCCTTGCGCAGGGTCTTGGACAGGGCCAGTACGTAGTGGAAGTGTCCTTCGCCCAGCTTCTCGTGCGACTCGATCCGGGCGCCCTGCTGGACCTCGGCTTCCACCGCGTATCCGAGCTCGTCGCCCTCCAGCCGCCGGGGCAGGCTGAACCGCACCGATATCCTGCTCAGCCCGTCCTTGAGCGCGACTATCGTGCGCTTGTCGATCAGTTGCGGACCGGGGGTGTCCAGCCGCATCAGGGCTTCGAAGCGGCGGACGAACCAGCCCTGGCCGGAGTCGTCCGGGGCGAGATCGGGCTCCTTGAGCAGGCTCGCCGCCGCCTCTTCGGCGAGCAGCCTGAAGGCCCGGTCGACCCAGCGGCGGGCGGTGCGCGGCGAGACGCAGTGCTCTGCTGCGAGCCGCTGGATCCGCTCGGCCAGCAGGGGCAGCTGGTAGCCGGCCTCGGCCCCGAGGGCGACGGCGATCGCGCGGCGGTCCTGCGCCGCGAACCCGTCGGACAGTTGCTTGACCTTCGTCAGCACCAGCCGGCGGACGTCCCGGTCCTCGGCGTCCGGCCGGATGCCGCACAAGAGTCTGGTTCCGGGGCCGACCCGGGTGCGCAGCGACGTGTCCCAAAGGCCCCAGCCTCGCCGGAGCCCGGTGAATTCCTGGACGAACTGATCCTCCGCAGAAGACATCATTCCCTCCTCAAGTGCGGGAGCTTAGTCGCGGCGCAATCCGCAGACCCCGAACTTAAGAAAATTCGCTCGAATGGACGAGCTCGATGTCCTCTTGTTGTCCCCTTACACGGAGAATCGGGAAGGGATTGACTCCCTTCCCGATTCACTCCCCTCCTTCACTTCGCCATCGGCGCGCCGGCGGGGGTTCAGCCGAGGTGCGACAGCAGCCGCAAGACCAGCTCCAAGATCACGTAGTGCGACTCCATTTCGGTGCCCCTTCCCATGCTCGTTCGCCAACCGGGTCACTGACTACGGTTGCTGAGTAAGGTGGGTTTGAGGAGGCGTTGCCGGTGTGCTGAGTAGGGGGACAACAGGCAACACCCAGGCCTGATGCTCCCGGTTTGCCCTGGCAGGTGCTGAAACAGCAGACTAATATTTAGAATACTGAGTTACGGGCGGGCGGCAATGCCGTTGCGGTGCCGGGGCCACCGCCACCGCCACCGCGCAGGCTGCCGGGATCAAGCCAGTGCCGCAGGCGTGCGCAGAGCCTCGGTCAGCTGCAGGCGGGTTTCCAGGATCGCGGGATGGGTGGGCCAGCGGTTGAGTTCGCGGGCCAGACCGCGCAGATCCACCCTGATAGTGGCCGAGTCGATCTGCCCGTACGCGTCGAGTACCGGCGCGGCCGCGGCGCAGGCCGCCTCCGGCTCGCCCGCGTCGGCCAGCGCCAGCGCCAGCCGGGCTCCGAACCTGGTCCGGGCCCGGGCGGCGTGAGCAGGGATCCGGTCCAGTTCCCGGCGTAGGATCTCCGCGGCCTCCATGGGCCGGCCGAGGTCGAACAGGCACCAGCCGGTCACCACCGCGACGGGGTCGGCGACGTGCGAGGTGCCGACCACGGGGCCGCCGGCGCCGTCGGCCGGCTGCGCGAGCAGCGCGGCCGCGCGGTCCAGGGCGCGAAGACAGGAATCACGGTCGCCGGCCAGGGCATGGCCTTGCGCCTCGCGCTGCGCGGCCAGACCCCTGATCCGCGGGTCGGTGGTCGCCGACTGGGCCCGCACGGCGAGGTCCACCGTCTGGCCGGCGTCGTGGCGGTAGAGGGTGATCAGTCCCCTGCGCACCAGGGAGTAGGCGGCCATCTCGTCGTCACCGGCGGCCGAGGCCAGGTCGACTGCATGATCGGTCCACCATATGGCGCGATTGTCGTCGCCAGCCTCCTGGGCCATCCAGCCGGTGTACTCGGCGTACCTGGCGGCGAGCACCAGGGCGCCGTCGCGTTCGGACGGCCGGGCGTTGAGGGCGATCGTGCGCAGCGCGTGGGTCTGCGAGACCAGGGTGGGCATAAGCATCGCCGGGCTCTGATACTGACCGAGGCCGCGCAGCAGGTCGAACATGGCCCGGTACGCACTGAGCGCCGCCTCGCCGCCGCGCGGCGGTGTACCGGGACGCAACCTCGCCGCGCCGTGGGCCGAGAGGTCCAGGCCGCCGAGGCCGGCCACGCCGCCGGCCAGCAGCTGCCGCCGGGACACCGCCCGGAACCCGTTGCCGCCGTCATTGTCCAAAGTCAAGATCCACACCTCGCCGAGTTCGCTGTTGACCGGGAGGAAGGCAGCCGGCGGCGGCCCGGGAGCCAGCTTCGCGAGCTTCCCGGCGCAGGACAGGGCGCCGTCGCAGCGCCGGGCCAGGTCCTGGCTCGGCGGCTTCACTCCTGTCTCGACCTTGCTCAGATGGCTCTTGCTGTAGTGCACCAGCTTCGCCAGGGCGGTCAGGGAGAGTCCTGCGTCGGTGCGCCGTCGGCGCAGTTCCGAACCGAACGGTGCCAGGTGCTGGGAGGATGCGTCCATGGCTATCGCCGCGTTTCCTGTCGTCCGTCAGATAGAACGGGTGAACACAGCCGACCGGTCGGCCGGTGCCGGAAGTTCGCATATGCATTTTCATGGTAACGCCCGAGCCTGACCTGCCGACAGGCGCGAAGCAGGGAGAAGTGAGCCGATGAGCGATGTCTTCGTCAACTTCCGCAACGGCGACGACCCCTATGCCGCCGCTCTGATCTACCGCGCGCTGTGCCGGCGGTTCGGCCGGTCCGCGGTGTTCCGGTCGAGCGAGTCGATCCCGCCGGGCTCGAACTGGGCGGAGACGATCTGGTCCCATCACCGGTCCAGCTCGGTGCTCATCGCCGTGATCGGCCCGCGCTGGCTGACCGTCACCGACCGCCACGGGCAGGCCAAACTCGGGCAGCCCAATGACTGGGTCCACGACGAGATCGTCGCGGCCCTGGAGCAGGGCAAGCTGGTGATACCGGTATTGCTCGAAGGGGCCGGCCGGATGTCCGCCTCCGACCTGCCCGAGGACCTGATCCCGCTGCTCGCGCTGCAGACCGTTCCGATGGACCACCGCCGGATCGAGGCAACCATCAGAATTCTGATCGACCTGGTGACGCCGCTGGTCGCGGCCGCGCCGGGGGAGGGCCGGACCGGCGGCGCGGGCCGCGATCCCGGCGACGCCGACTGGCTCGCCGTGTGGAACATCCCGCCGGCCAACCCGTCCTTCGTCGAACGTGACAGTCTCCTGATGGCTGTGCGCGAGGACCTCCATGAAGCAGCGGGAGCCGGGCCGGTCGTCCTGCACGGCGAGGTCGGCACCGGCAAGACCTGGCTGGCGACCGAATACGCGCATCGCAACGCCGGCGACTACGAGCTCGCATGGTGGGTCTCCGGAGCCCGGCCGGAGCCGATCCCGGCCCAGTTCGCCGCGCTGGCCCGGGCCGTGGGCTTCGACGCCGGGCCGGACATCGCGGCCGCACTGCCCGCGCTGTTCGGCCAGCTGCGCCGGCGCGGGAACACGTTGCTGGTCTTCGACGGGGTTCCCGATCCGGCCGTCGCAGCGCCCTATCTCCAAGCCGTAGGCGGCGGAATCGACGTTCTGGTCACTTCGCGCAGTTCGAAGTGGGGCCTGCTGGCGGCGGCCGGACGGCGTATCCCCGGCTTCGACCGCGGTCAGTCCGTGCGCCTGCTGGCCAAGCGCCTCCCCGCGGTTGCGGACGGCGAACTCGACCGGCTGGCACACGCCCTCGACGACTTGCCGCTCGCGGTCGCTCAGGCCTCCGTCTTCCTGACCGACTCGCCGGTCGGAGTCGGCAAATACATCGGCCTGCTGGAAACGCGGACCCGAGAGCTGCTCGAACGCGGCGAGACATACGACTACCCTGACTCCCTCTCCGCGGCCTGGTCGGTGGGGCTCGAACGCCTCGCGGAAACCCGGCCGGGAGCGGTGCAGCTGCTGGAACTGCTGTCTGTCTTCGGCCCGGCGCAGGTGCCGTTCGCACTCTTCGAAACCGGGGCACCGGAGCCGGCGCAGACCCTCGGGCCTCCGCTGGGCGCTCTGATCGGCGATCCGCTCGCCTTCGCGGACCTGACCGGCGCGATCGCGGGCAGCGGACTGATGTCACTGGGCCGCGCCGGGTTCCATCCCAACGCCCTGTTCCAGGCTTTCCTGCGGGACGGTCTCGACACTGCGACGGCGCAGCGCCTGCGCGAGTCGGCGCGCCGGGCACTGGCCCGGGAGCCCCGCAGCGATCCCCGGGCCCCGGAAGCGTGGCCGGAGTACTCCGCAGTACTGCCGCACGCCTTCGCCTTGGATCTGGCCGCCAGTTCGGACCCTGCGTGCCGGTGGCATCTGTTGGACCTCGCCCACCACCTGGTGGTGCGCGCCGACGCCGGCACCGCCAGGGACCTCGTGGCGGACGCACTGGAGCGGTGGCGGGAAGTCCTGGATCCTGACGATCCGACCCTGCTGGGCGCGAGCGCGCACCTGGCCCAGGCGTACTTCCGGCTCGGCGACCACGCCCGCGCGGTGGAACTGGACCAGGAGGTCTACGACCGTCGCAGGTCGGCGGCGGGAGAGGACGATCCGGCCACGCTCGCCGCGGCGCACAATCTCGCCATGGACCGCTGGGCGGCGGGAACCGGCCGGGCGGCCGCCGAGGTTCGGTTCGAACGGATCGCGGACCGGCGCCGCAAGGTCCTAGGAGACCAGCATCCTGATACCCTGCGCTCGGTGCACAACCTCGCCCTCGCCCTGCGTGCCTCGGGCGACCTGGAACGGGCCCGAGAGCTGGACCGGCGCAACCATCTCGCACTGGCAGCGGTGCTGGGTCAGGACCATCCCGACACGCTGCGTTCCGCGTACGCGCTGGCGCTGGACCTGCGCGCACTCGGCGAGGACACTCTGGCCCTCAGCCTGGAGTCGGACACGCACGGCCGGCTGACCGGGACGCTCGGCGCCGACCACCCGGACACTCTGCGCTCCGCCTACGGCGTGGCCGTGGGCCTGCGACTGACCGGGGAACCGGCCCGGGCGCGGGAGTTGGCGCAGGAGACCTACGAACGCCGCCTGCGTGTGCTGGGCGACGAGCACACGGATACGGCCCGTTCCGCCTACCTGCTCGGGATGATCCTGACCGAGGCGGGGGAACAGGACGCCGGGGGGCGCCTACTCGCCGAGGCGGGGTCCCGGCTGGCGGCCCGCCGCGCAGCCTGAAGGCGTCGCGCTCTGCGGTTGCGAATCTCCACCCTGCGATTTGCAGCGGGCCTCGCCGCCTTGCCGCCTATTTCACTGCTGCTCTTCCTCCGAGGACTCGGGCGGCCGGGCGGCGGTGTCCGCCGGGGCGGCCGGCGGCTGCTCGCGGTCGCCGATCGCCTCGTCGCCCAGCAGCGGTTCCACCGCCTGCCAGGAGGTGCCGTCGAAGATCTCGATGTCGCCGGTCCGGGTGAAGCGCATGGCGCCGCGCCGGGGCGATTCACTGTCTGTCACGGTTCGATTATGCAGCGGGACCTGGGCGGGCGCAGGCCGGCGGCCGCGGATTGGCCAGGGCGGGGGACGATCTGGCCAGTGCGCGGATTTGTGGGCTGGCGTTTGGCCAGTGCCGGCTGGTTCGTCTGGTTTCACTGGTACTGCACGCGGCCTGAGGGGGGCGCGCACGTTTGACGGACCCACACCGCACGAAGGCCGCGGTCCCGCGACGTCCCTGGAACGACGGGCCATGGGAGCCATGAAGGTGGCTCCTGGCGAAAGCAATTCCAAGGAGGGCGCCATGTTGCACGAACGTCGTATACCTATACCACCCGGGGTTTCCGACCTGGAAGCCGCCTCGACGGAGCTGTCCGGTCCGCCCCGTCCGGTCCTGAGTCCCACTGAACCGGATTCGGGCCCGGTTGGCAAGTCCGAAATAAGCGCTCTTAGAGCATTGGCAGCGCGCGGGGAACTCGCCGCGGCCGCGGCCTCGCCCGGGCAGCGCGCCGCACTCAGCGCCGCCGTCTACACCCTGGCCTGGCCCATCGTCTTCGCCCGGCTCACCAGGAACATCGAGCTGCGGCGCGGACACTATGTCTGCATGCAGTCCGTCCACTCCCTCGCGCCGGAATGCCTGGACCGGTTCCACGACGACGTCGAGGCAGTCGTCGTCGACACCCTGCTGCATTCCGGCAAGCCGATCCGCGATATGGAGGGCTGGATCGCCACCCGGCTGACCGCCGCGACGGTGAACGGCCACCGCAAGCTGCGCGGTTTCCGCGGCGCCTTGCAGAGGCCCCGCGTGCCGAAGTGGCTTTCCTCCGCGTTGAAGCATGATCCCTGGCTGGTGGACCTCTCCTGCCAGATCCTGACCTGGGCCGGGATGCCCCAGACCGCCGGAGTCAGCCTCTGGCCGCTCGACTCCTGGGCGCAGCGGCGGGCCCTGGTCACCTGCGACTGGCCCGGTTCCACCGCCGCCGTGGTGGAGCGGGAGATCGAGGTCGTCCTCACGACCATGCGCAGCCGCACCTCGTGGTACTCCTCGTACGTGGAGCGGCCGCTGGGCCACAAGGAGACACCCGTGATGTTGGTCTGCCCGGCCGACGAGAACAGCGTCGCCGAGCTGCCCCCGCTGCGACTGGACGATCCGGCCGAGGCCGACGACGTGCGTCTGACCGGCCTGGCCCAGGACGCCGTGAGCGCCATCAGGGCCCGGCTGCACGCCGGCGAGACCCCGGCCGCGGCCGTGGTCGCGGTCATCCGCACCGTGTTCGTCCGGGAGGACGATGTGGCCGCGGACATCGAGCGCGCGCCACACGCGGCCCTTTCGGCGGGTGAGAGTGTTCACGCGCTACTCGACGATCCGGCCGAGGTCGATCGGATCGTCGCAGCTGTTCTGGCCGTGATCGGCGACTGCGCACCCTGATCCACCCGCGGGCCCGGGGTCGGCCTCGTCAGTGCTCGTCCGTCCCGTGAGCCCCGCTCCGAGTACCGTGCGGCGCTCGTCGACATACTCGGCGAGCGCCGTCGGCGCAACGCCCTCCGCCAGCAGGGACTCGCTGGCGGCGCCCAATTCCCGCCGCAGAAGATCCTGCACCTGTTGCCACTCCGGTGGCAGATTCACCGACATTGTCGGCCGTCCCGTCCACGCCACCGCTGCGGCGTTCGTTGTTTTCTCATACTGCGCCGTCTTCGCGGCCGGCCGGCCACTGCGGTGGCCTCCGGTCCTGCGCTCTCCCCATTCGCGCTCATTCGCACTCCTTCAGCACTCGTTTCCGCCACTCGGCCGGATTCGACTGGACCAAACCCCGACTCTCCTCCCCAGTATGCTGACGGACAGCAACCATTATCTCACGGATTGGTTCTGAGCGGGCTGGTCTCGCACCCGTATTCCGCACGCTCCGGCGCCGATGGCGGATCGCCCTGTCCGTGTCGTGGCCGTCCGGTGCTACTTGTCCGGCGTTCCATCCCAGTGCGTGTCGTTGGTCGCCACATCGTCCTTCTCCATCCCGGCGTGCAGGAGGTCGAGCATCGCCTCGGTGACATCGCAGCGCCTGATCTCCGGGTCGCAGGAGGTCTCGGTGGTGAAGTCGGTAGTGAAGTCAGTTCCCTTGCCGTGGTAGGCGATGGTGACCGTGCCCACAGCGTCCGGAGTGACGTCGATGTCGAGGATCGAGGAGTCATCCATGCGCATGCTGCGGAACACGATGTGATCCCCGTAACGCACCGTGCTGCCGGCGACCAATTGGAACCCCGCGCCGGGCAGCGCGGCGACCGCGGCCTCGACCACCCGGGCGGCGCGGTCCATCCGGGCCAGCCGCTCCTCAAGCTCCCCGGCCAGCGCCAGGCTGGTCTCGGCCAGCGCGGCGGCGTCACGGCGCAGGTCCCGCAGCCGCTCCGGCCCGGGCCACGCGGCATCGCGGACCGCTGCGATCCGCTGCGCGACGGCGAGGGCCGCGTCCGCCCAGGCCAAGGCGATCCCCTCGGCGCGCGCCTCCCCGAGAACCCGGTGCAGCGCGGCCAGGGCCCCATCGGCGAGAGCGTGGGCCTCGTCGGCGGCTGTCCGGTTCACTGCCACAGTCTCCAGGTGGACGCCGGCGCGACCGGTCAGGGTGGCGAATGCCGTCGGGAAGTCTCCGCCCCCGGCCGCCGCCGCGAGGGCCTGAGACGTCAGCTCAATGAGCTCGCGGGCGCCGGCCGGGTCGAACACCGTGCGCTGCGGCGCCGCACTGAGCGTGTCGCGCATCGAGTCCAGCGCCTCCTTCCAGGCCTGGCGGGCCAGCTTGTCGGCGACGGACGCGGCCAGCCGGCCCGCTTCGGCGTCCAGCCGGCCGTACTCGCGGCTCAGGGCGGTGAGGGCGGCTTCGTCATCACCGGCCGGGGAGACCCAGCGGGTGAGGCCCGTCTGCCGGTCATGCAGGCCGCGCACGGCGGCGCCGGTTCCGGTCCGCGCCGCGTCGTCGGCGAGCGCGTCGAGCCGACTGCCGAGCACCGCCAGCCGGTCGCTCAACTGGCGCGCCTGCAGCGCGGCCCGCCCGCGCCGGGCTTCGGCCTCGGCGCGGCGCCGGGTCTCCTCCCGCGCACGCTGCTGGACCGCGAGCGCCGCCTGGGCCGTGGCGCGCAGCGTGGCAGTGGTATACATCAGGCTGCCTGACAATGTTCTGCTCCAATTCCGTTCGGCCGTGCGGTTTAGTCGGGTGTCGGTGTTTCAGTTTCGAGGGCGTCGTCCAAAAGACCGGAGGCCTGCCGGTCAGCTCTTCTTCCGCCGCCTGATGCCGTGGCGGCGTGCCTCGGACGGAGTGGGGTCTGCAGTATCCCCAGCGCTGGCGGGCTGCGGGGCCAGGCCGCGCTGATTGGACGGGCTGGTGGGCACTCGCTGTCCGCCGTACAGGACGTCGATCACTGCCACTGTGGCGTTGTCACCGTGGCCGGTGTCCTGCGCCGATGCCGACGCTGCGGCAACCAGGGCCTCGGCCGCGTCGCGGGGTTCTGCGAGCAGGGCGCATCGCCGAATCTCCGCGAGCGGGAGGACATCGTGTATCCCGTCGCTGCACAGGATGAAGCGGTCGGCGATACCCAAGCGGAGTGTGGCGACCTCAGGTTTCGAACTCGTGGTGCGGTGCAGGCCGCCGATGCAGCGGGTTATCGCGCCCTCGTCGAGGAGCGACCTGTGGTCCTCGGTCAGTTGACCGACATAGGACTCCGCTGCCCGGTAGACCCGGACGTCTCCCGTGTGGCCGATGAGCGCCGTCCCGTCGGGCCGGAACTCGATGAGCGCGGCGGAGCACGCCATGCCGGAGCGCCCGTCGCGTCCGGCCTCCCGGATCGCGGCGTCGGCCCGCTCGAACCGCTCGCCGAGAGCCTGCTTGCCGGACTGCGCCGCCTCGTCCTCGGGGAACTCGGCGGGCGCGGTCAGGATCTGCGCGCCGAGCCTCGCGGCCACATCTCCGTCGGGCGCGCCGCCCACGCCGTCCGTGACCGCGACGAGGACGGGCCGTCTTGCGCCGCCAAAGGCCGCTGCGCCGGCCGCGGAGTCGGGCGGTGCGTCCGACGGGTGGCGCTCTGTCGGCACCGTCAAGTCCACGACGAAGCCCGGTTCCCCGCTCAGCACCCACCCGCTCAAACCGATCGCGTCTTCGTTGCGCCGGCGGGCATTCCGGGCGGTCGCGGCCGCGAGACGAAACACCGGCCCGTCCGCCCACTCGGGGTCGATACCTTCGGGCAATTCCCTCACCATGGCAAAGCCTCTCTGTCGGGTCGTCGATCGGCGGCCTCGGCGGAACCGAGGATCGCGCCGACCGCGACGGCGAGTACCCACACAGCCCAGAAAACCGGCCAGCCGAGGCCTTTTCCGGCCGCCAGGCCGACCGCGCCGCCGAGTAACGCGGTGATCGGCGCACCGATCAGGGCCCCGGTGATGGCACCGACCAGGCCCTCGGCCACGCGCATACGCCGCCGGGCCGATAGCACGGCCAGGACTCCGAACACGGCGAGCAGGAAGGCGCCCACCAGCGCGCCCTCTCCCGGCGACGTCTGGAGCGCGGTTCCGACTGCGGCCAGGAGCGCCAGCAGCACGCCGCCCACGAGGATCATCGGACCGGCCCGCAGCGGTTCGGACCGGTCGTCGGGGAACTCGAAGCCCGGTCTCGGAGGATCGAACCGCTGGGCGCCCGGGCCTGCGGGCGCGTCGGCGGGCGGCAGCCAGTCCGCGCCCGCCGCGCCATTGTTGAGGATCTCGTCCACGTGTGCGCGGAGCCTGAGGGCCAGCTGGGCCGGCAGGTCGCCGTCCGTTCCCGGAACGCCGGCCCCGGCACCTCCGATGCCCCCGATGCCGCCGATGCCGCCGACGGGCACGGCTCCCGCTGCGGCGCGGCGACCCGCCCGGCCTCGCGGCGCGTCCTCGGCGTAAGGGCCCGTCAGGATCATCAAGGCGTGGAACGGCGCCCCATTCGGCGGTACGGCCGCGGTGCGGAACCGGGTGAACCAGGCGACCCCGCGGTTGCGACGCGTCAACGCCCGTTCGGCCAGGACCTGCAACTGGTCCGCATACCCGGGGTCGAGCGCGGCCCGTAGGAGCATCGGCCGTAGCATCGCGCTGCCGCCGCCGGGCAAGCTCGCCAACGTCGGGAACGGAGTCTCACGGGACGCGATGCCGGTTTCGGCCGCCGCGAACCAGCGGTGCCAGTCCTCGTCCGCGGTGGCCAGGTCCGCGCAGCCGTCGTGCCGGGCGAGGGCGCGCAGGCTCTCCGTGGTGTAGAGCGAGTCGATCCACTGGCGGGCCTCCGTGCGCTGCCTGTCGGCCTCCGGCCCACGGTCGGGGGCCGTGGCCAGTCCGACTGCTGCGACGAGGTCCGCCAGGTCTGCCGGGCGGCCCTGGAAGACCGGCCGCGCCGTGGCATCGAGGCGTGCGATGACCTCGCAGACCGTCCGGTCGACCGGCCTGCGCGGGATGACGTATAACGAGTCCACCTCTTCGAGCGCTGTGGCCAGGCCTGCCGACACGGTTGCAGACCAGGCCCGGAGCCTCGCCCAGCTGACGCCGGTCATGGACTCCCCGGCCTCTTGCCGGTACCCGGCCATCAGGGCCGCGAGCTCGCGGGGGCGGGTGATCTGCTGACCGGCGAAGAGGAAAGGCGCGCCGACGAGATCTTCCGGGCCGGCTGCGGGATCGGGACCGGAGAGCGGGGCGTCGCCGGGACCGGTGCTGGGGCCCGTGGTCGATCCCGTAGCAGGGCTCGGGGTCGTGGGTGCGCCCGGCAGCCCGGGCGCATCGCCCGTAAGGACGGCATCCGTGGTCGGGGCGGGTGGTACGGATACGGATACCGGCGCTGGGCTCGGCTGCTGAGGCCGCAGGCCGATCATGCCGTCCACGTCCGGGTCCGCCCCGGCGAGCCATTCGGAGACTTGCGCGTTGGTCCAGCGGGTGTCGGGTGACCAGGTCAGCAGGCCGCGCAGCAAGTGGACCCATCGCTCGGGGAACAGCTCCTCGTCGAACTGGACAGGGCCGCTGTTGATGACGTC
>Ga0302314_10006454_pt1 | contig 21218 bp, 21 predicted proteins | sample III_Palsa_N2_3_FD_200533 | JGI IMG/M metagenome (GOLD analysis project Ga0302314, IMG submission 200533) | Peat permafrost microbial communities from Stordalen Mire near Abisko, Sweden - III_Palsa_N2_3 | ecosystem: Environmental > Terrestrial > Soil > Palsa > Peat permafrost | place: Sweden...
CCGGCCAAGGGCAGGGGGCAGGGGGCAGGGGGCAGGGGGCAGGGGGCAGGGGCAGGGCGCACCGGGGCGAGGCGCAAACCTGGACGTAACCTGACGACTCGCTGAGGCTGCGATAACAGCGGGCGCGTAAAGTGGGACCCATGCTGGTCAGCCTGATCGCAGCCTTGGTCGCGGCGCTCTGCTACGGCGTGGCCTCGGTCATGCAGGCGATCGCCGTGCGCGAGGCCAGCCGCCGGCACCAGGCCGGCGTCGACCCCGGCCTAGTGCCGAGGCTACTGCACCAGTGGCGGTTCGTGGCCAGCGTGGCCATCGACACCCTCGGCTTCCTCGCGCAGCTCATCGCGCTGCAGCGGCTGCCGCTGTTCGCCGTCCAGGCCATCGTGGCCGCCAACCTCGCGGTCATCGCCGTGCTCGCCAGCGTGGTGATCGGGGTCTCGCTGTCATGGCGGGAGTGGCTCGCGGTGACCGGCGTCGTCGCCGGGGTCGGCCTGCTCGGCTCCTCGGCCGGGGCCGAGGGCGCCCATCAGGCCGGGGCCGTCTTCAAGATCGCCCTCATCGTGGCGACGGCGGTGCTCGGCGTCTGCGGCCTGATCGCGGCGCGGCTGCGCGATCCCGCCCGCACCCTGGTGCTCGGCACCGTGGCGGGTCTCGGCTACGGCGTCCTCGGCGTCGCCGCCCGGGTCCTCACCGGCTTCGAGCCGCTCACGCTGATCCGCGACCCGGCCGCCTACGCGGTGGTGGCGGGCGGCCTGATCTCGTTCGTGTTCTACACCACCGCGCTCGAGGGCGGCAGCGTCACCGTCGCCACCGCCGCGGTGGTGCTGGCGGAGACGCTCCCGCCCGCGCTCATCGGCGTCATCTTTCTCGGCGACACCACCAGGCACGGCCTGGCGCCGGTGGCGGTCATCGGGTTCGTGATCGCGGTGGCGAGCGCGGTCATGCTCGCCCGCTTCGGCGAGGCCGGGCAGGACGGGAAGGGCCATCCGGCCAGCGGCGGGGCCGGACATCCGAGCGGGCAGCCGGGCCAGCAGGCCACCGCGAACGGCTGACCACACAAAGTTAAGATCTTACTTAGGCCGGCCGGTACGGTTACACGTCCGTGACATGTTATTCTGGTGGCCCGTGGACCTGCGGCTTTATGCCGTTACCTCGCAAACCACGGGAGCACCTCTTGGCCGCTGCAGCGACTCAGTCCAATCCGCCTTCCAGGCCCCCGGCCAAACAAAGGCAAGTAAAGACCACGCACCTCTTTGTCACCGGCGGCGTCGCCTCAAGTCTGGGCAAGGGCCTGACCGCGTCCAGCCTGGGACGTCTGCTCAAGATGCGCGGCCTGCGCGTCAAGATGCAGAAGCTCGACCCGTACCTGAACGTCGACCCGGGCACGATGAACCCGTTCCAGCACGGTGAGGTCTTCGTCACTGACGACGGCACCGAGACCGACTTGGACGTCGGCCACTACGAGCGGTTCCTCGACATCAGGCTGAACGGCGAGGCGAACGTCACCACCGGCCAGGTCTACTCGACGGTGATCGCCAAGGAGCGGCGGGGCGAGTACCTGGGCGACACCGTGCAGGTCATACCGCACATCACCAACGAGATCAAGGCCCGCATCCTCGCCATGGCCGGCCCCGAGGTCGACGTCGTCATCACCGAGGTCGGCGGGACCGTGGGCGACATCGAGAGCCTGCCCTTCCTCGAGGCCATCCGCCAGATCCGGCACGAGATCGGGCGCGACCGGTGCTTCTTCCTCCACGTCTCGCTGCTGCCCTACATCGGCCCGAGCGGCGAGCTCAAGACCAAGCCGACCCAGCACTCGGTGGCCGCGCTGCGCTCGATCGGCATCCAGCCCGACGCGATCGTGGCCCGGTCCGACCGCCCGATCAGCGACGGACTCAAGCGCAAGATCTCGCTGATGTGCGACGTCGACGAGGACGCGGTGGTCTCCACCCCCGACGCGCCCTCGATCTACGACATCCCCAAGGTCCTGCACGCCGAGGGCCTCGACGTCTACGTGGTCAGGCGCCTGCAGCTCCCGTTCCACGACGTCGACTGGTCGGAATGGGACGCGCTGCTCCGCCGGGTGCACCGCCCCGCCCGGTCGATCACGATCGCCCTCGTCGGCAAGTACATCGACCTGCCGGACGCCTACCTCTCGCCCGCCGAGGCGCTGCGGGCCGGCGGCTTCGGCAACGACGCGAAGGTCACGATCCGGTGGGTGACCAGCGACGACTGCGAGAAGCCTGAGGACACCGCGGGCCAGCTCGAGGGCGTCGACGGCATCTTGATCCCGGGCGGCTTCGGCGTCCGCGGCATCGAGGGGAAGATCGGCGCGATCCGGTACGCCCGCGAGCACAACATCCCCATCCTCGGCCTCTGCCTCGGCCTGCAGTGCATGGTCATCGAGGTCGCCCGCGACCTGGCGGGCCTGGCCGACGCCAACAGCTCCGAGTTCGACCCGGACACCACCGACCCGGTCGTCGCCACCATGGCCGACCAGGAGGACGTGGTCGCGGGGGAGCGGGACATGGGCGGCACGATGCGCCTCGGCCTCTATCCGGCCAAGCTCGCCCCCGGCTCGATCGTCAGCGACCTCTACGGCGGCGCGGCCGTCGTCGAGGAACGGCACCGGCACCGCTACGAGGTCAACAACGCCTACCGGGGCGCGCTCGAGGACGCCGGGCTGGTCTTCTCCGGCCTGTCGCCCGACGGCCGGCTGGCCGAGTTCATCGAGCTGCCGCGCGAGACCCACCCGTTCTTCGTCGCCACCCAGGCGCACCCGGAGTTCCTGTCCCGCCCGACCAGGCCGCACCCGCTGTTCTCGGGCCTGATCGCCGCCGCCCTGGCCCGCTCCCGCGCCACCGAGAGCGGCGCTCGCGCGGTAGCGTCGTGATGTGGAAGACACCCAGGAAAGCTGGCCCGTAGCCGCGACCGAGCCCCTGCTCAAGCACTGGCTCCTGACGGTGCGCTCCGACAAAGTTCAAATGCCAGACAAGAATTTTGCCGAACGGACCGTGGTTTCCCACCCAGGCGCGGTGGCCGTGGTGACGCTGGACGACGCCAGCCGGGTGCTCATGATCAGGCAGTACCGTCACCCGGTCGGATACCAGTTGTGGGAGATCCCGGCTGGCCTGCGCGACGCCGCGGGCGAGCCGCCGCTGGAGACCGCGCGCCGCGAGCTGTTGGAGGAGACCGGCTACCGGGCGCGCGAGTGGCACGTGCTCATCGACTACTTCACCTCGCCCGGCTTCACCACCGAGCGGCTCCGGATCTACCTGGCCCGGGGCGTGCACCCGGTCGGCGAGGCCGACGCCGCCGCGGGCTACGTCCGCCACGACGAGGAAAAGTACCTCATCACCAGGTGGGTCCCGCTGGCCGAGGCGGTCCGCCTGGCGTTCGAAGGCAAGCTCCACAACAGCTCCGCCATCACCGGCGTCCTTGCCGCCCAGTCAGCCCAGGCAACCGACTTCCGCAACCTCCGCCCCGCCGACGCCCCCGAACCCTAACCCCGCCCCCCGCGATCCCCGTGCCTGCCATTCGTCCCACCCCACCCCCGGGGCGCAGCCACGCCCCGCCGCCTCTCCCAAGCCGCGGCCCCGCCAGCCCCGCGATACCCACCGTTCTCGTCCTGCCGCAGCCGAGCCGTAGCCCCGCCCGCTGCAGCCCGCCCATCCTTCTCGTCACGCCGCCGCCCGAGCCCGAGTTCCGCCGTGCCCCCGCCGCCTGCTCTCGACCGCCAGGAGCCCCGGTCCAGCCAACGTCCTGCGCCCCACGCGTCCCACCCGACCCACCCGACCCTCCAGGTCTAAAGATCATGGAGACTTTTTTCTTGGCGAAGGAAAAACGTCTTATACGCACGAAAATCCTTCGCGATAAGAAAAGTCTTCGCGATCATGGGGCCCTGCGTCGAGGTCGGGCCCACGCGGAACAGCAATCGCCGGTGTCAAAGTGGTGAGCGTTGCGGACGCGGCGCGAGGGTACCTGCAGTACCTCGTCGTGGAGCGCGGGCTGGCGGCCAACACCATCGAGTCGTACCGGCGCGACCTCAACCGGTACGCCGAGGTCCTGGCGGCACGCGGCAAGACCGAGCTCGGCGACGTCGTCGCGCTCGACGTGGCCGAGTTCCGGGCCGCGCTGCACACCGGCGACGACAATCATCCGCCGCTCGCCACCAGCTCCGTCGGGCGCGCGGTGGTCGCGGTCCGCGGGCTGCACGCGTTCGCCCGCGCCCAGGGCCTGACCGTCGACGACCCGGCGCGGGAGGTCGCGCCGCCCGCGTCGGAGAGGCGGCTGCCCAAGCCGATCACCGTCGACGAGATCGTGCGGCTGCTCGACGCGGCCGGGTCGACCGACGACCCCGAACCCCGGGTGCTCCGCGACCGCGCGCTGCTTGAGTTCCTCTACGGGACCGGCGCGCGGATCTCCGAGGTGACCGGCCTCGACGTCGACGACCTCGACCATCTGGCCGAGGATCCCGCCGTCAGGCTCAACGGCAAGGGCGGCAAGCAGCGCTACGTCCCGGTCGGCAGCTACGCGGTCCGCGCGCTCGACGCCTACCTGGTGCGCGGGCGTCCGGCCCTCGCGGCGGCCGCCGTCAGGCGGGCGTCACCGGCCGTCTTTCTCAACGCCCGGGGCGGCCGGCTCACCCGGCAGGGCGCGTGGGGAGTGCTACGCGAAGCCGCGGTCCGTTCGGGGAAAACCGATGTTTCACCCCATACCCTGCGGCACTCCTTCGCCACTCACCTCCTTGACGGGGGCGCCGACATCCGCGTGGTCCAGGAATTGCTCGGACACGCCTCCGTCACCACGACGCAGGTCTACACTCTGATAACGGTGGACAAGCTTCGAGAGGTGTACACCAACGCGCATCCGCGCGCTCTGGGGGGCTAGGGGCGCTGCCGGGCGACGGTTTGAATAGGAAATCTCCGGTGTTAACGGCGCGTTGGCTTGTTCCTTGCTAACAGGCGGCCTAGAGTCCGGAACAGTTCGCGACCTCTAGCCCCGGGAGGATCTTACTGGTGGCCGCATCGCGCGTAATGGAGCTACTGCCCGGCGACATCGGGCCAACGGGGCGGCCGCTGCCCGCCTTCCCCACGCCCAAGGTGCTGCCCGAGCACGGGCCGGCCAGGATCGTGGCGATCTGCAATCAGAAGGGCGGCGTCGGCAAGACGACGACGACCATCAACCTGGGCGCGGCGCTCGCGGAGCAGGGCCGGAAAATGCTCCTGGTCGACTTCGACCCGCAGGGGGCGCTGTCGGTCGGGCTCGGGATCCAGCCCCACGACATCGACTCCACGGTCTACAACCTGCTGATGGAGCGCGGCGTCAGCGCCAGGGACGTGATCTTCCCGACCGGGATCAAGAACCTGGACCTGCTGCCCTCCAACATCGACCTGTCCGGGGCCGAGGTCCAGCTGGTGTCGGAGGTCGGCCGCGAGTTCGTGCTTGGCCGCGCGCTCAAGTCCATCGTGCCCGAGTACGACTTCATCATGATCGACTGCCAGCCTTCGCTCGGCCTGCTCACGATCAACGCGCTCGCCTGCGCTAACAGCGTGCTCATCCCGCTCGAGTGCGAGTACTTCGCGATGCGCGGGGTGGCGCTGCTGATGGAGACGATCGACAAGGTGCAGCAGCGACTCAACCCGGACCTGGCCATTGATGGCCTGCTGGGCACAATGTACGATTCGCGCACCCTGCACACCCGTGAAGTGCTCGGATCCGTGGTCAACGGCTTCGGCGACAAGGTCTTTCATACGGTGATCAACCGCACGGTGAGGTTTCCGGACGCTACCGTTGCCGGTGAGCCCATCACGAGCTTCGATTCCTCGTCGATGGGGGCGAACTCCTACCGTGAGCTTGCCAAGGAGGTACTTGAGCGGTGGCGGACGGACGGGGTCGGTCACGCCGGGTAAGCGTTCCCGGGGTCGCAGAGCTGCTGCGCCCCGCCGCATCCCCGCCAGCCGCCTCCGATGAACGCCAGGCGACCGGCAGGGAACGGCACGACCAGAAGATCACCGTCTACCTGTCCGCCACCGAGCTGCTCGAGCTCGAGCACGCGCGGCTGCAACTGCGTCGGATCGGCGTCGTCCTCGACCGGGGCCGCCTGGTGCGGGAGGCGATCGCGATCCTCCTCGCCGACCTGGACGCGCGGGGCAATGACAGCCTCGTGGTCCGCAACATCCGGGCTAGCATGAATGATGATGACGACGAAAGCGGCGGAGCCGGATGACGCGCCGCGCGGCGCAGAAGCCTTCGAGGTGCACCTCGACGTCTTCGAGGGGCCGTTCGACCTGCTACTCGGGCTGATCTCCAAGCACAAGCTGGACATCACCGAGGTGTCGCTGTCTCAGGTCACCGACGAGTTCATCTCCTACATCAAGCATCGCTCCGGTGGCTGGGACCTGGACCAGGTGTCCTACTTCCTGCTCGTCGCCGCCACCCTGCTCGACCTCAAGGCCGCGCGGCTGCTGCCGTCGGGCGAGGTCGAGGACGAGGAGGACCTGGAGCTGCTCGAGGCGCGCGACCTGCTGTTCGCCCGGCTGCTGCAGTACCGGGCCTACAAGGAGGTCGCCGCGATCTTCGCCGGCCGGATGGCGGCCTCGGCCAAGCGGTTCCCGAGGCGGGTGCCGCTTGAGGCGCGGTTCGCCGGGCTGCTGCCCGAGCTGCTGTTCGCGATCGGCCCGGCCGAGTTCGCCGCCCTGGCGGCCCGCGCGCTCACCCCCAAGGCGCCGCCGGTGGTGTCGACCGACCACATTCACCAGGCGTTCGTCTCCATCAGGGAGCAGGCGGTGCTGATGGCGGGGCGGCTGCGCGCGCTCGGGAAGGCGTCGTTCCGGCAGTTGTCGGCCGGCGCGGCCGGAAACTATGAGATCGTCGCGTCGTTCCTGGCCCTGCTCGAGCTCTACCGCGAGGACGTGGTGTCGTTCGAGCAGGTGGCGCCGCTCGGCGAGTTGTACGTGAGCTGGACCGGCGGAGACCGCGAGGTACTGCTCGCGGCGCCTGGCGCCCGCGGCGGCGACGCCGTGACGGCCTCCGAGACTGACAGCGAAAGCGAAGAAGACTACACATGACCAGCGGTTTTACTAACGACGAGGGCGACGCCGCGATCAACGACGACCTGGCGGGCGACGGCCGAGCGGTCGACGACGCGGTCGACGAAGATGCGCTCGACCGTGACGGTGCCGACGACGCGGTGCAGGCGGCGGACGTCGACGAGGGCGACGAGGCCCCCATCGACGAGGCCGCCATCGACGAGGCCGACGTGGAGGAGATCGACGGCCCCGGGGTCCGCGCCAGCCTCGAGGCGATCCTGCTCGTGGCCGACGAGCCGGTGCCGGAGGTGCTCCTCGCCCAGGTGCTCGAGCGGCCGCGGGGCGAGATCGACGCGGCCCTGCGCGCCCTCGCGGCCGAGTACACGGCCGCCGGCCGCGGCTTCGACCTGCGGGAGATAGCGGGCGGCTGGCGCTTCTATACTCGGGAGGACTGCGCGCCGTTGGTCGAGCGGTTCGTCAGGGATGGTCAAGAGGTCCGGCTCACGCAGGCGGCGCTCGAGACCCTGGCCGTGATCGCCTACCGGCAGCCGGTCAGCCGGGCCCGGGTCTCGGCGGTGCGCGGTGTCAACTGCGACGGCGTGATCAGGACGCTGGTGCTGCGCGGGCTCGTCGAGGATTCCGGTACCGATCAGGAGACCGGCGCGATTCTGTACCGCACCACCGGCTACTTTCTAGAGCGGCTGGGCATGGCGTCCCTGGACGAGCTGCCCGACCTGGCGCCGTTCCTGCCGGAGAACATTGAGGACATTGAGGACAATGAACGGACGCGGGCGTAGCGGTTCCGAAGATAAGCCGGTCGAGCTGTCGCCGGAGGCGCAGGCGCGGCTGCGGGCGCTGCGCAGCATGGGCTTCGAGGACGACGACAGGGACGAGTTCGCCGCCGACGAGGGCGAGCGGGACGACCTGGCCGACGTGCCCGGCGGCGTCCGGCTGCAGAAGGTGCTGGCGGCGGCCGGGGTGGGCAGTCGGCGGCACTGCGAGGAGTTGATCGGGGCCGGCCGGGTCGAGGTGGCCGGCCAGATCGTCCGTCGCTTCGGCGCCCGGGTCGACCCGGAGAACCAGGTCATCCGGGTGGACGGCAAGCGCATCCCGTCCCGGCAGGACGTCGTCTACCTGGCGTTCAACAAGCCGGTCAAGGTGCTGACGGCGATGACCGACGACCGTGGCCGGGCCACCATCACCGACTTCCTCGGCGACCGGGCCGAGCGGCTTTTCCACGTGGGCAGGCTGGACTACGACACCGAGGGCCTGATGCTGCTCACCAACGACGGCGAGCTGGCGCACCGGCTCGCCCACCCGAGCTACGAGGTTGCCAAGACCTACCTGGCCGACGTGCCCGGCTCGATACCGCGCGACCTCGGCAGGCGGCTGGCCACCGGGGTCGAACTCGAGGACGGGGTGGCCGTGGCGGACAAGTTCCGAGTGCTCGAGCAGGCCGGCGGGCGCGCGCTGGTCGAGGTCACGCTGCACGAGGGGCGCAACCGGATCGTCCGCCGGATGCTGGCCGCGGTAGGCCATCCGGTCAGCCGCCTGGTGCGGATCTCGGTCGGGCCGATCAAGCTCGGGAACCTGCCCCCCGGTGACACCAGGGACCTCACCACTAAGGAGATCGGCGAGCTGTACGCCGCCGTCGGCCTCTAGGCGAGCAGCGAAGGCGCAGCCCCCGCGTCGGCCACAAGCGCCCGGAGCCGACCGGGGAAAGCACTGTAGCCTTGAGGCGAAGATCGTTAGGAGTTGAGCACGTGACAGTCAGGGCCATTCGCGGCGCCATCCAGGTCGACGCCGACGAGAGGGACGCCATCCTTGAGTGCACCGCCGAGCTGGTGACCGCGGTGATGAGCCGCAACGACCTGACGCCCGACGACGTGATCAGCGTGCTGTTCACCGTGACCCCGGACCTGACGGCCGAGTTTCCCGCGCTGGCGGCGCGCAAGCTCGGCTTCCACGCGGTCCCGCTGATGTGCGCGACCGAGATCCCGGTCCCCGGCGCCATGCCTCGCGTCGTCCGGCTGATGGCTCACGTCGATACCGATCTGATCCGCGCCCAGATTCAGCACGTGTACCTCCGCGGCGCCGTCGGGCTACGCCAGGACATCGCCCAGTAATGTCCATGCCGGGGCGGGTGCTCGTCGCGGGGGCCGGGCTGATCGGCACCTCGATCGCCCTCGCGCTGCGGGCGAAGGGCGCCGACGTGTGGCTGAGCGACGCCGACGACGCGACGGCGAAGCTCGCGGCCGACCTCGGGGCCGGCGTCGTCGTGCCGGACCTGCGCGACGCCAAGGGAATCGCCGACGTCGCCGTGCTCGCGGTGCCGCCGGCCGTGGTCGGGGAGATGCTCGGCTACGCGCAGGAGTGCGCCGTCGCCGACTGGTACACCGACGTCGCCAGCGTGAAGGCGCTGCCGGTGGCGCAGGCCCGGGCACTGGGCTGCGACCTGGAGACGTATGTGCCCTCGCATCCGCTGGCAGGGCGGGAGCGGCACGGGCCCGCCGCCGCCCAGGCCGATCTGTTCCTCGGCCGGACCTGGGCGCTGTGCCCGCTTCCGGAGACGAGGGCCGACGCGGTGGCGGCGGTGACCTCGCTCGCGGTCGCGTGCGGGGCCGTTCCGGTGACGACCGACCCGGAGACCCACGACCGCTGGGTCGCGCTCGTGTCACACGCCCCGCATCTGGTCGCGGTGGCGATGGCGGCCAGGCTCGCGCCCTCGTCGGTCCCGGCCGACGCGCTCGGGCTGGCCGGGCAGGGCCTGCGCGACGTCACCAGGATCGCGGCCGGCGATACCGGGCTGTGGACGCAGATCCTGGCCGCCAACGCGGGCCCGGTCGCCGAGGTGGTCGCCGCCGTGGCCGAGGACCTGGCGGCCGCCGCCCGCGAACTGGCCCGCGAATCAGGCACCGCCGACGTCATCAGCCTGCTCGACCGGGGCCAGGCCGGGGTCGCCCGCATCCCCGGCAAGCACGGCGGCCGGCCGAGGAACTTCCGCCTGGTCCAGGTGGTGATCGCCGACCGTCCGGGGGAGCTGGCCCGGCTGTTCAACGCGGCCGGCGCGGCCGGGGTGAACATCGAGGACATCCGGCTCGAGCATTCGCCCGGTCTGCCGGTCGGCGTGGCCGAGCTCTCCGTCCGCCCCGATCAGGCCGGCGCCCTGCTCGACGCGATGGAAGCGGGCGGCTGGCCCGTCCGCCGGTAACCCGAAATGGATTACGCGGCGGCCGACTCGGTGTGCGAAGCTTGACCTCATGACCAAGAGCGCGAAGCAGGACGCCGAGGAAGGCCCGGCGAAGACAGCCGAGGCCGAGTCCGCCGCGACCACCGATGCCGCCGCGACCGAGTCGGCCGCCGCCGCGCCGGCCGCCGCCGCCGGGCACGCCGCCGCCGGGCACGCTGACGCCGGGCACGCTGACGCCGGGCACGCTGACGACGGGCACGCTGACGACGGCGCGACCGGGGACGCCGACAAGCCGGACATCGATGACGTGAAGGCCAAGTTCCGCGAGGCGCTCGACCGCAAGCGCCAGGTCCACGACGAGGGCCAGGGCAAGGGCAGCCACGAGTCTGGCAAGGTCAGCGGTGCGCACGGCCCCGCCGCCAGCCGTCGCAACTTCCGTCGCAAGAGCGGCTGAGCAGCGCTTTCCCACGCGGCCAGACGGGACGGGCGTGCCCGGTACCATTTGGTGGTGGGAATCTCAATGTCGAGCGGGTTCGTGGTGGCCATTGACGGGCCGTCAGGGTCCGGCAAGTCAAGCGCGTCCAGAGGCGTGGCCAGCTCGCTCGGCCTGAGCTACCTGGACACCGGCGCGATGTACCGGGCGCTGACCTGGTGGCTGATGTCGGCCGGGGTCGACACCGCCGACGAGCAGCTGGTGGCGGCCCGAGCGACCGAGGCGGCGATCGAGGTCTGCACCGACCCGGACGACCCGTGGACCCGCGTCGACGGCCGCGACGTTTCCCGTGAAATCCGTACCGAAGCGGTCTCCGCGCAGGTCAGCATCGTCGCGAGGGTTCAGGCGGTGCGCGACCACCTCATCGCCGCGCAGCGCGCGATCATCTCCTCGGCGACCGCCGGGATCGTGGCCGAGGGGCGCGACATCGGCACCGTTGTCGCCCCGGACGCACAGCTCAAGGTGTTCCTGACCGCGGACCCGCAGGCGCGCGCCCGGCGGCGCGCGGCCGAGCGGGGCGCCGCGGTGGACGCGACCGAGGCCGCCCAGGCCCGGCGGGACCGGCTGGACGCCGCGCAATCGCAGATGGCCGCCGACGCGGTCCTGGTCGACGCGACCGAGCTGACCCTGGCCGAGGTAATCGAGGAGATCGCCCGGCTGGCCAGGGAGCGCAGCGAGCTCGCCTGCATGGGGGATAAGAGCAGTTGATAACGAACGGACGCGGGGCGAATTAACGTGGAATCACCTGATATCAGCGGCGACGACGGCGGCTGGGTAGACATCGGCGACGTCAGCGACGCCGACTTCGACGACTCCGATTTCGGCGACGCGGTCGGTGACGGCGACGGCGACGGCGCAGGCGGAACGATCGGCCAGCCGATCCTGGCCGTCGTCGGTCGGCCCAACGTCGGCAAGTCGACCCTGGTCAACCGGATCCTCGGGGCCCGGCAGGCCGTCGTGCAGGACGTGCCCGGGGTGACCAGGGACCGGGTCACCTACGACGCGAACTGGCGTGGCCGGTCGTTCACGCTGGTGGACACCGGCGGCTGGCTGGCCCGGCAGCAGGGTCTGGCCGCCCAGGTGGCCGAGCAGGCCGCCGTCGCCGTCGACCTCGCCGACGCGGTCCTGTTCGTGGTGGACGCGCGGGTCGGCGCGACCGACGAGGACGAGGCGGTCGCGAACGTGCTGCGCCGCGCGGGCAAGCCTGTCGTGCTGGTGGCCAACAAGGTGGACGACGCCAGGAGCGAGGCCGACGCGCTGTCGCTGTGGTCACTCGGCCTCGGCGAGCCGGTCATGGTCTCCGCCATGCACGGCCGGGGCAGCGGCGACATGCTCGACCTGGCCCTCGAGGCGCTCCCCGAGGCGCCGAAGGAGCGGCTGGGCGAGACCGGGCCGCGCCGGGTGGCGCTGATCGGCAAGCCCAACGTCGGCAAGTCCTCCCTGCTCAACAAGCTAGTCGGAGAGCAGCGGGCGGTCGTCGACTCGGTCGCGGGCACGACCAGGGACCCGGTCGACGAGCTGATCGAGCTCGGCGGCACCACCTGGCGGTTCATTGACACGGCCGGGATCAGGAAGCGGTTCAGGGACAGCCAGGGCGCCGACTACTACGCCACCCTGCGCACCCAGGGGGCGCTCGACCGGGCCGAGGTCGCGGTCGTGCTGATCGACGCGAGCGAGCCGCTCACCGAACAGGATCTGCGAATCCTGACGATGGTGGTCGACTCGGGCCGGTCTCTCGTGATCGCCTACAACAAGTGGGACCTGGCTGATGAAGAGCGCCGACACTACCTCGAGCGGGAGATCGAACGGCAGCTCTACCACGTCCGCTGGGCGCCTCGGGTGAACATCTCGGCGGTGACCGGCCGGCACGTCGAGCGGCTGGTCCCGGCGATCGAGCAGGCGCTGGCGGGCTGGGAGCAGCGGATCTCCACCGGGCAGCTCAACAACTGGCTCAACGCCGTCATCGCGGCCACCCCGCCGCCGCTGCGCGGCGGCAAGCAGCCGCGCGTCTTGTTCGCCACCCAGGCCGGCATCCGGCCGCCGCACTTCGTGCTGTTCACGACGGGATTCCTCGAGGAGACCTACCGCCGGTTCATCGAGCGGCGCCTGCGCGAGGACTTCGGGTTCGCCGGCAGTCCGATCAAGGTGAGCATGCGGATGCGCGAGAAGCGCGGCAAGAACGCGGGCAGCGGTCCCAAGCCCGGCCCCAGGCCGAGCACCCGCCGGGGATGACGGAGGGCCTGCTCGAGGTCGACCGGCGGCGGGTGTGGCATCCGTACGGGCCGATGCCCGGTGCGCAGCAGCCGCTCGTCGTCGAGTCGGCCGCCGGGGTGCGGCTGCGCCTGCCCGGCGGCCGTGAGCTGATCGACGGCATGTCGTCCTGGTGGGCGGCGATCCACGGGTACGCGCACCCGGCCCTCGACGCCGCCGCCCGCGACCAGCTCTCCCGGATGAGCCACGTGATGTTCGGCGGGCTGACCCACGAGCCCGCGGTGGCGCTGGCCGGCCGGCTGGTCGAGCTCGCCCCGGACGGGCTCGAGCACGTCTTCCTGTGCGACTCGGGCTCGGTCAGCGTCGAGGTCGCGGTCAAGATGTGCCTGCAGTACTGGCGCTCCCGCGGCTTCCCGGCCAAGACCAGGCTGCTGACCTGGCGCGGCGGCTACCACGGGGACACGTTCATGGCGATGTCGGTCTGCGACCCCGAGGGCGGCATGCACCGCCTGTGGGACGGCGTGCTGCCCCGGCAGGTCTTCGCCGGCCTGCCGCCCGCGGGCTTCGACGCCGGCGTCGACGAGGCGTACGCAGCGGAGCTGGTAAGGCTCATCGAGGCGTCCAAGGACGAGCTGGCAGCGGTGATCGTGGAGCCGGTCGTCCAGGGCGCGGGCGGGATGCGCTTCCACGACCCGGGCTACCTGCGGGTGCTGCGCGAGGCGTGCGATGCCCACGGCGTGCTGCTGGTGTTCGACGAGATCGCCACCGGGTTCGGCCGCACCGGCACGCTCTTCGCGGCCGGGCAGGCCGGCGTGTCGCCGGATGTGATGTGCGTCGGCAAGGCCCTGGCCGGGGGATACCTGACGCTGGCGGCCACGCTGTGCACGCCCGAGGTCGCGGACGGCATCAGCCGCGGCGAGCTGCCGGTGCTCGCGCACGGGCCGACGTTCATGGGCAACCCGCTCGCCTGCGCGATCGCCGGCGCGTCGCTCGAGGTGCTGCTGGGGCCGGGCACCTACCCGGCCGGGTGGCAGGCCGAGGTCGCGCGGATCGAGGCCGGGCTCGCGGCCGGGCTGGCCCCGGCGGCCGGGCTGCCCGGCGTGGCCGACGTGCGCGTCCTCGGCGCGATCGGCGTCGTGCAGCTCACGTCCGATGTCGACATCGCGCAAGCGACCCAGGCGGCGGTCGAGGCCGGGGTCTGGCTGCGGCCGTTCCGCGACCTGATCTACACGATGCCGCCGTACGTGACCGGCGACGATGACGTGGCGGCGATCTGCTCGGGCGTGCTCGCCGCGGTCACGGCGTCCACCGCGACCGCGCCAGCCACCGCCAGGTAACTACCCGCCGTCGGGCGACCAATCGCACGACAGGTGGAACCAGACCGTGGTGCCCGCCGGATCCCGCAGGTAGCCCCACTGCGCGGCGAGCTGCTGCACCAGCAGCAGGCCGTGGCCGTTGGTCGTCAGCACGTCGCGCTTGACGACCGGGGTGCCGTCCGAGCCGTCGTCGATCACCTCGACCAGCACCCCGTCGGGCACGTCGACCACGACGATCGTGACCGTGCCGCCCGGCCCGCCGGACGCCGTGTGCTGGATGGCGTTCGCCACCAGCTCCGACGTGAGTAAGGTGGCGGCCTCCGAGTCGAGCGGAGGCGTCTTGTCGGCCGCCGACAGCGTCCGGGCGACGAAGGCGCGGGCGCCGGAGACTTCCTCGGGCCGGCCGGGGATCGTGGCCGTGCCCAGGATGGCGGTGGAGCGGCTTTTCAGGGGGGTGTTCATCTGCGCGTGCCTCCCGTGGTGCGCATTTTTGTTCCTGCAGCCAATAAGAACCATATTTCCGAGAAGAACCAAATGTCCACTTTGCGAATCTTATGAACTTGTGATTATTTGGCGCCCGCCGGTCCTCGCCCCGCCGGGCCCTCGGGTTCTCTATAATGCAGTTGCAAGATCATCCGACGCAAGTGCGTGAGGCAAATCTAGCAGATGAAATCGCGCCTGGGATTTCATTTCCTCACGTTTGCGTGTAGCGTGCTACTTGCCAGGGATGGTTTGTCGTGATCCCGTCTGCGCCGCGTGCTCGCGCGCTTTAATTACATGATCCACAATGTTGCGACGGCCGTGCTGTAGGAGGTGGGCCCGCGATGACGACCGGTCCGACGGTGCGCAGAAGGCGTCTCGGCACTGAACTGCGCCGCCTCCGCGAAGCCAACGGGTTCAAGCTCGAGGAAGTGGCCGCGCAGCTCGGCGTGGCGCCGTCGACCCTGTCGCGCATCGAGACCGGCAAGGCCCCGACCAAGTCGGCCTACCTGAGCCAGATGCTCGAGACCTACGGCGTCACCGACGCCGAGCAGCGCCAGGTCCTGGTCGACATGGCCCGCGAGGGGCACCGTAAGGGCTGGTGGGCGGCCTATGACGACGTGCTGCCGAGCGGGTTCGACATCTACGTCGGCCTTGAGGCCGAGACGGCCGCGATCCGCGGCTACGAGATCTCCGTCGTGCACGGGCTGTTGCAGACGCCGGACTACGCGCGCGCGGTGCTGCGCGAGATGTTCCCCCGGCACACCGCCGAGCAGATCGGCCGCCTAGTCGACCTGCGGATCGAGCGGCAGCGCCGGCTCGACGACGATCCGCCGCTCGAGCTGTGGGCGATCCTTGACGAGGCGGTGATCAGGCGGCCGGTCGGCGGCACCACGGTGATGTGCGCGCAGCTCGAGCACCTGCTGGTGATGGCGGAGCGGCCGGGGCTGACCGTGCAGATCCTGCCCTTCTCGTGCGGCGCCCACGCCGGGCACGGCGGGCCGTTCACGATCCTCGAGTTCCCGAACCGGTCCGACTCGCAGGTCTCCTATGTCGAGTCGGTGGCGGGCAACATCTACCTCGAGAAGGACCGGGAGATGCGACTGCGGGCCGAGGCCTTCGACCGGCTCATCGCGGCCGCCCTCGCCCCCGGCGCGTCCGCCGACATGATCGCGCAGGCGGCGCGCGAGCTTCGCTGAAGTCCTGGCCACTGGGGTGGCGGCCAGGGACGCAAGAAAAAGGGGAAACAGGGAAATCAATGGGAGGAAACGAATGGAGAGGGAGCTAGGCAACCTGCATTGGTTCAAGAGCAGCGCCAGCGCGGCCGGCAACTGCGTCGAGGTGGCGCACCTGCCCAGCGGCGGGGTTGCCGTCCGCGATTCGAAGGACCGGGTCAAGGCACCGCACGTCTACACTCGCCGCGAGTGGCAGGCGTTCCTGGTCGGCGCCAAGAACGGCGAGTTCGACCTGCCGCTGGCGTAAGCCGGGGGGAGAGCAGACGGCGGGTTTCCCGGCGACGGGGGACCCGCCGTTGCCCGCCCGGGCCGATTGGCGGCCCCGCTCACTTGTCGTCCGGGCCCTCGCTCTCCAGCTGCCTGATGATCTCGTCGAGGATCCCGGTGGTCTCATTCGGCTCGTGGGCCACGATCGACAGCCGCTCCATCGCGAGCAGGTACCGGTCCACGTCGGCCTGCTTGTCCAGGTAGAGCGCGCTGGTCAGGTTCTCCACGTAGACGACGTCGGGCAAGTCGTGCTCGGCGAACCGCAGGATGCTGAACCCGGTCGGGGCCGCGTGCCCGCCCGCGCCGTACGGGATGACCTGGAGGGTCAGCGTCGGGCTCTGGCAGACCTCGCGCAGATAGGCGAGCTGCTCGAGCTGCGCCTTGCGTCCGGCCACGGGGCGGCGCAGCGCCGCCTCGTCGAGGACGATCCAGAGCTTGAGCCGGTCGTCGCGGAACCGCCGCTGGCGCTCCTTGCGCAGCACGACCAGCCGGTCAGCCTGCTCGACGGGGAAATCGCCGAGCGAGATGACGGCGGAGGCGTACTCCTCGGTCTGCAGCAGCCCGGGGATGAAGTGCGCCTCGTACACCCGGATCGAACGCGCCGCCTCTTCCATGCCGACGTACGCCTGGAACCAGTCGGGCAGGATGTCGTTGTACCGGTGCCACCAGCCGGGCTTGTTCGACTGCTCGGCCAGGCTGAGCAGCTGCTCGCGCTCGCGCGGGTCGACCCCGTACAGCGTCAGCAGGTCGAGCACGTCGATCTCGCGGATCGCGTTCCTGCCAAGCTCGATACGGCTGATCTTGGATTCTGATGCTCGGATCTTCGCGGCCGCCTGCCGGGCGGTGATGCCACGGGACTCGCGGAGCCGCCGCAGGTGAGAGCCAAGCAGGATGCGCAGGACGGTTGGCCCCTCGGAAGAATCAGGCACGACACCGACCTCCTCGGTATATTCGATGCACGCGACTGGCACGCAATTGCGCCGGCGGGGCCCGACCTTGCGCTGTCACGTAATGATATCGCATATGCGATTCCAGGTCGGCTATCCGTTCATCACGTTAGCGCCTCGGGCCCGTCGACGCACGCGCTTCCAACGGGGGTCTTGACACGGCGCCTGCCGCCCTCGCCCGCCGTCGTGCGTGCACGTGACCTCTGGATTGTGCATGCACAGCGGAGGGGTTCTTCCGCCGCCTCGCGGCGGGCGGCCGGATTGCCTGCGCAGGTAATTGCGCGGTGAATACGATGTCGCCGTGCCGCGTTCAGCAGCAAGTCAACTCGTCTCTATCGGCGGCCGCAAGCAATTGCGTAGAACTTTCTCCGTGAATCTCATCATTACCCGATAAAAGGCGCGCCGCCCGCCAGGCGTAGGATGCGGAGCCATGCGCTACGGAACCCTGGGTGACTCCGGCCTGCTCGTCTCGGAAGTAGGCCTCGGCTGCAATAACTTCGGCGGCCGTCTTGATGTCGAGCAGACCCGGGCGGTCGTCGACGCCGCCATGGACGAGGGAATCACGCTCTTCGACACCGCCGAGACCTACGGCGGGGACGGCGCCTCCGAACTCGCGCTCGGCGAGGTCCTGCAGGGCCGCCGGGACAAGGTCGTGCTCGCCACCAAGTTCGGCCACCGGAACTCCGACATGGGCTACGGCCCGGCGGCGGGCGCCAAGGGCAGCCGCAACTACATCAAGATCGCGGTGGAGAAGTCCCTCGCCCGTCTCAAGACCGACTACATCGACCTGTACCAGCTGCACACCCCGGACCCGGTGACCCCGATCGACGAGACGCTGGCCGCCCTCGACGACCTGGTGACCGAGGGCAAGGTCCGCTACCTCGGCCACTCCAACTTCTCCGGCTGGCAGATCGCCGACGCCGCCCACAGCGCGGTGGCGGCGGGCCGGACCCCGTTCATCTCGGCCCAGAACCACTGGTCGCTGCTCGAGCGCGACGCCGAGCTCGAGGTCGTGCCGGCCTCGCTGCACTTCGGGGTCGGCGTGCTGCCCTACTTCCCGCTCGCCAGCGGCATGCTCACCGGCAAGATCCGCCGCGGCCAGGCCGTCCCCGAGGGCACCCGGCTGGCCGAGCCGCGCCGGGCCGGCTACATCACCGACGCCAAGCTCGACGCGATCGAGTCGCTGATCGCGTGGGGCGAGGAGCAGGGCGTCTCGATCCTGCAGATCGCCATCGGCGGCCTCGCCGCCCAGCCCGGCTGCTCCTCGGTCATCGCCGGCGCCACCTCCGCCGCCCAGGTCCGGGCCAACGCGGCGGCCGGCCAGTGGCAGCCGACCGACGACCAGCTGGCCGCCATCGACAAGCTAGTCCCGCCCCCCGCCCCGCCGCGATAAAGGTCAAAGGCTTCAAACGCCACCGACCCCTCACGCCATCTATCGCCGACCCCGTCGACCCGACCGCCGCGTTGTTCTCGTGGTGACGAGGGCTGTTCTTGAGGCGGCTGTGGTTGATACCGACGAGTCAGCCTGGGCGGAGGCCGCGATCGTGTGCCGTTGGGGGCCGCGTTTTCCGGCCGCAGGCGTTAGCGTGTGCCGGTGGGGGCGCCCCGCGACCCGAACTCCCCACGATGACCCCTATATGCGTCCAGCCTGTTGCGCGTGGTGACGGTGAGGACGTTGTGTCGACGCCCGGCCGCTGGACGCCGGATCTCGCCCAGTAGAGGCTGCAACCTACGCCGTCGACTCCCAACGCGATCCGAAATCTGTCGGTGGCGTGGCTGACAGGCATCGGGAACCCGGCGATGGCGCTGCCGACGGATAGCGCCAGATAACAGCAAGAAGCGCGAAGCGCGAAGGGCGGATCGCTAGGGCGGATCGCGAAGGGCGGGTCGCGACAAGCGCGCGCGGCACCGAACCGGCGAGAGCCGGTCACGAGGGGAGATCGGCCAGCAGGTTCTTGGGCCACCAGAGGATCGTGTACTGCCCGACCTGGTAAACGCGGCCGGGCTCGCCGAAGGTGGCGACGACTGCCTGCCGGTCGCCGAACCCGGGGTAGCCGCTGATGCCGGGGAACAGCACCACGAAGTCAACCCGGGACCGGGCTGGGCTGAACCAGGCGGCGCTGATCTGGCCGCTGGTGGGGACGATCCGGTCGTCGGTGATCGTCACCGGCCGCACCGCGGCCCGGCCGCCGCTGGTCAACGTCACCACGCTGGCCTCCCAGTAACCGGACAGCCCGGTCCCGATCGGGTGGCTCTCCAGCCACGCCGTGAGCTGGGCGTCCTGCGGCGGCGCGATCGGCGCGGTGAGCTCGAGACCGAGCCCGGCCAGGTACCCGGCCAGCGCCAGGCCGAGCGCGGCCGCCGCCACCCGGCGGAGCCAACGGGCGCGGAGCGCCGGGGCGCCGAGATGCGGCCCGAGCTCGCGCCCGGCCAGCGCGGCCGCGAACGGCAGCACCGGCGCGATCTCCCGGGTGGAGGTGACGTCGAAGACATGGGCGGTCGCCACGAACGCGATGAAATTGACCGCGATCCCGGCCACAAGCAGCTGGCGGGTCAGCCCCCCGACCGGGTTCGGGTCCCGGCGGCCGAACCGCCAGACGCCGAGCCCGATCGCGACCACCGCCGCCGCGACCCCGGCCAGGTGCAGCCACACGAACAGGGTGCCGACGCCGGCCGGCAGGCCGAGGAAGTCCGCCCCCGGCAGCAGCAGCAGGCACTGGGCCGCGATCGGCAGGTTGTGCCCGAAGATCTCCCCCAGCGGCGCCAGCTCGGTGCCGAGCGGCTGCTCGGAGTAGCCCCCGACCGCGGAGATGGCCTGGCAGGCGATCTGCGCGAGGGCGAACCCGGCCACCGCCGCGGCGGCCAGCGCGATCTCGTACCACCGGGCCGCCAGCCGCTGCCGGGACCGCGCCACCCGGAACGCGCACACCACCGCGAGCGGGATCACCGCGGCCAGGAGCACGACCGAGTCCGCCAGCTGCGCCCACGCGAGCAGCAGCGCCACGACCACCGGGACCCACCAGCGCGGCCGCCGGACGCGGTCGATGATCAGCAGGATGAGCAGCAGCGGCACCGACGTGCCGAAGTGGTCGGGGGAGGAGACGAGCACGTTGGTGCCGGAGCCGAGCTGCGGGGCGAGCATGATCCCGACGCCGATCGCGATCCGCGCGGCCGCCTGCCGGCCGGTCGCCGCCCCCGTGGCCACCAGCGCGACCAACAGCAGCACGAGCGTGTAGGTCATCGCCGCGGCGATGTGGACGACGTTCTGGCCGAGCCCGACCGCCAGCTCGACCAGCGCGTACTGCGGGACTTCGGTGGTGGAGAAGTTGGCGTCCGGCAGCGACCAGCCGCGCAGCAGCAGGTTGCCGTGGAGCATGTCCCATGCTGTCAGCGCGGTCGAGGCGCCGTCCGAGTTGACCGCCCGGGTGCCGGCCAGCCGCAGGTAGACGGCGAAGGCGGCCGCCGCCGCCACCGTCCAGGCGGCGCCGACCAGCAGCCGCCGGACCCGCCGCCGCCCGGCCGGAACGCGCACGACCGCGTCAGCAACGCCGACTACGTCAGCAACGCCAGCCATTTCAGCAACGCCGACCATGTCCGCCACCAGGGCCACGTCGGCATCCATAACAGCAGAGCCACCGGGGGAATTCACCGCACTATTTCACCACGATGGGCGTTCTCCACCCCTGAAGCCATGCGGGCGGGTGAGGGAAAGCCACGGTCCGTTCGAGATGAAAAAGATTTTGACCTGATTGTGAACGGCGCCCTTGCGGCCAATGTCACAGTCCGCACCGTTACGGGAAAGTCCACCGATCGGCCATGCTGAGTGCTGTCTATGACGATTTATCTGGCAGGCGCGCTGATCGCGGCCGGCGTGGGCGGCGGGATTGCCGCGTCGGTGGCCAGCGTCGCCAGCATCGTCTCCTACCCGGCACTGCTCGCGCTCGGCCTGCCGCCGCTCGCCGCCAACGTCACCAACACGATGGCGCTGGTGTTCTCCGTCCCCGGCGGCATGCTCGGCTCGCGCCCGGAACTGGCGGGCCAGCGCGACCGG
>Ga0302314_10006456_pt1 | contig 21212 bp, 24 predicted proteins | sample III_Palsa_N2_3_FD_200533 | JGI IMG/M metagenome (GOLD analysis project Ga0302314, IMG submission 200533) | Peat permafrost microbial communities from Stordalen Mire near Abisko, Sweden - III_Palsa_N2_3 | ecosystem: Environmental > Terrestrial > Soil > Palsa > Peat permafrost | place: Sweden...
CTGTCCTCGCGCGCCCGGGCGGGCGCGGCCGGGGCGGGCGTCGGGGCCGGCGTCACCGGCCTGGAAGCCGCGGCCGCGGCCGGCGGGACCGCGGCCCGCGGCGACCTGGTGGCCCTCATCCAGCAGCTTTCCGATCAGATGCACGCCGCCGCGGCCGAGCTTCAGTTCGAGGTCGCGGCCCGGCTGCGGGACGAGATCAAGGAGCTCAAGCAGGAGCTGCGGGGGATGCAGGCGGCCGGAGTCTAGCCGGGTCCGCCCTTTCGTCCCTTTCGCGGTAGCTTCCGGCCCTTCGCGGTAGAGTGCGCCCGGAAGCCGGGAGGTGGCTCATGCCGTGGGTGGTCCGCGAGGCGGTGCGCGACATCAACCGCGCCGTCGGCCGGCGCTGGCAGGCCCTCGACCCGCTGCTCCCCGACCCGTCGGCGCTGCCGGCCGGCTGCGGCGAGCCGCTCGTCGTGACCGGCGACAACGGCCGCCTGACCGGCCTCGGGGTCTGCGTGCACCAGCACATCCCGCCCAAGTCCCTGAACCAGACCTGGGGGGCGGCCGACCGGTTCACCCTGGTGCCCCGGGTGGCCGGGGCGGACGTCGCGGCCCCGGCCGACCTGCTGCTGGCCCAGTGGCGCGATCACCTGGCCGGGATCGGCGCGACCCGCGGCCCGGACACCTCGGCCAGCGTGGTCTGGCCGAGCCTGGACATCACCGGCGTCCAGGCCCTGCTCCGGCACGGCCTCCAGCCGCTGACCGTGATCGCGGCCCGGACCCGGCCGAAGACCGGCCCGCCGCCCGGGCCCCCGCGCGGCGCCCACGGCGTGACGATCCGCTTCGCCGGCCCGGGCGACGAGGACCAGGTCCTCGACCTGGAGCTCCGGCTCATCCGCTACGACATGCACTTCGGCGGCCCGGTGTGGCGGCCTAACACCGCCCGGCTCGTCCGGGACGAGATCCACGCCAGCCTGGCCCGCCCGGCGACCTGGACCTGGCTGGCCGAGCGCAACGGCCGGGCCGTCGGCCTCCTCGTCGCCCAGCCGCCGAACGAGGCCGGCTGGATCGCCGGGATGACGAGCGTGCCGTCGGCGGCCTACCTGCAGACCATGTTCGTCGACCAGTCCGAGCGCGGCACCGGGATCGGCGCGGCCCTCACCAGGAACCTGCACGCCCGGCTCGACGCCGCCGGCGTCGCCGTCACGCTGCTGCACCACAGCCAGGTCAACCCGCTGTCCGCGCCGTTCTGGTACCGGATGGGCTACCGGCCGCTGTGGACAAGCTGGGAAGCCCGCCCGGCCAGCGCGCTGCGCTAACCACAGAACCCCCACTCAGGTGACGTTAAGGTTCGCTGGCCATCCGGCGTAGTCTGGGCTCATGCTGGCCTGCCTGATTGCCGCCGTCGTCGCGGCGCTGTGTTACGGCGTCGCCTCGGTCATGCAGGCCGTCGCCGTCCGCGAGGCCAGCACCCGCAGTTCCGCGGCCGCCGGGGCGGGCGTCGACCCCGGGCTGCTGCCCCGCATGCTGCACCAGTGGCGGTTCGTGGCGTCCGTCGTCATCGACACGCTCGGGTTCATCGCCCAGCTCGTCGCGCTGCAGAAGCTGCCGCTGTTCGCGGTCCAGGCGATGGTCGCGGCCAACCTCGCGGTGATCGCCGTCCTGACCATGCTCGTCCTCGGGGTCACCCTGTCCTGGCGGGAGTGGGCCGCGGTCACCGGCGTGGTCGCCGGCGTCGGGCTGCTCGGCTCGAGCGCCGGCGCCGAGGGCGCCAGCCAGGCCGGGCTCGTGTTCAAGGTCGCGCTGCTGGTGGCCACGGCGGTGCTCGGCGCCTTTGGCCTGGCCGCCGCCCGGCTGCCCGAGCCGGCCAGGACGCTGCTGCTCGGCACGGTGGCCGGCTTCGGCTACGGCATCGTCGGCATCGCCGCCCGGGTGCTCAACGGCTTCCAGCCGCTGACCCTGCTCCGCGACCCCGCGGCCTACGCGGTCGTGGCCGCCGGGATCGTCTCGTTCGTCTTCTACGCCTCGGCCCTCGAAGGCGGCCGGGTCACGGTCGCGACCGCGGCCGTGGTGCTCACCGAGACGCTGCCGCCGGCCGTCATCGGGGTGGCCTTTCTCGGGGATAAGACCAGGCCAGGGCTTCAGCCGGTCGCCGTGATCGGCTTCGTCCTGGCGGTCGCGAGCGCGGTCATGCTGGCCAAGTTCGGCGAGGCCGAGCACCCGGACCAGAACCCGCTCGAGAACCCGTCCGGCCATCCGGCCAGGTCATACGCCACCGACGTGTTATCCTGGTACCCCGTGGACCTGCGGCTTTACGCCGTTACTCTTTCGACCACGGGAGCACACCTTGGCCGCTGCAGCGACTATGTCCAGACCAGCCTCACAAAGGCAGGTTAAGACCAAGCATCTCTTCGTCACCGGCGGCGTCGCCTCGAGCCTGGGCAAGGGCCTGACCGCGTCCAGTCTCGGCCGCCTGCTGAAGATGCGCGGCCTGCGCGTCCAGATGCAGAAGCTCGACCCCTACCTCAACGTGGACCCGGGCACGATGAACCCGTTCCAGCACGGCGAGGTCTTCGTCACCGACGACGGCACGGAAACCGACCTCGACGTCGGTCACTACGAGCGGTTCCTCGACATCCGGCTCGACGGCGAGGCCAACGTCACGACCGGCCAGGTCTACTCGAGCGTCATCGCCAAGGAGCGGCGGGGCGAGTACCTCGGCGACACCGTCCAGGTCATCCCGCACATCACCAACGAGATCAAGGCCCGCATCCTGAACATGGGCGGCCCCGAGGTCGACGTCGTCATCACCGAGGTCGGCGGCACGGTCGGCGACATCGAGTCGCTGCCCTTCCTCGAGGCCATCCGCCAGATCAGGCACGAGATCGGCCGGGACCGCTGCTTCTTCCTGCACGTGTCGCTGCTGCCCTACATCGGCCCGAGCGGCGAGCTGAAGACCAAGCCGACGCAGCACTCGGTCGCCGCGCTCCGCTCGATCGGCATCCAGCCGGACGCGATCGTCGCCCGCAGCGACCGCCCGATCAGCGACGGCCTCAAGCGCAAGATCAGCCTGATGTGCGACGTGGACGAGGAGGCGGTCGTCTCGACCCCGGACGCCCCGTCCATCTACGACATCCCCAAGGTCCTGCACGGCGAGGGCCTCGACGCCTACGTGGTGCGGCGCCTTCAGCTCCCGTTCCACGACGTCGACTGGTCCGACTGGGACGACCTGCTGCGCCGGGTGCATCGCCCGGCCCGGTCGATCACCATCGCCCTCGTCGGCAAGTACGTCGACCTGCCCGACGCGTACCTGTCGCCGGCCGAGGCGCTGCGGGCGGGCGGCTTCGGCAACGACGCCAAGGTCACGATCCGGTGGGTGACCAGCGACGACTGTGAGAACCCGGACGACGCGACGGGCGCGCTCGACGGCGTGGACGGCATCTTGATCCCCGGCGGCTTCGGGGTCCGCGGCATCGAGGGCAAGATCGGCGCCATCCGCCACGCCCGCGAGCACAAGATCCCGATCCTCGGCGTCTGCCTCGGCCTGCAGTGCATGGTCATCGAGGTCGCCCGCGACCTGGCGGGCCTGCCCGAGGCGAACAGCTCCGAGTTCGACCCGGACACGCCGGACCCGGTGGTCGCCACGATGGCCGACCAGGAGGACGTGGTCGCGGGGGAGCGGGACATGGGCGCCACCATGCGGCTGGGCCTGTACCCGGCGATCCTCGCCCCGTCGACGATCGTCAGCGGGCTCTACGACGGGGCGCCCGAGGTCGAGGAGCGGCACCGGCACCGGTACGAGGTCAACAACGCCTACCGCGGCGTCCTCGAGGAGGCCGGGCTCCTGTTCTCCGGCCTGTCGCCCGACGGCCGCCTGGTGGAGTTCGTCGAGCTGCCGAGCGACGTGCACCCGTTCTTCGTCGCCACCCAGGCCCACCCGGAGTTCCTGTCCCGGCCCACCCGGCCGCACCCGCTGTTCAGCGGCCTGATCGCGGCCGCGCTCGCCCGCTCGCGCGCGGCCGAGACCGGCACCCGCGCGGCGGCGACCGCGTAGCCCGGCCTAGGCTTCCGGACCATGATCGAGGATCTTCCCCCCGAGAGCTGGCCGGTCACCGGGACCGAGCAGAAGTTCAGCAACTGGCTGATCACGGTGCGCAACGACACGGTGCGAATGCCCGACAACCGTCAGGCCGAACGGACCGTGGTGACCCATGTCGGCGCCGTCGCCATCCTGGCCCTCGATGAGCGGGACCGGGTGCTGATGATCCGCCAGTACCGGCACCCGGTCGCCCGGCAGCTGTGGGAGATCCCGGCCGGCCTGCGCGACGTCGCCGGCGAGGCCCTCGTCGATACCGCGCGGCGCGAGCTGCTCGAGGAGACCGGGCACGCCGCGAGCCAGTGGCACGTCCTGGTCGACTCCTACGCCTCGCCCGGGATCACCAGCGAGCGGATCAGGATCTTCCTGGCCCGCGGCCTGGCCGTCGCCGAGTCCGACTACGTCCGGGAGGGCGAGGAGAAGTTCCTGCGGACCGCCTGGGTGCCGCTGGCCGAGGCGGTCGAGGCGGCGCTGGCCGGGCGGCTGCACAACGGCGCGACCATCCAGGGCGTCCTCGCCGCTCACATCGCCCGCTCAGCCGGGTTTTCCGGGCTGCGGCCGGCCGGCGCGCCGGAAGAATAGTCATCTCCGCGTAAGAAGCTCGTCACTTTCTGTTAACAAAACTCGGCCCTGGGTACGCTACGTGATCGACGGGCGTTTCTGGGCTCGGCCCCGGCTGTTGCCATCGCCAGGGTGCCGGAGTATGGGAGAAGTATGAAGGTTGGCGTCCCCGCTGAGGTCAAGAACAACGAGTTCCGGGTCGCGATCACGCCCGCCGGCGTGCACGAGCTGGCCCGGGCCGGCCACGAGGTGTTCGTCGAGGCGGGGGCCGGCGCCGGGTCCTCGCTGCCCGACGCGGAGTTCGCCGCGGCCGGGGCGACGATCCTCCCTGCCGCCGACGAGGTCTGGGCCGAGGGCGACCTGCTGCTCAAGGTCAAGGAACCGGTCCCGGAGGAGTACCAGCGGATGCGGCCCGGCCAGGTGCTGTTCACCTACCTGCACCTGGCCGCGTCGCGCGAGTGCACCGACGCGCTGCTGTCGGCGTCGGTCACGTCGATCGCCTACGAGACCGTCCAGCTCGCCGACGGCTCGCTGCCCCTGCTCGCGCCCATGTCCGAGGTGGCCGGGCGGATGGCCCCGCAGGTCGGCGCGCACCACCTGCAGGCCGACGGCGGCGGCCGGGGCGTGCTGATGGGCGGGGTCTCGGGCGTGTACGCGGCCAAGGTCGTGGTGATCGGCGCGGGCGTGTCCGGGATGAACGCGGCCGCGATCGCGCTCGGCATGCAGGCGGAGGTCCTGCTGCTCGACCGGAACGTGGCCAGGCTGCGGGCCGCCGACGCGATCTACCAGGGACATCTCCAGACGGTGACGTCCAACGCCTACGAGATCGAGCACGCGGTGCTCGACGCCGACCTGGTGATCGGCGCGGTGCTGGTGGCCGGCGCGAAGGCGCCGACCCTGGTCAGCAACGACCTGGTCGCCCGGATGAAGCCCGGCTCGGTGCTCGTGGACATCTCGATCGACCAGGGCGGCTGTTTCGCCGGCTCCCGCCCGACCACGCACGCCGACCCCACCTACAAGGTGCACGACTCGATCTTCTACTGCGTCGCGAACATGCCCGGCGCGGTCCCGCACACCTCCACCTACGCCCTCACCAACGTGACCCTCCCGTACGCGGTCGAGATCGCCAACCGGGGCTGGCGCGAGGCCCTGCGCGCGGACGAACCGCTGGCCCTGGGCCTGAACACGCACGCGGGCACGGTCACCTGCGCCCCGGTGGCCCAGGCCCACGGCCTCCCGTACACCCCGGTCGCCACCGTCCTCGCCTGAGCAAGAGCGGTAACCGCCCGGGGGAGCAGGTGACCCCGGGCCTGCCCGCTACCGGCCCGGGGCCACGCCTGGGGGGTGCGGTCAGCGCTGGTCGAGGCGGAAGCTGGCGACCGTGCCGCCGCGGATGGTGACCGAGCCGGCCTGGGTGTCGGCGTCCCGCCAGACGACGTAGTCCCCGGCGGCCAGCGCGGGAAAGACAGCGGCGTAGATCGGGCCGCTGACCGCCTCCCGGCGCCGGACGATGTTGTGCGAGCGGCCCTGCCCGCCGCCCGCGGGCGAGATCTCGACCTCCGCCTGGTCGCGTTCCGCGGCCGCGTGCACGATCAGCGCGCCGGTCTCCGCGCCGATGTCGAGGATCAGGTTGTCGTTGGTCGGGGGCGCGACCTCGGCGGCCGCGTGCTCATGATCATGATGATCGTCGCCCGCGTGCTCATGGGCGTGCCCGGCGTGCTCGTGCCCGGCGTGGGTGTGGGGGACCGGGTCGCTCATCGGATCTCCTGTTTCGCGGCTGCCTGTGCGCTGGACACTGTCTCTTCGGAGCCGTCCCCCTTGCGGATTGCCCCGGCGTCGGGGATTCTTGCGTCCGGATCTACGATCGTGGCGAGCGATATGTCGCGGGAATCGGGGTACTTGCGTGGCATGCATGCTGGTCCTGGCGAGGATGCCCCCGCCGTGAATGCCGAGCCCGGCCCGGAAGGCGAGCCCGGCCCGGTCCGGCGCGGGCTGCGCTACCGCCTGGGCCGCTGGCGGCTGTGGCTGCCGTTCCTGGTCAAGCCGGCCCGGCGCACCGCGATCGTCCTGGTGCTGCTGCTGGTCGTCGAGTACCTGGTGGTGCCCGAGCTCGTGGGCGCGAGCAAGAACCTGTACCTGCTCGGGCGGGTGAACGCCGGCTGGGTCGCCGCAGGCGTGATCCTCGAGGGCGTGTCGCTGTTCTGCTACGCGATCCTCACCAAGGTGCTGCTCCCGCCCGGGCCCAAGCCCGGCCTGTCCCGGCTGTTCCGCATCGACCTGTCGGCCGCGGCGGTCGCCCACGTCATCCCGGCCGGGACGCTCGGCACCGCGGCGCTCGGGTTCCGCCTGTTCACCAACGAGGGCATCTCCGGCAACGACGCCGGGGTGATGATGGCGGCCAAGGGGATCGGCTCGACCGTGGTGCTCAACGTGCTGCTGTGGCTGTCCCTGGTCATCTCCATCTTCCTGGCCGGGTTCAAGCCCATCTACGGAACCGTCGCCATCATCGGGACCATCGTGCTGCTCGGGGTCGGCGCCCTCGTGGTCGGCATCACCCGGGGCGCCGGGCTGGCCTCCCGGATCCTGCGCGCCGTCGGCAGCAAGATCCCCGGCCTCAGCGGCGAGAGCGTCGAGCACGCGATCCTCGAGGCGAGCCGGACGTTCTCGCTGATGGCCCGGGACAAGCGCGTGCTGTTCTGGTCGCTGACCTGGGCGTCGCTGAACTGGCTGCTCGACGCGGCCTCGCTGTGGTGTTTCGTGGCCGCGTTCGGCCACACGGTCAACCCGGTGGAGCTGTTCGCGGCCTACGGGATCGCCAACGTGGCCGGCGCGCTGCCGATCTCGCCCGGCGGCCTCGGCGTCGTCGACTCGATCGCCCCGCTGCTGCTCATCGGCTTCGGCGTCACCCGCAGCGTGGCGACCCTGGGCGTGATCGGCTGGCGCCTGGTCAACTTCTGGCTCCCGATCCCGACCGGCGCCGCCGCCTACGTGTCCCTGCGCGTCCGCCCCGCCCACGGCCGGCTGAAAGACGACCACGACAGCGCCGACCACGACAGCGCCGACCACGACAGCGCCGACCACGACGACGGCGAGCGGGCCGCGGAACCCGGAGCCCGAGGCGCCGAGGACGAGGAAGACGGCGAGGCCGGCGACGTGGACGCGTCCGCGCTCGAGCCGATGATCGAGCTGATCGAGGAGCGGCCCGAGCCCCAAGACGAGCTCCCGGCTCCCGGTCCCCGCGACTGACGCGTCGCTACCCGCGACCGCCGATCCAGCCCCCGACCCCGCCCACCGGCCACACTTTGTACCTGAGATGACCACTCCCGCATCTTTGTACCTGAGATGACCATTTCCGTGACCGTTTTGCCCCGTTCTGGGGGTACGGATTAGGTACAAAGATGCGGACCGCTGTCGGTGCGGGCGGCCACTGCGATTGATAACAGCAAGAGGCGGGACGCCTGCTAGGATCGCGGCGTGGCTAGCGTTGACCGTGCGGTGCGGGGGTATCTGCAGCACCTCGTGGTGGAGCGGGGGCTCGCGGCCAACACCGTGCAGTCCTACGAGCGGGACCTGCGCCGGTACGCCGGGATGCTGGCCGACCGGCGGAAGGACGACCTCGCCGCCGTCACCCCGGTCGACGTCGCCGAGTTCCGGGCCGTGCTCGCGACCGGCGACGAGTCCCACCCGCCGCTCGCGGTCTCCTCGGTCGGCCGGGCGGTCGTCGCGGTCCGCGGGTTCCACGCGTTCGCGCGCGCCCAGGGGCTCACCGACGACGACCCGGCCCGGGAGGTCGCCCCGCCCGCGCCGCCGGGCCGGCTGCCCAAGGCGATCACGGTCGACGAGGTGGAGCGGCTGCTCGACGCGGCCGGATCGACGGGCGACCCCGACCCCCGGGTGCTACGGGACCGGGCGCTGCTCGAGTTCCTCTACGGCACCGGCGCGCGGATCTCCGAGGCGACCGGCCTCGACGTCGACGACCTCGATTACCTGGCGGCCGACCCCGCGGTCAAGCTCAGCGGCAAGGGCGGCAAGCAGCGGTACGTCCCGGTGGGCAGTTACGCGGTCCGCGCGCTCGACGCCTACCTGGTCAGGGGCCGGCCCGCGCTGGCCGGCCAGGCTGGCCGGACGTCCGGCCGTGCGTCGGGCCGCAGGGCGTCGCCCGCGGTGTTCCTGAACGCCCGGGGAGGCCGGCTCACCCGGCAGGGCGCGTGGGGGATCTTGCGCGAAGCAGCGGCCCGTTCGGGAAAACCTGAGATCTCACCCCACACCCTGCGGCACTCCTTCGCCACCCACCTCCTCGACGGCGGGGCCGATATCCGCGTCGTCCAGGAGTTGCTCGGACACGCCTCGGTCACCACCACCCAGGTCTACACTCTGATAACGGTGGACAAGCTCAGAGAGGTCTACGCCGCCGCGCATCCTCGGGCTTTGTGAAATATCCGGAGCTTAGCGGCGCGTTGGCTTGCCCCTGGCCACGCCGAACCCTAGAGTCGCGGTCATTCGCGACCTCTAGCCCCGGGAGGATTTCACTGGTGGCCGCATCGCGCGTGACGGAGCTTCTGCCCGGTGACATCGGGCCAACAGGGCGCCCCCTGCCCGCCTTTCCCCAGCCCAAGCCGCTGAGCGAGCACGGGCCCGCCCGGATCGTGGCGATCTGCAACCAGAAGGGCGGCGTCGGCAAGACGACGACGACCATCAACCTGGGGGCGGCGCTCGCCGAGCAGGGGCGGAAGATGCTCCTGGTTGACTTCGACCCGCAGGGGGCGCTGTCGGTCGGGCTCGGCATCCAGCCGCATGACATCGACCTCACGGTCTACAACCTGCTCATGGAGCGGGACGTCAAGGCCAGGGACGTGATCTCGCCGACCGGGATCCCGAACCTCGACCTCCTGCCGTCGAACATCGACCTGTCGGGCGCCGAAGTCCAGCTCGTCTCCGAGGTCGGCCGCGAGTTCGTGCTCGGCCGGGCGCTCAAGTCGATCGTGTATGACTACGACTTCATCCTGATCGACTGCCAGCCGTCGCTCGGCCTGCTCACGATCAACGCGCTCGCCTGCGCGAACAGCGTGCTCATCCCGCTGGAGTGCGAGTACTTCGCGATGCGCGGCGTGGCCCTGCTGATGGAGACCATCGACAAGGTGCAGCAGCGGCTCAACCCCGACCTGGCGATTGATGGCCTTCTGGGCACTATGTACGATTCGCGCACTTTGCATACCAGGGAAGTGCTCGGGTCGGTGGTGAACGGCTTCGGCGACAAGGTTTTTCATACGGTGATCAACCGCACTGTGCGGTTCCCGGACGCTACCGTTGCCGGTGAGCCCATCACGAGCTTCGATTCCTCGTCGATGGGGGCGAGTTCCTACCGTGAACTCGCCAAGGAGGTACTTGAGCGGTGGCGGGTGGACGGGGTCGGTCACGCCGGGTAAGCGTTCCCGGGTTTGCGGAGCTGATGCGCTCTGTCGCGCCCGCGCCGGACACCTCGGATGAACGGCAGGCGACCGGCCGGGAACGGCACGACCAGAAGATTACCGTCTACCTGTCGGCCACGGAGCTGCTTGAGCTCGAGCACGCGCGCCTGCGGCTCCGCCGGCTCGGGCTCGTGCTCGACCGGGGGCGGCTGGTACGGGAGGCGATCGCGATCCTGCTCGCCGACCTCGACGCCCGGGGCTCGGGCAGCCTGGTGGCCCGCCGAATCCGGGGCAGCCAGGACAATGAGGAGATGGTATCCAATGAAGGCACGGTACCGTCGTTAACGTGGGCATAAGGGCGATGACCGGCGAGCTGACTTCGGGCGAGGATGACGCGCCGCGCGGCTCAGACGCCTTCCAGGTGCACCTCGACGTCTTCGAGGGCCCGTTCGACCTGCTCCTCGGGCTGATCTCCAAGCACAAGCTCGACATCACCGAGGTGTCGCTCTCCAGCGTCACCGACGAGTTCATCGCCTACATACGGCAGCGCTCCGGCGGCTGGGACCTGGACCAGGTCAGCTACTTCCTCGTCGTGGCCGCGACGCTGCTCGACCTGAAGGCGGCCCGGCTGCTGCCCTCCGGCGAGGTCGAGGACGAGGAGGACCTGGCCCTGCTCGAGGCGCGGGACCTGCTCTTCGCCCGGCTGCTCCAGTACCGGGCCTACAAGGAGGTCGCCGCGGTCTTCGCGGGCCGGATGGCGATCGCCGCCCGGCGGTTTCCGCGGCGGGTGCCGCTCGAGCCGCGGTTCGCCGGGCTGCTGCCCGAGCTGCTGTTCACCATCGGCCCGGCCGAGTTCGCCGCCCTGGCCGCCCGCGCGCTCACGCCCAAGGCGCTGCCGGTCGTGTCGACCGACCACATCCACGCCGCCTTCGTCTCGATCAGGGAGCAGGCCGTACTGATCTCCGAGCGGCTGCGGGCACTCGGCGGGAAGGCATCGTTCCGTCAGCTCTCGTCGGGAGCGGCGGGCAACTACGAGATCGTCGCGTCGTTCCTGGCCCTGCTCGAGCTGTACCGCGAGGACGTGATCACGTTCGAGCAGGTCGCGCCGCTCGGCGAGCTCTACGTGAGCTGGACCGGCGGCGACCGCGAGGTCCGCCTGGCCGCGCCCAACTCGGTCGGCGGCGACGTGACCGGCGGCGTCAATACCGAAACCGGAGACGAAGACTACACATGACCGACGACCCTGGCCTCGACGATTCCGAGGCCGACGACGGCCCCGGCCTGGACGACGGCCCCGGCCTGGGCGACGACGGACCTGGCCTGCGGGCGTCGCTAGAGGCGATCTTGCTGGTCGCTGACGAGCCGGTGCCCGAGGTGCTGATCGCCCAGGTGATCGAGCGGCCCCGCGGCGAGGTCGCCGCCGGGCTGCGCGAGCTCGCGGCCGAGTACGCGGCCGACGGCCGGGGGTTCGACCTGCGGGAGATAGCGGGCGGCTGGCGCTTCTATACTCGGGAGGACTGCGCGCCGCTCGTCGAGCGGTTCGTCCGGGACGGTCAGGAGGTCCGCCTCACCCAGGCGGCCCTCGAGACCCTGGCCGTGATCGCCTACCGGCAGCCGGTCAGCCGGGCCCGGGTCTCGGCGGTGCGCGGTGTCAACTGCGACGGCGTGATCAGGACGCTCGTGCTGCGCGGGCTCGTCGAGGACTCGGGGACCGATTCCGAGACCGGCGCGATCCTGTACCGGACCACCGGGTATTTCCTGGAGCGGCTGGGCATGGCGTCACTGGACGAACTGCCCGACCTGGCGCCGTTCCTGCCGGATGACATCGAGGACATTGAGGACAATGAACGGACGCGGGCATAGCGGTTCCGAACCGGGCCGCTCGAGCAGAGCGGACTCCGGCAGCGAGGCCGAGCGGATCAGCCGCCTGTCGCCTGAGGCCCAGGCCAGGCTGCGCGCGCTGCGCAGCATGGGGCTCGACGACGATGACGACTTCGACGCCGTCGACCGCGCGCGTGACGCGGGCGATCGCGACGACCTCACCGACGTGGAGGACGGCACCCGGCTGCAGAAGGTCCTGGCCGCGGCCGGAGTGGGCAGCCGCCGCCACTGCGAGGAGCTGATCGGCGCCGGCCGGGTCGAGGTCGACGGGCAGACCGTCCGCCGGTTCGGTGCCCGGGTGGACCCGGAGAACCAGGTCATCCGGGTCGACGGCAAGCGCATCCCGTCCCGGCAGGACATCGCCTACCTGGCCTTCAACAAGCCGCCCGCGGTGCTGACGGCGATGTCCGACGACCGCGGCCGCAAGACGATCACCGACTACCTCGGCGAGCGCGGCGAGCGGCTCTTCCACGTGGGCAGGCTCGACTACGAGACCGAGGGCCTGATGCTGCTCACCAACGACGGGGAGCTCGCGCACCGGCTCGCGCACCCGAGCTATGAGGTGGCCAAGACCTACCTGGCCGACGTGCCCGGCCCGATCCCCCGGGACCTGGGCCGGCGGCTGGCGGCCGGCGTCGAACTCGAGGACGGCCTGGCCGTCGCGGACAAGTTCCGGGTGCTCGAGCAGTCGCGCGGCCGTGCCCTGGTCGAGATCACGCTGCACGAGGGGCGCAAGCACATCGTCCGCCGGATGCTCGCCGAGGTCGGCCACCCGGTCATCCGCCTGGTCCGCACGACCGTGGGACCGATCAAGCTGGGCAACCTGCGGCCCGGCCTGACCAGGGACCTGACGACGAAGGAGATCGGCGAGCTCTACGCCGCGGTCGGCCTCTAGCACCGCCCGGCCGCTGTAGCCTAGTTGGCCAGGCGCTAGCGCCATCAGGACCGCTAACGGTTAGGAGCCGAGCACATGACAGTCCGCGCGATTCGCGGGGCGGTCCAGGTCGACGCGGACGACAGGGACGCCATCCTCGAGGCCACCGCCGAGCTGGTGACCGCGGTGCTGAGCCGCAACGACCTCACGCCCGACGACGTGATCAGCGTGCTGTTCACCGTGACCCCGGACCTGACCGCCGAGTTTCCCGCGCTGGCCGCGCGCAAGATCGGCTTCCACGCGGTGCCGCTGATGTGCTCGACCGAGATCCCGGTCAAGGGAGCCATGCCCCGGGTCGTCCGGCTGATGGCGCACGTGGAGACGGACCTGGCCCGCGAGCGGGTACAGCACGTCTACCTGCGCGGCGCCGCCGCCCTCCGCCAGGACATCGCCCAGTGACGCACCCGCCGGCCGACGGGCCGGCCCAGCTGGCCCAGCCGCCCCGGCGCGTGCTGGTCGCGGGAACGGGACTGATCGGCACCTCGCTGGCGCTGGCCCTGCGGGCCGCCGGCGCCGAGGTGTGGCTGAGTGACGCCGACGACGCGACGGCGAAGCTCGCGGCCGACCTCGGCGCGGGCACGGTCGCCCCCGACCTGCGGGACGCCAAGGGGATCGCCGACGTCGCCGTGCTCGCGATGCCACCGGCCGCCGTCGCGCCGATGCTCGCCTACTCCCAGGACTGCGCCGTCGCCGAGGTCTACACGGACGTGGCCAGCGTCAAGGTGCTCCCGGTCAGGCAGGCCCGCGAGCTCGGCTGTGACCTCGAGACCTACGTGCCCGGCCATCCGCTCGCCGGACGGGAGCGGCAAGGGCCCGGGGCCGCGCAGGCCGACCTGTTCCTCGGCCGGACCTGGGCGATCTGCCCGCTTCCGGAGACCGCGCCCGACGCCATCGCCGCGGTGACCGCGCTGGCCGCCGCCTGCGGCGCCGATCCGGTCACCACCGACCCGGCCACCCACGACCGCTGGGTGGCGCTCGTCTCGCACGCGCCGCACCTGGTCGCGGTGGCGATGGCGGCCCGGCTCGCCCCGTCCGGTGTGCCCGCCGACGCGCTCAAGCTCGCCGGGCAGGGGCTGCGCGACGTCACCAGGATCGCCGCCGGGGACACCGCGCTGTGGCGGCAGATCCTGTCGGCCAACGCCGGGCCGGTCGGCGACGTGGTCGCCGCCGTGGCCGCCGATCTCACCGCGGTCGCCCGGCGCCTGGCCGACATCGCCGGCCAGGCCCCGCCGCCGGTCGGCGAGACCGGCCGGGACCGGGACACCAGCGAGGTGACCGCGCTGCTCGACCGGGGCCAGGCGGGCGTGGCCCGCATCCCCGGCAAGCACGGCGGGCAGCTCCGCAACTTCACCCTGGTCCAGGTGGTCATCGCCGACCAGCCGGGCGAGCTCATGCGGCTGTTCAACGCGGCCGGCGCCGCCGGGGTCAACATCGAGGACGTGCGCATCGAGCACTCGCCCGGCCGGCCCGTCGGCGTCGCCGAGCTCTCGATCCGCCCCGACCAGGTGCCCGCGCTGCTCGACGCCATGGCGGCCGGCGGCTGGCCCGTGCGCCGTTAATGGATGACGCGAACGCGCCGTCGGTGTGCGAAGCTTGACCCATGACTGAGAGCGCGAAGAAGGACGTCACCACCACGCCGGCGGCCGAGGCCACGCCAGTGGCGGCGGCCGGGGAAGCTGCGCCCGCCACGTCGAAGGACGAGGACAAGCCGGCCATCGACGACGTGAAGGCCAAGTTCCGCGAGGCCCTCGACCGCAAGCGCCAGGTCCACGCCGAGGGCCAGGGCAAGGGCGGCCACGAGGCGGGCAAGGTCAACGGCGCGCACGGCCCGGCCGCGAGCCGCCGGTCGTTCCGCCGCAAGAGCGGCTGATCCTCGCCGGCCGGAGGGAATTCACCGTCCGTCCAGGGGAATAAGGCACTCCCGGTACCATTGCCAGGTGGGTAACTCATCGCGGGCTTGTCATAGCCGTCGACGGGCCGTCCGGCTCAGGCAAGTCAAGCGCGTCGCGCGGTGTCGCGCGCTCGCTCGGCCTGCGCTACCTGGACACCGGGGCCATGTACCGGGCACTGACCTGGTGGCTGATGTCGGCTGGCGCCGACCCGGCCGACGCGGCCCTGGTCGCCGCCCGGGCCGCGGACCCGGCCATCGAGGTCTCCACCGACCCGGACGACCCCTGGACCCGGGTCGGCGGCCGGGACGTGTCCGGCGACATCCGGACGACCGAGGTATCGGCTCAGGTCAGCGTGGTCGCCCGGGTTCCCGCCGTCCGCGAGCACCTGATCGCCCGGCAGCGGGCGATCATCGCGGCCGCGAGCCCGGGCATCGTCGCCGAGGGCCGGGATATCGGCACGGTCGTCGCCCGCGACGCGCAGCTCAAGGTGTTCCTGACCGCGGCTCCGCAGGCCCGCGCCCGCCGCCGCGCCGCCGAGCAGGGCGCCGCCGTCGACGAGACCGAGGCGGCACAGGCCAGGCGGGACCGGCTCGACGCCGCGCAGTCGGAGATGGCCGCCGACGCGGTGCTCCTCGACGCGACCGACCTGACCCTGGCCGAGGTGATCGAGGCGATCAGCTCGCTGGCCGTCGAGCGCGGCGACCTGGCCTGCGCAGGGGATAAGAGCAGTTAGTGATGAACGTACGCGTGGCTTCGCCCGTACCGTCCCGCGATCCGCGGGACGTGGCCGAGCGGCGGGGGACGTGCCTGGTGAAGAGGACGAGTTAAGTGGAATTTCCGCAGGCTAGCGGCGAGGACGAGGGCTGGGTAGAGCTCGGCGACGAGGAGTTCTCGGCCGAGGATTACGCGGACGAGGAGTTCGCCGACGAGACGGGCGACGGCGAGGCGGGCGCGACCCCGGCCGGACAGCCGGTCCTCGCCGTCGTCGGCCGTCCCAACGTCGGCAAGTCGACCCTGGTCAACCGGATCCTCGGCAGCCGCCAGGCCGTCGTGCAGGATGTGCCCGGCGTCACCAGGGACCGGGTCGCCTACGACGCCAACTGGCGCGGCCGGACCTTCACCCTGGTGGACACCGGCGGCTGGGTCGCGCGGGCGCAGGGCCTGGCCGCCCAGGTCGCCGAGCAGGCCACGATCGCCGTCGGCCTGGCCGACGCGGTGCTCTTCGTGGTCGACGCCCGGGTCGGCGCCACCGACGAGGACGAGGCGGTCGCCCAGGTGCTGCGCCGGGCGGGCAAGCCGGTCGTGCTGGTGGCCAACAAGGTGGACGACGCCAAGAGCGAGGCCGACGCGATGTCGCTGTGGTCGCTCGGCCTGGGCGAGCCGATCATGGTCTCGGCCATGCACGGCCGGGGCAGCGGCGACCTGCTCGACAAGGCCCTGGAGGCGCTCCCCGAGGCACCGCGCGAGCGGCTCGGCGAGGGCGGGCCGCGCCGGGTGGCCCTGATCGGCAAGCCCAACGTCGGCAAGTCCTCCCTGCTCAACAAGCTGGCGGGCGAGCAGCGGGCGGTCGTCGACTCGGTCGCGGGCACCACCAGGGACCCGGTGGACGAGCTCATCGAGCTCGGCGGCACCACCTGGCGGTTCGTCGACACGGCGGGCATCAGGCGGCGCTACCGGGAGGCCGAGGGCGCGGACTACTACGCGGTGCTGCGCACCCAGGGCGCGCTCGACCGGGCCGAGGTCGCGGTCGTGCTGGTAGAGGCGAACGAGGTGCTCACCGAGCAGGACATGCGCATCCTCTCGATGGTGCTCGAGTCGGGCCGGGCGCTCGTCATCGCCTACAACAAGTGGGACCTCACCGACGAGGAACGCCGCCACTACCTCGAGCGGGAGATCGAGAAGCAGCTCTACCACGTCCGCTGGGCGCCGCGGGTGAACATCTCCGCGTCCACCGGCCGGCACGTCGAGCGCCTCGTCCCGGCCATCGAGCAGGCCCTCGAGGGCTGGGAGCAGCGGATCGGCACCGGGCAGCTGAACGCGTTCCTGAGCGCCCTGGTCGCGGCGACCCCGCCGCCGCTGCGCGGCGGCAAGCAGCCGCGGATCCTGTTCGCCACCCAGGCGAGCACCAAGCCCCCGCACTTCGTGCTGTTCACCACCGGGTTCCTCGAGGAGACCTACCGGCGGTTCATCGAGCGCCGGCTGCGCGAGGAGTTCGGCTTCGCCGGCACCCCGATCCGGGTGTCGATGCGGGTGCGCGAGAAGCGCGGCAAGGGCGCGGGCCGCCCCACCGCCCACCATGGATAATCGTTCCTCGTGTCGCTGATCCCTGGTTTTTCCCCGGACAAGCTGCTTGAGGTGGACCGGGCGCGAGTGTGGCACCCGTACGGGCCGATGCCCGGCACCCAGCCGCCGCTCGTCGTCGAGTCGGCCAGCGGCGTGCGGCTGCGGCTGGCCGACGGCCGGGAGCTGATCGACGGGATGTCGTCCTGGTGGGCGGCGATCCACGGCTACCGGCACCCGGTGCTCGACCGGGCGGCCCGCGGCCAGCTCGAGCGGATGAGCCACGTGATGTTCGGCGGGCTGACCCACGAGCCGGCCGTCGTGCTCGCCGACCGGCTCGCCGCGCTCGCGCCCGCGGGCCTCGAGCACGTGTTCCTCTGCGACTCGGGCTCGGTCAGCGTCGAGGTCGCGGTCAAGATGTGCCTGCAGTACTGGCGCTCGCGCGGCGCCGCGGCCAAGACCAGGCTGCTCACCTGGCGCGGCGGCTACCACGGGGACACGTTCATGGCGATGTCGGTGTGCGATCCCGAGGGCGGCATGCACCGGATGTGGGACGGGGCGCTGCCGCGGCAGGTGTTCGCCGGGCTGCCGCCCGCCGGGTTCGGCGCGGGGACGGACGAGGCCTACGCGGACTCGCTGCGGCGGCTGATCGCGGCCCACGCCGGCGAGCTCGCGGCGGTGATCGTGGAGCCGGTTGTCCAGGGCGCGGGCGGCATGCGCTTCCACGATCCCGGGTACCTGCGGGTGCTGCGGGAGGCGTGCGACGCCCACGGCGTGCTGCTGATCTTCGACGAGATCGCCACCGGGTTCGGCCGGACCGGGACGCTGTTCGCGGCCGAGCACGCCAGGGTCTCGCCCGACGTGATGTGCGTCGGCAAGGCCCTGGCGGGCGGGTACCTGACCATCGCCGCCGCGCTGTGCACGGCCGAGGTCGCGGCCGGGATCGGGCGCGGTGAGCTGCCGGTGCTCGCGCACGGGCCCACGTTCATGGGCAACCCCCTAGCTTGCGCGGTGGCCAACGCCTCGCTCGACGTCCTCCTCGGCGAGACTGAGGCTGATCCCGGCACCGAGACCGGCACCGAGACCGGCACCGAGACCGGCACCGGGGCGACCTATCCGCGCGGCTGGCGGTCCGAGGTCGCCCGCATCGAGGCGGGACTGAAGGCCGGGCTCGCGCCCGCCGTCGGCCGTCCTGGCGTCGCCGACGTGCGGGTACTCGGCGCGATCGGCGTGGTCCAGGTCGATCGCGAGGTGGACATGGCGGCGGCCACCGCGGCCGCGGTACGGTCCGGGGTCTGGCTCCGGCCGTTCCGCGACCTGATCTACACGATGCCGCCCTACGTGACCGGTGACGACGACGTGGCCGCGATCTGCTCGGGCGTCCTGTCCGCGGTGGCGGCGCTGTCCGGCTCGGCCGAGGACAGGTGAAACCAGACCGTCGTGCCCGCCTGATCACGCATGTACCCCCACTGGGCGGCTAGCTGCTTCACGAGGAACAGGCCGTGACCGTCCGGCGTGAACAGGTCGCCCTTGACGACCGGCACGCCGGCCGAGCCGTCATCGATCACCTCGATGAGCACGCCGCGGGCCACGTCGATGACGACGACCGTCACCGTGCCGCCGGGGGAACCGGACGCGGTGTGCTGTATCGCGTTCGTGACCAGCTCAGACGTAAGTAAAGTGGCCGCGTCGGAGTCGACGTCGGCGGCCTTGCCCGCGGCGTATAGGGTCCGCGCCACGAAGGCGCGCGCCCCGGAAACCTCCTGCGGCCTGCCTGGGATGGTGACCGAGCCGAGGATCGCGGACCGCTGTCTCTCTGACCTGACTGTCACATTCGCCTCCGTGGTCCCGACGATCGTGCAGGCGCAAGTCCATCTCACGCACGTGCGTAGAGCAAATTTAGCAGATGAAATCGCGCGTGAGATTTCACTTCTCACGATTTCCCTGTATGGTGTTGCTCGTCAGGAACGTCTGACTTCCACCGGTCCGGAACTTCGCCGGCGCGAGTAAATTGCGTGGTCAGGAATGGCGGCGTCTCGCTTGAGGGGGTGGATCTGCGATGGCTACCGGCCCGACCGTCCGTAGGCGGCGACTCGGCACTGAGCTGCGCAAGCTCCGCGAGTCCAATGGGTTCAAGCTCGAGGAAGTGGCCGCCCGTCTCGGGGTGGTTCCCTCGACTTTGTCGCGCATCGAGACGGGGAAGGCGCCGACCAAGTCGGCCTACCTGAACCAGATGCTCGAGATGTACGGTGTCACCGACCCGCAGCAGCGCCAGGTCCTCGTGGACATGGCCCGCGAGGGGCACCGAAAGGGCTGGTGGGCGGCCTATGACGACGTGCTGCCCAGCGGTTTCGACATCTATGTCGGGCTCGAGGCGGAGACCGCGGCGATCCGCGGCTACGAGGTCTCCGTCGTCCACGGGCTGCTGCAGACCCCGGACTACGCCCGGGCCGTGCTCCGCGAGATGTTCGCCCGGCACACCACCGAGCAGATCGAGCGGCTGGTCGACCTGCGGATCGAGCGGCAGAAGCGGTTCGACGACGATCCGCCGATCGAGCTATGGGCGGTCCTCGACGAGGCGGTGATCCGGCGGCCGGTCGGCGGGAACGCGGTCATGCGCGGCCAGCTCGAGCACCTGCTCGCGGCGGCGGGCCGCCCGGGAGTGACGGTGCAGGTCCTGCCGTTCGGCTGCGGCGCGCACGCCGGGCACGGCGGGCCGTTCTCGATCCTTGAGTTCCCGAACCGTTCCGATTCCGAGGTGGCCTACGTCGAGTCCGTGGTCGGAATCATCTACCTGGAAAAGGACCGCGACGTGCGGGCACGGGCCGAGGCGTTCGACCGCCTGCGGGCCGCGGCACTCGCGCCTGGAGCCTCCGCGGACCTGATCGCCCAGGTAGCCCACGATCTTCACTGAATCCCGTGACTGCTGGGGTGGCAGTCAGGGGCATCAAATAGGGGAGAACAAAACAAAGGGAGAAATCAGATGGAAGCGGAAGTGGACGTCGACAACCTGCGCTGGTTCAAGAGCAGCGCGAGTGCGGCGGGCAACTGCGTCGAGGTGGCGCACCTGCCGGCCGGCGGTGTCGCGGTTCGCGACTCGAAGGACCGGGCCAAGGCGGCTCACCTCTACACTCGCGGCGAGTGGGAGGCGTTCTTGACCGGCGCCAGGAACGGCGAGTTCGACCTGCCGTAGCGGTACCTAGGGGGAGAGAGGGCGGCGGGTTTCCGCGTGCAGCGGGAGCCCGCCGTTCCCCTATTCCCCGCGGCCGTGACTACTCATCGTCGGCCGCCTGGATCTGGCCGATGATCTCGTCGAGGATGCGCGGGGTCTCGCACGGCTCGTAGGCGACGATGGACAGCCGCTCCAGGGCCAGCAGGTAGCGGTCCACGTCGGCCTGCTTGTCGAGGTAGAGGGCGCTCGTCAGGTTCTCCACGTAGACGACGTCCGGCAGGTCGCGCTCGGCGAACCGCAGGATGCTGAAGCCGGCGGGCACCGCGTGCCCGCCCGCGCCGTACGGGATCACCTGCAGCGTGAGCATCGGGTTGGCGCAGGCCTCGCGCAGGTAGGCGAGCTGCTCGAGCTGGACCGCGGTCCCGGCGACCGGGCGGCGCAGCGCCACCTCGTCGAGGATGATCCAGAGCTTGAGCTTGCCGTCGCGGAACCGGCGCTGGCGCTCCTTGCGGACCAGGACGAGCCGTTCCGCCTGCTCGATCGGGAAGTCGCCGAGCGAGATGACCGAGGTCGCGTACTCCTCGGTCTGCAGCAGCCCGGGGATGAACTGCGCCTCGTAGACGCGGATCGACCGCGCCGCCTCCTCCATGCCGACGTAGGCCTGGAACCACTCGGGCAGGATGTCGTTGTACCGGTGCCACCAGCCGGGCCGGTTCGACTGCTCGGCCAGGGTCAGCAGCTGCTCCCGCTCGCGCGGGTCGACGCCGTAGAGCGTCAGCAGGTCGAGGACGTCGATCTCGCGGATCGCGTTCCGGCCAAGCTCGATACGGCTGATCTTGGATTCCGACGCCCGGATCGCCTTGGCTGCGTCCCTGGCCATGATTCCCTGGGCCTCGCGAAGCCGGCGCAGGTGGGAGCCAAGCAGGATGCGCAGGACGGTGGGCCCGTCGGAAGACTCAGGCACGCCGCGACCCCCTCACTATGCTCAGTCTTGCTTATGCCCAGTGTG
>Ga0302314_10006457_pt1 | contig 21211 bp, 19 predicted proteins | sample III_Palsa_N2_3_FD_200533 | JGI IMG/M metagenome (GOLD analysis project Ga0302314, IMG submission 200533) | Peat permafrost microbial communities from Stordalen Mire near Abisko, Sweden - III_Palsa_N2_3 | ecosystem: Environmental > Terrestrial > Soil > Palsa > Peat permafrost | place: Sweden...
TGGAAGGGCGGCAAGAACCTCTTCGCCGGCAACACCTACTCGAAGCTGTCGCAGGAGGCCATCTGGGGCATCGGCGGCATCCTCAAGCACGGCAAGTCGATCCAGGCCTTCACCAATCCGTCGATCAACAGCTATCGCCGCCTGGTGCCTGGCTATGAGGCCCCCGTGAACCTGGCCTACAGCGCGAACAACCGCTCGGCCTCGATCCGCATCCCGCACGTCCAGGGCGACGCGGCCCGCCGCTTCGAGTTCCGCTGCCCCGATTCGTCGGGCAGCCCGTACCTGGTCACCGCGGCGATCCTGATGGCGGTCATCGACGGCATCAAGAACCAGATCGATCCCGGCAAGGCCATGGACAAGAACATCTATGACCTGCCGCCCGAGGAGCTGGCCACCATCCCCTCGACCTGCAAGAGCCTCGAAGAGGCCCTGACCGAGATGGAAGGCGACAAGGCCTGGCTCACCGCAGGCGACGTCTTCGGCGAGGATATGATCGACGCGTACGTCGCTCATAAGCGCGAAGCCGAAGTCGAGCCGATGAAGCTGCGTCCGAACCCTTACGAGTTCTACCTCTACTACGACGCCTGAGCAGCGCGCAGCGGTAGGATACGCGAGAAACCCCGGGGAAACCTGGGGTTTTTCTTTGGAATGGAGCCGGAATCGACGTGGGATCCTGCACGGTCTGCCCGAGTCGCCGCCTGGACCTCCCTGCGCTCATTCATCGAGAGAAGCGACCATCCGCGGCCTGATTCCTGACCTGGGATCGGAACGGGTCGTTTCTACGTCCGCACAACCGACGGATCCGCTATCCGCACGCCATCTTCCCGCCGGATCCGAGTCTTCGCCGAAGTCACCCGTGCAGCATTTTTTGCGGGCATGTCGCCCAACGATCAAGGTCCTGGTTCGCTGGGTGTCGGTGCTTATGCTCGATCGTCAGGACATGAAACGGGGGCCAATCTTCCATGACACCTGCGAGACGGGTCAGCGTAGTCATCGCGACGTTCAATCGCGCGGCGCTGCTGCCGGACACCGTGCGTGCCATCGCACAGCAGAGCCAGCCTCCTGCAGAGATCATCGTCGTCGATGACGGCTCTACCGATGACACGCGACGCGTGGTCGCAGGCCTCGGCCTTCCGCTTCGCTACGAGCGCATTGCGAATCAGGGGCCGCAGCGGGCTCGCGCCCACGGAATCGGCTTGGCGACGGGCGACCTGGTCGCCGTCGTCGATGACGACGACCTGTGGCTTCCCGACAAGCTGCGCAGTCAGTGTGCGGAGCTGGAGCGCAGCGGATGCCGCTGGGTCTATGGCGATGCGGTCGCCTTCGATCACGAGACGGGCAGGGACCTCTATCGCTTCTCGGATGTCAGCAGGCAGTTTTCCGGCACTGTGCTACGGCAGCTGTTGATGGTAAACTTCATCCCCTCTCCCACGGTGATCATCGAACGTGATCTGCTCCACGAGATCATGCAGCGTCCGGACAAGCCGGACGTTCGCTATGGTGAGGATTGGATGACCTGGCTCCTGGCGGCTGCGCAGTCGCCGGTCGCGCAGGTCACACAAATCGTCGCGCGCTATCGGGTGCATGCGGCCGGCGCAGCCAGCCGGACCGCCATCCATCAGCGTCTGGCCGACAGTGAGCGGGTCCTCGACTACTGCCGGACGGTCCTGCCTGCGCCTCTGCACGGCGACATCGCGCGGTCCCGCGGCTTCGCCCGGTGCAAGGCGGCCCTGGCCCTCTGGTCGGAGCACCGACCCGTGGCCGCGCTTCGCCAAGGAGTCGCGGCACTCGTCAGACGCCCGGCCCTGGTGGTCGAACTGCCGTTGGAGTCGGCGCAGATGGGATGGGGGATGATGCGCTCCAAGCGTCGTAACCTGCGCAGGACCGCTCCATGACAGCAGACATCACTGGTCCCGACCGGATGCAGAAGCTGCCCATGGTATCGATTATCACGGTTACCCTCAATGCCGCAGCCACCCTCGAACGCACCTTGCGCAGCGTCATCGCCCAGGACTACCCGGCCATCGAGCATGTGATTATCGATGGCGGTTCGACCGATGGCACCCTGGAGCTGATCGAGCGCTATCGGGAGCACGTCGCCATCCTGGTGACCGAGCCGGACAAGGGGATCAGTGACGCATTCAACAAGGGAATCAGCCGTTCGCACGGGGAGTACCTGGGCATCCTCAGTGCCGATGACGCGCTGACTCCCGGGGCGATCACACGCTCGGCGACGCGGTTGCGGGAGCAGCCTGCGGTTGGTTTCGTCTTCGGTCATAGCGCACTGATGCGCGATGGACATCAGGTCACGGTGAACTATGGCGACTCGACCTACGCGACGCGAATCGGCTACCGCATGCCCTGCCTCAACCATTCAACGATGCTCGTGCGTCGTGGCGTCCACGACCGTTTGGGCCTCTACGACCTGCGCTACCGTCTGGCCATGGACTACGATTTCGTGCTGCGCATCCACCGCCAGGACGTGCGTGGCCTGCTCGTGGATGCAATCCAGACCCAGACCAATCTCGGTGGGCTGTCGGATCGCCACTGGCGCGATGCATATCGCGAAGTCCGCGACATCTCGGTGGCCCAGGGTTGCCCGGTGATCCCCGCCTATACACGCTTCGCCGTCCATCTGACCCGTGGGCTGGCGACCAGGGCCCTGCGCGGCCTGGGACTGACGATCGTCATCTCGCTCTTCCGCAGGCTTCGGCATCGCCTGGTGCGGTATTGAGCCAAGGCCCGCGTCCGCCACGGCGCATCAGATGCGGACGGCGACGAGATCGACCTGCAGCAGCCTGCCGTTTTTCGGATTCTGGAAACCCGGCAGGATGTCAACGACAGTGAAACCGAGGCTGGTCAGTCGCGGGACGACCTGGGCAAAGAGAGGCTGGCCGTCGAACAGGGATACGAGCGATACCTCTATCACGAGCACCACGCAGCGTTTCAGGCTCTCGGCCGCTCCGGCCAGAACCTGGAATTCGAAACCCTGGGTGTCGAGCTTAAGCAGGAGCCGGGCTTCCTCGGGCTGAGCGCCAATCGCGTCGTCCAAGGTCCGAACCGGCACCTCTTCATTGGCGACCACCGCCGAACCTGGGGCCGAGTCGAGATGGATCTGCGCCATCGAAAGCAGCGAGCTGCTCACGGAGTTGCTCGAAACATTCATATTCATGCTGCCGTTGGACGCACCGATCGCGCAGCGGTCGGCAATCGACCAGTCGGAGTGCTTGGCCGCGTTTCGCACAAGAGTGGCATGTGCCTCACGCAACGGCTCGAAAGAGGTGATTCGTCCACGATAGCCATGCTCCAAGAGCTGCATGGCGAACTGCCCGGTGTTGGCCCCGACGTCGACCACGTGGTTGACAGCCTGTTCACGGGCCGTGTAGAGAATACGCGCGTGATCCGTTCGCTCCGGCCGCCAGACGTAGGCATGGAAGCGCATCGCATGCATGGCATTGACGATGGCGCGGCGCAGAATGGACATGACGGTTGACCATAGTCCATCCTTCCTACATAGCAAATACGCGGCTTTTACCGGACGTATGGCTTCTGACGGCTGGCTTAGAGTCCGCCACCCAGGCTCGCGGCGCGCATAAGCAAGGTGCGGAACTCCCTCCTCAACAGCAGTGAGCTGGCGACCATAACGGCCATGATGCCGGAGAGCGGGATGAGCAACGGCGATGATGTGCCGACCCATACCGGGATCAGTGCGAAGAGGATTCCTGCGCCTGCCAATGCCAGATTGAACAGGTTCGCGCCGTGCACCAGGTCGCGCATGATGGGAATCCGGGACAGGCGGTAGAAGCCGCCCAGCAGCACGATGCTGCCGATGATGAGCGCAAGTGCGAAGCCAAGCACAGCGCCGAGCCGATGGGCAACGATGATCAGCAGGAACGACAGCAGCGGATTGAGGACGCCAATCATGATATGGGCGATGACGTTCCACGATTGGCGGCCGAGGCCCTGGGCGAAGTAGTAGGCGGGCGTGGCGAGGGTATTGATATACCATGCCATGAGCAGAATGACGGAGAAGATGACGAATTCCCGCTCGTAGCGCCGAAGCAGGACAGAGGAGATCAGCGGCAGCGCCCAGATGAGCGCACCGTATGCGGCGGTGCTGAGCATGCTGTTGAGACGGATGGTTGAACGGTAGGCGTCAATGAAGGCGGGGTTCTCAATGCCGCGCTCCAGGCCGGAGACGAACGGGACGAGCGCCTCCATCGCGCTGACCAGGAGCCCACGGACCTGGGTGATGACCCGCGAACTCAATTCGAACCATGCGACGGCCGTCAGATCGACCCTGGTCCCAAGCAGCCATTTGGTCAATGGTTCATAAAGCTGGGCAAAGATGGTCGAGACCTGGAATGACAAGCCATATCGCAGCAAATTGGCGGTAATGGTCCAAAGCGCTTCGGGCCGGGACACAGCGGGGGACTTGCTCCGCAGGTTGATGACGACCAGGAGCGTGGAGGCCAAGATCCCGGAGACGAGGCTGGCCAGGCACTGAGCGAGCAGCAATCCGAACAGACCGGAGCGCGGCACCAGATACCAGGCCAGGGCATAGAACCCGAGGCTGTAGGTGGCCGTGCACAGGTGACGCAGATCGGTTCGTTGGAATGAATCCAGTCCAGCGCGCATCGGATTGGCCACCAGTCCCAGCCAGGTGGCGACCATCGCGGGGACGATGATGATGTGCAGGGTGCCTGCTGGCACATGCGGAAGGAGAGCCGGGACGTGCGCCAGGATTAAGTAGACGACACACACCGACGGACTGACCAGCAGACAGGTCAGGAGAAACGTCGTCCAGATGACGCGCATCGCGGCGCGGTGTTCGCCGAGGATGGCGCTGCGTGCAGCGAATTTGACGCAACCGCCGGACACTCCCAGGTCGGCGATCTTGGACAGGCCAAACAGCGACATCAGCAGCGACCAGGCCCCGACGTCCCGCGGTCCGAGCTCGGTCAGGAGCATGCGGTACAGCAGGAAAAGGGCCAGTCCGGACACCAAGACTTGCAGTGTCCCGGTCGCAGAGTTCTTGAACAATCTGCTGCGCAGGCGTGGAAGATCGATCATTGGCGAAGCGCGGATTGCTCATCCGGACGGACGGCGCCGTGACCACTGCCGAAAATCTTCGCGCCGCATCGGGTCGGTACCATTCAGGGGCCGCGCCCGAGGCAGAAGATCACATGGTCCCGAGCCGAAGCCCAGTTCGGCGGCGGCAGCGCGTGCCCAGCCTCCGGGATGGACGAGCGCCGGTAGCAGGTCCGGTACAGCCAGTGGGTCAGCGCGGGAGACACACGGTAGGCGCAATTATGGAGGGTCTGAGCAAGCCGATAAGGCAGAGAGGCCTTGAGGTGCGCAAAGCACCGGGTCGCTTCCTGGGTCATGCCGAGATTGCGCGCAGCGCCGACAATCCATTGCGGATTGACAAAGGAGATGTGTTCATTGTAGGTGCAGTAGTAATAGGCCGCGCCCATGAAACGCCATGACCGTGCACTGGTATTTCCCGTGGAAATGATGGTGATTCCTCCAGGAGCCAATGATGCCTTGATCCGAGACAGCAGGTGCAGCGGATCAGCCACGTGCTCAATGACGTCGAATGCCGTGATCACGGCGAACCGGGCCGGGAAGCGCTCAAGATCTTCGAAGGTTGCCCCGACGATTTCAACACCTCTGGCTTCGGCACGGGCCGACGCCTGCCGGTTGACCTCGATGCCATATACCGGGCTGTCGGTCCTGACCGATTCCAGGAAATCCCCGGTATAGCACCCCAGGTCAAGGATGTCACCCGGCGTCTGCCGGCCACAGATCCAGCTCCGGGCGATGTCATAATCAGTGCGCTGCGCAGGTCCCTGTGACCAGATGTCATCGTCAGCGTCCTGATACAGCCGCTCGAGCACGGCGGCAGGCAGGTGCGGATGGCGGAAGTGCAGATGGCACGAGGCGCAGGCATAGAGCCGGCCATCGACCACCTGCGTGCGGATGTCGTGTCCGGCGAACTGCGAGACGGTGGGGATGGCGCCGCGGTCCAGGAGTTCCGTGCTCGCGCATGATGGACAGCTGATCGAAGCCATTACGCGAGACTCCCCGGACGGCATCCTCCAGCTGGCTAGGCGCGCGCCAGCATCCTCGCTATGGTCGCGGCGGCGTATCCGGCGCCGAAACCGTTGTCGATATTGACCACGGTAACTCCGGCAGCGCAGCTGGCGAGCATGGAGTGCAGCGCCGTATGGCCACCGTTGGCGACGCCATAGCCGACCGAGGTCGGGCAGGCGATGACCGGCAGGTCGACAAGACCGCCCACGACTGAGGGCAGGGCGCCGTCCATGCCGGCGACGACCACGACACAGCAGCACATGCGGATGCGCGGTAGATGGGCCAGGAGGCGGTGGAGGCCGGCAACACCGCAATCCCGGAAGCGCTCGCAGCTGACGCCCCGGGCGGCGAGAGTGGCCTCGGCCTCCTCCGCGACCGGCTCATCGCTGGTTCCGGCGCTGAGCAGGGCCACCGGCCCATGGCTCGAGGTCGGCTCCCCTACGCTGAAGGTCCGGCTGCGCAGACGGGCCTTTCCCATGGGGAAGGCGCGCGACAGGGCCTGCATGGCCGCGTCATCGGTGCGCGTGACGAGGACCTGGCCATGCGCGGCGAATAGACGCTTCGCCGCGCCCAGAACCTCCGCGACCGTCTTGCCAGCACCGTAAACCACTTCCGGGAAGCCGCAGCGCTGGACACGGTCGAGGTCGAGATCGAGCGTCACGGGTAGGTGGGGGGTCTCTTCCACTAGGGACCGGCCTTGCGGTCTGCGCTGGTCAATAGCGCATTGAGCGAGCCGCTGACCAGTCCGGCGAGGTCCAGGGTCACGTTCAGGTAGCCGATGGTGCGCAGCTCCGAAACCAGCGTCTGGCGAACCATCATTAAGCGCGACATCTCGCCCTCCGGGACCTCGATGCGGCAGAGGAAGCCGCGTGGCTTGCCATCGGCGTCGCGGCCGATCGCATGATGCCGGGCGCGACTATGCAGAAAACCATGGCGATGCAGAGCCAGTTCTGCGAGCTCGATCATGCGCACGACTTCCGGCGTGACTGCTTCGCCATAGGGAACCCGGCTGGAAAGGCAGGGCTGTGCGGGCAGGTCCCAGGTGGCTAGGCCACGAGTGCGCGAGCGTTCGCGCACGTCCGCCTTGGTGAAGCCGAGATCAGCCAGCGGCCAGCGCGCCCCGCGCTCGGCAGCGGCGCGCATGCCCGGCCTATGGTCGCCAAGATCATCGGCGATAGCGCCGACCAGGAGGGTCGCGCCGGCATCGGCGTGCTGGGCGACAACCAGTCCCTGCATGGCCTGAAGCAGCGCCGATTTGCAGAAGTAGCATCGGTTGCCGGTGTTGGCGCGGTATTCGCTGGAATCGAACTCGCTGGTCGCCACGACCTGGTGGCGGATGCCGCGCTCCTGGCAGAAGGCGATGGCGCGCGCGAAGGCCTCGCGCGCCAGGCTCGGACTGTCCGCGGTCACGGCGAGCGCGCGCGCGCCCAACACCTCGTGCGCTACGTCGAGCAGGTAGCTTGAATCCACGCCGCCGGAGAAGGCGACCAGGACCCCAGGCTGGTTGCCGAGCCAATGCTTGAGCGCCTCCTCGCGCGAGCGGGAATCGGTAGGCGCAGGGGCAGCGACGGCGGCGGAGGCGATGATCATTCGATGGTGACGCCGCGCGGCAGGGTTTCTTCGATTTTCGGCTGCTGGCCGCGCAGCACGCTGTTGCCCTCGAACAGCAGACGCTGGTCGATGGCCTGCGGGTTCAGCCAGTCGCTTTCCCTGATCTGGCCGGACTGGCCGTAGGCGGCGAGCGCGTTGTGGTAGCAGGTGGTCTCGATGTGCCCGACGGGGATGCCGCGCTCGAGCATGAGGCGCGCGGTCTTGGGCACCGCCAGCGGATCGGAGACGCCCCAGTCAGCGCTGGAGTCGACGATGATGCGTTCGCAGCCGTATTGGCGCACGACCTCGACCATGCGCTCGTTGCCCATCTTGGTCTTGGGGTAGATGGTGAAGGCGGCCCAGAAGCCGCGTTCGAGCACTTCCCGCACCGTCTCCTCATTGTTGTGGTCGACCACCACCTGGTGCGGAGCCAGGCCGTGCTCGATGCAGACGTCCATCGAGCGGCTGGTGCCGCTACGCTTGTCGCGGTGCGGGGTGTGGATCATCACCGGCAGCGACAGCTCCTTGGCGAGCTCAAGCTGGGCGCGGAAGAAGCGGTCCTCGGCCGGGGTCTGGTCGTCGTAGCCGATCTCCCCGATCGCCACCACGCCCTCCTTGGCGGCATAGAGCGGCAGCAGCTCCATGACCTGCTCGGCCAGAGGCTCGTTGTTGGCTTCCTTGCTGTTGATGCCGATGGTGCAGTAGTGGCGGATGCCGAACTGCGCGGCGCGGAAGCGCTCCCAGCCGATCAGGCTGCTGTAGTAGTCCTGGAAGGTGCCGACGCTGGTGCGCGGCTGGCCCATCCAGAACGCCGGCTCGATGATCGCCACGATGCCGGCATCGCGCATCGCCTCGTAGTCGTCGGTGGTCCGCGAGCTGGCGTGGATGTGGGGGTCGATGAGCATCATGGCGAACTCCCGGGTCTGGCCGCGCCGGGTGCAGCGGCGGCCCGCAGCCTAGCGGCTAATGCCGTCGGGTGAATCACCGGATTGAGAGCCCTCCAGGGCCGCGTCCTCGTCGAGCTCCTCAGGTGCTGCGTGCATGTCCGGATCCGGGGCGTAGCCGGCCCAGCGCGCCCACAGCCGGGCCGCCATGCGCGGCATGAAGAACAGCCAGTAGCCGATGGTCAGCTCGATGAACAGCATCACCAGGTCGGGGGCGCGCACCCGCAGGTAGAGCCAGATCTCGGTGCGCTGGGCGATCGCCTCGGCGGGGATGCGGATCAGCTCCGGGAGCCCGTCGGTGAGCAGCACCAATCCGACCACGGAGAAAGCGATGGCCTGCATATCGACGAGGTTGCCATCGAAATCGATGGTCGACTGGCGCGGTTCGCCCAGCAGGCGCTCGGCGAAGCCGCGTCCGCGCGCGATCAGAAACCAGGCCAGCGCGCACAGCAGGATGCAGGCCAACAGCAGCGGCACGCCGATGATCGCGATGTCGACCCAGTCGACCCCGCGCTGCTCGATGGCGCTGCGCAGCGGCAGGGCCATGGTCGGCACCAACTTGATCGCCTCGATGATCGCGTAGATGCCGGCGAGCTTCATCGCCAGCGTCGCGGCGTCGGCGCGGTCCATGCTCACGAGACACCCTGCGTGAGCTGTTCCCAGGCGGCGGGGCCCGGCGCTGCGGCGCCCGGCAGCGGATGCGCCGCGAGCACGGCCAGGGCCGCGGCGCTGCCGCAGTCACGCAGCGCCAGAGCCGCCGCCTGCCGTTCTCGCGGCGTGCCGCTGCCCAGCACCCGTTGGAGGTCGTGCAGCGCCTGCGCATCCGCGAAGCGGCCGACTCCGCGCCACAGTAGCGGATCGACGCTGCGGTGCGCCGCCCAGCGTTCGTGGGCATAGCCGCAGAGCTGGCGCATCAAAGTGGGATTGGCGCGTCCATCGAAACCCACGACGCGCGACAGGTCGCTGCCATTGAACAGGCACTTGAGCACCAGCTGGTTCCAGGCGCCCTCGTCGAGGTGGCCATGCGGATAGGGATTGTCGAGCGCCACCGACTCGAAAATAACCGTCATGCTCGAGCGCACCCCTTCGGCGGCGCGCTTGGCCAACAGCGGGCCATGCGGTAGCAATGCCAGGGCCTGGTAGAGCGCGACCAGCTCCTGCAACCCGGCCGCGGCGAACAGGCGGTCGAGGGTGGACAGGTAGCGGGTGGGATCGGCATGCGGCCAGGCCAGCAGCAATCGGGTGCGCGCCACCTGATCCAGCGACCAGCGCCACGGACGCCAGCCGGGCAGTGCCTCGCCGACGGTCCGGCGCTCATCCGCGCTCAGCTGCAGGTCGCTGCGCGGGAGCTTGCGCGGCGCGAGCGAGAAGGAGATGAACAGCGCCCGCTCATCGCCGGCCGCGACGCTGGCCAGGGCGGCGGACAGCCATTCCCGTCCTGTCGGGGGCAGGTGGCCGAGCCAGCCGTCGAGCAGTTCCAGCGCGCGGTGCACGGCCATGCCACAGCATCGCACCTGCGGCCCCACTTCCAAGCCGCGAGGCATGTCCATCTGCCGGCGGTGGAATGCTGGGACCGCAGCCGCATCATGGGCGGCCATGGCTGTGGCCGTCCTGCCCAATGTCTTCCTGGCCTTGCGGCCGGATGCGCCGAGCTGCGAGCGCCTGCGCGCGGTGAGCGAGCGCCTGGAGGCGTGGGGGCTGCCGGGCACCTGGTTCCATGCCGACGACTTCCACGTCACGGTGCTGTTCCTCGGTGCGGTCGAGCGCCGCGAACTGGACCTGCTGCCGCAAGCGGTGGACCTGGTAGCCTCGAGCCTGCGTCGTCCGCGGCTGACCTTCGCGGGCCTGGGAGCGGTGGGCGGACGCACCGAGCCGGGCCGTGTCTACGCTGCGCTGGATGATGCTGACGGCCTCTGCCGCGACCTGCACGACGACCTCTGCGCCGCGACCGGCGAAGCGGTCGACCGCGACTTCCGGCCGCACATCACCATCTGCAAGCCGCACGCCATGACGCCGCGCGAGCGCGCGGCGCTGCCTGGCAGCCGGTCCTGGCCGCAGCTGCTCGAGGCCCACGGCCAAGCCGACTGGGGCGCCTGCGAGGTCACCGACCTCGTATTGTATCAGAGCCAGATGGAACGCAGGCCACGGTACCGGGTCCTCGCGAGCTGGCCGGTCGGCCTGACGTCTGCGTGACTTCGGGCACGCTTAGGCCTGTAAAACGGTGCGAACACGGCATGCGGAGCGAGAGCTGCATCCGCGCGCTGCCCCACGCCTCATGCTGGACGTGCGACACTTGCCGCACCCCTCCCGTGGGGTAATCCAACCAGTCCAGGAGACCCCATGTCCCAGGCTGAACAGCTGAAAAAAGCGAATGGCGCCCTCGATCCGTCGCGGCGCTCGCCGCAGGTGCAGCGCTTCGAAAGCATGCTGCGCGAGCGCGTCATCGGCCAGATGAGCGCCATCGACGCGATCCTCGACAGCTTCAGCAAGATCCTGGCCGGCATTCGCAATTCCGAGCGCCCGATCCTGACGCTTCTGTTCCTCGGCCCGACCGGGGTCGGCAAGACCGAGACGGTCAAGGCCCTGGCGGAGACGATCTTCGGCAAGCGCAACGCCTTCACCCGGGTGAACTGCCAGGAGTTCTCCAGCGAATTCACGGTTTCCAAGCTCTTCGGCTCGCCTCCCGGCTATGTCGGCAACGACGTCGAGCCGATGCTCTCGCAGGAGAACCTCGACAAGCACCACAAGGAGGCCCAGTCCGAGGGCCGCGGCGTGTTCGCCGAGGGTGAAGGCAAGATCGCCAAGCTCTTCCCGCAGGTCAAGAGCCATTACATGTCGATCGTGCTCTTCGACGAGGTCGAGAAGGCCCATCCGAAAGTGTGGAACGCCCTGCTCGGACTGATGGAAGATGGCCATCTGACGCTCGGCAACAACAAGGTCGTCGATTTCACGCGCTCGGTGATCATCATCACCACTAACGTCGGCGCCGAGGAGATGAGCGAGACGCTGCGCCACAAGTCGATCGGCTTCGACGTCAGCAGCAACTCGGACGAGATCAACCACAACATCCGCAATAAGGCCATCGAGGCGGCGAAGGAGGTCTTCCCCTACGAGTTCCTGAACCGCTTCGACGACATCATCTGCTTCCGCGTGCTCCTGACCGATGACCTCAAGCGCATCCTCAACCTGATGCTCCAGGACGTCTACAAGCGCCTGCTCGGCGCGCAGATGCCGATCATCCTGCATTATTCAAACAGCTATCTCGACAAGCTGCTCCAGGAGGGCACCGACCCGCAGTTCGGCGCCCGGCCGATGCGCCGCGCGGTCGAGCGGCTGCTGGTCGCGCCGCTGTCGCGCCTGATCGCGTCGAATCAGGTCAAGGCGGGCGACATCGTCTCGGTACGCATGCGCAACGCGCAACCGGTCTTCCATCGCGAAGGCACCGACCTGAAGAAGGCCTCCGCCGAGACCAAGGTGCTGCGCTAGCTTCACGCGATCCTCACAAATAAGCGCCTCTAGAGCTGGCCGCTAATTGCGTGGCGGGCTGCCCGGCTAGGGTGCGGGGATGCCCACCGTCGCCACCCTCCGCGCTTCCCTCATCCCGCTGATCCCAATGACGGCGCTGCTGGCCGCGACGCTCATGCTCAGCTCCTGCGGCGACGATCGCACCACGGGCATGATCATCACCAGCGATGGGCGGATGTTCTCCAACAACGCCACCAACAACCGCCTGCTCGCGATGCAGAACATCGACAGCAACCTGCAGCGCTACCTCGGCAGCCACTGGCGCTCCCAGACCGAGATCGCCGAGCTGCCGGTCCTGTCCACTGATTATGGCACTGACGCCGAGTGGCAGTGGCAGAAGTGCACGGTCACGATCACCCTGGTCGGCGACGGCAAGGTGCCCCAGCCGGTGTCGCATGCGGACATCGTCGACGGCGTGCGTGGCTACCTGGTGTCGCGCACCGACCATCCCAAGGAGAATCTGAGCATCACCATCACCGAGGTCGTCGATGCGGCGCGTCTGGCGGCGCTGATCAATCCGACCGCCCCGGCCCCGCAACCGGCCATCGCCGCATCCGGCGCGGTCGTGGTTGCGTCCAACGCCAGCCCGGCGCCTGAGGTCCATGCTCCCGCGGGCGCGAGCACCTACATCGTCGAGTCCGGCGACACCCTGGCCGAGATCTCAAGCGCCTACTACGGCAGCCCCGGGCACTGGCATGCGATCCTCGCGGCCAATCCGGGACTGGATCCCTCGGTGCTGACCCCGGGCACGACGCTGGTCATTCCCGCGCTGCCGCCTGTCGCCGCACCAGCGGTGGCGCCCGTCGCGGCCCCGGCACCCACTGCCGCGCCTGCTCCAACCGCCGCTTCCGTCACCCCTCCAGCCAGCGCGGCGCCCGCTCCTGCCGCCCTCCCGCAGCCCGCACCGGCCAGCACGGAACCGGCGCCGACGCTCACCCACTGAAATCGCCGCCAGGCCAGCGGCCTGGCGCCACCACGCTGCGATCGCGGCCTACCCGGGCGGCAGGTGGTAGACCATGCGATAGCGCAGCGCCGGAGCGCCGCAGACGATCGGCTGGGACGTTTCCAGGACACTGAAGCCCTGGGCGCTGAAGAACGGCTGCGCGCTGAGACTGACGTCAGCGTGGAGCGCCGGGCATTTCTGCTCCCGCGCTGCGCGCAGCAGTCCAGCCATCAGCTGCCTCCCGATGCCCTGGCTCTGATGCAAGGCCGCGACGTAGAAGTAACCGACCTCGCCGGCCTGCTCCAGTTCTGCGAAACCGACGATCTGACCGTGGTGGTCCGCGACCAGGGTACGGTTGCGGCCCAGACGCTCGCGCCACTGCTCCTGCTGCGCGGCGAATGCCACCCAGCGTTCCACCTGGGCCGGGGTGTAATCCCGTCCATTGATGGTGCGCGTGGTCTCGACATACAGCCGGCAGATCGCCGGCGTGTCGGCGGGGACGAACGGGCGGATGAGCAATTCGCGCATGGGAGCCTACGGCAGTACAGCCGGACCTGGTCAGGAGGCCAGGGATGGGTGCGGGCCGCCGCGCTCGCGCCCGGCACGGGATGCCTCAGGCCGACAGGAGCGTGGTGCGTGAGCCGCCGCCGCTGCGCCGCGACATGCAGCTCGAGACCGCCAGGCCCAGGCCGATGTAGCCGGCGACCAGGCTCGAACCGCCGTAGCTGAAGAAGGGCAGGGTGACCCCGGTCACCGGCATCAGGCCGGTGGCGACCGAGATGTTGATGGCGCCCTGGCCGAGCAACAGGCAGATGAAGCCGGTCACCAGGTACCGCCCGAAGGGTTCGCGGCACTGCGCGGCCGTCGCCAGCCCGGTAAAGGCGAAGACGATGAACAGCAGCATGATCATCGAGGTGCCCACGAATCCCAGCTCCTCGCCAGCCACCGAGAGGATCAGGTCGGTGTGCTTCTCGGGGACCCAGCCGAGGCGGTTCTGGTCGCCAGCGGCGTAGCCCTTGCCCAGCCACTGGCCGCTGCCGATGGCACTCATGCTGCGCTGCGTCTGGTAGCCTTCGGTGAGCGCATACTCGTCCGGATGCAGCCAGGCCTGCACGCGCTTGTATTGATAACCGTCCTTGGGCAGGACGAACACCACGCTGACCGCCATGCAGCCCATCAGCAGCAGGCCCACCACCAGCCAGCGCACCTGCATGCCGGCGGCGTAGAGCATGCCGAAGGCCATCGGCGGGATGGTCAGGGCGCTGCCCAAGTCGTCCTTGGCGATGATCACCGAGGGCAGCGCCGCGGTCGCCAGCCCGATGATCGTATCGCGCAAGCGCCGCGCATCGAAGCCCGGCGCGCTGATCACGCGCGCGGTGCCCATCAGGACACCGAGCTTGACGAATTCGACCGGCTGGAAGCGGATGCGCGAGGTGATGACGATCCAGTTCGCCTGGCCCTTGATCTCGGGCACGAAGGCCGTGCCGGCAAGCAGCTGCATCATCACGATGGTCGCGACCCCGATGCCGTAGAAGACCCAGGTCGCCGACTTCCATGCGCCCAGCGAGACGTGGCTGATCACCACCATCAATCCGAAGGAAACGATCCACCACTGCAGCTGGGCGGCCGCCTCATGGCCCAGATCGAGCGGCGCCTCGGGATCCCAGACCGCGCTTGCCACCTGCGTGACGCCATACGCCGTGAGCACCAGGACGATGGCCACAAGCGACCAGGGCACCTCCCGTGGCCGCACGGACTGGAACAGCATGCGGCTATCCTGAGGCGCGGAGTGACAGCGCCAGCGACGTGCTCAGCGCTTGTCGAGCAGGCGCAGGTAGGCGGCGAAGGCCTCGGGCATCGGCGCGGTGAAGAGCATGCGCTTGAGGCTGCCCGGATGCGCCAGCTCCAGGGTGTGGGCATGGAGCATGAGGCGCGGGCTGCCCGGCAGGGGCCGCTGACCCTTGAGCAGAGTGCGGTCCGCACCACGGAAGCCGTAGACCTTGTCGCCGAGCACCGGGCAGCCGATGGCGGCCAGGCTGACGCGGATCTGGTGCGTGCGTCCGGTCTCGAGTTCGACCTCGAGCTCCGCGACCCGGTCATGGCGGCGCAGCACCTTGAAGTGCGTGACCGCCTCCTTGCCGGGCCGTCCGTCGGTCTCCTCGTCCTGCAGCAGCACGCGCCGGCCGAACTTGCCGTGCGCCAGGCTGCCCTGGATGGTGTCCTGGTCCTTGCGCGGCTGGCCCTGGACCAGGCAGCGGTAGACGCGACGCGCGGAATGATCGGCGAACTGCGCCGCGATCAGCGGCTGGATGTCGCGCCGCAGCGCGAAGCAGATGCAGCCGGAGGTCTCCTTGTCGAGGCGGTGCACGACCCCAATGTAGGCCGGGTCCTCGCCCTGCTTGCGCAGGGTGCGGCGCAGCAGCTCCGGGAGGTGGCCGCGCTCACCGCGCGCGCTCGGCGCGCTGATGATCCCGGCGAGCTTGTCGAGCACCACCAGGGCCATGTCGTGATGGAGGATGGTGAACGGCCGCTCGGTCGGACCGGGCTGGGCGTGGCCACGCGATACGAAGGGGGTGCGGATGCCCTGGCGCAGATCGACGGTCACCACCGCATGGTCGGCCAGCACCGCCTTGGGGCGGATCTCGATCTGGCCCGCGACGGTCACCAGTCCGGCCATGACCGCCTGGCGCGCCTGGTGCCGGGAGAGCTCAGGCAGCTTCGCCGCGACCGCGGCGAACAGGAACTGTCCGGGATCGGAGATGGTCAGGCGATGGAGGGAGTGCAGGGCCATGGACCACCTCGTGGGCGGCGCTGCACCCTAGGGACGCCGAAGCGGGCGCCAGCTAGAGCTTGGGCAGGTCCGGAAGGTCGACCTGGGTGCCGCTCTTGCGCTTCTCGCCGCCATCCTCCTCGTCAAAGCTCTCGACTTTGACCACCGAGCTGGAGCGGGTGGCGCGGCGTTCGAACTTCTCCGAGGTCGGCATCTCCTGGTCGTCGTCGAGCACCACCAGCAGGCCGCTCTTGTAGCGTTCGTCGCCCGCCACCATCGGGGGCACCGAGGCCGGCAGGGGCGCGGGGGTGATCGGCGGCGCCTGGTTCATCGGCAGCGCGGCGGCCGGGGGCGGCGGCAGCGGGACATTGCGCGGCGAGTCGTCGGTCTGCTCCGGTTCCGGCTCCGGGGCCAGGTTCATGGTCGAGGGGGCGATCACCGGCGATCCGCCCGAGGGCTCGGGCGCGACCTGCTGCAGGTTCAGCGAGACCGGCGAGGTGGGCGCGGCGTTACCTTGCGAGCGCGGCTGCCAGTTGTGGCTCTGCGCCCCGCCCATCGAGGTGTGGGTGATGTTCAGAGCATGCGCGGCCAGGCCCAACGCCACGGTCAGACCCGGGCTGTTGGCGTCCAGGCCATGCAGGTCGTAGCGCGACGGCACCAGGTCGAGCCCGGCGAGCGGGTCGAAGACCTGGACGGGACGGTTGAGGATGTGGCCGAGGATCTGCGCGATGTTCGGCAGCTGGCTCGAGCCGCCGGTCAGGACCACGGTCGAGACTTCGCGGTCGAACTGGCCTTCGACATAGTCGAAGCTCAGGCGGATCTCGTTGGCGAGGTCTTCGAAGGCCGGCATCGCGGCGTCGATCAGGGCCTCGAGCGTCTCGCCGGGGGCGAGCTTGATGCGCTCGATGTCGGCCGGTGGCTCATTGAAGGTGCGCGCGATGGCGTCGGAGATCTCATTGCCGGCCAGGTACACCTCGCGCGTGAACAGGACGCGCGAGCCCTGGACGATGGCGATGTTGCTCTTCGAGGCGCCGATGTCGATCAGGGCGGTGGCCTTCTTCTCGGTGTCGGGCGCGGCCGCGGGTCCGAGCAGCTCGTAGGCGTTGGCCAGCGCGAAGACGTCGACGTCGATGACCTCCGGATGCATGCCGGCGGCCTTGAGCTGGTTGAGGTGGTCCTGGATGAAGCTTTTGCGCACCGCGACCAGCATGACCTGCATGTTGGCGGTCTTCTCCTTGCCCTCATCGCCGGGCGCTTCCGGCAGGGGCTGGGCGTCGATGATGACCTCTTCGGCTCCGAAGGGGATGTACTTGTCGGCCTCGTAGGCGATGTGGGCCTTGAGCTCGTCGCGCTCCAGGCGCGGCGTCTCGACCTGGCGCACGATCACCGAGCGCCCGGAGACGCTGGTGACCAGGCGCTTGGGCTTGAAGCCGAGCTGCTCGATGACCTTGCGGATGACTTCGGCGGGATCCTGGTTGTCGATGCGCGACTGGGCGTAGCCCTGCAGGGTGATGCGGTCACGGGCGGTGGTGAGCGCCACTGCTTTGACGGAATAGGATCCGATATCGAGACCGACTACCGTCTTCGCCTGTCCGAAAGCCATTGGGACCCTTCATGAAAACATGAACGTCATGGTACATTTAGCACTGCACCGGAAAGCCGGTCACTATGGATGCTAGTATCCGGCGTGCGGGTGGCAAATACTCAGGTGGCTGCACGACCACCCGCAGGCCCGCGCAGCACGGGACCGAGTGCACGTCCGCCTTGAAACACTCGCATCACCTGCAGCACTGCAGGCGCCGATAGCCCTGCGGAGCTGAGGGCAGGCGCGCGCTACGGCTGGATCTCGTGCATCGTCCAGGTCAGGACCTGATGCTCGATCACCGGCTGGGTCAGGGCCGTGAGCGTCAGGGTGAAGGCGAGATGGCCATCGGCGGTGCCGGGAACGCCGCGGTGCGGCGCTACCGAGCCCTGGCCCACGACCTCCGAGATCGCGCCGGTCACCGCCAGGGGACCGCTGCCGAGGGTGATCGGCAGCGAGGTGGTGCCGTGCGGCAGCGCCAGCGCGTACTGGCCGCCATCCCAGGTGCGGATCAGCGCGCCGTGCAGCGGCGGGGTCAAAGGCACCTCCTGGGAGCCGCCCACCGGCAGGGCCATCAGTTGCGAATAGACCGCGCTGAGCGCCTGCGAGGAGTAGGCGGCCTTGGCGGCCGCTTCCAGGGGCGAGGCTTCGTCCGCGGAGAAGGCCGACGGCTCGCTCTTACTGATGCGCGCCGCGACCTGCTCGCCGCCGCTGACCGAGGAGACCACTCCGGTCTGGGGATCGAGCAGCAGCACGAAGCCGGCGCCATTGAGGTCGAAGAGATGCCCGAAGAGGGGATCATGCCGCGCCTCGGAGCTCGGCGCGTCGGTATCGATGGCGTGGTGCGAGGCCGGACCGTCGAGGCTGGCGGTGATGCGCAGGATGCTCACCCCGAGGGTGATCTTGCCGCCGACATCCGGCACGTCGTGACGCGCCAGGACCAGCTTCCAGCTGAAGGAGCTGGTGTAGGACAGCTTGTCGCCGGCGCTCTCGAAGCTGGTCTGGTCCTGCACGCTGTAGAGGTAGACGTGCGGCTCGCCCGGCACGAAGCGCCAGGCGTCATCGGCGGCCGATGCCGTGGACGCGCCGGCGACCAACACGGCACCGAGGATGGGGAGGCGTGCGCGGCGCATGGCTCAATGATCGCGGTCGACCATGAAGCGGGCAAGCGCCGTGAGGGTCTGGGTGTGCGGCGCGAGTGGTGCGAGCGCCTGCAGGCTGAGCTCGAGCTGGCGGCGCGATTCGGCTCGCGCGGCCTCCAGGCCATGCACCGCCACATAGGTGCACTTGCCCTGGGCGGCGTCCTTGCCGGCGGTCTTGCCGAGGGCTTGCGAGCTGGCGGTGGCGTCGAGGACGTCGTCGGCGATCTGGAAGGCCAGGCCCGAGGCCTCGCCGTAGGCGGCCAGGGCGGCCACAAGCGGTGGCGTGGCGCCGGCGCTGATCCCGCCCAGGACGCAGGAGGCGCTGATCAAAGCCGCGGTCTTGGCGCGGTGGATGCGCTCCAGGGTAGCGGCGCGCTCAGCCGGCGGCATGGCCTGCTGGTTCTCCGAATCGAGGTCGTCCTGCTGGCCGCCGACCACGCCGCGGCTGCTCGCCGCCAGGCCCAGGCAGCGCACCGCAGGGGCGCCTAGCGCGACGGCGCTGAGGAAGGCCTGGGCCTGCAGCGCATCGCCGGCCAGGATCGCGGTCGCCTCGTCGAAGGCGCGATGGCAGGTCGGACGGCCGCGACGCAGATCATCATCGTCCATCGCCGGCAGGTCGTCATGGATCAGGGTGTAGGTGTGCAGCAGCTCGACCGCAGCCATCGCCGGCAGGCACGCCTCATCGGCCCCGCCGCAGGCGCGGCAGGCCGCCAGCACCAGCGCCGGGCGCAGGCGCTTGCCGCCCGCGAAGACGCTGTAGCGCATCGCCGCGTGCAGCCGGCGGGGATGCTCCGACTCCGGCGGCAACGCCTCGTCGAGGGCCCGCTCGGCGAGCCGCACCGCGCTTGCGAGGAATTCCGCGAGGGCTGCCGGACGTGCGGAGGAGGACTGTGACTCGGCCATGGACGCCAACCCTGGGAGCATCCGGCACGGCGTCCAGTGGGGAGTGCGCGGACGAGCTGTCCAGCGTGTTTTTCACCGTGTTCCTGAGCCGACTGCGGGGTCCATTTTTCGAGCAAAAAGATTGCCTCATACGCTCCTTGAGTAGAGTGGATCCACCGCCGATTGCGACGCCGTCAACGGCCAGGAGATCATGGTGACAGACCCTTTGCCGACGCCCTCCGACGACCATTCCGGTCAGGGCACCTCGCAGCCGGCCACCGCGGCCTCAGCGCAGCGCATGCAGTCCCCGCAGAGCAACGGCAGCGACTATTCGGCCAACAACATCCAGGTCCTCGAGGGCATGGCGGCGGTGCGCAAGCGCCCCGGCATGTACATCGGCGACCCCGGTTCGAGCGGCCTCTACCAGTGCGTCTGGGAGGTCGTCGACAATGCCGTCGACGAGGCCCTCGCCGGGCACTGCTCCGAGATCCACGTCACCATCCATGCCGACCATTCGGTATCGGTGGCCGACAACGGCCGTGGCATCCCGGTCGAGCCGCACCCATCCGACGGCCGCTCGACGCTGGAAGTGGTGATGACGGTGCTGCATGCCGGCGGCAAGTTCGATCGCGCCAGCTACAAGGTCTCCGGCGGCCTGCACGGCGTCGGTGTGAGCTGCGTCAACGCGGTGTCGATGTGGCTGGAGGCGGAGGTGCGCCGCCAGGGCAAGCGCTACTGCATGCGCTTCGAGCGCGGGTTGGCGGTCGGTGCGCTGCAGCACCTCGGTGAGACCACCGAGCGCGGCACCACCATCCACTACAAGGTCGACCACGAGGTCTTCGGCGAGAACACGGTTCCCGACTACAACGTGATCTGCGCGCGGCTGCGCGAGCTGGCCTTCCTCAACAGCGGCGTGCGCATCAATCTCCAGGACCTGCGCGAGGAGGGCAAGGGCGAGGTCCTGTACTCCACCGACGGGCTGGCGGCCTTCGTGCGCTACCTCAACCAGGGCAAGAGCGCGCTGCATCCGGTGATCCATGTCATCAAGGAGGGCGCCGACGGATTCCAGGTCGAGCTGGCGATGCAGTACAACGACGGCTACGACGAGCAGATCCTGTGCTTCGCCAACAACATCCGCAATCGCGACGGCGGCACCCATCTCGAGGGCTTCAAGAGCGCGCTGACCCGCGAGTTCAACATCTACGCCAAGGCTGCGAATCTGCTGAAGTCGGAGAAGCCGCCCTCGGGCGAGGACCTGCGCGAAGGCGTGTGCGCGATCATCTCGGTCAAGCTGCCGGACCCCAAGTTCAGCGGCCAGACCAAGGACAAGCTGATCAACATGGAGACCAGCGGCATCGTCCAGAGCCTGATCGGCGGCGCGCTTTCCGACTACTGCAACGAGAACCCGAAGATCGCCAAGAACCTCATCCTCAAGGCCTGCGCGGCGATGGATGCGCGCGACGCGGCGCGCAAGGCGCGCGATCTCGCGCGCAAGAATCGCAAGAGCATGCTCAATTCCGCCGGCATGCCCGACAAGCTGCGCGACTGCCAGAGCAAGGACGTGGACAAGAGCGAGATCTTCCTGGTCGAGGGCGATTCCGCCGGCGGCAGCGCCAAGCGCGGCTCCGACGCCAAGTTCCAGGCCATCCTGCCGCTCAAGGGCAAGATCATCAACGTCGAGAAGGCGCGCATCGACAAGGTCATCGGCCACAGCGAGATCGCGGCCATGGTCCAGGC
>Ga0302314_10006458_pt1 | contig 21211 bp, 16 predicted proteins | sample III_Palsa_N2_3_FD_200533 | JGI IMG/M metagenome (GOLD analysis project Ga0302314, IMG submission 200533) | Peat permafrost microbial communities from Stordalen Mire near Abisko, Sweden - III_Palsa_N2_3 | ecosystem: Environmental > Terrestrial > Soil > Palsa > Peat permafrost | place: Sweden...
AAGGCACGTCCTTCTAAGCCACAGCAGACTCGGCGGCGCTTCGCGCACCTAAAGCTCGACGGCTGGGCCAGCAAGGCTGGGTGAACCCGGCAGCAGCCCGACGTCCAGCAATCCGGTGAGTGCGATGGCGTTCCGGGACCAAACAGGTGCAGATCACAGCCCTCATCACCTTCTGGCTCAAATGAGCCCTGACCCTGGCGCCAAAGCCGCGGAAAGCAGGCCTCAACCCCAACCGCCTCCGAGCGCACGCACCAGATCGACGCTGGCTTGAAGCCTGCGGGTGGCGATCATCAGCGCCGAGACCTGGGCCTGGAGGTCCGCCGTCTGCGCGGTGACGACATCCAGATAGGTCGTGGCGCCCAACTGATACTGGACCGTGGCCAGGGTCTCGGTTCGCCGCGCCGCATCGACCGCCAGCGTCTGCTCCTGGGCTTCGTCCGCCAGGTGGTTGCAGAGGGCCAGATTATCCTCGACCTGCTGGAAGGCCGACAGCACCGTCGAGCGATAGGTGGCCGACGCCTCCTCGAATTGATCCTTGGCCTGGCGCAACTGGGCCTTTCGGCGGCCGCCGTCGAAGATGGGCAGGGAGACGCTCGGGCCCAACGTCCACCAGCTATTGGCGACCTGCAGCAGGCTGACGCCGCCGGCGGATTCGAACCCGGCCGCCGCGTTGAGCGTGATGTCGGGATAGAAGGCCGCCCGCGCGACGCCTATGCCGGCGTTCGCCGCCGCAGCCCGCCGTTCCGCGGCGGCGATATCGGGGCGGCGCTGCAAGAGCAGCGACGGCGCGGCGACCGGCGTGTGCGGCGGGTCTGGGAGCAAGGCGACCTGTGGAAGCGAGAAGGTTGACGCTGTCTCGCCCACGAGGGTTGCGACTTCGTGCTCCAACAGTGCCCGTTGGGCATCGATATCGATGCGTTGGGCGCGCGCGGTCTGCAACTGGGTCTGCGCCCGATCGACGTCCAGCCCGGGCGCCGCGCCGCCATTGTGCAAGGCTTGCGTCAACTTCAGCGCCCTGGCGTAGGCGTCGGTGGTGTTGGTCAGGAGCTTGGCCTGGGCGTCCAGACCGCGCAGGTTCACATAGGCGTCGGCAAGCTGCGCTTCGAGGCTGAGACGGACTGACGCGAGATCGGCGGCGCTGGCCTGCGCCTGATCCTTACTGGCCGCGACCATGTTGCGGACACGACCCCAGAGATCAAGTTCGTAGGAGGTCGATCCCCCCACCACATCGTCGTCATAGTTGTTCGGGCCGCCCACCCGCAGTGGCCGGTGATCGGACTGGTGGATGGTCGTCGCGCCACCGTTTGCGTCGACTTCGGGAACCAGCGCCGCGCGAGCCTGCGACGCCAGTGCGCGGGCCTCGTCGTAGCGCGCCAGGGCGACAGCAAGGTCCGGGTTGCCCTTCTCGATACGTTGTTCGAGACCGTCGAGCGTCTGGTCGTTGTAGACGCTCCACCAGTCGCCCCGCGACGCCGCGTCCGCGGGGCTGGCAGGCGTCCACGGGCCGATCTCCTTAAAAGCTGTCGGCGTGGAGATCGGCGGCGGAACATAGGGCGGCGCTAGTGAACAGCCCGAGACAGCGCTTGCCAGCACCGACAGGGCGAAGACGAGACTAGCGCGTCGCATGGGTCTGGGCTCCGCCGGCCGCCGCCTCATTGGCGGCGACCTGGACCTCATCGCCCGGCCGCAACGAATCCGGAGGGTTATCGATGATCCGGTCGGAGGGACTGAGGCCAGAAGCGATTTCCACAGTGGCTCCGAGGTCACGGCCAATCGTCACCGGCTTGATGACGACACGGCCATCGGCGCCGACGACGGCGACGGACATGCCGGTGTCCCGGAACATCAGCGCGCTGGCGGGTGCGCGGATGGCGCCCTGATCCGCGGGCAGGGTAAAGTGAACCTGGGCGTAATCGCCCGGCTTCAGCGCCTTATCGGTATTGTCGATCTGCAGCTGTATGGTCTGGGCGCCGGTCGTCGGCGTCACGGCGTCCGCCGTGGCCGCCAACTGTGCGGTAAAGGTACGGCGCGGATATTCCGGCACCGTGAAGGTCGCGGTCATCCCGGGCTTGATGTCGGCGGAATAGCTCTGCGGAACCTGGACATAGATCCGCAGCCGCTTTTCGTCTGAAACCGTGAAGAGCGGCGTGTCGGTCACCCCGCCCACGCTGATCAAGGCGCCGATGTCGGTGGACCGCGTGGTGACCGTTCCGTCGAAAGGCGCGGTGATGTGCTTGAAGGATTCCAGAACCTCAAGGCGATGGACATTGGCCTGGGCCGAGGCCACCAGGGCTGTCTTCGCCTCCAGGTCGCCGTTCTTGTTGTCGGCGTCCTGGCGGGAGACGGCGTCCTGAGCCAACAGACCAGCCCAGCGTTGGGCGGTAATCGTGGACAGGTGCTGGTTGGCGACGGCGGTCCCGAGATCGGCCCTCGCCTGGGCGAGCTGTTGGTCTAGATCGGGGGTGTCGATTTCGGCCAGGACCTGCCCCGCCTTCACCTGGGTCCCGATGTCGGCGTACCACTGTTTCAGATAGCCGCTCACTCGGGCATGGATCGGCGCGTCGTTAAACGCCTGGATCGCGCCGGGAAGCACCAGCGCGCTAGCGTCGGTATCGCCGGTTACTCTGATCACACGGACCACGGGCACCGCCCGGGCATCAGTCCAGGTTCTCAAACGCTGATCCGCTTGGACGCGGTTGATGACGCCGAACCCCACGGTCACCAGCGCGACCGCGAGGGCTATGCCGCCAATCAGTTTCAACCGGCGCGGCGGCGTATGACGAAGGATGTCAGGCGGAACTTCGGCCTGATCGGGCATGTCACGCATAGGCCTCTCCAGAGTTCGGCGCGGGCTCGGCGGTCGGGCCGGAAGGTTGTGGCGCTCGGCGGCCGTGGACGATGCTGAAGACCACGGGCACGAACATCAGGGTTGCGCAGGTCGCGAAGATCAGGCCGCCGATCACAGCCCGGCCGAGCGGGGCGTTCTGTTCGCCGCCCTCGCCCAGGCCCAGCGCCATCGGCGCCATGCCGATGATCATCGCCAGGGCGGTCATCAGCACGGGACGGCAGCGGGTGAAGCCGGCCTCGACGGCCGCGATGGCGGCGTCGCCGGTGATCGCCAACCGCTCTCGCGCAAAGCTCACCACCAGGATCGAATTCGCCGTGGCGACCCCCATGCACATGATGGTGCCGGTCAGAGCTGGAACCGAGAGGGTGGTGTGCGTCGCGAACAGCATCCAGACGATGCCCGCCAGGGCGGCCGGCAGGGCGGTGATGATCACGAACGGGTCCAGCCAAGACTGGAAGTTCACCACGATCACCAGATAGATCAGCACGATCGCGCCAAGCAGGCCGAAGCCAAGGCCCGAGAAGGCGGTGTTCATGGTGACCACCTGACCACGCAGGGTCACGGTCGATCCCTTGGGCGCCGACTTGGCCGTAGCCTTGATCAGCGTCTGAATGTCGTGAGCCACCCCGCCAAGATCGCGGTCCTGCGTCGTGGCGAACAGATCGAACACGGGCGCCACATTGTAGTGGCTGATCACCGCGGCCGACTGTTCCCGGCTGATCTTCCCGAGCCCGCCCAATACCTGCAGGCCCGCCGCCGGCGTGGGGCCGGTCACTGGAATGTTCTCCAGGCCCGCCAAGGTGTCGACCCGGTACTCGGGCGACTGGGTGACAACCGGATATGAAACGCCGTTCTTGCGGTTGAGCCAGAACACGGGCGCCGTCTGGACGCTGCCGGCCAGGGTGGTCGCGACGCTGTTGGTGACGTCATTCTCGGTCAGGCCGTACTGCGCCATGCGGGCGCGGTCGACGTCGACGCGCAACTGCGGATTGTCCATCGACTGCTGCAGACGCGCATCGGCGATGCCGCGGATCGTCTTCATCTGCCGCAGCAGACTTAGCGCATAGGCTTCGTCAGCCTTCTGGTCGGGGCCGGTAACCTGCAAGTCCAGCGGCGCCGGCGAGCCGAAATTCAAGATTTGGCTGATGATGTCGGCCGGCAGGAAGGAGAAGGTCGCGCCAGGAAAGGCGGCTGGCAGCTCCTCACGCAACTTGCGCACATAGTCCGCCGTCGGATGGTGCTTGTCGCTCAGGCTGATGAAGATGTCGCCGTCCTGATAACCGATGACCCCGGTGTTGTTGTAGACAGTGTTTATGCCGCTGGTCGGCAAGCCCATGTTGTCGACGATTGAGGTGACCTCGCTCGCGGGAATGAGCCCGCGGATACGCTGTTCGATATCGCCGAACATGGCCGATGCGTCTTCGATGCGGGTGCCGACCCGCGGACGCACGTGCAGGGTGATCTGGCCGGAGTCGACCGACGGAAAGAAGTTCTCGCCCAGGAACGGCGCCAAGCCGAACGAAGCGATGACCACGACCAGGAAGCTGGTGACGAACACCTTGCGGTTGGCCAGGGCCATCGCGAGCAGATTGCGATAGGCCTCGCGAAAATGCTCGAAGCCCGATTCGAATCCGCGCTGGAACCGCGCGAATTGGGCGACCCAGGCGGGAGACCGGCGATGCCCCGGTCTGGCGTCTTCCAGATGCTCAACGCCAGGGGCGTGCGGCTTCAGAAGGTACATGGCCATGGTCGGCACCAGGGTGCGCGACAGGATGAAGGAGGCGATCATCGCGAACACCACCGCCTCGGCCATCGGCACGAATAGGTAGCCGGCCACGCCCTTCAGCGCGAACATCGGCACGAACACAATACAGATGCAGATCAGGCTCACGAACGCCGGGACAACGATCTGCTGGGCGCCGTCAATGATGGCGGTATTGACCTCCTTGCCCTGCTCAAGGTGCCAATTGATGTTCTCGATCGTGACGGTGCCCTCGTCGACCAGGATGCCGACGGCCAGCGCCAGTCCGCCCAGCGTCATGACATTCAAGGTCTGGCCAGCGGCCGCCAGCGCCATCAGGGCGCACAGGATCGACAAGGGGATCGAGGTGGCGATGATCAGAGTCGATCGCCAGCTGCCGAGAAACAGCAGGATCATCAGGCTGGTCAGCCCTGCGGCGATGACGCCCTCGCGCACCACGCCGGAAATCGCCGCCTTCACGAACAGGGACTGATCGTTCAGCAGATTGATCTTGAAGTCGGGAGGCAGGGTCTCCCTCAGCTTTGGCAACGCGTCCTTGATGCCCTGCACGATGGACAGGGTGGACACCGAGCCCGCCTTCAGCACGGTGGTCAGCACCGCACGGCTGCCATCGACGTGAACCAGACTCTGCTGCGGCGGCGAGCCATCGCGCACATGAGCGACATCGCGGATGAAGATGGTGGTCCCACCCACGGTCTTGACCGGCAGGTCGTTCAACTCGTCGACCGTATCGGGGGAGTCATTGAGCTTCACTGTGTACTGGAAGGAGCCGATCTTGGCGGAGCCCGCGGGAATGATCTGGTCCTGAGCGGCGATCGCGGCCTCGACGTCCTGCGCCGACAACCCCTTGGCCTGCAGGGCCTGGGGATCAAGGTCCACCTGAACCTGACGCACTCGGCCGCCGTAGGCGTAGGGAATGGCGGCGCCGGGGACCGTCGTCAGCACTGGGCGCATGAAGTTCTGCGTCAGGTCGAGCACCTGTTGCTCCGACTGGGAACGGCTCGAGGTCGCCAGTTGCAGGATCGGAACGGTCGACGCGTTGTAGTTCAGGATCAACGGCGGGGTGATCCCCGGCGGCATCTGCTTCAGCACCGTCTGGGAGATCGATGTGACCTGGGCCGTGGCCGTGCGGATGTCGACGCCCGGCTGGAAGTAGATTTTGACGATGCCGATGCCCGGCAAGGACTGGCTCTCGGTGTGTTCGACATCGTTGACCGTCGTGGTCAAGGTCCGCTCGAACGGCGTCATGATCCGGCCCGACATCTCGTCCGGCGACAGGCCGGCAAACTGCCAGGCGACGCCGATGACCGGCACGCGGATGTTCGGAAAGATATCGGTGGGGGTGTTCAACGCCGCCAGCGGGCCGATGATGAGGATCAACAAAGCCAGCACGATGAAGGTGTACGGCCGCTGCAAGGCGACGCGAACGATCCATGTCATGCGAAAACCGTCTCCTGCCCTGGGCGGCGGTTGCGGAACCACAGCTCAAGGCTTCACGCCCAAACGTCTCGCGCACGGCGGCTTCGAGGGGGGCTGCGAAGCGGCGTGCGCGAGACAAATGCAGCACCGTGCTGCAGCGCACCTAATGCGCCAGCCCAGCTAAACCAGCGCGTTTCGTTCGATTAAAAGATTTACATGTTCGCCGGTGCAGCATCCGCTAGCGCTGGCGACTGCAGCAGATAGCCGTGGCCGCTGACCAGCTTCAACACCGCCCCGGCTCCGGCCGCGTCAAGTTTGCGGCGGAGACGCGAGAGGCATGCTTTCAACAGATCCAGCCGCGGCTCGGCGGTCTCGCCCCAGGCCTGCTGCTGAAGGTGGTCGAACGGCACGACCTCGCCTGCGTGAGCGGCAAGAACGCTCATCACCCGAAACTCGCGCCTGGAGAGGACGATCTCTTGCCCGTTCAGACGAACGGCCTGAATGGCCGGCGCCATTTCAATAATTGCGGTGTCAGAAGCAGCGCGCGAGCGCGCCACCAGGCGCCCCAGGGCTTTCAGACGTTCCTCCAACTCGATGAACGGCACCGGGCGGACAAAGCAGGCGTCCGCGCCCACCCCCAACAATCCGGCCTGTTGGCCCGCCTGGCCGGCGACGACAATAACCACTACCAGAGCCGAGCCCGCCACGGTCGCGAACTGCGCCACAGCGTCCAACGCCGAAGAGAAGCCGTCGATGATCACGGCCTCGTAGCCGCCGTCCGCGGCCAGCGCCACGCCGTCGGCGGGGTCGCGGGGGGTCTCGACGAGGTGGCCGGCTTCTCTCAAAGCCTTGACCAGATAGCTGTCCGGTCGACCCTCGCTGACGTAGATCAGGTGCATGGCCGTCAGTGAGTCATGGCGGCGGGCCAGCAATCGAGCGTGACCATAAGCCCCGGCTCGGCGTCGCCTAGCACCACCCGAAAATCGTGAAGGCGCGCCACCGCGGCGACGATGCTCAGCCCCAGTCCGGAACCCGGGATGCCGCGCTCGACATGTCCCCGATAGAACCGTTGCAGCACCGCGTCGCGTTCGTTCTCCGGCACGCCTGGACCGTTGTCGCTGATCTCGAGCCTGGGCCCCTCGGGACGCGCGGTCAGCATCAGCCGGACGTCTCCGCCGGGCGGCGTAAATTTGAGCGCGTTTCCAACCAGATTGCTCAAGGCTTCGAAGAGCAGCTCTCGGTCGGCAAGGATCTCGCCAGCCCTGCCTGCATCGATCACCAGATTAAGACCCTGCTCTTCGGCGACCGGGCCGTACAGGTCGCCGATTTCCTCAACCAGCGCCTGTAGCCGGACCGGCGCGAAGCCGGCGCGCCGCTCTCGCCGATCAATCTCCGAGATGCGCTGAATGGCCTTGAAACGGGCCAACAGGGCGTCCGTCTCGGACAAGGCCTGCTCCAGCATGGCGCGATGGGAGTCACCGACGCCGGCCTCCTGGCGCACGCGATAGAGCAGAGCGCGCAGACGGGTCAGCGGCGTACGCAGATCATGGGCGACATTGTCGCCAACGCTCTTTACCGCCCATAGCAGCCGCTCGACCTCATCCATCATGCCATTGGCTATGCCCGCCAGCATGTCGATTTCATCCCGCCGGTTAGAGGTGGGCAGACGCGCGCTCAGATCGCCGTCCAGGATCGGCAAGCTGGCCTGCTGCACCGCTCCGATCCGCTTGAGCGGACCCAGGCTGAGGGCGGCGCCGAGCCCAAGTCCTAGCGGGATGATCAGCGCGCCGCTCCAAATCAGGGACGACAGGATTATGGCCCGCAAGCCGGCGAGGGTCTTGGCGTCGAAGCCCACGAACAGGATTTCGCCTGAGGCGAGTCTTTCCTCCAGCGCCCTGGCTCCTGGCTGAAACCCCTTCTCGCGCAGTTCCCGAGGCACGCCGTCCGGCCGCACATGGGGCGGCAGGGCATGGACATTTCCCGCGATCCAAGCGCCGCCTGGTGTGAACAGGCCATAGAAGTTCACATTGCGGACGTCTTCTGTCTCGACCTCGCGGACCTTGTTGGGCAGGTCGGCGGTCGATACGCCGTGTAGCGCATGCTCTTGGCCGATGACGATCTGGTCCATCTGATGCGTCAGAAACACCGCCGCGCTTGCGTAGATCAGGCCGAGCAGGGCCATGACGCCAGCGGAGAAGATGGCGCCGTAGACCAGCGTCAGCCGGAACGTCGTCGTGCGCCAGAGCTCAGGACGCCGCATTGAGCGCATATCCGGAACCGCGGATGGTGCGGATCAAGGGCTCCAGACCGGCCACGTCGACCTTTCGGCGCAGTCGGCTCAAGTGCACATCGATCAGATTTGTACCGGGATCGAAGTGGTATCCCCAGATCGCCTCGAAGATCATGGTGCGGGTCAGCACCTCGCCGGAATTGCGCATCAGGAATTCGAGCAGCTTGAACTCGGTTGGCATCAGGGCGATCTCGCGGCCGCCTCGACGAACCTCTCGCTTGACCAGGTCTAGCTCCAGATCCTGGACCCTCAGCACCGTCTCCCGAGGCTGGGTGCGCGCGCGACGCAGCAGCACCTCAAGACGCGCGGCCATTTCCTCGGAGGCGAAGGGCTTGGTCAGATAGTCGTCACCGCCCGCGCGAAGCCCGCGCACGCGCTCGTCGACTTCCGTCAACGCACTGATCATCAAAACCGGAATATCGATCCCCGCTTTGCGCATGACGCTGACGATTGTCAGGCCGTCGACGTGGGGCAACATCCGATCCAGGGTGATGGCGTCGAACTCGCCGCTCACCGCCCTGATCAACCCGTCGCGGCCATCGCTGACGGATTCGACATCGAAACCCCGCTTGCTCAGTTCGGCGACAATCTCACGCGCGGTGGTTTCGTCGTCCTCGATGGCTAAGATTCGGGTCATGGCTTGGCAGTCTGAATGGAGCGCTGCATATAGCCTCCTCTTTCGCTGCGCCCAAGCCTCTCGCACCTCGGATTAGAGCATGGCGACGGCCTGTTGTTCGTCAACTCGAGCTGCAAGATGTTTGGCTAGACGCCAGGATCCTGTTCCTGGCGTTCAAACCATACGGCGGCGGCGCACCCTAAACCGGCGCGGGGTTTCGCTCGACGAATTGCCGTTGGTGCCAATAGGGGTAGGCAAGCTTGCGATCGCTGGCCGCGTCCAGCTTGGCGACCTGTTCGGCGGTGAGGTTCCAGCCGATGGCGCCCAGGTTCTGCTTCAGCTGTTCCTCGTTGCGGGCGCCGACGATGATGGTCGAGACGGTGGGACGCTGCAGCAGCCAGTTCAGCGCGATCTGCGGCACGGTCTTGCCCGTCTCGGCGGCGATCTCGTCTAGCGCATCGACCACCTTGTAAAGATATTCATCGTCAACCGGCGGCCCGAACGAGGCCGTGGTCGGCAGGCGACTGACTTCGGGCAGCGGCTGGCCGCGACGAATCTTGCCGGTCAGGCGACCCCAGCCCAGCGGGCTCCAGACCGCCGCGCCGACACCTTGATCCAGGCCCAGCGGCATCAATTCCCACTCATAGTCGCGCCCGACCAGGGAGTAGTAGGTCTGGTTCACGACATAGCGCGGATAGCCATATTGCTTGGCGGCGGCGAGCGACTTCATCAGGTGCCAGCCGGAGAAGTTGGAGACGCCGACATAGCGGATCTTGCCTGCTCGGACGAGGTCATCGAGGGTCGACAGCGTCTCCTCGACCGGGGTCTTAGCGTCGAAACCATGCAGTTGGTAGACGTCGATATAGTCGGTGCCGAGCCGCTTCAGCTGGCGATCCACGGTCTCCAACAAGTGGAAACGGGACGATCCCACCGCGTTCGGATCGCGTCCGCTACGAAAGGCGCCCTTGGTGGAGATGATCACCTTGTCGCGGCGCCCCTTGATCGCCTCGCCCAGAATGGCTTCGGATGAGCCACGCGAATAGATGTCCGCGCTGTCGAACATGTTGAGGCCGGCGTCCAGGCAAATATCGACCATCCGACGGGCTTCCTCGCCCCGCACGGCCGCGAAACCCAGGGAATCCTCGCTGGCGAAGGTCGCCGTGCCAAAACTCAACACCGGGACCATCAGGCCCGACGCCCCCAACTGACGATATTCCATGCCGCTCATCTCCCAAGGGTTTGCCGATCACCGACGATCTAGATGAGGTCAGACGCGGCAATAAGCTAGGCCGCTCTGCGCCTAGATTGGCTCAGGCCTGAAGCACACCCCCGTTAGCCTGCATCATTCCGCGGGGCGCATATGAGATTCTCTGAAGGGCGGCCTCATGATAAATCTATTGATCCTATGGGAATTAGTGACTCTTCTGTAGCGAGACGAAAGCAAGGGGCCGATGGGCCTGGGAGCTCGCAGTGTCACTGGCGCCGGCCGTTACGAATTCCCCTCGCTTCTCGCCGCTGAGGCTCTCCGGCCGGCTCCAGCGGTGGGTCTCGCCACTCGTGTTATTGGCCCTCTGGGAGCTAGGATCGCGAACGGGGATTATTCCAACGCATGTCCTAGCCGCGCCGACGACGGTGCTTCAGACGATCTGGCAGATGCTCAGCAGCGGCGAGCTGCCGATCAATATGCTGGTCTCTCTTGGCCGCGCCATGGCCGGCCTTGCGATCGGGGTCACCGTCGGTTCGACCCTCGCCGTGGCGGCGGGACTGAGCAAGGCTGGCGAGAATTCGGTCGATCCGCCGGTCCAGATGCTGCGCACGCTGCCGTCGCTCGCCCTGACGCCGCTGTTCATCGTCTGGTTCGGGATCGGTGAGACGCCGAAAATCGCCTTGATCGCCCTGGCCACGACCTTTCCGATCTATCTCAACCTGTACAACGGCATTCGCGGCGTTGACCCGAAGCTGATCGAGGCGGCCAGAAGCTTCGGCCTGCGCGGCTGGAGCCTGATCGCCGACGCCGTCCTGCCTGGCGCTCTGCCATCCTTCCTGCTCGGCCTGCGCTACGCCCTGGCCGGCTCTTGGCTGACCCTGGTGGTGGCCGAACAGATCAACGCCTCGGCCGGTCTCGGCTATCTGATCAACAACGCCCGCGACTTCTCACGCACCGACGAGATCGTCGTCTGCCTGATCGTCTACGCCCTCTTGGGGCTCTCCGCCGACGCCATCGTCAGAACGCTTGAACGCAAAGCGCTCGCCTGGCGGCCCAGCTTCATCAAATCATGAGTTCGACACCCGCCATGGTCCAGGCCAGCATCCATCCGTTCAATCCCGCTCCCGCGGCCGAGCCAGACGCTCAGCCGACCAGGCAGCCGGCGGTTCAGGTTCGCAACTTCAGCCGGGTTTTCGGCGACACCACCGTGCTGCGCGATTTGGACATCGAGATCGGCGCGGGCGAGTTCGTCGCGCTTCTGGGCCGCAGCGGCTCGGGCAAGACCACCCTGCTGCGCACCCTGGCGGGCCTCGACCAGGCCGACACGGAGCACGTCCGCACGCCCTCAAGCCGGGCGGTAGTGTTCCAGGACGCCAGGCTGCTGCCGTGGAAGCGGGTCTGGCGGAATGTCGCCCTGGGTTTGTCCGGCGCCGATGCGCGTGGGCGGGCCGAAGCGGCGCTTAAGGAAGTCGGCCTGGGCCACAGGCTGGACGTCTGGCCCTCGACCCTGTCTGGCGGCGAGGCTCAACGGGCGGCTCTGGCGCGCGCCCTGGTGCGCGAACCGCGCCTGCTGTTGCTGGACGAACCCTTCGCGGCGGTCGACGCCCTGACACGCTTACGGATGCACGACCTGGTGTTGTCGCTTTGGCGAACCCACGCGCCGGCGGTCCTGTTGGTCACCCACGACGTCGACGAGGCGATCACCCTGGCCGACCGCGTGCTGGTGTTGGACAGCGGCCGCATCTCCGCCGAGGAAGTGATCGACCTGCCCAGGCCCCGCGCTGTCGGGCCGGCCTTCCAGGCCATCCGGCGGCGGCTGTTGCAGCGCCTGGGCCTTGATCTCCCGCCCCCGGCCGGCGCCGAAGGCGAACTAGTCGCCTACCCCACGGGCGAGGCGCTGTGATGAGCACCCTGCTCCCACAAGCCGAACTAAAGAACACCGTTGGGAATACCCGCCAATTCCCACCCTCTGGGCGGGTATTATGCGCCACTCCATCTTTCGGAGGAGATCATCTCCATGACCGTCGAATTCATTGGCTTCATCGGCTTCCAACACGGATCTGAGATTCATCCGAGCTCGGGACCGGCGCTCGACAGGGACTATGTCGAAACCATCGCCAAGGCCCATGACGACGGCGGGTTCGACCGGGCTCTGATCGCCTTTGGCTCCTCCTCGCCCGAAAGCATCCTGGCGGCCTCGCACGCGGCGGCGGTGACCAAGAACCTGGGTTTCATGATCGCCCATCGCCCCGGCTTCACGGCGCCCACGGTGGCGGCGCGGCAACTGGCGACGCTGGACCAGTTCACCCGTGGCCGCATCGCCGTACACATCATCACCGGCGGCTCCGACGACGAGCTGGCGAGGGACGGAGACCACCTGACCAAGGACGAGCGCTACGCCCGCACCGACGAATATCTGGACATCGTCCGCCAGGAGTGGACCAGCGAAAAGCCCTTCGACTACGAGGGCAAATACTATCAGGTGAAGGGCGCCTTCGGATCGGTGAAGCCGTTCCAGAAACCCTATCTGCCGATCTATTTCGGCGGCTCTTCCGACGCGGCCATCCCGGTGGCTGGCAAGCACGCCGACATCTACGCCCTCTGGGGCGAGACCCAGGCCCAGGTGCGCGAGACCATTGCGCGCGTCCGCGGCGCGGCGGCCAAGTGGGGCCGTGACCCGCGCTTCAGCCTCTCCCTGCGCCCCGTCCTGGCGGACACCGAAGAAGCCGCTTGGAAGCGCGCCAAGGAGATCGAGGATCGCACCCGCGAACTTCGTGAAAAGGCGGGCCAGAAGACGACGGGCCACGCGCCGCCCAACGCCGGCGCCCAGCGTCTGCTGGATGCGGCCGCCCTCGGAACCCGCGTCGACAACCGCCTATGGACCGGCGTCGCCGCCCTCACCGGCGCCAGCGGCAATTCCACCGGCCTGGTCGGCACGCCCGAACAGGTGGCCGATGCGCTGCTGGACTATTACGATCTGGGCGTCTCCACCTTCCTGATCCGCGGCTTCGACCCGCTGGAGGACGCTGTCGCCTACGGCCGCGATCTGCTGCCGCGGGTGCGTGAACTGGTAGCGGCCCGTGACGCCAGCCCGGCGCGCGCGGCGAGCTGACGATCTGAGGCCGACGCCGCCATACCGGCGGCTCGGCGATCCAAATTGAACCCACGGCGCGATCACATCGCTCGCCGTGGGTCCTCGTTTAACCTACATCTTGCGGGTCTAAGCCAGATCCCGCCGATCGTCCCCGCAAACGCCGAAAGTCCAGCATGAGCGACCACCACCACGACCACGATCACGCTGGCGACTGGAAGAATGACGGCGTGCGGGTGATCCCGGGCGACCAGCTCGATCCCAACACCGCCCAGACCCCCGGTATGAGCCGCGCCGCGGCGATCAACTTCGCCCGCGTTGGCGCCGAGAAGCTCTGGGCCGGGACGGTGACCATCCACGCCGGCGCCAAGACCGGCGCCCACCACCACGGCGAGCTCGAGAGCGTCATCTATGTGTTGAAGGGCAAGGCCCGGATGCGCTGGGGCGACGCCCTGCAATATGTCGCCGAGGCTGGCCCTGGCGACTTCATCTATGTGCCGCCGTTCGTCCCGCACCAGGAGATCAACGCCTCCGACGACGAGGCGCTGGAATGCGTCCTGGTCCGCAGCGGCGGCGAGGCGGTGGTGGTTAACCTGGACATAGCTCCGGTGGAAAAGCCGCAGGCCGTGGCCTGGGTGGACTCCATCCACAAGGCTCCCTGAGATCAGCGAAGGACCCGACATCATGCGCTCCCTGCACCGCCGAACCCTTCTGGCCTCGCTCGCCGCCGCGCCGACCTTCGGCGCCGTCTGGCCCGCGCTGGCCGGCGCATCAGTCGATCCCCTGCTGCAGAAGGCGATCGACGATCCTCGACGACCGGCGGCCGACCGCGCGCGGGACGTCTACCGGCATCCCGGCGCGTCCCTGACCTTCTGGGGCCTGAAGCGCGGCGACACGGTGATCGACGTGAACCCCGGCACGGGCTGGTGGACCGACATTATCGCCCCCTATCTGGCGGCAAGTGGTGGCCGCTACATCGCAGCCGGCGCGGACCTGAACAATCCGGCGCTGTCGGACGGCGCCCGCAAAGACCGCGCTGCGTTTGAGGCCAAATATGCCGACAAGTCGGTCTATGGCGACGTGAGCGTCACAGGATTCGGCAAGGTATCGGGTCCGCTGGCGCCGCCGAACACGGTCGATCTGGTGCTCATCTCCCGCGAAGTCCACAACTGGGCGCAGGTTGACGGCTTCGTGCAGAAGGCCTTCGGCGACTTTCACGCCGCCCTGAAGCCTGGCGGCGTCCTGGCCATCGAAGAGCACCGCGCCGCCGAGGGCGCCGACCCGAAGAAGGGCGACGGCTACCTGCCGGAGTCCTTCGTCATCGCCGAGGCCAAGAAGGCTGGGTTCACGCTGGCCGGGCGATCAGAGATCAACGCCAATCCGAAAGACACCAAGGACCACCCCTTCGGCGTCTGGACCCTGCCGCCAACCAACCGCTCCTCAGCCCCCGGCCAGCCGCCCAATCCGCAATTCGATCATGCCCCCTATCTCGCCATCGGCGAGAGCGACCGCATGACCTTGAAGTTCGTCAAACCTGCATGACCTCGGAGCCTGACCAGGGCGACGAGCCCTGGACCTATCCCCGCGTCGGCGAACTGGTCGCCGCCCTGCGCGAGCTGCGTCAAAAGTCTCACCGCACCCGCTATGGCGAGACGGCCCTCCCCGACCTTCCCTCCAAGAAGGCGGTCGCCGAGATCATCGACGCCCTGGCGGCGGCGATGTTCCCGAGGCACTTCGGGCCTGCTGGCCTAGCCGGCGAAGGCATCGACACCTTCGTCGCCTCCGCCCTGACCGACGCGCTGCAGTCGCTGCGCTGGCAGGTCCGCCTGGAGCTGGAGCTGACGGCGCACACCAGCCAGCACGCCGGCGAAAACCACGAGGATCATGCCGGCCAGATCGTCGCACAGCTTGGCGACGAGCTCCCGGCGATCCGGGCGTTGCTCGAGACCGATATCCGGGCCGCCTTCGCAGGCGACCCCGCCGCCAAGAGCCTGGATGAGGTCATGAGCTGTTATCCCGGGGTGCTGGCGATGATCCATCACCGCCTTGCTCACGGCCTCTATCGGTTCGGCGCACCGATGCTCGCGCGCATCGTCTCGGAGGCGGCACACTCGTCGACGGGCATCGACATCCATCCGGGCGCCGAGATCGGCGAGAGCTTCTTCATCGACCATGGCACGGGCGTCGTGATCGGCGAGACCACCGTGATCGGCCGGCGCGTACGCGTCTATCAGGCCGTCACGCTCGGCGCGAAACGGTTCGAGACGGACCAAGAGGGCCTGCTGCTCAAGAACTACCCTCGCCATCCGATTATCGAGGACGACGTGGTTATCTATGCCGGCGCCACCATTCTCGGCCGCATCACCGTCGGCGCGGGCTCGGCGATCTCCGGCAACGTCTGGCTAACGCACGATGTGGCGCCAGCCAGCGTCGTCACCCAGGCCAAGGAGCGCAGCGAGGTGATGGACGGGGACGGCGTCTAGCGCTCGCGGCGCGGCTCACATCGCCAACGGGAATTCTCAAGCCGACCGAAGGAATTTTGCTGGCGTTTTATCCTACCAATTTGGTATGAATTGAAACGCAGCGGGTTCCTCCCTTCGCGCTGCATGGAGAAACGTGGGCCGGGGGTGGATTGCCCGGCCCGCGCGACCGCCATTATCGGTCGCCGTAGACGTCGGCCTTGAGGCCGGGAAACACCTTGCCGACCTTGCCTTCGAGATAGTCGCCGTAGCGGCCGGCGAACGCCTTGGGGTCCGCGCCGTCCCACCTTGGCCGCCGGCGATCGCTGATCGCGGCCTGGTCAACAGCCGGGGTCATCGTCGCATCGAAGTCAGGGTCGTAGAATAGCGGAAACGACAGCCGCTCCCGGCCGCTGCGATTGAGCACCCGATGCGGCGCGGAGACGAAGCGGCCGCCGGTCAGCCGCTCGAGCATGTCGCCGACGTTGCAGACCAGCGTCCCCTCGATCGGCGGCGCATCGATCCATCCGTGATCGCCTCGGACCTGAAGCCCACCCCATTGGTCCTGAGCCAACAGGGTCAACAGACCATAGTCGGTGTGTTCGCCGACACCCCAGCCCTCAGGCTCGGTCGGCGGATACCGGAAAATCCGAAAGAGCACCGTGGGTCTAGCCAGATAGGCCTTGGCGAAATGATCCGCAGGCAAGCCGAGGGCGAGCGACACGCCCTGCATGATCGCCGCCGCGGCCCGAGTGACTTCGGCAACGTAGGTCTCGACCGCCGCGCGCAGGTCCGGAGGCCGCGAAGGCCAAAGGTTGGCGCCATGCATCAGCCAGCCGGCCCTCACCCTCGGATCGTCCTCGCCGAGTTCCTCGCCGAAATAGACGCCCTCCTTCTGGTCCGCGAGCCCCGAGGTGAGTTCGCCGCCCAGCGGAAACCATCCGCGCCAGGCCGGCCCCGCGCGCGCCATGGCGATCTTGGCCTTCTCGGTCTCGGGCAGGGCGAAGAAGCGCCGCGCTTCCGCATCCAAACGCGGGAGGGTGTCCGGCGTCAGGCCGTGGCCGGTGACATAGAAGAAGCCGTCGCTTTCGGCCGCGGCCCCGATCTTCGCGGCGGTGGCGCTTCGCGCTGCGGGCTCCGCGCCGAACAGCGGCGATATATCGATGATGGGTAGCTGATCGGTCATGGCGAATTCAGACTATACTCGCTCGAGCCGTTTGGTCAGCGGCTGATCCACACATCGCGATAGTGCGGGCGCACTAACTCTGCCAATCTGACGGTCCGCACGGGCAGATCGGCCGCCTGCTAGATCACGGCGGAATAGCAGTTGGGGGAACAAACATGAGCGGCGAGTTCGAGGCTGACTACATCGTCATCGGCGCCGGATCGGCGGGCTGTGTCCTGGCCAACCGGCTGACCGCGAGCGGCGAGCACAAGGTGCTGCTGCTGGAGGCTGGCGGCGACGATCGGCCGACGCGCGAGCCGTCTCAGTTCATGTCCAACCTGATGATCCATGTCCCGGTCGGCTATGCCCAAACCTTGAAGGATCCCAAGGTCAACTGGCTCTTTCCCACCGAGCCCGATCCAGGCACGGGCGGGCGTGTGCATGTCTGGCCGCGCGGCAAGGTGCTTGGCGGCTCCTCCTCGATCAATGGCCTGCTCTACATCCGCGGCCAGCATGCCGACTATGACGGCTGGCGCCAGCTGGGGTGCGAAGGCTGGTCGTGGGACGACGTCGAACCCTATTTTAAGCGCTCGCAACATCAGGAGCGCGGCGCCAGCGAACACCATGCCGTGGGGGGGCCGCTGAACGTCTCCGACGTCACCCAGAACCATGAGGTTTCGGACGCGGTGGTCGAGGCTTGCGTCGAGGCCGGAATTCCCCGCAACGCCGACGTCAATGGCGAGAACCAGGAAGGTGTCAGCTATTACCAACTGACGGTGAAGAACGGCCAGCGTTGCTCGGCCGCCGTCGCCTACCTGCACCCGGCCATGCGCCGCGCCAACCTGACCGTCGAGACCCGCGCCCTGACCACGCGGATCCTGTTCGAAGGCAAGCGGGCCGTCGGCGTCGAATACCTGCAGAACGGCCAGCGCAGGGTGGCGAAGGCCCGGTGCGAGGTGATCCTCTCGGGCGGCGCGATCAATTCACCGCAGCTGCTGCAGCTGTCGGGTATCGGTCCTGGCGCGCTGCTGCGCGAGCATGGCGTCGAGGTTGTCGCCGACGTTCCCGGCGTCGGTGAGAACCTGCAGGACCACTATGTGATGGCCGTGACCTACCGGCTGAAGGCCGGGACGATTTCGGTCAACGAGCTGACCAAGGGATCGCGCTTCCTCGGCGAAATAGTAAAGTACGCCGTGCAGCGAAAGGGGCTGCTGACCCTGTCGGCGGCGCACGTGGCGGCCTTCTGCAAATCCCGGCCAGACCTGTCCGGGCCCGACATCCAGTTCCACATCCTGCCGGCCTCGCAGAACCTGGAAAAGTTCGTCCTGGAGGGCAAGATGGAGCTGGACAACCAGCCCGGCCTGACCATCGCCCCCTGCCAGGTGCGGCCAGAGAGCCGCGGAACCATCCGCATCAAGTCGGCGGACGCCACCATCTATCCCTCTATCGCACCCAACTATCTGTCCGATCCGCTGGACCAGGAAGTCGCCGTGGCCGGCCTGAAGTGGGGCCGCAAGATCGCCGGCCAACCCGCCCTGAAGCCATGGATCGAGCACGAGATGCTGCCGGGCGTCGAGCTCGCCACCGATGATGATCTGCTCGGCTACGCCCGCATGGCCGGCTCGACCATCTATCACCCGGTCGGCACCTGCCAGATGGGCCACGGCCCGATGGCGGTGGTTGATCCGCAACTGCGCGTGCGCGGCGTCGAGGGCCTGCGGGTGGTGGACGCCTCGGTGATGCCGCGCCTGATCTCGGGCAATACAAACGCCCCGACGATCATGATCGCCGAGAAAGCGGCGGACATGATTCTGGGCCACGCCTCGGTCAAGTTGGTGGCTTAGCCGTCTGTGGCCAGAATATGATCGCGCGGCGACGAACCTGTTGCTGCTGACACTGCGCCGCCGGCAAATCCTGCCGCACAATCAGCGATCACAGATGGCCTCATCGCGCATTTTGCAATCAGGTTTGTCGGCGTTTCGTCGACCATATCGCCTATGCCGAGCTTAACGGGAGCGCTATGACGAGTCCGACTTGACAGCGCGACCTAATGGACTCGAAAGTGATCACAGAGGCGCGAGCGGCTTGCTTTCGAACCATGGTTCGTCTGTGTGGACTTTAACGATCTCGCGCGAGGTGATCCGTTGACGCTTTCTCTCCATCCCGTGGCCGACCCCGAGGAAGCACGCCGCTTTCTGGACGCTCATCCGGAGATCCAATTCTTCGAGGTGATCTTCACCGCGCTGTCCGGCGTACCGCGCGGCAAGCGGCTGCGCCGCCACGAGATCATGGCCGTATTCGAGTACGGCCGCTTCCTGCCCGGTTCGGTATTGGTGTGTGACATTACCGGCCAGGACTGCGAGGACACCGGCCTGGTCTGGGCTGACGGCGACGCCGACCGGCTGGCCAAGCCCGCGCCAGGCACCCTGGTTCCCGCGCCATGGCTGGGCGACGACGTCGCCCAGGTGCTGACCTCCATGTACGAGCTGGACGGCAAGGCGAACGATCTTGATCCGCGCCACGTCCTACGCAGTGTGATCGATCGGTTCGCAGCCGATGGCCTGACGCCGGTCGTGGCCTGCGAGCTGGAATACTATCTGGTCGACGGCCAGCGCACCGCCGAAGGCGGCATCGAGCTGGCGGTGTCGGAAACCACCGGCGAACGACCCAGCCAGCACGGCGTCTACGGTCTGCGCGAGATCGAGGACTCCGCCGGCTTCCTGCGCGCCCTCTGGGCTTCGGCCGACGCCCAGGGCGTGCCCTTGGAAGGCGCGATCTCCGAATATGCGCCGGGCCAGCTCGAACTGACCCTGAAGCATGGGCCGGACGCCCTGCGCGCCGCCGACGAGGCGGTGATGTACAAGCGCATCGCCAAGGGCGTAGCGGTGGATTTCGGCTGCGAGGCCACCTTCATGGCGAAGCCCTTCGCCGACCGCGCCGGCAGCGGCCTGCACCTCCATGTCAGCGTCAACGACGCCGAGGGCCGCAACATCTTCGCCAGCGAGGATCCGGCTGGAACGCCCGCCCTGCGCCATGCGATCGGCGGGATGAAGGCGACCTTGGCTGACGGCATGGCCATCTTCGCCCCCAACGCCAATTCCTACCGCCGCTTTCGCGCCAACTCCTATGCGCCGGTGGCGCCGACCTGGGGGGTCAACAATCGGACCGTCTCGTTGCGCGTGCCCGCGGGACCCGCCGGTGGACGCCACATTGAGCACCGGGTCGCTGGCGCCGACGCCAACCCCTATCTAGCCCTGGCGGCCCTGCTGGCAGGCGTCCACCACGGCCTGACCAACAAGATCGATCCCGGCCCGCCGGTGGTGGGCGACGGCTATGAGGCGGCGGCGAAAAGCGACTTGCGTCTGCCCGCCAACTGGTTTGCGGCCGTGGAGGCCTTTGAGGCCTCGACGGTAATGCGCGAGTATCTGGGCGAGCGGTTCGTCGGCATGTTCACCACCGTCAAACGCACCGAGCAGGACCGCTTCTTCGGCATGGTCCCGACCGTCGACTACGATTGGTACCTGAAGAATGCGTGAGGGTCCGCACCAGGATTGGCGCGCATGAGACGGGGCCGGTCACGCCGCTCATTGCTGGCGGGCTTGGGCGCGGCGGCGGCCGGCCTGAGCTTTGCCAGTCTTGACGGTTGCGCGCCGCATGCGCCGATCGGTCGGAACGGCGAGGAGGCCAAGCTCAACCTGTACAACTGGGACACCTACACCGGCAAAACCACCCTGGCCGACTTCAAGTCCGCTACCGGCATTCAGGTGAAGATGAGCCTGTTCGCCACCAACGACGAACTGTTCTCCAAACTCAAGGCTGGCAACCCCGGCTTCGACGTGATCGTCCCGTCCAACGAATACGTCACCCGCATGCGCATCTCCGACATGCTGATGCCGCTCGATCATTCCAAGATCCCCAATCGGGTAAACCTGCTGCCGCAGTTCCAGAACCCGGACTTCGATCCGGGCCGGAAATACTCCATGCCCTACACCTGGCTGCTGCTGGGCATCGGCTACCGCAAGTCCAAGATCGACGGCGTGCCGAACAGCTGGAAGTGGGTCATGGATTCCGACCGCTACAAGGGCCGCATCGGCCTGTTCTCGGAGGCGGACGACCTGATCGAGCTGGGCGCCAAATACATGGGCCACTCGGTGCGCGACATCCCCTATCCGATGGTCGACCGCATCGCCGAGATGTACATCCGCCAGAAGCCGAACATCAAAATCTTCCATAATGACGAGGGCCAGGACCTGCTACTGGCCGGCGATGTCGACATCGTCATGGAGTACAATGGCGACATCGCCCAGGTGATGCTGGAAGACCCGGACCTGGACTTCGTGGTGCCGCAGGAAGG
>Ga0302314_10006459_pt1 | contig 21205 bp, 17 predicted proteins | sample III_Palsa_N2_3_FD_200533 | JGI IMG/M metagenome (GOLD analysis project Ga0302314, IMG submission 200533) | Peat permafrost microbial communities from Stordalen Mire near Abisko, Sweden - III_Palsa_N2_3 | ecosystem: Environmental > Terrestrial > Soil > Palsa > Peat permafrost | place: Sweden...
GGGCCAGCAGCCTCGATGTCTTCGTCCTGCAGTTGCCCGGCCGGACGAGGGTGACGGTCGGTCTCGGTCCGGACGCAAGTGTCCCGATATTGTATCTAATTAATTGAACCGTAATCGCGTCACCTGAGTCTTGCTATAGTCTGGCCGCATCTTGGTTTGGTTTAGCCAGCGCCAAGACCTGGCAAAGTGATCGTTTTCCTGTCGGACCCTGAACCGAATCGGATGTGCGCCGGAAAGTACCCGCTTGACCCACACGCATGGCAGGCCTCGCCGTACTCCGGCGTCTGTTCAATGGTGCCAGTAACCTGTCATGTGGCCGGCTTTTCCTTTACCGGCGCGCTCCGAGCTGGCGCGTACGGGTTTATTACTGCTCTTTGATGCTCATTAGTGCTCATTTCTTTGCCCTGACCGAGCAATGCAGGCTGCGGCGTGCCCGAACTCAAGGGACCCGGTGCGGGTTGCAATGCCACCGACCTCAAGGACGGGAATGTCTATGTTTTCTCATCTCAGCGATCTCACCGTCTGGATCAACACGTTCTTCGCGGGCGGTTACTGGCGGCAGATCGTCCCCATCGGCATCGCCGGCGTGCTCGTCTGGTCGCTCTGGCTTTACCGGGCCATATCTTCGCGCTTCTACAAACCGGTCGTCAACGACTTCCGGGCGACGACCTCGGTAGTAGTGCCCTCCTACCGGGAGGACCCCGAGATCCTGATGCGCTGCCTGACTTCCTGGCTCTCCGAGGGGCCGGACGAGGTCATCATCGTGGTCGACGTCGAGGACGAGGAATGCCAGCGGCTGCTCGCCGACATCGAGGACCCGCGCCTGAAGGTGATCATCTTCAAGCACAGCGGCAAGCGGTCCGCGCTCGGTGTCGGGATCCGGGCCGCCGTCAACGAGATCCTGGTGTTCTCGGACTCCGACACCTCGTGGGAGCCCGGCCTGCTCGCGGCCGTCCAGATGCCCTTCATCAACGCGGAAGTCGGCGGGGTCGGCACCCAGCAGAACGTCTACCAGCGGACCACGAGCATCTGGCGCCGGATGGCCGACTGGCTGATGAACCTGCGCTACTACGACTACGTGCCCACGATGAGCCGCAAGGGCGGCGTCATCTGCCTGTCCGGCCGCACCGCGGCCTACCGCCGCTCGGTGATCCTGCCGGTGGTCGAGAACCTGGAGAACGAGTTCTTCCTCGGCCGCCGCTGCATCGCCGGGGACGACGGCCGGATGACCTGGCTGGCGCTGGCCCAGGGATACAAGACCGTGCACCAGTCCACCGCCCGGGCGATCTCGATGTTCCCGTCGTCCGGGATCGCGTTCTTCAAGCAGCGCATCCGCTGGAGCCGCAACTCCTACCGCTGCTACCTGACCGCCCTGTGGAAGGGCTGGCTCTGGCGCACGCCGATCATCTCCCGTATCACGGTGCTGCAGATCCTGCTCACACCGGTGACGATGGGCGTCACGATCACGTATCTGTGCCTGAACCGACTCAACGGCACCGAGATCAGCTATCTCCTCGCCGCCGCCTGGCTGCTGACCGGCCGAGGACTGCGCGGCTACTCGCACCTGCGTCGGCACCCACAGGAGATCCTGCTGCTCCCGCTCACCGCCCTGGTGGTCGTGGCGATCTCCTTGCCGATCAAGCTCTACGCGTTCGTCACTATGAACAAGCAGGGCTGGCTCACCCGTTCCGAAGACAGCGTCGGCGGCGACGGGCAGAGTTCTTCCACGCTCCGCGAACCGGCCCTAGACGCATGAGAACCGAACCAGACAGGAGAAGGAATCGAGGCATGAAAAGCAGTGGGGGAATGAGAAAGAACCGGATCGCAGACAGTGTGCTGCGCAAGGTCGGCGCTACCGGAGTGACGGCGGCCGTGCTGCTGGTCTGCTTCATCTCCACGTCGCCGGTGGCCTCGGCCTCGTCCGGGACCACCGGGACCGGCATCGGTTCGAGCGCGAGCATCGGTGCCACCGGCCTGCCGTCGGACTCCGACACCACCATCCCGACCCCGCCGACCATCAGCCAGTCGGACGCCGACTCCGAGGCCGCGCTGGTCGCGTCCGAGGACCGCCGGCTGATCGAGATCCGGGCCGCGATCAGCGCCGCGCGCTCTCACGGCACCGAGTGGGAGTCGCCCTTTCGGCTCGCCACGGTCACCGGGTACACACTCGTGCTGACCCCGCGCACGGCTCCGTACACGGTGGCCGACCTGCTCCAGCTCGCCCCGGACACCTTCCTGGAGCAGAGCGACGGCTCCTACCTGCTCACGGAGAGCATCTTCGTCGAGCTCGGCGCGACCCTGGACCTGTCGGCTCCCGGCGGACTGGTCCTGAAGATGGCCAGCAACTCCAGCGGATTCGTCAGCATCATCTCCTTCGGCGGCGGACTGGAGTTCTCCGGCACCGCGGGCAACCCGATGAAGATCACCAGCTGGGACCCCGTGACCGACACGCCGGACACCGACGTGGCCGACGGCCGCGCCTACATCCGCACCATCGGCGGCACGTACGCCATGAGCTACGTCAACGTCTCCGACCTCGGGTTCTGGAGCGGACGCACCGGCGGCATCGGGCTGACCGGAACCGACCGCCCGGCGGTGGGCTCCACCGGCGGACCGTTCGTCTACTCCGGCGCCCACGGCAAGACCGCGCAGAAGATCCAACAGCTGGAGAAAGCGCCCACCGGGCCGGCCAAGTCGAGTGACAACCTCGGCGCCAACGGCGTGACCAGCCAACCGGCCGGAGCGCTGGGCACCCCGGACTCGCAGTTCAGCGTGCCGGGATTGTCCTACGTCTCCGTGGACATCGACCACACCAATATCAGCGGCGACGCCTTCGGCCTGTTCGTCTCCGGGGCGACCGGCATCCAGATCAGCAACGTCAACGTCACCGGCAGCCTGGTCACCGGAATCGACCTGCACCGGTACGCCTCCGAGGGCCTTCTCTCGGATGTGACCTCCGACAACAACGACGGTGACGGCATCGTCATCTCGCGGGCCGCGGACCAGATCCAGATCGAGGACAGCGTGGCCGAATACAACGCCGGCAACGGTTTCACGGTCAACGGACAGCCCATCTCCCAGGGGGCTTCCGCCTCCGGCGAGCCGCTGGACTCCTACGGCAACAACACCATCACCGCGAGCACGTCGGAGTACAACGAGCACTACGGCTTCGAGGTACTCGGCGGCCTCAACGACTCGATCACGGACAACTCCGTCGTCGGCAACGATATGGGCATCGTGGTGCGCCGCGCGGCCCAGCGGATCGTGATCGTCGGCAACGTGCTGACGGACCAGGACCGGGAGGGCATCTCGATCCAGGACGGCGTCGCGGCCGCGACGGTCAGCGCGAACGTGATCCAGGGCGCGGTGACCGGGATCTACATCCGGGGCTCCAGCGCGCAGGTGGTCGGCAACACGATCAGCGGCGCCACGATCCACGGCGTGACCCTGGTCGGCAACGACAGCGGTACCCAGATCCACACCAACACGCTCTCAGGTTCGGGCCCGGATGCGATCAACGTCAACCGGCAGACCGGACAGGTCAGCATCGGCGGCAACCAGACGTCCACCTGGATCGATACCACCGCCATCTGGAAGCGGATCAAGTCGCTGATCAGGCCGCTGACCATCATCTGGTTCTGTATCTTCATGCTGATCGTGCTCGCGGCGTTCCGCGAATGGCGGGTCCGCCACGGCAAGGGCACACGGCACGTGACCAACCGCAAGCACCAGGAGCTCGGTGCGCACCCGTATGGTAAGCAGGCGGCGCTGCCCACGACCTCCCTGGAGGTCATCATCCTTCAGCGCGACGCGAACGGAATCAATGAGAAGGTGGCTGTGACACTGTGACAAGCTCAGACGGACCCTCCGAGGAGCCGCAGGGCGCCCCGGATCCCGAGGAGCTGACGGCAATCCTCGGCGACAGCGATCTGCCCCCTTCGGGTGATGCATCGTCGCAGCCGCCGTCGGCCGAACCGCTGCCGCCGCTGTCGCCGGGTCCGCTGGACCCGGCGGGCGGCGCCTGGCCGCCGTCGCCGGACGGGCCACCGCCCGACGCGCCGCCGTTGACCGGATGGAGAAAGCACCTCGGCCTGATCGTGGCCGGGGTGCTGGTGCTCGCCATCGGCACCGGGCTCTGGCTGGGCTCCGGCAACAGTGGCGGCGGCGGCAACACCGCGGCCACCGGACCCAAGACCGCCGGGCACGGAATCAGCGTGCCGGTGAACACCGGGACTCCGGCGCCGATCCTGACCCTCGGGTCCGGTAGCGGCAGCAGCCCTACGAAGAAGCCCAAGGACGATAAATCCGACTACTTGCCCTACACGGAGTTCACGCCGAGCGGACCGCAGCCGGCCGCGGCTCCGGCCGCCTCCCTGCCGGGGGTCGCCGGTCCCGATCCGGCGGTGGCCTGCCCGGCCTCCACGGTTCAGGTCAGTACGGCCGACCAGCTCACCCAGGCGCTGAGCACGGCTGTGCCCGGCGCTGTGATCGAACTGGCCGACGGGACCTATGCGGGCAACTTCGTGGCGAAGGCGGACGGTACCGCGGCTCAGCCGATCTTCCTGTGCGGTGACTCCGGCGCCATCCTCGACGGCGGCAGCACCACCACCGACGGCTATGTGCTGCATCTCGACGGCGCGAACTACTGGCGGCTGGACGGCTTCACGGTCCAGGACGGGCAGAAGGGCGTGGTCCTGGACCACTCCGACGAGAACATCCTGGAGCACCTCACCGTCCAGAACACCGGCGACGAGGCCGTGCACCTGCGCGAGTTCAGCGACGACAACCTGGTGGTGGACAACACGATCCACTCGACGGGGTCGCTCGACTCGAAGTTCGGTGAGGGCGTCTACATCGGAACCGCACAGAGCAACTGGTGTACCTATACCTACTGTGCCAAAGACAACAGCGACAACAACGTCATCCGCGGAAACAACATCTACGACACGACTGCCGAGAGCGTCGATATCAAGGAGGGCACCACCGGCGGCGCGCTCATCGACAACAAGTTCGACGGCTCGGCTTTCACCCACGCGGGTGCGACCGGCTGGGTGAACGCCAAGGGGAACGACTATCTGATCGAGGGCAACGTCGGTCAGCACTCGTACCAGGACGGTTTCCAGACCCACCAGATCCTGGCCGGCTGGGGCCGGGACAACGTGTTCATCGGCAACACGGCGATCGTGGACGGATCCGGCTTCGGATTCCACTTCACCCCGGTCAACGGAAACATCTGGACCTGCAACAACGTCGTGAAGGGAGCAGCGAAGGGGAGCAGCAACATCCCCTGCGCGGCCGCGCCCTGATCAGGCGCCCGTTGCCCGCCCGCGGCACAAAGGAGTGCGGCCGGCGGGGTGACGACAGGGCTGGACAGTCAGCCCTGGACAGGGGGATAATGGTCTGATTTCAGACCAGGACGGGCGGCAATGTGGTGACAGCGGATCCGGAGCAGGACAGCGGCTACGGGCTGCTGCGCCCGGTCCGGGCCGGCAACGCCTTCGAGGAGACCGTGGAGCGGATCCTGCAGGCGATCAAGCTGGGCACGGTCGCCCCCGGGGAGCGGCTGCCGGCCGAGCGGGAACTCGCGGCCCGGCTCAAGGTCAGCCGGGACACGCTCAGGGAGGCCATCCGGGCGCTGGCCGCTGAGGGCTATGTGGACAGCCGGCGGGGCCGGGGCGGCGGGACCTTCGTGATCCGCCGGCCGGTGCCGGTCGACCCGGAGCGTTTCCGGGACCTGGTCGCGGGCCTGCCCGGCGGCCTGCAGGGGATCCTCGTCTTCCGCGACGCGGTGGAGACCGGCGCGGCCGCGGCGGCCGCCGCGCGTTCACTCAGCGCCGAGCAGCGCCGCCTGTTGCAGACACGGATGGACGAAGCGGAGCAGGCCGCGATAGAGGACTACCGCATGGCCGACACCCGCTTCCACCTGGCGATCGCTGATCTGGCCGGGTCGCCCATGCTGGCCGCCGCGGTGGCCGATGCCCGCGGCCTGGTCAACGACCTGCTCGACTCCATTCCGATGCTCGCGGCCAACCTGCGGCACTCCTCGGAACAGCACCGGCGGATCGTGACGGCGATCCTGGGCGGGGACGCGGCCGGAGCGCACCTGGCGATGGCCGAACACCTTGAGGGCACGGCCGCACTCCTACACGGGTTCCTCTAGTCCCAATTCGTCCACACTGCTATGTGAACATGTGGCAGACCGGTCCGAACAATCTGCCCCCAACCCTTGCGCGCTGACAGCGCCTTACGCATACTGGGCACTCAAAAGGACGAACTGTCGTCCATTAACACCGTTTCCACGAGTCCCGGCCTCATGTCCTCACGTCCCGCGTAACCGCCGCCCCAGGAGGCGCGCATGTCATCCGAGAGCGCTATACCCCCACCCGCCAAGTCCCTGAAATCCACCGGCACGGCCACAGCCACGTCCGACGAACGCCGGCTGCACGAACTCGGCTACGCCCAGGAGCTGAACCGGACCATGTCCGGCTTCTCCAACTTCGCCGTCTCCTTCACCATCATCTCGATCCTGAGCGGCTGCCTGACCCTCTACGGGACGGGCATGGCCGACGGCGGACCCGCGATGATCACCTGGGGCTGGCCGCTGGTCGGCCTGATGACCCTGATCGTCGGCCTGTCGATGGCAGAGGTCTGTTCCAGCTACCCGACCGCCGGCGGCCTGTACTACTGGTCGGCCAAGCTCGCCAAGCGCAACGCGCCGGCCTGGTCCTGGTTCACCGGCTGGTTCAACTTCCTCGGCCAGGTCGCGGTGACCGCCGGGATCGACTTCGGCGCCGCGTTCTTCATCAGTGCCCTGCTCAACCTGCAGTGGGGCTTCACCACGGTGCCGTGGCACATCATCCTCATCTTCGGCTGCGTCCTGCTGCTGCACGGCGGCCTGAACCAGTTCGGCGTGCGGCTGGTCTCGCTGCTCAACCAGGTCAGCGTGTGGTGGCACATCCTCGGCGTGCTGATCATCGTGGCCACCCTGGCCATAGCCCCGTCCCACCACCAGTCGGCCGGCTTTGTCTTCGGGCACTTCGTCAACGGCTCCGGCTGGGGATCGAAGCTCTATGTCTGCATGCTCGGCCTGCTGCTCGCGCAGTACACCTTCACCGGGTACGACGCCTCGGCGCACATGACCGAGGAGACCAAGGACGCGGCCCGCTCCGGCCCGCGCGGCATCGTGATGTCGATCCTGGTGTCCCTGGTGGCCGGCTGGATCCTGCTGATCGGGATCACCTTCGCGATCCAGAACTACGCCACCGAGGCCGGCGCCGCCGTGCCCCCGGCCCAGATCTTCATCGACGCTGTCGGCGCGACCGGCGGCAAACTGCTGCTGCTCGTGGCGATCGGCGCCCAGCTGTTCTGCGGGATGTCCTCGGTCACCGCCAACTCGCGGATGATCTACGCATTCTCCCGGGACGGCGCGCTGCCCGGCTCCTCCTTCTGGCACAAGGTCAACAAGCGCACCCGCACACCCACCAACGCCATCTGGCTCGCCGTGGCTGGTGCGTTCCTGCTCGGCCTGCCGTATTTGTGGAACAATACCGCTTACGTCGCGGTGACCTCGATCGCGGTCATCGGCCTCTACATCGCCTACGTGACCCCGACTCTGCTGCGTCTGCTGCGCGGCGCGGACTTCGTTCCCGGGCCCTGGCATCTGGGCCGCTGGTCCAAGCCGATTGGCATCATCGCAGTGATCTGGGTGGCCTTCATCACGATATTGTTCATGCTGCCGACCGTGAGTCCGATCACCAAGACGAACTTCAACTACACCTGTGTGGCCGTAGCGGCAGTCGTCGGTTTCGCCGGAATCTGGTGGCTGGTCTCGGCGCGGCACTGGTTCACCGGGCCCAAGGTCCAGGGCACGGCGGAGGAATTGGCCGAAATCGAACGAGAGCTTGGAGTGGTATAGATGAGCACGCGAGCAGGAATGCTGACACTGCCGGAACTGCGGGACCTGGTCGACGCCGGGACGATCGACACCATCGAGGTGGTGATGACCGACCTGCAGGGCCGGCTGCAGGGCAAGCGGGTCTCCGCCGAATTCTTCCTCGACGAGGCGGTCGGCCACGATGCCGAGGCGTGCAGCTACCTGCTCGCGGTCGACGTCGACATGAACACGGTCGACGGCTACGAGATCTCCTCCTGGGAGAAGGGCTACGGCGACTTCGTCCTGCGCCCGGACCTGTCCACCCTCAGGCTGGTGCCGTGGCAGCCGGGCACCGCGCTGGTGCTGTGCGACGTGGCGTGGGGGAGCGGCGAGCCGGTCACCGTCTCCCCGCGGCAGGTGCTCGGCCGCCAGCTCGACCGCCTCGCGGAGAAGGGCCTGTCCGCGTATGCGGGCACTGAGCTGGAGTTCATCGCGTTCCGCGACAGCTACGAGGACGCCTGGAGCAAGGGCTACCGGGACCTGTCCCCGACCAACCAGTACAACGTCGACTACTCGATACTCGGCACCGCCCGGATCGAGCCGCTGCTGCGCCGGATCCGGCGCGAGATGGCCGGCGCCGGGCTGTACGTCGAGTCGGCGAAGGGCGAGTGCAACCTCGGCCAGCACGAGATCGCGTTCCGCTACGCGCAGGCGCTGACGACCTGCGACAACCACTCGATCTACAAGACCGGCGCGAAGGCGATCGCGGCCCAGGAGGGCTACGCGCTGACCTTCATGGCCAAGTTCGACCAGCGCGAGGGCAACTCCTGTCATATCCACCTGAGCCTGCGGTCCACCGAGGGCGAGACGGTGCTGGCCGGGGACGGAGCGCACCACTTCTCCCCGCTGATGGAGCACTTCCTGGCCGGGCAGCTCGCCTGTGTGCGGGAGCTGACTCTGCTCTACGCGCCGAACATCAACTCCTACAAGCGTTACATCGCCGGGAGTTTCGCGCCGACCGCCGTCGGCTGGGGCATGGACAACCGCACCTGCGCGATGCGGGTGGTCGGCCACGGCGGATCGTCGCTGCGGGTGGAGAACCGGGTCCCCGGCGGCGACGTCAACCCGTACCTCGCCATCGCAGGCATGATCGCGGCCGGCCTGTACGGCATCGAAAACGAGCTGGAGCTGCCGGCCGAGTACATCGGGAACGCCTACGAGAGCGACCTGCCCCGGGTGCCGTCCACTCTGCGCGACGCCGCGGAGCTGTTCAAGAACAGCAAGGTGGCGCTGGACGCCTTCGGCCCTGACGTGGTCGCGCACCTCGTCAACGCGGCCCGGATCGAGGTCGAGGCCTACGACGCGGCGGTCACCGACTGGGAGCGCTACCGCGGCTTCGAGCGTATGTAGTCAGCTGTAAATCACTGCGTGACCGCTGACCGAGACCAGACCAGAACAGGCGAAAGGCAAGATCATCAAACCACTGATTGGGTTGAGCACCTACCGGCAGGAGGCGGCCTGGGGCGCCTGGAAGTCCGAGGCGGTCCTGCTCGACCACAAGTACGTCGACCGGGTGACCGCGGCCGGTGGCATCCCGGTGCTGCTGCCGCAATCCGGCGGCGCGCAGGAGGCCACCGCGGTGGTCGGCGCGGTAGCGGGTCTGATCCTGGTCGGCGGCGCGGATCTGGATCCGGCTCGCTACCGTGCCGCGCGCGACAGCCGGACCAACGGCGTCCAGCCGGAACGCGACGAGTGGGAGGCGCAGCTGCTCGCGGCGGCTCTGGCAGCGGACGTGCCGTATCTCGGCATCTGCCGCGGCGCTCAACTGCTCAATGTCGTGCGCGGCGGCACCCTGCGCCAACACCTGCCGGAACTGGTGGGCCACGACGGACATCGCCCGGCCCCGGGTACGTACGGCACGGTCCGCGTCGAGACGGATCCCGGGATGCTGCCGGGAACCGTGCTCGACCGCTCGATCGAAGTGTTCTGCTCCCATCACCAGGCGGTGGACGAACTCGGTGCCGGGCTGGTCGCGACCGCCTGGCACTCGGACGGCACGATCGAGGCGGTGTGCCTGCCGGAGCGCAGGTTCGCCGTCGGAGTGCAGTGGCATCCGGAGGCCGGCCAGGACCTGCGGTTGTTCCAGGCACTCGTCAACGCGGCAACCCCCTCAGGCTCCGAAACCAGGAACGGCTCATGAATACTCAGCACGGTGGCATCAACAACGGGGATATCGACCTGCATGATGTGATCGACCCGACCACCGAGAAGGTGGTCGCCCAGATCCCGTCCGCGAGCGTCGAGGAGACCGACGAGGCCGTGGCGCGCGCGGTCAAGGCCCAGGCGTCCTGGCGGGACGTGACCCCGGCCGACCGTGCCAGGCTGCTGCGACGGTTCGCCCGCGCGGTGGACGAGGACCTGGAGCACCTGGCCGAGCTGGAGATCACCAACGCCGGCCACACGATCGGCAACGCGCGCTGGGAGGCGGGCAACGCCCGTGATGTGATCGAGTACTACGCGGCCGCGCCCGAGCGGCTCTTCGGCCGGCAGATCCCGGTGGCCGGCGGGGTGGACCTGACCTTCAAGGAACCGCTCGGCGTGGTCGGTGTGATCGTGCCGTGGAACTTTCCGATGCCGATCGCGGCCTGGGGCCTGGCCCCGGCGCTGGCCGCCGGCAACAGCGTGATCGTCAAGCCGGCCGAGCTGACCCCGCTGACCGCCCTGCGGCTCGGCGAGCTCGCCCTGCAGGCCGGCATCCCGGAAGGGGTGCTGCAGATCCTGCCCGGCCGCGGCGCGGTGGCCGGCAACCGGCTGGTCGAGCACCCGGACGTGCGCAAGATCGTGTTCACCGGCTCCTCCGCGGTCGGCAAGAAGGTCATGGCCGGCTGCGCCGAGCAGGTCAAGGCGGTCACCCTGGAGCTCGGCGGAAAGAGCGCCAACATCATCTTCGCCGACAGCGACCTGGAGCAGGCCGCCGCGACCGCGCCCGGCGCGGTCTTCGACAACACCGGGCAGGACTGCTGCGCCCGCTCGCGGATTCTGGTCGAGGCGAGCGTGTACGACCGGTTCATGGAACTGCTGGAGACGGCGGTCGGCCGGTTCACGGTGGGCGACCCGCGCCTGGCCGAGACCGGCATGGGCCCGCTGATCTCCGCCGGGCACCGGGACCGGGTCGCCTCCTACGTGACCGACAGCGCGTCCGTCGCGTTCCGGGGCTCCGTACCGGACGGCCCCGGCTACTGGTACCCGGCGACCGTCCTCACCCCGGCCGGCGGCGCCGAGGACCGCAGCTGCCCCGCCTACGCCGAGGAGGTGTTCGGCCCGGTCGTCACAGTGGTCCGATTCACCGACGAGGCCGACGCGATCCGGATCGCGAACGACAGCCCCTACGGCCTGTCCGGCTCGATCTGGACCCGCGACCTGGCCCGGGCGCTGCGCACCGCGCGCCGGGTGGAATCCGGGAACCTGTCGGTGAATTCGCACTCCTCGGTGCGCTACTCGACCCCGTTCGGCGGATACAAGCAGTCGGGCCTGGGCCGGGAGCTCGGCCCGGACGCGCTCGACGCGTTCACCGAGACCAAGAACGTCTTCATCGCGCACTGACCCGCGCGGGGAGCATAAGACCAATTCGACCAAGCAGGCCACATCGGGTGCGCCGAGGACAAAGAACGCAAGGAGTAAGCAACATGGTGGAGCGACTTACCGACCGGGTCGCCGTGGTGACCGGCGGCGGCAGCGGGATCGGGCTGGCCAGCGCGCGCCGGCTGGCCGCCGAGGGAGCAAAGGTCGTCGTCGCCGACATCGACGTGAAGGCCGGAACGGCCGCCGCCGAAGAGGTCAACGGTCTTTTCGTCCAGGTCGACGTGACCGATCCCGAGCAGGTCGAGGCGCTCTTCCAGACGGCCGTGGACACCTACGGCTCGCTGGACATCGCCTTCAACAACGCCGGCATCTCCCCGCCCGACGACGACTCGATCCTGACCACCGGCCTCGACGCCTGGCGCCGGGTCCAGGAGGTCAACCTGACCTCGGTGTACCTGTGCTGCAAGGCGGCCATCCCGCACATGCTCCGGCAAGGGAAGGGCTCGATCATCAACACCGCCTCGTTCGTCGCGGTGATGGGCGCGGCGACTTCGCAGATCTCCTACTCCGCCTCCAAGGGCGCGGTGCTGTCGATGTCGCGCGAGCTCGGCGTCGAGTTCGCCCGGCAGGGCATCCGGGTCAACGCGCTGTGCCCGGGACCGGTGAACACCCCGCTGTTGCAGGAACTGTTCGCCAAGGACCCGGAGCGGGCGGCCCGCCGCCTGGTCCACATCCCGCTCGGCCGGTTCGCCGAGCCGGAGGAGATCGCGGCCGCGGTGGCGTTCCTGGCCAGCGACGACTCGTCCTTCATGACCGCCAATACGTTCCTGATCGACGGCGGCATCTCAGGCGCCTACGTCACCCCGAACTAACCGGTACTACCTGTATGGAGCAGGTGAGGGAGAGACAGAGGGCGGGCCGCTTCCCGGTCGGTGGAGACTGAGGAAGCGACCCGCCCTTTGTGTTGCCTCGATGAAGGCTTCCGGCACGCCGGCTATAGGACGGTCGTCTATACGTCAGCCGAGGATTTCGCCCGCCGCAGGGCCGACTTTCGTATCCTGCGCCGCCGCAGCCCGGTCATCGGCAGGGCCAGCGCCAGTGCGGCGATCGGAGTCCCGCCCGGCGCGCCGAGCGCGGACAGGCCAGCCTGGGAGAACGTGCTCGGGATCGACAGCACGCTCCACTGGCTGGTCGGCCAGATGATGAAGTCGGCCCGCCCGACCACGTCGCCGACCGGCACGAACTCGGTGTTGGTGGGCACGTGCGCGCGGGAGTCCTCGGACACCGAGCGGTGGTCGCCCATGACCCACAGCTCACCCTTCGGCACGACCAGGTTGAAGTCCGGGTCCACGCCGCCGGGCGCGGAGTTCGGCTTGTCGCCGGGGTAGAGGTAGGGCTCGTTCAGCGGAACGCCGTTCACCGTGATCTGGTTGTTGGCGTTGCAGCACACGACGTGGTCGCCGCCGACCCCTATGACCCGCTTGATCAGGTCGCCGTTGTCCTTCGGCAGCACGCCGACGAAGGTGAGCGTCTGAGTGAGCCAGTTGCCCGGCGCGGCCGGCGGCTCGTTGTCCAGCCAGCCGCCCGGGTCCTGGAAGACGATGACCTCGCCGCGGGACGGAGTGGTGCCGAACCACACCGCCGCCCGGTTCACCAGCACCCGGTCCTGCTCCAGCAGCGTGTTCTCCATCGAACTGCTCGGGATCACGAAGGCCTGGACCAGGAAGGTCTTGATCAGGAAGGAGAGGAACAGGGCGAACACGATCAGGAACGGCAGTTCCACGAGGAACGGCCGCGGCTTCTTCGGGAACAGGAAGCGCAGCACCACCGCGAACGGATAGCCCACCCACCCCAGCACGGAGTCCGGACGCCTGACCCGGCCCGAGTCGGCTGCGGATTCCCGGGCGGATTCCTCTTCCGACGACTGTTCCGCGGCGTCCTGCTCCGGCGGCCCGGCCGACGATAAAGGCACCGAAGAATCGTCGTCGGATATGACCGATGCCATGTTGCCAACCTCAAGTTCTCTGCAGATACCGGACCGTTCGGGACAACACCTTACGGTGTCCCGGCGGTGGAAGGCGCGCTGCGTGCGAACTGGTCCCACCTCGATCCGGGGCTTGTGTCGTAAATTTTCACGCTGCCAAAACATGGATCAGGTAGCATCGCGGACTTCCATGAGTGTTTACCCCCGATCTGAATCGGTGCCGTCTCGATGACCACAAATGAGCCAGCCACCTCGTCGATAGCTGCGCAGGAGCGACCGCGCCCGAGCGGCACGAACGGCATGTCGATCGCGGCGGCGTGCCTGGGCGTCATTCCTGTCTTCGCCGGCCTGCTGGGCATCATCTTCGGGTTCATCGCACTGCGCCAGATCAAGGAGCGCGGCGGACAGCGCGGACGTGGCAATGCACTGACAGGCATTGTCGCCGGATTCACATGGATTCTGCTCCTTGTGGCCGGCATCGCAGTCGCCTTGTTCGCCCACGCTTCGAACTCCAAGGTGAGCGACACGATCAGTGTGGCTGTCGGCCAGTGCTTCACATCGCCACCCGGTTCGAGCGTCGGCGGGATCACGGTTGTGAGCTGTGCGAAGCCTCACACGGATCAGGCCTATGCCGAATATCAGGTTCCAGGCACGACTTACCCCGGCGACAGCGCGGTGCAGGCCAGTGCCACCAAGCAGTGCCTGGCGCTCGGACAGACGAAGGTCGACCAGAGCAATCTCACGGACACGATGGACAGTGCGATCCTCTACCCGTCGGCCCAGGACTGGGCCGCCAACGATCGCACGGTGACCTGCCTGATCGAGGGAACCAACGGCAGCACGTGGACTGGTTCAATCTTGGTCAGCCTGCAATAGCCCGGCCACATCGAGCAGGATCTCCTGCACCGAGCTCAGAAACGCGGCGAACGCGGGCTGGTCGAACTCCGCTCGGTTCGTCCGTGCGAGCAGGTCGATCCTCTCGATCCCCATGGCGGCGAGGTAGAACCCCGGTATGGTCGTCCGGGCCGGCGCGGAGAACTCCAGCTCCGCCGGTTCGGGCTGGACCGGCGGGGCGAATCTCGGCGGGGCGAGGATGCCGTTGAAGTTGTAGCCGGGGTCCACCGGCGGGTCGGCCTGCTCGAAGAACTCCTGCCGGATACGCGCGATGGCATCGGGGTCGTAGTAGCCGTGCTTGAGCGCTTTGAACGATTCCCAGTGCACCTTGGCGGCCAACTCGGGGAAGGACTCGCTGCCGTCGAAGTCCAGCAGCAGCGGTACGCGTTGGTTGAGTGACGTGACCACGGCCGCGGTGGCCGAGTCGAAGCGGTTCGCCGACATCGGCAGCAGCAGGATCTGCGAGCGACCGGTGATCTCGCGCAACGACTGGTAGCAGGCGGCCAGCAGTACGCTCGCGATACTCGCGTCCAGCTTCGCCGCGCCCTCGTGCGCCAACTCCAGGGGGACGCCGGTGCGAAGTGTGGCGCCGATCATCTCGCCGCTGGCCGGCCGGACGCCAGGCGGCCTGCGGGGCGCGGCTGCCAGGGTCTGCCGCCAGTACCGTTCGGCGGTACGCAGGCGCCGCGCCGAGACAGGGCTCTGCTCGTTCTGCGCTATGGTCCGCGGCTGACCGCCGGGCGGCGGGAGTTCCTCGCCGGCCAGCAGCGCATGGAAATCCGCCTCCAGAATGAGCACGGCGGCGCCGTCAGCGGCGATGTGATTCACCACGAACACCACCTTTCGTGGTGCTCCGCCGTCGGTGATGACGCATGCCCGCCAGGGCATCCCGCCATAGATGTCGAAGGGCTGCTTATACGCGCGCTCCTCGACATCGGAGAGGTCGGCGATGTCTGCGGTGCCGTGTTCCGTCAGCGCCAGGACGGTCTCCACGTCCTCGACGGCCAGGACCTGGTGTGGACCGCCTGGCGATCCGTCATCCCGATAGTGCGTCCGCAGCGACTCGTGCCGCATGGCGAGCGCGCCCAGAGCAGTCCACACCTCCTCGGCCGTGCACTCCCGGCGCAGGCCCCAGACGAACGAGAGATTGTTCTCCCACCGGCGGTCCTCGGGCAGCACCTGAGTGTCCCGGAGCGATGACAGCTGGCCGACCGTCATCGAGTACGTCGTCTCGGCACCCACCGATGTCCTCCTGTGCCGCATGGCGAAAAGGTATGCGTACACTGTCATTCCGCATCTGGGTACGGATTAACCCCGTGCCGCCACTCCCGTGTTCCTCAGCCGGTGTACTAGCTGCTCTTGGTGTTCTTCAGATGCGGGCCGAGGTAGCCCACGACGATCTGGCCGGTCTCGCCGTTGGTGTCGTCGAGGAAGTAGAGCCGGGGGGCGGTCTGGCCGGAGTTGCCGATCTTGATGTGCGCCCACATCATCGCGCTGCCGGTGGCGGAGATCGCGCTGGGCACCCGGAACCGGCGCAGCTTGGCCATCTTCGGGTCCTGCCGGACCGTGTCGGACTCCTTGGCCGCCACCTGGCCGGCCGGGATGATCCGGCCGCCGTGCTGGGAGTCCTCGCAGTAGCGGCGGAAGCCCCCGCCGTCCCAGCCGCCCGAGCGGCACAGCGCCGCGTAGGAGTCCAGCGCGGCCAGCGCCTCGCGGGCCTTGCCGGCGAAGGTCGCCCCGTCCTTGTGCTGGCCGAGCGCGCGCATCGGCGCGAGGTCGGCGGTGACCACCAGGTTCGGGAAGTCGCCCAGGGATTCGATCAGCAGGTCGAAGGGGCCGTGCTCGGGTTCGTGCTCGGCCGCCGGGTCGAGGTCGGACTGCAGGTCCTCGGACCACTCCGGCCAGCCGGGCCACTCCGGCCAGTGGCCCGAGTCCGCGGCGCCGTCGCCGTTGACGGCGGGCTGCAGCGCCCGCTGCATCCGCCGGGTCTCCTCGTCCGCCACCCGCTGCAGTTCGTTGGCCTGGAACAGGGCGTCACTGACTCCGTCAAGGGCCTCGGGCAGCGCGGCGGCCGCGGTCACCGCCCTGATCCGGTGGGTCAGGATCGCCTGCGCGCCCTCGATGTCCGAGTCCAGCCAGCTCCAGGTCAGCACCGGGTGCCGCTCGCCGTCGGTGGTGCTGGCCGGGTCCGGCTCCAGGTGGAAGGTGCGCAGGGCGCGGCTGGTCCAGTGGTGCTCGAACTCCTTGTTCAGCAGCCGGCCGGCGTCCTCGGTCAGCAGGTAGAGCGAGGCGATCCCGGGGAGGTAGCAGGTAGCCTGGGTGAAGCGCTCGCGCCACAGGGCCAGGTCGTCCCCCTCGCCCGGCACGGCGACCACCGCGGGCATCCGCCGGCCCGGGTCGCACAGGATGTTGATCAGTGAGTCGACGTCCCGGGTCTCGATCAGCTGGGGCGCGGTGGTCAGCCGGGCCGGGCCGTCGGTGGCGGTGACAGTGTCGAGCAGCAGTCCGGTCAGGTCGGGGGTGCGGACCCGCTCATCGAGGGTGACGCCGGGCTCCTCGGCCCGTGCGGCGACCTCGACCATGAAGTACCCGTGTTCTTTCAGCTCCTTGTCGGGACGTTTGGAAAGGGCGACGAAGGTCAGAGAGGTATACCAGTGCACGCCGGCCCTGGCGGGCTCCTTTAATCGGTACCGGACCGCCTTGAAGTGCCCGGGACTTGCCGCCTCGGTCACGGTCAGCTGCGCTCCTCCGCCGACCCGGTAGCGGCCCTGTCTGGGTTCGAACTCCGGGTCGTGGCCCTCCCGGATGAGCCATTGCTGCATCTTCTCGGCTGCGATCTGCGCTCCCCGGCCAGATTCCTTCCAGTCCACCCCGAAGACCGACCGATAACCGACCCACATGTACCTCGTCCCTCCCATCGCCTGTCATTGTGCACATGATCGAGCCATCCTGCTCCCTAATCTTTACCCGATTGTGTCCCATGGACGCTACCCATTGAGTGAAGAAACTCTTTAGTGGGGCAAATCCTTGTGCGGACCGGTATGGAACAAACGTGCCGGTTCGCTACCCGAGCGCTCCCGGACCGACCCAGCAGGGGTCCGGCGGAGGCCCGGCGGGGGGCCAAGCGGCGCGGGGCGGGGCCCGGAATCGACTATTCTGTGCGGTGACCCCGGAGACTCAAGAGGCCGAAGTGACCGATTCGCAGCAGCACTACTTCACCGACGACCCGGGGATTCGCACCGCACGGCGGTTGATCACCGCCTCCCTGCCCGGCCTCACCCTGGAGATGGAGACGGACGCGGGCGTCTTCTCCGGCAGCCAGCTGGACCCCGGCACCAGGATCCTGCTGGAGCGCGCCCCCGCCCCGCCCAAGCGCGGCTCACTCCTGGACCTGGGCTGCGGGTACGGCCCGATCGCGCTGACCCTGGCCTCGAAGAGCCGCCAGGCCCGGATCTGGGCGGTCGACCTTAACAACCGGGCGCTGGGACTGGTCCAGGACAACGCCGCACGCGCGGGCCTGGACAACATCACGCCCAGCCGGCCGGAAGAGGTGCCGGAAGACGTCCGCTTCGCCGCGATCTATTCGAACCCGCCGATCCGGGTCGGAAAGGCGGCCCTGCACGCGATGCTGCTGCAGTGGCTGCCGCGGCTCATGCCCAGCGGCTCGGCCTACCTCGTGGTCCAGCGCAACCTCGGCTCCGACTCGCTGGCCAAGTGGCTCAACGGCGAGGGCTTCCCGACCGAGCGCCTGACCTCGCAGATGGGGTACCGCATCCTGCGCGTCTGCCTGCCGACCGGCGCGCCGCAGATTTCCGCACCACAGACAGAGACCCGGACTGGGGCCCAGGCCACGTCCCAGGAACGAGAGTAGGGGAGCAATGCAGCAGCTCAACGGAACGGGCCTCAAGCGCCTGCACAGGTCGTGGCGCCGGGAGAACAACTTCCGGCTCGCCGTCCTGCTGGAGAACATCCAGTCGCCGTTCAACGTCGGCGCCATCGTCCGCACCGCCGCCGCGATGGGGGCCGAGAACTTCTACCTGTCCGGCGGCACCCCGCCGCTCAAGTCGCCGGGCGTGCAGAAGGCCGCGATGGGGACGGACCGGTACCTGCAGACCCAGAGCTTCGCCACCGTCGCCGAGGCGATGGCCAAGGCCAGGGCGGACGGATACCGGATCGTCTCGCTGGAACTCGCCGATGACGCCGTGCCGCTTCTCACCGCCGATCTCGCCACGGATGTCTGCCTGGTCGTCGGGCACGAGGACCGGGGCGTCACGGCCGAGGCGCTCGCACTGAGCGACGTGGTCGCGTTCGTGCCGCAACTCGGCCGGGTCGGATCGCTCAACGTCTCCTCCGCGCTCGCCGTGGGCTGTTATGAGGTGCGCCGCCAGGGGTTCGTGGCGACCGGCCTGCCCGCTGCCTCGGGCGCGGATGACGGGGCCGACTTCGACTTCGATTTCGACGGCGTCGGCGAGGCCTGAAAGCGGACGCTCTCAGTCCCCTTCGGCGATGATCCACCCCTGGGCCGGCACCGTGAGGCCGCCCTCGTGCCGCTGCGCGCCGTTTTGACGCTCCTGGCTGCTCAGCAGGACGCGTGAGCCGAGCGGGCAGGTGAAGCTGGAATCCGTGAGATTGAGCGCCACCACCAGGCGCTGCTCGCCATCGGCGACCTCGTAGATCAGGCGCTCGTTGGCGAGTTCGACGACGCGGGTGCGGGCGCGGTGCAGCCAGGCGTGCCGGCGGCGGAGCCCGATCAGATCCTGGTGCAGGCGGTACGTCGGCCAACCCTCGGGAGCGAACCCGGCCGGATCCTGCGGGAACTCAGGGCGGACGGCGTCGTCCCCGCCGGCCCGATCCTCCTTGACCCCGCGAAAGGCCTGCTCGTCGCCGTAGTAGATCGACGGCGTCCCGCCCAGCGTCAACAGTGCGACCAGCGCGTGCGAGTGGTGCCGTGTATCGGTGATCTTGCTGGCCAGGCGGGTGACGTCGTGGTTCCCAGCGAAGGTGAGCGGCACGAACGAGTCGAGCAGCGCGTTGTGCCGGGTCAACGCCCAGGCGAGCTCGTAGAGGTTGCGGTCGTTGAGGGAACTCCAGATCGCTTTCCATAATTCGTACTGGGTGACGGAGTCCAGTTCGGCCTCCCGCACGATCTCGCTGTAATCCCCATGGATGACCTCGCCGACCAGATACGCCTCGGGATGCGCCTGGCGGACCCGGGGCAACACCTCGGCCCAGAACTCCCGGGGCACGGCGTAGGCGGCGTCGAGGCGCCAACCATCTGCGCCTCGCTCCAGCCAGTGGTTCATCACGGAGGTGACGTAGTCGGCGACAGCAGGATGCGCATGGTTGAGCGCGACCAGATCATGGTGGCCTTCGAAGTCGGCGTACTCCGGCTCGGCCCCCGGCTTCGCGTCCACGGGCCAGGTCAACCGGAACCACCCGGCTTCGGGAGCCTGCGGACCGTCACGCAGCACACGCTGGAAGGCGGGGAAATCCCGGCCGACATGGTTGAACACGCCATCGAGCAGCACCCGCAGCCCGCGATCGTGCGCAGCGGTGATGAGGCGGTCGAAATCCCCGTCGTCGCCGAGCCGGGGATCGATCCGCAGATGGTCGATCGTGTCGTAGCCGTGCGTCGCAGAGGCGAACACCGGGCCGAGGGCGAGACCGGAGGCGCCGAGTTGGACGGCGTAGTCGAGCCAGTCCGTCAGGCGGGCGAGATTGTGCGCGGGGGCGGGGGCCGAGGCCGGGGCCAGAGCGGGGTCCTGCCGTGAGCCGGTATCGGCACCGAGGAACCCCAGCGGGTAGACCTGCCACCAGACCGCGTGCCCGACCCAGTCGGGCTCGGTCAGCTCCTGCTCGTGAACGGCCATCGGAATCTCGGTAGTCATGTGTCCCTTTCCGGCTCGGCAATGCGTTCCATCAGCGCCGAGGCGATCCGCAGCAGTTCGACCTCGGTCGGGGTGAGGCCCGCCAGCACCTCGTCCAACCAGGCGTCGCGCTGGGCCATGTCGCCGGTCAGCGCGTCGCGCCCGGACTCGGTGAGGGTCAGGACGGATTCGCGGCCGTCGCGGTCGCTACGGGTGCGAGTGATCAGTCCGGCCGCCCCGAGTTCGGCGAAGACCCGGGTCAGTGATTGCGGGTGCTGGTACTCGGCGGCGGCGACCTCTCCCGGAGTACTCGGCCCATGGCGATATAGATGGCCGAGCACGCTCACCTTGTTCGCGCTCAGCGCGTCGGCAGGACGCTCGGCCCGCAGCCGATGGGCCAGTCTGGTGACCCCGCGGCGGATTTCCGCAACTGTACTGCTCTCGTCTGGGCCTGGTATCTCACGCACGAAGTATTACGCTATCACTTAACGTCCTGTGAGGCGGAATTTAGCTATACAAGCAGAATCTGTGAGAATTGCGCGCTATCAGGTTCGCACTGCGTAACAAAATAAATTTGCAGCTCGCCTCCGCCCGAATCCCGCCCGCAGTCCGGCCCGATCGGAAAAGATCATGGTCCGGCCGATGGACACGCCCCGAATATCACCATTCCACGGGTTAGTGAGGGTTAGTCTCTTTTCCGCGTGACACTCGCGCGGAGAGGCGGGTCCGTGAGCCCGATCAGCAGTTCCCTGCAAATCGTGACCATCGTCCTCGCGGTGGTCGCCGCAGTTGCCACCGCGTTCTTCTGGAACCGGCTGCGCGGACCGCGCCCGGTCCGGCTGTTCGTCCGGGCGGCGATCCTGGTCGTCGGCGAGGCGATGGCCGCGCTGGCGATCCTGGTGTGGTTGAACATCTCCAACGGCGGCCTGGTGGTCTCCTGGCAAGACCTGTTGGGCAATCAAAGCACCCGCGGCGGCGTCTTCGCGGGCCAACACGGCGACGTGA
>Ga0302314_10006462_pt1 | contig 21199 bp, 16 predicted proteins | sample III_Palsa_N2_3_FD_200533 | JGI IMG/M metagenome (GOLD analysis project Ga0302314, IMG submission 200533) | Peat permafrost microbial communities from Stordalen Mire near Abisko, Sweden - III_Palsa_N2_3 | ecosystem: Environmental > Terrestrial > Soil > Palsa > Peat permafrost | place: Sweden...
CATCTGAAGGTTGACTACTACGGTTCCGAGGTCCCGCTGCAGCAGGTCGCCAGCATCAGCATCGAGGACGCGCGCACGCTCGTGGTATCGCCCTGGGAGAAAGCCATGGTCGGGCCGATCGAGAAGGCGATTCACAAATCCGAGCTGGGCTTGACGCCCAATACCGCGGGGGCAGTGATTCGCCTGCCTTTGCCGCCGCTGACCGAGGAGCGCCGGCGGGACATCACCAAGATCGTGCGCCAGGATGCGGAGAATGCGCGCGTGAGCGTACGCAGCGTGCGGCGCGACGCGATCGCCGATCTCAAGGAGATGCTCAAGGAAAAGCTGATTTCGCAGGACGATGAGCGGCGCGGTCTGGATGAGATCCAGAAGCTCACCGATCACTACAGCGCCGAAATCGATCAGCAGCTGGCGGCCAAGGAAAAGGAAATTCTTCAGGTTTGAGCAGCGTTGCAACAGCTTGTAGTCCGACACCGCTGCCGTGCCACATCGCCATCGTGATGGACGGCAACGGGCGCTGGGCCCGCGCCCGCGGCGATGCTCGTGCCAAGGGCCACCGCGCCGGCGTCGGACCCGTGCGCATGGTGATCGAGGAGTGCGTGCAGCGCGATATCGGCGCGCTCACGCTGTTCGTTTTCAGCAGCGAGAACTGGGGCCGGCCGCCGGCCGAGGTCATGAGCCTGATGTCGCTGTTCGTCGAGTCGCTGGAGGCCGAGCTCAGTGAGCTGCATCGCAATGGGGTGCGCCTGCGCTTCATCGGCGAGCGCGCGGATCTGGATGCGCGCCTGCGCGCGAGCATGACGAAGTCCGAACAGGTCACGGCCGGCAATTCGCAACTGAACCTGCAGATCGCGCTGAGCTACGGCGGGCGCAGCGACATCGTCGGCGCCGCGCGCCGCCTCGCCTCGCAGGTCGAGCGCCATGAGCTCAAGCTCGAGGAAATCGATGCGCCGACCTTCGCCGCGGCGCTATCGCTCGGTGGTCTGCCTGATCCGGATCTGTTCATCCGCACCGGCGGGGAGCAGCGCATCAGCAATTTCCTGCTCTGGAACCTCGCCTATACCGAGCTGTACTTCACCGACTGTCTCTGGCCGGATTTCGATGTGGCCCGCTTCGAGGCGGCGCTGCAGCACTTCGCGACGCGGCGCCGCCGCTTCGGGCTCACCGAGGCGCAGCTCGCCAGTGAGACCCCGGCGGACGGCGGCCGCCCGCCTTGAGGCGGGCGCAGCTCGATGTTGCGTGCACGTGTCCTGACGGCCCTGGCTCTCGCGCTGTTGCTGGCGGGTGCGATTCTGTATCCGCCACCGAGCGCCACGCGCGCCATCCTGGCTTTGATCCTGCTGCTTGGCGCCTGGGAATGGTCGGCCTTTCTGGGCGTATCAGCGCTCTGGCGTGTGCTCTACGTGCTCGTGTTGATGCTGCTGGCGCTCGGCGGGGTGAATCTGACGCTCGAGCTCGAGCCGCTGCTGTGGATCATGATCGTGGCCTGCGCCTGGTGGCTGCTGGCGGCGTTCTGGATCGTGCTCGCCCCGCTGCACGTGCCCACCTTCGCCGCGGCGCTGGCTGGCGCGCTGGCGTTGCTGCCGACCTGGTTTGCGCTCGTGCATATCGATCGGCTCTGGAGCCGCGGTGCCGAGTGGACGCTGTTCATCATGGCGTTGAGCGTAGCGGCCGACACGGGCGCCTTCTTTGCCGGACGCCGCTTCGGTAGGCTGCACCTGGCCCCGCTGGTGTCGCCGAACAAGACCTGGGAAGGTGTCATAGGAGGCATGCTCATGGCACTGGTGATGGCAGCAGGTGGTGTGGCCTGGTTTGGGCTGCCCGTAGGCCGCTTCCTGCCCTTGTGCATGGCGGCGGCAGGTTTTTCGGTCATTGGAGATCTGACCGAGAGCCTGCTCAAGCGTCATGTGCATCTCAAGGACAGCGGCCGGCTGTTCCCCGGGCACGGCGGCGTACTCGATCGTATCGACAGCGTGACGGCCGCCACGCCCGTGATGACGCTCGGGCTCATCTGGTTGGGAGTTGGCACATGAGTCAAATCGGCGTAGCGGTGCTCGGCTCCACCGGCACGGTCGGCTGCTCCACGCTCGAAGTGCTGGGGCTGCACCCGGAGCGCTTTCGCGTCTGTGCGCTCGCCGCGCGCAGCAACGTCGAGTCCCTGCTCGCGCAGTGCCGCCGATTCGAGCCGGACTGGGCGGGCATGGAGTCGCACAGCGCTGCGCAGGAGCTCGCGCAGCGGCTGCGCGCCTGCGGCTCGCGCACACGCGTGGTGGCCGGCGCTGCGGACATCGCCGAGCTGCCCACCCAGCCCGAGGTGCAATACGTCATGGCCGCGATCAGCGGGGCGGCCGGCCTCGCATCGAGCCTGGCCGCCGCTGCGGCCGGAAAGCGGCTGTTGCTGGCCAACAAGGAGTCGGCGGTGATGGCCGGGCCGTTGCTCATCGCGGCCGTGCGCGCCTCTGGCGCCGAGCTCGTACCGATCGATAGCGAGCACAATGCGATCTTCCAGTGTCTGCCGAACGGCTTTCAGGCGGGCATGCGGCCTAGCGGCGTGCGCCGACTGCTGCTCACGGCCTCGGGTGGACCCTTTCTGACTTGGAGCGCCGAGGCCATCGAGCGCGCGACGCCCGCACAGGCCTGTGCGCATCCGCGCTGGCACATGGGCCGCAAGATCTCGGTCGATTCGGCGACGCTGATGAACAAGGGCCTCGAGATGATCGAAGCGAGCGTGCTGTTTGGCATGCCCGCCGGCGACATCGAGGTGCTGGTGCATCCGCAGAGCGTGATTCACTCGCTGGTCGAATACGCGGATGGCTCGGTGCTCGCACAACTCTCGACGCCTGACATGCGCATTCCAATCGCGCAGGCGTTGGCGTGGCCGCAGCGCATCGCGGCGGGTGTTGAGTTTCTGGATCTGGTCAAAGCCGCGAGGCTGGATTTCCTGCCGCCTGATCCAGAGCGCTTCCCTTGCCTGAGCCATGCACAGGAGGTGGCGCGGCTGGGGGGCCTGTTTTGTGCGAGTCTGAATGCTGCCGATGAGGTAGCGGTGCAGGCGTTCCTTGACCAGCAGTTGAACTTTGGTGATATACCGGCGGTCATTGAAATGGTCATGGGCAGGGTCACAGGGGGCGCAATGACGGGGCTGGACGCGGTTCTCGACGCGGACACGCAGGCGCGCGCTCTGGCACGCGAGGCGGTCGCGGCCCGTGCCGGCAGGCAGAGCGTGCAGGCATGAGCCTGTCCTGGATCCATCTGCTGGCGTTCATCGTTGCCATCTGCCTGCTCGTCACGGTGCACGAGTTCGGCCATTACTGGGTGGCGCGACGACTGGGATTCAAGGTACTGCGCTTCTCGGTGGGTTTCGGCAAGGCGCTCTGGAGCCGCACGGCCGGCGCCGATGGCACCGAATACGTCATTGCGATGGTGCCCCTGGGCGGTTATGTCAAGATGCTCGATGAGCGCGAAGGGCCCGTGGCGAGCGCGGAGCTGCATCGCGCCTTCACCCGGCGCCCGCACTGGCAGCGCATCACGGTGCTGCTGGCGGGGCCGGCTTTCAATGTCCTGTTCGCGGTGCTGCTGCTGACCGGCATCCTGCTGGTCTCGGGCATCACCGAGGTGCGCCCCCTACTGGGCGATATCGACCCCACTGCGATCGCGGGGCGTGCCGGATTGCACGCCGGGGATGAGATTGTCTCGATCGCTGCGCACCCGGTCGCCTCGCAGCGCGACGCGCTCATGGATCTGCTCGATGCGGTCAGTGCCAGCAGCCCGATCACGATCGGCGTGCGAGGCAGCGACGGCGCGCAGCGCACGACGGTATTGCCGATCACCGATCCGACGGTGCGTCACCGTTTGACTGAGCCCTCGGCGCTGATCAGCGGACTGGGGCTGCGCTTCTATGAACCCACGATTCCGGCCGTGCTCGGCGCCGTCGAGCCGGGTGGACCGGCGGCGCGTGCCGGACTTAAGGCAGGGGACGCGATCCTGAGCGTGAACGGCACTGCGGTGCACGACTTCCTCGAGCTGGTCGCACGTATTCAGGCGCATGCGGGCGAGAGTGTGGCAATCCGCTACCGACGCGCGGATGTCGAGGCGGCCGTGCGCGTCCCGGTGCTCGCCGAGACGCAGGATGGCAGGACGGTGGGCCGGATTCGCGTGCGCCAGCCGCCGCCGCCGCCTTATCCGCCAAGCATGCTGCGGCACATGCAACTGTCGCTGCCGGCAGCTTTCGCGCGTGCGAATGTCGAGGCCTGGGACATGACGGCGCTGCAGGGACGGCTGCTCTGGCGCATGCTCATCGGGCAGGTATCGATCAAGAATCTCAGCGGCCCGCTCAGCATCGCCGAGTATGCGGGCGACTCCGCCGCGCTTGGTCTGAGCTCCTTCCTGTCTTTTCTCGTCGTGGTCAGCCTGGCGCTCGGGTTCATGAACCTGCTGCCCATTCCGATCCTCGATGGCGGCCAGATCCTGTTCCAGACCATCGAATGGCTCAAAGGCAGTCCGCTGTCTGAGCGTTTTCAAACCCTGGGCCAGCAGCTTGGCGTGGCATTGCTGGTGGTGCTAATGGGCGTGGCATTGTTCAACGATATCTCGCGTCAGTTCGGTTGAAGCGAACTTGATCAGTTCCACATGTCGCGCGCGCCTGCGCGCCCTCGCCGCAGCGTTTGCGTTGACGGCGCTCCCCGCGATGCTGTTGGCACAACAGAGCTCGGACGGCGATTTCACAGTCGCCAACATCCGCATCGAGGGTCTGCAGCGCATCACCGAGGGCACGGTCTATAACTATTTGCCGATCAATATTGGCGATCATCTGAATGCGCTGCGTATTCGCGAAGCCACGCGCGCGCTCTACACCACGGGCTTTTTCAACGATGTCGAACTGCGCCGCGACGGCAACACCCTGATCGTAGCGGTGGCCGAACGACCCTCGCTCGAGAGCGTCGACTTAAAGGGCAACAAGGACATCAAGACGGAGGATCTGCAGAAATCTCTGCGCAACGTCGGCCTGGCGGCCGGCAAGACTTTCGATCGCTCCACGCTCGATGAGGTCACCCAGTACCTGACCGATCAGTACTACAGCCGCGGTAAATACGCCGTGCAGATCGACACCAAAGTCGACGATCTGCCGGATAATCGCGTGCGCGTGAGCATCACCATCAAGGAAGGCAGCCGCGCGAAGATCCGCCAGATCAATATCGTCGGCAACACTAAATTTCGCGACAAGGACATCCTTTCGACCCTGACGCTGCAAACGCCGACCATTGACTCCTGGATCAAGCAGAACGACCGCTACGCGCGCGAGACGCTGCAGGGGGATCTGGACAAGATCCAGGCCTGGTATCAGGACCGCGGTTACGCGAATTTCCATACCGACTCGGTGCAGGTCGCCATCGCGCCGGACAAAGGCGACATATTCATCACGGTCAACATTACCGAGGGCGCGGTCTACAAGATCGGCGAGGTCAAGCTCGCCGGCAATCTGATTGCCCCGGAGGCCGAGCTCGAGCATTTGCTGCTGGTCGCACCGGGACAGATCTACTCGCAGAAGACCATCAGCACCACACAGGAGCTGATCAAGAACCGGCTCGGCGCCGAGGGTTTCTATTTCGCCAAAGTCGAGCCCGTACCCGCGATCGACGAAGCTCGAAAAATCGTCAACCTGACGCTGTTCGTCGACCCGGGCAGCCGCGTCTACGTGCGTCACATCAATTTTACCGGCACCACGCGCAGCGATGATGAGACCTTGCGGCGCGAAATGCGCCAGCTCGAGGGCGCCTGGCTCTCGAATGTCTCGCTCGAGCGCTCCAAGCAGCGCTTGCAGCGCCTGCAGTTCGTCGAGAGCGTAGACATGACCACCGAGCCGGTAGCCGGCTCGTCGGATCTCGTGGATGTGAATTTCGCGATCAAGGAGCGTCCGAGTGCCACGCTCGGCGGGGGTATCGGCTACTCGGCCTCACAGAAGTTTGTACTCAACGGCAACGTCAGCGACAGCAACTTTTTCGGCGGCGGGGATTTCGTCTCGGTCAACGTCGATTCGGGTGCGTACAACAAGATCTACAGCTTGAGCCAGACCGATCCCTATCGCACCGTCGACGGTCTTTCGCGCACGATCTCGCTGAGCTATCGCGACTCGACGCAGTATGTGGCCGAGTCTTCGGCCTTCAGCTCGAAGAACATATCCCTTGGCATGACCTACGGCTATCCGATCACCGAGTACCAGGGCATCAGCGCCGGTGCCTCGCTGCAGCACCTGAATCTGCTGACCTTCGCGGCCAGCAGCGCGCAGCAGGCGGTCGACTGGGTGCAGGCTAACGGTCATTCCTACAACGGTGAGGCGGTCTCGACCTATATCCAGCCCGATGGCACCACGACCACTACGAGCACGGCGCTGGCCGGCACAGCTTTTAATCTCGTCGAGCTGTCGGTGGCCTGGCAATACGATTCGCGCAATCGCGCCTTATTCGCCGACCGGGGCATGCGCAGCGCCCTGAGCTTGACCTATGTGCCGCCGGGTTTCGACGTGCGCTATTACATCGGCAGCTACCAGTTCTCGGGGTACCTGCCGCTCTGGCACCACTTGCTGCTGTACGAGCAACTGCTGTTGGGCTACGGCCAGGGTCTGGGCACGACCGTCGGGCTGCCGCCCTACAAGCGCTTCTACGCCGGCGGACCGGATACCGTGCGCGGCTATACCGAGGAGACTCTGGGACCGGTCGATACCAACGGCAATCCCTATGGCGGCAACATGGAGGCTGTCTCGCGCACCGAGCTGATCCTGCCGACGCCGGCAAAATGGGAGACCAGCGCGCGCGTGAGCCTGTTTTATGACATTGGGAACGTCTTTTCCACTGACGGCACCAAGTACGTCGGCGAGGATCTGGAAACCCCCGTCGATTATAAATTCAGCTATCATGCACTCAGGGATTCGGCCGGTTTAGCAGTGCAATGGGTGGCCCCTTCGCTGGGTATTTTCCGCTTCAGCTACGGCATCGCGCTGAACCCAGCCAAGCAGATCGGCGAGCAATTTCCCGATCGTACCGAGGGCTTCCAGTTCTCGGTTGGCCAGTCATTCTAGGGGCGACCTGGAATGGGGCGTACGCATAAACGGATTACAGGAGCAGGCATGATTCGTCGTTCGTGGGTCGTGATATCCGGGATGTTGTCGCTGGCCGCGGTCGCGGCCCCGGCCCCGGCGGTTGATCTGAGGATTGCCGTGGTCAATTACTCGCGCCTGATGCAGGAGTCCCCGCAGGCCAAGGCCGCGCAGGAGGCGTTGCGCGGCGAGTTTGCGGGCAAGCAAAAGGAGCTACAGACGCAGCAGGCGGCGCTGAAGGCTAAGGAGGACTCGCTGCAGAAGGACGGGGCGACGATGACGGTCGATCAACGCAGCAAGCTCGAGCGCGATCTGCGCGATGGCAATCGGGAGCTCTCGCAGAAGGTCACGGCTTATCAGGACGATTTCAACGCGCGGCAGAACGAGGAGCTCTCGCGGCTGCAAAAGGCGCTGGTCCAGCAAGTACAGACTTTTGCGCAGGCCGAGAAATTTGATCTGGTCCTGGCCGACGGCGTCATCTTCGCCAACCCGACCCTCGATATCACCCCGCAGGTGCTCACGGCCCTGCAGTCGCAGAGCGTGCGGCCTGCCGCCTCCGGCGCCGGCGCGGCTGCGCCGACGCCAGCGACGAAGCCGAACGGCAAATAGCGCTCCGATGAGCCTCTGAACGCGGGCCAGCAGCATGAGCATCGCGCTCGGCGAGCTCGCAGTGCGCTTCGGCTGCGAGTTGCGCGGGGATCCGGACGTGCAGATCGAGGCGGTGGCGCCGCTCGGCACGGCCGGCCCCGGTACCTTGAGCTTCCTCGCCAATCCCAAGCTGTTGCCGCAGCTCAAGCACACGCACGCATCGGCCGTCGTGCTCGAGGCGCGGCACGTCGATGACAGTCCGACCGCGGCGCTCATCAGCCGCAATCCGCACGCGCTCTATGCCCGCATCGCCAGCTGCCTGTACCCCGAAGCGCCGCTGCGGCCGGGCGCGCACCCCAGCGCCCTGATCGATGCGCGGGCGCAGATCGATCCCAGTGCGCAAATCGATGCTTACTGCCTGATCGCTGAGGGCGTGCAGATCGGTGCGCGTTGCCGCATCGGGCCGGCGTGTCTGATCGGCCCGCACGCGCGCCTCGAGCCTGACTGTCACTTGGTGGCGCGCGTCACGCTCGGCGAGCGCGTGCAGCTTGGCGCGCGCTCGCTCATCCATGCCGGGGCGGTCATTGGCTCGGACGGTTTCGGCTATGCGCGCGAAGGCGCGGCCTGGCTCAAGGTGCCGCAGGTTGGCAGCGTGCGCATTGGCAGCGACGTCGAGATCGGCGCGAACACCACTATCGACCGCGGCGCGATCGATGACACGCTCATCGGCGATGGCGTCAAGCTCGATAATCAGATTCAGATCGGCCACAACGTTCAGATCGGCGCGCACACGGCGATCGCCGGCTGCACCGGCATCGCGGGCAGTACGCGCATCGGTGCGCGCTGCATGATCGGAGGCCAGTGCGGCATCGCCGGTCATCTCGTGATTGGCGATGACGTCGTGATCACAGGCATGGCGATGGTGACCGGTTCAATCCAACAACCCGGCGTGTACTCGAGCGGCATTCCGCTCGAGCCGGCGCGGCGCTGGCGCCGCGTGGTGGCGCAGCTCAAGCGCATGGCCGATCGCGAAGCCGCACGATCGAATCCGCAGGCAGACAGGCAACAGGATCAGCACGATGAATGACGCGAGCCAGCTGGATATCAACGCAATCATGCTGCGGCTTCCGCACCGTTATCCGTTCCTGTTGATCGATCGTGTGCTCGAGCACGTGCCCGGTGAGCGCATCCGTGCGCTCAAGAACGTGAGTTTCAATGAGCCCTATTTCGCCGGGCACTTCCCGCACCGGCCGCTGATGCCCGGGGTCATGATCATCGAGGCGCTGGCGCAGGCGGCCGGCCTGCTGGCATTCCTGAGCGCCGATGAGATCCCGGACAACAATACCCGCTTTTATTTCGTCGGCATCGACAAGGCGCGCTTTCGCAAGCCCGTCGAGCCCGGCGATCAGCTGATTCTGCAGGCGCGGTTCGAGCGCAGCTTCAAGGGCATCTGGCGCCTCGCGACCGTCGCCGAGGTGGCGGGCGAGGAGGTGGCGCACGCGCAGATGATGATCGCTCCGGATCTGAAGAGCGCGCGCGTGGCGCAGAGCCTCGGGGAGGAGCCGTGATCGATCCGCGCGCGATCGTCGAGGCGGGGGCGAAGATCGCCGCTGATGCCGAGATCGGTCCCTACAGTGTCATTGGCGCGGATGTTCAGATCGGGGCGCGAACCTGGGTGGGTCCGCACGCGGTCATTACCGGCAACACCACGATTGGCGCGGACAACAAGATCTATCAGTTCGCCTCCATCGGTGCGGCCCCGCAGGACAAGAAGTACACGGGCGGACCCACGCGGCTGCTCATCGGCGATCGCAACGTGTTTCGCGAATTCTGCACCATCAACCGCGGCGCTACGCCCGAGAACGGCCTCACGCGCATCGGCGATGACAATCTGTTCATGTCTTACACGCACGTGGCGCACGATTGCACGCTCGGCAACCACATCGTGATGGTCAATTACTCGGGCTTGGCCGGTCACGTGGACATCGGCGATTGGGTCATTCTGAGCGGACACACCGGCGTGCATCAGTTCTGCCGCATCGGCGCACATGCCTTCACCCAGGCGTACTGCGGCGTCTCGCGCGACGTGCCGCCTTACGTCATGACGATCGGCGTGCCGGCCGTGCCGCACTCGATCAACACCGAGGGACTCAGGCGCCGCGGCTTCACGGACGAGCAGATCCGCAATCTGCGCCAGGCCTATCGCATTCTCTATCGCAGCGATCTGCCGCTGGCCGCGGCGGTGGAGCAGTTGACCGCGCTGGCTCCCGAGCAGCCGGAGCTCAAGCCGCTGCTGGACTTCATAGCACTCTCGGAACGCAGTCTGATCCGCTGATGGCGCGAGCGCCGCGAGCCTAAAGCGATGGCCGCCTTGCGAATCGCGATAGTTGCCGGAGAGACCTCCGGCGACGCGCTCGGGGCTGCCCTGATCGACGCGCTGCGCGCGTTGGTGCCCGATATCGAATTCACCGGCGTCGCCGGACCGAAGATGCGCGCGGCGGGCTGCCACGCCTTACTCGAGGCAGAGCAGCTGTCCGTCATAGGTCTCGTTGAGGTGCTGCCGCATCTGCCGCGCCTGCTGCGGCTGCGGGCTGGTCTGGCGCGCGAGCTGGCCTCGCTGCGGCCCGACGTATTCATCGGTGTCGACTACCAGCAGTTCAATCTGGGACTGGCGCTGCGCCTGAAGCGGCGCGGCATCCCGACCGTGCAATACGTGAGCCCGCAGGTGTGGGCCTGGCGCCAGGGCCGCGTGCGCACGATGATGCGCGCCTACGACCTCGTGCTGTGCCTGCTGCCCTTCGAGCCCGACTTCTACGGCGCGCATGCGCTGCGCGCGCAGTTCGTCGGCCATCCGCTGGCCGATCAGATTGCGCTCGTGCCCGATCGCGACGCCGCGCGCGCAAGCCTCGGACTGGCTGCGCAGGACACGGTACTGGCCCTGTTGCCGGGCAGCCGCGCGGCCGAACTGCAGTACCTGTCCGAGCCGTTCATTCGCGCTGCGCTGTTGCTCGCGCAGCGCCGACCCGGGCTCAAGATCATTGCACCGATGGCCGGGCCGCTCGTGCGCGCGCAGTTCGAGCGCGCGTTGCAGCAACGCGCGTCCGGGCTCGATGTCCAGGTGCTCGACGGGCAGGCGCGCACGGCATTGTCTGCGGCCGACGTGGCGCTGGTGGCCTCGGGCACCGCCACGCTTGAGGCCCTGTTGTGCCGCTGTCCGATGGTCGTGGCCTACCGCGTGGGGGCGCTCAGCGCGCTGCTCGCGCGCGGGCTGGGGTTCACGGGCCTGCCGTACTTCTCGCTGCCGAACCTGCTGGCCAGCGAGCCCCTGGTGCCGGAATTCTCTCAGCAGGCGGTAGAGCCCGAAGGTCTGGCCCGCGCGCTCGAGCATTCGCTCGACGATGCAGCGCGACGCGTCTACCTGCGGCGCCGCTTTGAGCTCATTCATGAATCACTCAGGCAAAATGGCGCAGCACTTGCGGCCTCGGCTGTGCTTCAATTGCTGCGCGCTCGCTCCGGGGCCGGGGTTGAGCGCCAGTCGCAGCGCCAAAGCACGGGCAACGGGGGACAGGGGCATTGAGCATGCTGGTGGCGGGTGTGGATGAAGCAGGACGCGGCCCACTCGCCGGCCCGGTAGTCGCCGCCGCCGTGATTCTGAATCCGCTGCGACCCATACGCGGGCTGCGCGATTCCAAGCAGCTCACGCCGATGCGCCGCGAAGTGCTCGCGCGGCGCATTCACGAGCGTGCGCTCGGCGTGGCAGTGGCCGAGGCGGATCACGACGAGGTCGACCTGTTCAATATCCTGCAGGCCACATTGCTGGCGATGAAATGGGCGCTGCTGAAGCTCTGCGTGCGGCCGACTGACATAATAATTGACGGCAACTGTTCTCCTCAACTTCATGATTGTTTTGGAGATTGCATCGTAAAAACCATCGTCGATGGCGATGAGTCCGAGCCTTGTATCAGCGCCGCCTCGATCATCGCCAAGACCTACCGCGACGCGCTGATGCGGCGCATGGATCAGCGCTACCCGGGCTACGGGCTGGGCACGCACTTCGGTTACGGTACGCCCGAGCACCTGCGCGCGCTGGTGCGCCTCGGGCCCTCGCCGATCCATCGGCGCAGCTTCGATCCATTGCGCAGCTGGCTGTCCGGAGCGCTGCCGTTTGGCAGCTTGCCGGAGCGCGTCGAATGACGCGCGGTGGCAGCTCGCCATGAGTTCGGCGTTCGTGCATCTGCGCGTGCACACCGAATACTCGCTGATCGACGGCCTCGTGCGCGTACCGGAACTCATCGATGCGGTCGCGGCGGCCGCAATGCCGGCGGTTGCAGTCAGCGATCAATGCAATCTGTTCGCGATGGTGAAGTTCTATCGCGCGGCGCTCGAGCGAGGCGTGCAACCGATTATCGGTGTGGACCTGTGGCTGCGCGAGATGGATGCGAAGCTCGGAGCCTCGCGTCTGACGTTGCTGTGCCAGGACTCGAGCGGCTACCGCAATCTGGCGCGCCTGGTCAGTCGCGCCTATCTGGAAGGGCAGAGCGCTGCCGGCGTGCCGCTGGTGGACCGAGCGTGGCTTGAGCCCGCGACCACCGCCGGCCTGATCGCGCTCTCGGGAGCCGACGGCGATGTGGGGCGCGCATTGTTGCGCCAGCGCGAGGACGCGGCGCTGCTGGGGCTCGATTACTGGCTCGCCTTATTCGGCGATCGCTTCTATCTGGAGCTGCAGCGCCTCGGGCGGCCCGAAGAGCATCACTATCTGCCCTCGGCCGTGCGGCTGGCGGCGCGCCGCGGCGTGCCGGTAGTGGCGACCAACGATGTGCGCTTTCTAACCGCCGCGCAGTTCGAGGCGCATGAGGCCAGGGTCTGCATTCACGATGGCACGCAGCTGGCCGACCCGGCACGGGCTCGTCGCTACAGCGCGCAGCAGTTTCTGCGCAGTGCCGAGCAGATGTCGGAGTTGTTCGCCGATCTACCCGAAGCCATCGCCAATTCGGTGGAGATCGCGCGCCGCTGCAGTCTGCGCCTGACGCTGGGCCAGCCGCGACTGCCCGATTATCCGGTGCCGGACGCTCGCACCCCCAACGAATTCCTGCGCTGCGAGACCGAGCGCGGACTGGGCGAGCGCATCGCAACGCTTGGTCTGGGTGAGGCTGAAAGCGAGCGCTATCGCGCGCGCCTGAGTGCCGAGCTCGACGTGATCTGCCCGATGGGCTTCGCCGGCTACTTCCTGATCGTCGCGGATTTTATCCGCTGGGCGCGCGAGCATGGCGTGCCGGTCGGACCCGGGCGCGGTTCGGGCGCCGGCTCGCTCGTGGCCTACGCGCTGCGTATCACCGACATCGACCCGATGCGCTATGACCTGCTGTTCGAGCGTTTCCTGAATCCAGAGCGCGTCTCGATGCCGGATTTCGATGTTGATTTCTGCATGGAAGGGCGCGACCGCGTAATCGAGTATGTGGCCGCGAAATACGGCCATGACCGCGTCTCGCAGATCATCACCTACGGCACCATGGCCGCGAAGGCGGTGGTGCGCGACGTCGGTCGTGTGCTCGGACATCCTTACGGCTTCGTCGATCGCATCGCCAAGCTCATCCCGTTCGAGCTCGGCATCACGCTCGATGATGCGATCGCCAAGGAGCCCGAGCTCAAGCGCCTCTCGCAACAGGACGAGGAGGTGCGCGGTCTGCTCGAGCTCGCGCGCTCGCTCGAGGGCATCACGCGCAATGCCGGCAAACACGCCGGCGGCGTCGTCATTGCGCCCTCGGTCCTGACTGATTTCACGCCGCTGTATTGCGAGTCGCACGGCGGCCCCGTGATCACGCAGTTCGACAAGGACGATGTCGAGGCGGCGGGTCTGGTCAAATTCGATTTTCTCGGGCTGCGCACGCTGACGATTCTGAGCTGGGCCGTGGCGAGCGTGAATGCGGCGCGCGCGCGTGCCGGGGAGCGTGCGCTCGATCTGGGTACGCTGCCGACGGACGATGCGCCGACCTACGCGTTGCTCAAGACCTGCGCTACCACGGCGGTGTTCCAGCTCGAATCGCGCGGCATGAAGGATCTGGTCCGGCGCCTGCAGCCTGACCGCTTCGAGGACATCGTGGCCCTGGTCGCTCTGTTTCGGCCCGGACCGCTGCAATCGGGCATGGTCGATGATTTCATCAACCGCAAGCACGGCCGCAATGCCGCGGCGATCGACTATCTGCACCCGGACCTCAAGCAGGTGTTGACGCCGACCTACGGCGTGATCCTGTACCAGGAGCAGGTCATGCAGATCGCGCAGGTGCTTGCCGGCTATACGCTCGGCGGCGCCGATCTGCTGCGCCGGGCCATGGGCAAGAAGAGCCCCGAGGAGATGGCCAAGCAGCGCTCGGTATTCGTCGATGGCGCGCGCGCGCGCGGCGTCGATGCGCGCCAGGCCGCGCATATCTTCGATCTGATGGAGAAGTTTGCCGGCTACGGCTTCAACAAGTCGCATTCAGCCGCCTACGCATTGCTCTCGTACCAGACCGCCTATCTGAAGGCACACTACCCGGCCGCCTTCATGTCGGCCGTCCTGTCGGCCGACATGGATCACACGGACAAGATCGTCACGCTGATCGATGAGTGCGCCAACATCGCGCTCAAGGTGCTGCCGCCCGATGTGAACGCCTCCAGCTACGGCTTTGCAATCGCCGATGAGCATACGATCCGCTATGGACTCGGCGCGATCAAAGGCGTGGGACGCGCGGCGGTCGAGGCCATCATCGAGGAGCGCGAGCGCGGCGCCTATCAGAGCCTGCCGGATCTGTGCCGGCGCGTGGATCTGGCGCGCGTGAATCGGCGTGTGTTCGAGGCGCTGATCCGCTCGGGCAGTCTGGACGGTCTGGGTGCCAACCGGGCCACGCTGATGGCCGGCCTCGACGAGGCGCTGCGCAGCGGCGAGCAGCATGCGCGCAGCGATGAGACCGGGCAGACGGACATCTTCAATCTCGCCGGCCAATCCGAGCGCGAGCGGCTGATACTCAAGCCCGTGCCCGATTGGAATGCATCGCAGCGACTGGCTGCCGAGCGCGAGACGCTGGGGCTGTATCTGTCGGGCCATCCGATCGCGCCCTTTGAGCAGGACCTGCGCGTCTTCGCCTCCGGACGCATAGCGGAGTTTGCGAATGAACGGCCCTCCGGGCCGATCGATCCGGCGCGCGCTTATATGGATGCGCGCAACGTGACACTCGCGGGCCTGATCCTGGACGTGCGCCGGCGCGGACCGCGGGTGAGTTTCGTGCTCGACGATCGCAGCGCTCGCATGGAAGTCACGCTGTTCGAAGAGGTGTTTCAGCGCCACCGCGACATCATCGTGAAGGACGCGCTGGTGCAGGTCGAGGGTGCGCTGCGCTTCGATGAGTTCAGTGATGCCTGGCGGGTAGCGGCCAAGCAGGTGAGCGCGCTCGAGGCGGTTCGCGAACGCCTGGCCCGATCACTCGTAGTGCGCTGGCCACGTGCGCTCGCGGCACTGCCCACGGCATCGAGCCCGCTCGCGCGCTTGCACGAGCTGCTCTCGGCCTATCGCGGCGGTCAGTGCGCGGTGCTGCTGCGCTATCGCTGCCAGGCGGCGAGCGGCGTGCTGAGCTTCGGCGCCGAATGGAAGGTGCGGCCCGCGGCCGCGCTGCTCGAGCGGCTCGAGGAGCTGCTCGGCGCCGGCAGCGTGCAGTTGCGCTATACGGTTCCGAGCGCCGCCAGCGAGGCCGTGGGCTGAGGTTGCGATCGGCAGCCGGGCCCCTTAGGCTTCGCCTCCGGCACCGGTAGGTGAGGTAATGAGCACAGATGGCCGTCAGTTTCCTCGAATTTGAGCAGCCAATCGCCGAACTTGAGGCCAAGATCGAAGAGCTCGGTCATGTCACCTCGGATGCGAAGGTCAACATCCAGGAGGAGATCTCGCGGCTGCGCGCCAAGAGCCGCGCGCTCACCAAATCGATCTTCGCGAGCCTCACGCCCTGGCAGATCACGCAGCTCGCGCGCCATCCTCAGCGGCCCTATACGCTCGATTACCTGGGGACCGTGTTTACGGATTTCGTGGAGCTGCATGGGGATCGCATGTACGCCGACGACATGGCGATCGTCGGCGGCCTGGCGCGCCTGGAGGGCGAGCCGGTCATGGTCATCGGCCATCAGAAGGGCCGCGATACCAAGGAGCGGGTGCGGCGCAACTACGGCATGCCCAAACCCGAAGGCTACCGCAAGGCGCTGCGGCTCATGAAGCTCGCCGAGCGCTTCGGCTTGCCGCTGATCACACTGATTGATACCCCGGGTGCTTATCCGGGCGTCGGTTCCGAAGAGCGTGGCCAGAGCGAGGCCATAGCGCGCAATCTGTTCGAGATGTCCTCACTGCGCGCGCCGATCATTGCCGTGGTGATCGGGGAGGGCGGTTCGGGCGGGGCGCTCGCGATCGGCGTGTGCGACCGGCTGTTGATGCTGCAGTTCAGTACTTATTCGGTGATTTCGCCCGAAGGATGCGCTTCGATCCTGTGGAAGAGCGCCGACAAAAAAGAGGTCGCGGCCGACGCGCTGAACCTGACGGCGGAACGATTGAGCGCTCTCGGGCTCGTGGACGAAGTCCTGATGGAGCCCCTCGGCGGCGCACATCGCAATCCGGTGGTCATGGACCACACTCTGCGTGAAGCACTCATGCGTCATCTGACACAGCTCAAGGCATTGCCGCTGGAGGTGCTGCTCGAGCAGCGCCTCGAGCGCATCGCCGCTTTCGGAGTCTACGACGAGAGTCCGCCGTGAAGGCGCGGCGCGGCCGCGCGCGCGCTGCCGCCGCCATCCCGGGCTCACCCGCGCGATTCACCTTGCGCTGGCTCAGCGCGCGCCTGCGCGCGCTGGAGGGACCGCTGCGGGGCCGACGATTCTGCCTCGCCTATTCGGGCGGCCTTGACTCGAGCGCACTGCTGGCAGCGCTCGCGCAATTGCGAGCGCGCGAGGGCTTCGAGCTGCGCGCACTGCATGTCGATCATGGCCTGCATCCGCAATCAGCGGCGTGGGCCGCCGCCGCCAATGCCCGCGCGCGCGCCTGGCGCGTGCCCTGCCAGAGCATTGCGCTGCAGCTCAAGCTCGCGCGCGGTCAGTCGCTGGAGGCCGTCGCGCGCCAGGCACGCTACCAGGCGCTGCGTGAGCGGCTCGCGAGCGATGAGGCGCTGCTGACGGCACATAACCAGGACGATCAGCTCGAGACCATGCTGCTGGCGCTGCTGCGCGGCAGCGGCGTGCGCGGGCTCGCCGCCATGCGCGAGCGCTCGATCATGGCCGGCATGGTGCTGCTGCGCCCGCTGTTACCGATCGCGCGTGCGCAGCTCGAAGCCTTTGCACGCGCGCGCGCGTTGGACTGGAGCGAAGATCTGACCAATCTCGATGAGCGCTTTGATCGCAATTACCTGCGCCGCCGGGTATTGCCGGCCATGACGGCGCGCTGGCCCGCCGCCAGCGCTACCGCCAGCCGCAGCGCCGGGCATCTGGCAGAGGCTCAAAGCCTGCTCGAGCGCTCGGCCCGTGCGAGCGCCGCGCCGGCGCTGGACGGCAACGCGCTGCGCATCAGCGTATTGCGGCGTCTGTCTTTGCCGGAGCGCTCCAATGTACTGCGCTGGTGGATCGGTGAGCGCGGCCTGAGCGTGCCCGATCACACGCGCCTGCGCGAGATCGCCGGGCCGATGCTGGCAGCCAGGCCCGACGCTCACCCTTATGTGCGCTGGCGCGGGGGCGCATTGCGCCGGCATGGCGATCGGCTGCTCGCCGTGCCGGCTGACGCGCCTGAGATATCCACGGCTGGCATTGAGTGGGACTGGCGCTCGCGCCCATGGCTGGCGCTTGGCGGGGCGCGCGCGCTCGGGCTTCTCAGCGATCCGCATGGCGATGTGGATCTGTCCGCGCTGCCCTGTCCGCTGCACGTGGCTTTCCGTCGAGGCGGCGAGCGCATGCGCACTACCCAAGGTCGTCTGGCCCTCAAGGATCTGCTGCAGTCGCAGGGCATTGCCACCTGGGAGCGCGCGCAGGTGCCGTTGGTGCAAGCGGGCGCGCGCATCGTGGCGGTCGCGGATCTGTGGCTCGATGCCGCCTATCGGGCCGCGAGCCGCGGCGCGAGCGCGCGTGGGCGCTTGCGCTGGCGGCATTGAGACGCGCAGCGCGATTTGCTACCCTGACTTCCCGTCGTCACAGACTCATCGCAGGCGGCGGTCTCCTCGGATGGCTCGATTTATCTTCGTCACTGGCGGCGTGGTCTCCTCATTGGGGAAGGGAATCGCCGCCGCCTCGCTCGGCGCCATCCTCGAGGCACGCGGCCTGCACGTCGCGATGGTCAAACTGGACCCCTATATCAACGTCGATCCGGGAACGATGAGTCCGTTCCAGCACGGCGAGGTGTTCGTCACAGCCGACGGCACTGAAGCGGATCTGGACCTGGGCCACTATGAGCGCTTCGTGCGCACCACGACCGGGCGCAACAGCAGCTTCACGACCGGGCGCATCTATGAACGTGTGATCGCCAAGGAGCGCCGCGGGGACTATCTGGGCGCAACCGTACAGGTGATTCCACACATTACCGATGAGATCAAGCGCAGCATCCTGCTCGGCGCGGCCGATTCCGATGTATGCATGGTGGAGATCGGTGGCACCGTCGGCGACATCGAGTCATTACCCTTTCTCGAGGCGATCCGTCAGCTTGGTGTGGAGCTCGGACGCAGCCAGGTGGTCTACATCCACCTGACGCTGGTGCCGGTAGTCGGAGGCTCGGGCGAGATCAAGACCAAGCCCACGCAGCACTCGGTCAAGGAGCTGCGCTCCATCGGCATACAGCCTGACATACTGCTGTGCCGCTGCCGCGAGACGCTGCCTGATGAGCAGCGGCGCAAGATCGCGCTGTTCACGAATGTCGAGGAGCGTGCGGTGATCTCGGCAGTGGATGCCGACGACATCTACAAGATTCCGCTGCTGCTGCACGATCAGGCGCTCGACGACATCGTCGTCGACAGATTGCGCCTGGATGTCCCATCGGCGGACCTCGCGGCCTGGCGGCAAGTGGTCAGCGCGAAGACCAATCCCGACGGTCAGGTCGATATCGCGATGGTCGGCAAATACGTGCAGATCCGGGATTCGTATATTTCACTCAACGAGGCCCTGATGCACGGCGGCCTCAAGACTCGCACGCGCGTCAAACTGCACTACGTCGAATCGACCGATATCGAGACTGAAGGCACGGACCGTCTGGCCGGGATGGATGCAATCCTGGTACCGGGCGGATTCGGCGAGCGCGGCATTGAGGGCAAGATCCAGGCCGTGCGCTATGCGCGCGAGCACGGTGTGCCGTACCTGGGCATCTGCTTAGGGATGCAGCTTGCGATCATCGAGTACGGCCGCAATGTGCTCAAGCTCGCTGACGCCAACAGTACCGAATTCAATCGTGCCACGCCGCATCGGGTCGTGGCTCTGATTGCTGAATGGCAGGACCAGGCGCTGGGTGTGCAAACGCGCGATGAGCGCTCACAACTGGGCGGCAGCATGCGCCTGGGCGCGCAGGAAGTGCATCTGCAGCCCGGCAGCCTGGCACGCGAGCTCTATGGGCGCGATGTGATCGCCGAGCGGCATCGGCATCGCTACGAGTTCAACAATAACTACCTCGACGCCTATACGCGCGCGGGCATGCGCTTCTCCGGCTTTTCCAATGATGGGCTGGTCGAGATCGTGGAAGTGCCGAGCCACCCGTGGTTCATCGCGACACAGTTTCATCCCGAGTTCACCTCCACGCCGCGTGACGGCCATCCGCTGTTCACCGGCTTCGTGCGCGCTGCGCGCGCTTATCGCGCCTCGCTGTTGCCGGCCGCGGCCGGCGCATGAACCTGGCTGGTCTGGAGGTCGGACTCGACCGGCCCTTGTTCCTGATTGCCGGCCCCTGCGTGATCGAATCCGAAGCACTGGTGCAGGAAGTGGCCGGGCGCCTCAAGGAGATCACGACGGCGCTCGGCATGCCGCTGATCTTCAAGGCCTCGTTTGACAAGGCCAACCGCTCCTCAGGCAAAAGCTTTCGCGGCCATGGGCTGCAAGCCGGGCTCAAGGCGCTGCAGTCCGTGCAGCGCGCGTTTGCGCTGCCGGTACTGACCGACGTGCACGAGGACACGCCGATCGGGGAGGTGGCGGCCGTGGTCGACGTGCTGCAGACGCCCGCATTCCTGTGCCGGCAGACTAATTTCATTATCAGTGTCGCCGCGGCTGGCCGCCCGGTGAATATCAAGAAAGGCCAGTTCCTCTCGCCCTGGGAGATGCAGAACGTGGTCGACAAGGCGCGCTCGACCGGCAATGCGCAGATCATGGTGTGTGAGCGCGGCTATACCTTCGGCTACAACAATCTGGTCAGCGACATGCGCTCGCTGTCGGTGATGCGCTCGACCGGCTGCCCGGTGGTTTTCGACGCGACGCATTCGGTGCAATTGCCCGGAGGCCAGGGCAGCAGCTCGGGCGGCCAGCGTGAATTCGTGCCGGTACTGGCACGCGCGGCCGTGGCGGCTGGAATCGCCGGGCTGTTCATGGAGACCCATCCGCGTCCACGTGAGGCGCTCTCGGATGGCCCGAACGCCTGGCCGCTCGATCGCATGGCCAGTCTGCTGCAGACCGTGAGCGAGCTGGACGCAGTGAGCAAATCACGCCCCTTCGAGGAAGCGCTGCTATGAGCACCATTACCCAAGTGCACGCGCGCGAGATCATCGACTCGCGCGGCAACCCGACCGTGGAGGCCGATGTCGTTCTCGAGTCCGGTGCGCTCGGCCGCGCCGCGGTGCCCTCGGGAGCCTCCACGGGCACGCGCGAGGCGGTTGAGCTGCGTGACGGGGATAGCGCGCGCTTTCTGGGCCGGGGCGTCACGCGCGCGGTCGAGAACGTCAACACATTGCTGCGCGAAGCACTGATCGGCAAGGAAGCGATTGACCAGGGTGCTATCGATGAGCGCATGATCGAGCTGGACGGCACCGAGAACAAGAGTCGCCTCGGCGCCAATGCGATACTCGCGGTGTCGCTCGCCAACGCGCACGCTGTGGCGCTGGAGGCCGGCATGCCCCTGTTCCGGCACTTGCTCGGCACGCGCGAAGCGGTCATGCCGGTGCCGATGATGAACATCATCAACGGCGGCGCGCATGCCAATAACAGCCTCGACATTCAGGAGTTCATGATCCTGCCGGTCGGGGCGCCTTCGCTGCGTGAAGCGCTGCGCTATGGCGCAGAGATCTTTCACGCGCTCAAGAAGATCCTGAACACACGCGGCCTGAGCACGGCCGTAGGCGATGAAGGCGGCTTTGCACCGGATCTGGCCTCGAATGAGGCGGCGCTGCAGATCATACTCGAGGCCATCGAGAGCGCGGGCTACCGACCGGGCCGCGACGTGTTCCTGGGCCTGGATGTGGCGAGCTCGGAGCTCTTCCACGATGGCCGCTATGAGCTCGAGTCCGAGCAGCGCAGCTACAGCGCAGCCGAGTTCACGCAGTACCTGGCCGAGCTGGCACG
>Ga0302314_10006466_pt1 | contig 21195 bp, 15 predicted proteins | sample III_Palsa_N2_3_FD_200533 | JGI IMG/M metagenome (GOLD analysis project Ga0302314, IMG submission 200533) | Peat permafrost microbial communities from Stordalen Mire near Abisko, Sweden - III_Palsa_N2_3 | ecosystem: Environmental > Terrestrial > Soil > Palsa > Peat permafrost | place: Sweden...
ACCTTGCGCCGTCTGCTCGTCGGGCAGATCGAGGCCGTGCTGCGGGTGTCCTCCGACACCGTCAACACGACCCTGCCCTTCCAGGAGCTCGGGCTCGACTCGTTGATGACCGCCGAGCTCCGCGAGCGCCTCGAGACCGCCCTCGGAGAGCGGTTGTCGCCGACGATGTTCTTCGCCCACCCGACCACGGATCGGCTGGTGGCGCAGTTGCTCGACCAGATGGCCCCGGTCGCGAGCGGCGCGCCCCCGGTCGCCGGCGACGCGCCGACGGTCGCGAGCGGCGCGCCCCAGCCCGAGGCACCGTACCGGGAGCCTGCCGTACCTGCAGGCGAAGACGATCTCGCGGAGCTCGACGAGCAGCAGCTGGCCGACATGCTCGCCGACGAGATCGGCGGCCTCGAATCGGCGATGAAGCGATGAGCGCGCCGTCAGCGGATCATCGTGAGCTGCTGGCGCAGGCGGTGCGGCAGGTGCGCGCCGCTCGCGCCCGGCTCGAGGAGGTGGAGCGTGCCCGTCACGAGCCCCTCGCGGTGCTCGGCGCCGGCGTCCGCCTGCCGGGCGGTGTCGAGGATCTCGACGGCTTCTGGGAGCTGCTCAGAGATGGCAGGGACGCGGTGTCGGCGCATCTCATCAGCCCGGACGGGCGCCGCCGGCCGTCGGGCGAGCCGCCGATCGACGGCCGCTGGGCGGGTCAACTGAGCAACGTCGATCGCTACGACGCCGAGTTCTTCGGGCTGCGCTCGCTCGAGGCCGCTCACGTGGACCCTCAGCAGCGGCTCGTGCTCGAGGTGGCGTGGGAGGCGATCGAGGACGCGGGCCTGCCTCTCGAGCGGTTGCAAGCCGCGAACACCGGTGTCTTCCTCGGCCTCTACGGCACGGACTATCTCGCGCTCCAGCTGACGGCGCCCGAGACGATCAACGCGTACACCGGGCCCGGAGGCGCCCTCAGCATCGCGGCGAACCGCCTGTCCTACCTGCTCGATCTACACGGCCCGAGCATGTCGGTCGACACCGCGTGCTCGTCGTCGCTGGTCGCCGTGCACCTGGCGTGCCGCGCTTTGCGCCAGGGGGATTGTGATCTGGCCCTGGTCGGCGGCGTGAACGTCATCGTCTCCCCGCTCTCGACCCAGGTCGCAGAAAAGGTCCTGCCGCTCTCGCCCACCGGGCGATGCCGGACATTCGACGCGGGCGCCGACGGGATCGTTCGCGCCGAGGGCTGCGCGATGCTGCTGCTGGCGCGCTCGTCCGACGCCAGCTCGGGCCGAGGCCGGATCCGGGGCCTGATCCGGGGTACCGCAGTCAATCAGGATGGACGCTCTAACGGCCTCACAGCGCCGAATCCACGGGCCCAGAGCGAGCTTCACCGCGGCGCTCTCGCCGACGCCGCCGCCGATCCCGCCGAGATCGTCTACCTCGAGGCCCACGGCACCGGCACGCCGCTCGGAGATCCGATCGAGGTGCACGCGCTCAGCGAGGTATACGGGCACGGCGCCGTGCCGTGCGCGCTCGGCTCGGTTAAGGCCAACCTCGGTCACCTCGAGGCCGCGGCCGGCATCGTCGGGCTCGTCAAGGCGATGCTCGTCCTCGAGCACGGTTACGCGCCGCCCAATCTCCACCTCCGGCAGCTCAATCCCGAGATCGACTTCGAAGGCACGCGGTTGCACCTTCCGACCGAGTTGACGGCGCTGCCGCCCGCGACGCAGCCGTGGCTGGCCGCCGTGAGCTCGTTCGGCTTCGGCGGCGCGAACGCTCACGCGGTGCTCGAAGCGCCGCCCGCCATCCGGGAGACCGATCGCGTCCCGGCGCACGCCGCCGACGGCTACCTGCTTCCGGTCTCGGCACGCAGCGAGGGCGCATTGCGCGAACTGGTCGCCCGCTATGGCGACCGCGTCGAGGGGGCCGACGCCGATGTCGCCGCGGAGCTGTGTGCCGCGGCTGCGCTCCAGCGCACGCACCACCCATATCGGGCGGGATTCAGCGCCGGGCGCCCCGAGGACCTGGCCACGGCGCTGCGGGCCGCCGCCTCGTCCGCGTCGCTGGACCGCCGCCCGCTCCCGGGCCCCCAGCCCCGGGTGGCATTCGTCTTCAGCGGGCAGGGCTCGCAGTGGACGGGCATGGGTCGCGAGCTGATGGAGCGCGAGCCGGTCGTGCGCGAGGAGGTCGCGATCTGCGACGCGATCGTGCGCGATCTCGCCGGCTGGTCGCTCGCCGAGCAGCTGATGGCGCTCGACGGGGAGAGCCGGCTGCATGAGACCGAGGTCGCGCAGGTGGCGATCGGCGCGCTCCAGCTCGGGCTCGCCGCGCTGTGGCGCTCGTGGGGTATCGAGCCCGATGCGGTGACGGGTCACAGCATGGGCGAGATCGTCGCCGCCTGCGTGGCCGGCGCGCTCGAGCGGGCCCCGGCCCTCGAGCTGCTGCTGCTGCGTGGCCGCATCGCCGAGCGGGCCACGCGCGGTGGCGCGATGGCGAGCATCGGGCTGCCGGTCGCGGACGTCGAGCGGCTGCTCGGCGCGGGCGGCGCGGACGGGATCGGCACCGCCGCGGGCGGGATCGGCACCGCTGCGGGCGGGATCGGCACCGCTGCGGGCGGGATCGGCACCGTCGCGGGCCGGGTCGGGATCGCCGCGGTCAACGGCCCGCGATCGACGGTCGTGTCCGGTGATCCGGCGGCCGTGGAGCTGCTCGAGAACGCCGCCACCGTCGCGGGCGCGCGGACCCAGCGACTGCTCGTCGAGTACGGCTTCCACAGTCCGCTCCTGGACGGGTGCGACGGCGAGCTGGCCGCGGCCGTGGCCCATCTGCGCCCGCGCGACGGTGCGGTGACGCTGTACTCCACGGTCACCGGCGGGCGCCTCGATGCACGTGAGCTCGACGGGGCGCACTGGGGACGCAACCTGCGCGACAGGGTGCTTCTGCGCCCGACGATCGACGCCCTGGCCGGCGACGGGATCTCGACCTTCATCGAGATCGGTCCCCATCCGGTCCTCCTGCGCGACATCGAGGAGACGCTGCGCGAGGCGAGCGCCGGGCATCTCGCGGTCGCCAGCATCCGTCGGGACCGGCCCGTGAGGCTCGCATTGGGTGGCTCGCTCGCTGAGCTCTACCGCGCGGGCGCCGACATCCGCTGGGATGCGGTCCTGGCGCCCCCGCGCCGGCACGTCTCGCTGCCGTCATATCCGTGGCAGCGCCGGCGGCACTGGCTCGCCACCAAGCCCGGCAACGGCCGCCTCGCCGAGGCCGAGCGCGACGAGCCGGAGGCCGTGGCCGGGTTCGCTCACAGCGAGCGCGTCGTCGACCACACGCGGTACGTGCGTGAGCGGGTCTCGGCGGCGGCCGGACTGGAGATCGAGGACGTGCCGGAGGACCTCGAGCTCGAGGCGCTTGGTCTCACCTCGCTCAGCATCGTCGAGCTTCGAAACCAGGTCGAACGGGAGCTGGGGATCGTCGTCCCGCTGGCTGCGCTGCTGGGGGGCGGCACCCCGGTCGATCTCGCCCTCGCCATCCGCGAGGCGATCGAGCTCGTGGCGCTCGACTCGACCGCCGTCGCCGCCGGCTCGCAGCGAGGCCTCGGATGACCATGCCCGCACAGGTCGAGCGGACCGCTCACCGCTCACCGGTCGCCTGTCGCCGCCGGCAAGCCGCGGCTCAGGTCAGCCTCGTCACCTTCGCGCACGCCGGCGGCGGTCCGCTGACCTTCCAGCCCTGGGCGGACGAGCTGGCCCCGGAGGTGGAGCTGTGGTGCGTGACGTTGCCCGGTCGAGCCGGACGCTGGCGGGAGCCGTTCGCTCGCGAGTGGGCTCCGCTCGTGGAAGAGCTCACCGCGGCGATCGTGCGCGATGTGCCGGGGCCGATCGCGCTCCTCGGGCACAGCCTCGGCGCGCTGCTCGCGTTCGAGGTCACGCGCTCGCTGACCCGCGGCGGCGTGCCGCCCACGCACCTCTTCGTCTCCGGACGCGTGGCTCCCGAGACCGTCTTCCCGGTGGGGCCACCCGCCACCGACGACGAGCTGCTGCACCAGATCGATCTGATCTACGGCGGTCTACCCGACGAACTGCGAGCGTCGCGGGACGTGCTCGCGCATTTCCTGCCGATCCTGCGCGCCGATCTCGAGCTGGCCGGCGCGTACGTCCTGCGGCCCGGCGTCATGCTGACCTGCCCGATCACCGCGATGACGGGGGACCGCGACCCGATCGCTCCCCCGTCCGCGCTCGAGGGATGGAGCGGGCAGACCGGCGCCGGCTGCGAGACCTGCGTGCTGCCGGGCGGACATTTCTACCTTGTCGATCAGCAGCCCAGCGTGCTCGCAAAGATCGTCAGCCGCCTGGTCCGATGACGGCGCGGTCAGCTCACCGGCGTGCCGTCCGGGTAGGGCGCCAGCTCGATGTGGCCCGTGGCGATCTCCTTGCCGAACTGCAGGAGACCGACCCTGACCCCGACACGCCCGTCCTCGAAGCGCTCGTCCACGATCGCCGAGCACTCGATTCTCGCGTCGAGCTCGGCGAAGTGGGTGAACGCCGCCTGGCATCGGGTGAGCGCCGCCACCGGCGAAGGCAGGGCTCCGGTCCGGTGAGCGGTCACGATTGCCGCCTGACGGTAGGCCTCGACCAGGAGCGGCCCCGGCGCATGGTCGTAGCCGTGGTCGAAGAACGACGGGTGTCCGCGGTCGACGATCACCGGGTAGCGAACCGCGCCGTCGGCGGAGGCGTCGGCGTGGCCGTCGGCGTGGCCGTCGGCGGGGCCGTCGACTGCGGGTTCGCCGAGGACCGAGTTGCGCCGATCCAGACGACCGACCGCCGCAGCTTCGAGACCGGGCCCGGTCGCCGCCGGTGGCGCGGTCTCGGGCGGATTGCGCCTGCGGTGATACGCACGCAGCGCCGTGTAGTCGTCGAGCGAGAGAAACACGAGGTCTCCGCGCATCGCCATCGCCACCGTGCCGTCGACCGAGATGCTCCCCGCGAAGGTCATGGTCCCGGACGCGCCGGCGTTCCTGGTCTGCTCGACCAGCCGGAGCGAGAGCAGGCCCTGAAGCGGCGAGGCGCGGTCACGGTAGCTCTCCAGATCCTCCACGCGGAGCTCGAGGCGCTGCAGGCTGAACGGGAGGCCGTCCGGTACTCCCAGGTAGCGATGGACGACGACGTAGACGCCCTGGCGCGCCGCCTCCGCGGTCGACAGCGGGTCGTGGTAGGGCACGCGCCGATCGAACCACACGCAGTGCGCGCGCGGTATCTGGATCGCGAGCACGAACTCGCCGTCTCCGGACTGCAGGGAATCGGCGACGTACACCTCTCCCAAGGCGGCGCGGTGGACGAGCGAGCGGGGAACGGTCTGTTCAAAGCTGAGGTCCCGCGGTGAGCGATCTGCCCCTTCCTGAGGACCGTTGGGATGTCTCATGTCAGTTGCCATGGCTGCCGTTCCTGGTGATGGGTGTTGGGCGGAGAACCGTGGCGACCCGCCGACGCGACGAACCTTCTGTCAATCAAACTGAAAGCGGAGACCAAGATAATGCTTCATGAGCTCGTCGGAGAACAGCCCCGGGTGGCGGTCATCGGCAGCGGAGCCTCCGGACTCGCCGCCGCCTTTCAGCTCGAGCGCTCCGGATTCAGCGTCGATCTGATCGAGCGCGCGGACGAACTCGGCGGTCGCTTTGGCCCCGCGAAGCTCGGCGACCGGCCGGTGATGATGGGCGGCAAGAACATCGGGCGCAAGTACTCCTCCTTCCGCGCGTTCACCTCGGCACTCGGGCCCAATCCATACGAGGAGTTCGGCATCAACTCATCCCGGGTCAAGGACGGCCAGGTGCAGACCTTCGACAGCTCGCAGACGGGAAAGAGCCTGCGCAACGTGTTCAAGGCGGGATCTCCGCGTGATCTCGCCCGCCTCGTCGGGTTGGCCGTGCGCGTTCGCGCCAATGACGCCAACCGCTTCCTCGGCTCGCCGCTGTTCACCAAGCTCGCCGACCGTGATGACTACGCTCCTCTGAGCGCGCACTTCGGGCCCGAAGTCACCCGCCATCTGCTGCGGCCGATGACCGTGCGCATGAACGGCGCCGAGCCCGACGAGGTCTATCTCGGCACCTTCGGTACCAACCTGGCGTTGATCCTTGACACCTTCGACCAGCTCCGCCAGGGGATCCAGCCCGTGCTCGACGCGATGGCACGGCGGGTTACGGTCAGGCTCGGGTGTCACGTCGAAGGGCTGGTGGTCGAGGACGGTCGGGTCGTGGGCCTGCGGATCGCGGAGAACGGCTCGCCCGCCGGCGAGACGCATTACGACGGCGTCGTCGTGGCCGCGCCGGCTCGGGCCGCCGCGGACATCCTTCGCTCCGAGCTGCCGGAGTTGAGCGGCCGGCTCGACGAGGTCGCCTACTTCCCGACGACGGTTGCTCTGGTCGAATACAACCGTCCCGTGTTCGGGACAGAAGTCCGCGCGCTGGCGATGGACGACGGTCCCTGCAGCAACGCCGGCGCCTACGGCCGAGAGGACAGGCACATCGTGCGTTACACGTTCAGTGGTCGCGAGGCGCGCGCCCGCGAGCCTTCAGCGGACCAGATCGAGGAGTGGATCGGACTCGGCGAGGAGCGGCTGCGCAGGCACGTTCCGGCCAGTCGGGGGGCGGTTCGCGTCAACAGCGCCGTCCGCCACTGGAGCAGGGGATACTGCGCCTACCTTCCCTTCCACGGGCAGTTCCTGGCGGCGGTCCGTCGCGAGTCGGCGGCCCTATCCGGGCTGGCCCTGGCGGGCGACTATCTCTGGGGCGTCTCGATCGAAGCGTGCTTCAGGTCCGGAGAGCAGGCGGCCGCCAAGCTCGCCGACCAGGCCCACCGGATGGTGGCGCGATGAGCGCGATCTCCACCCACCTGGGCAATGGATCTACGGCTTCGAACGGGAGCGCGTCGAACGGATCAGGGCCGCACCGGCGCGGTCGGGCTGTGGTCACCGGAGCTTCCTCGGGCATCGGGCGGGCGCTGGCCCGCGGGCTCGCCGCGCGGGGCGACCCGCTGCTCCTGGTGGCGCGTCGCTGGGAGCGCCTCGAGGAGCTGGCGAGCGAGCTGCGGCTCGAACACGGCGTCGATGTCGAGGTCTGGCCTTGTGACCTGGCGGACGGCGACCAGCTCGCACGGCTGGGGGAGGAGCTGCGCTCGCGCCACGTGTCGGTTCTGTGCAACAACGCCGGGTTCACGACCTGTGGCCCGGTGAGCGAGGCCGATCCGGTTCGTCAGGCTCAGGCAGTTGCGGTCAACGTGACCGCCGTTCACGACCTGACGCTGGCGGTGCTGCCGGGGATGCTCGAGCGCGACGAGGGCGCGATCCTGGTGACCGGTTCGGCGGCGGGTGAGCAGCCGGTGCCGAGCGCCGCCACCTACGCGGCGACCAAGGCGTTCGTCAACTCGTTCGCCCAGGCGCTCAGCGTCGAGTTGCACGGGACCAACGTCACCTGCACGCTGCTCGCCCCGGGTCCGGTGCGCACCGAGTTCTTCGACGTCGGCGGGGTGGGCCGGATGGAGGCGATCACCAGATTCTTCTCCTGGCAGTCACCGGAGCGCGTGGCCGAGGACGCGTTGCGGGCGTTGGAGCACGGCCGGCGGATCGTGATTCCCGGACCGGTGGCCAAGCTGCAGGCGTTCGGTGGACGCCATATCCCGCGGGCGGTGCTGTTCCCGGCGCTCCGCCTGATCTTCCTGCCGATCGTACGGTTCAGCGCGCGGCCCAAGGTCCGCACGCCGCCGGCGATGTCATCGCCACTCAACGGCGCGGCTGATGGCGTCCGCGAGCGTGAGGTAAGTGGATCTCGCTTGCACGGGTGAAGATCCGCCCGCGTCGGCACCGGTGGAAGTGTGGTGCGTTGACATCGGAGGCTGCGCGCCTCTGGAGCCTCGGCTCAGCGCGGTGCTCGACGATCACGACCGAGATCGCGCGAGCCGTTTCGTGAGCCCGAGCGATGCGCGCCGTTACCGCATCGCCCACGGCGCGCTGCGGACCATCCTCGGCCGACACATCGGCATCGAGCCGCGACGGATTCGGTTCGTCTTTGGAGCGCACGGAAAGCCGCTGCTCCGTGACGGCGGCCCGCGCTTCAGCCTGTCCCACAGCGGTGCCCTCGCGCTCGTGGCCGTGTCGGCCGACCGCGACGTCGGCGTCGACGTGGAGGAGGTCCGCGCGATCAGTGCGGCCGGGACGCTGGCGCAGCGCTTCTTCTCACCCGAGGAGGCGCGCAAGATCGCCGACCAGCCGCGGGGTGACCGCGATCGGCAGTTCATGCGCAGCTGGACCGCGATGGAGGCGGTACTCAAGGCCGAGGGCACCGGGCTCGGAGCATGGGAGCGCTCCGAGGCCGACGGCATGCGCGCACCGATCGCCGGCGAGCCGAGGTGGTCGGTGCGCCGGCTTGACCTCGCGTCGACTCACGTGGGCGCGGTGGCGGCGCAGGGAGGTAACTTCACGGTACGGATGCGACGCTTCGGGTGAACTTCTTCGCCTGCGGTTAACGGTGAAGCCGAGCCGCAGTCGCCGGCTTAGTGGGCCACTTAGGCGCGTACGCCCAGCATCGGCTCGCGGCGAGCCATCGGCGCGGCCGCGGCGGGGTCGCGACACGTGGCGGTGAGCCCGGCCAGCCCCGCCGCGATCCCATCGGCCAGCAGTTCGATGTCGGCGAGCGTGTCATAGTCACCAAGCACGCCGAAGTTGAGCTGACCGTTGTACGAGGTCACCGCGATTGCCAACGCGTGATTCGGCTGCAGGAGGGCGATCGGGTACAGCTCGACGATCTCGCGCCCGAGCACGTATAGCGGGAACTGCGGACCGGGGATGTTCGTCACCATCACGTTGAACATCCGCGGCGAGACGTTGATCCGGGTGATGATCGGAAGCACCATCGGCGGCAGGAAGTCCTGGGCCGAAAGGAAGAACTCGGTGGTGAGCGCCTGTTTCGAGCGCTTCAGCGCGGCCATGGCCTCGGTGACGGCGGCCAGCCGGGTGACCGGATCTTCGACGTGCACGGGCAGCGAACCGCGCAGCACCGCGATCCGGTTACCCAGTTCGCCAGTGTCGCCGGCGCCGCGCACCGACACGGGGACGAGCGCGCTGAGCTCGAGCCCGTCCGTGTCGACGCCGCGGCTCAGGAGGAAGTCACGCAGAGCGCCACTGACCACCGCGAGCACGACGTCGTTGACAGTTCCGCCCAGTTCGTTCTTGACCAGCTTCGCATCATCGAGCCGGCAGGGAACGGCGACGAAGCGCCGGTAGCGTCCGATTTCGGTGGTCAACGGCGTCTTCGGTGGCGTGCGCGCGAGCTGCCCGACGAGTTCGCCGGCGCCCTCCACCACATCGCGGACACCCCTGATCGAGCGCAGCGGATCCTTGCTCGCCTGCACCGCGCCGGCCGCGAGCCGGAGCGTCGCGGCCGCGGCGCCGCGGGCGCCGATGGCAAGTAGGCCGAGGCGGCCGGGGGTGGGCTCGGGCCGCCAGCGCGCGAGGGAGCCGTCCTGGGGCGACGCGCAGGGACTGAGGTCGCAAAGCATCTTCAACAGGTCGACGGCGGCGCTGCCGTCGACCATCGCGTGGTGCACCTTGAACACCAGGGCGAACGTGTCGTCCTCGAGTCCTTCGACCATCCAGATCTCCCACAGCGGGCGGGAGCGATCGAGCGGCTGGGAGTAAGCGCCCGCCACCGCGGTGTGAAACTGATCACGGTCCCCGGGCGCGGGCAGCGCCGTGTGGCGCACGTGATAGTCGAGATCAAACCTCGTGTCGTCTACCCACAGGGGCCGGGCGCCGTCCAGCGGCGTGTGCGCGAGGCGCTGGCGATAACGGTACATGCGATCCAACCGTCCGGCGATATGCTCGCGCAGCTCGTCGATGGACGGTGCCGGACCCGCGAGGATTGCCGTACCTCCAACATGTGCGTGCGAGGTGGGCCCCTCCTGGAGCAGGAAGGACGCGTCCATCGCTCTCAAACGGTCGAGGTGTCGCTCTGACATTCAGAAACCCTGCTCGCGAGCGCGATCGAAAGTCACGCCGCCCGGCCGCACGATTGTACCTCACCGTAGTGTAAGTTGGCAGGGTAACAGAAGGTGTGCGCTTGACAATTCCCGTTCCGGGACTTAGCTTTACGACTCCGTCCATACTAGGGGAAGCTGTTTGTTGCCGGACATTGTCGGCGCATCGGTGATGTGGCAGCGGCTGCCGCTGTTTCTCATCACCGTCCACACGTAAATCCGCAACATCTTGGGGGTGAGCTGCCATAACCGTCGGTCAGCCTGGCGGCTCACGTAGCCCCGAGGTGGGACTGGTGCTCTCGGGCGGAGGTGCTCGCGGCGCCTACGAGGCCGGCGCATTGGCCACGCTGCTACCGCACCTCGAGCAACGCGGTGAGCTTCCCGGGATCGTGCTCGGTACCAGCATCGGAGCGCTCAACGCCAGCCACCTCGCGGCCACCGCTCACGTCTCGGTGACCGAGTCGATGGACGGCTTGATCAAGCTCTGGCGCGAAGTGCAGTTCAGCGACATCATCGCTCCGCTGGTGTCCCCTCGCGAGCTCGGGCGCCTGCTGCGCTATCTCGCGGGAGTGCTCGGGGTGCCCCGCTCCAGTTCGCCGGCTTTGCTCGACACGACTCCATTACCCGGCGTGCTGCGCAGGCTGATCGACTTCGCTCAGCTGCATGACAACATCGATCGGGAGCTGATCTCACTCGCGGTGGTCGCCACCTCCTACGCGACCGGGGACAGCGTGGTGTTCCACGAGAGCCGGCCGGACGTGACCGTGGCGGCTGACCTGCGCCGAGGCATCCGCTATGTCCCAACTCGAATCGACGGTTCGCACGTGCAGGCGTCGGCATCGATCCCCGTGGCCTTCCCCGCTACGCGCGTGGACACGCCGACGGAAGCGGAGGGCTGGTACGGCGACGGCGGCACGCGCCTGAATACGCCGATCAAGCCGGCGCTGAAGCTCGGGGCCAAGCGCGTGATCGTGATCGGACTGAACTCCGCCGCGCCGCCGCGCCACCCGGAGACGGGCCAGCCGGATATCTTCGACGGCGCCGCTCAGTACATGCAGGCGCTGTTCGCCGACCCGCTTGTCCAGGACGTCGAGACGCTGGCCGGTGAGAACCTCAAGGTCGCCCGCATCGACGGTGCCCGCTCACGGGCGGGGGTTGACGCTGTGCCGTACATCTTCATCGCCCCGCTCGACCGGCTCACGGTGGGTCAACTGGCTGCCGAGACCTTCCGCGAGCACCTCTCGGGTATCAAGGCACTGCTGCGTGCGCGCGACCTGGTGACGCTCGGCACGGCTCTCGGTGCCGGGAGGGACGCGGCTCGGGGAGAGCTGTTCAGTCTGCTCTTCTTCGCGACCGAGTTTCACAACGCGCTGATCGACCTCGGCCGTCGCGACGCCGAGCGCTGGCTGAGAGAGCCCCACGACGACGGTCCCTGGCGCCTCGGTCTCCCGCCGGCGCTGCCGGTGGCGGCGACGGTCCGGCGACGGGTGAAATCCACGCGCCCGCGGCGCACGCGGGCCGGCGCCACGGCTTGAGCCGCCAGTAGCCTCCAACTCCATGTCCAGTAACGACTTCCAATTCCTGCGCTACGTCGCGGACGGCCCGGTAGCGAGGATAACCCTCAATCGGCCAGAGAAGCGAAACGCGCTGTCGATTGCCCTCAGCAACGAGCTGGTCAGGGCAATCGACCTGGTCGAGGACTCGACCGAGGTGAAGGTGCTGGTGATCCAGGGTGCCGGCGACACCTTTTGCGCCGGCGACGACATCACCGAGATGCACCTGTGGGGTAACGCCGATGGGGTCACGCGTCGCGTCCGGCTCTACCAGCGCATGGCCAACGCACTCGAGGAGCTCGACAAGGCGACCGTGGCGGCGGTGGACGGCTTCGCGGTCGGCGGCGGGCTGGAGATCACCATGGCCTGCGACTTCGTGGTCGCGACGGGTCGCGCGGTCTGGGGCATGCCCGAGGTCGATGTCGGTATCACCCCGGGCTGGGGAGGTACAACCCGGATGGCGAGGCTGATCGGCCGGCGGATGACCAAGGAGGTGAACCTGCTCGGGGCGCTGCATCCGGCCGCCCGGGCGGTGCAGCTCGGTCTCTGGAATCGGGTGGTCCCCGACGACCGGCTCGAGGCCGAGGTCGAGGCGCTCGTAGAGGTCCTCCTGTCCAAGAATCAGCAGGCCGTGCGCCAGCTCAAGTTCATCATCAACCGCGGGGTCGAAGCCGATCTCTACACCGCGCAGGGTTTCGAGACGCTGTCTGCCGGGCTCACCGCGGCGGTCAACGGCCGCTGGGAGGTCGCCGACGCGGACGGCGGGCAGGGCGTCGTGGCGTTCACAGAGAAAGCCAGCCTGTGGGAGCACCGCCGCGGCCTCGCGCGTGACTTCTGGTCCGACGGGCCCGACATCTCGGTCGTCGCCGCGGAGCACCCTGGAAGCGAAGCTCCATGAGCGGGAGCTGGATCGCCGACGATATCCCCGACCAACACGGAAGACTCGCGATCGTCACCGGCGCCAACAGCGGGCTCGGGGCGGTCACCGCGCTGGAGCTCGCGCGCCATGGTGCACAGGTTGTGGTGGCCGCGCGGAGCGTCGAGAGGGGCGAGGCCACGGCGGCGGAGATCGCGGCGGCCGGGGGCGGGCCGAAGCTGCTGGTCCGCAAGCTCGATCTCGGCAGCCTCGACTCGGTACGCAGTTTCGCCGATGAGTTCTCGGGCGAGCGCGTCGACCTGCTAGTCAACAACGCCGGCGTGATGATGACTCCGTACCGGACGACGAGCGATGGCTTCGAGCTTCAGCTGGGAACCAACCATCTCGGCCACTTCGCGCTGACCGGGCTGTTGCTCGAGGCCGTTGAGCGATCCGATGCGGGCCGCGTAGTGACTGTCAGCAGCAACGAGCACAAGGGCGGTCACATCGACTTCGACGATCTCCAGCAGGAGCGGACCTATAGCCCTCGTGGCGCGTACCAGCGCTCGAAGCTGGCCAATGCGATCTTCGCAATCGAGCTCGATCGTCGTCTGCGCAGCGCTGTCTCACCGGCGATCAGCGTCTTTGCCCACCCGGGGTATTCGGCGACCAACCTGCAGCGAACGGGACCGACCGGAGTGATGAAGGCAGCCCTGGTGATCGGCAACCGGCTGTTGGCCCAGCCCGCGGAGCGTGGCGCCCTGCCGACCCTCTATGCGGCGACGGCGCCGGGGGTCGCCGGCGGCGATTATTACGGGCCCGACGGGCCCTGGGAGATGCGCGGCTCGCCCAGGCCGGTGACCGCGATCCCGGAGGCGTACGACGCCGAGATCGGGCTACGCCTGTGGCAGGTCTCCGAGCAGCTCACCGGCGTGCACTACAAGCTCCGGGGCACGGTTGCCTAGCGGCTGTGCCGCGTGCCCCCGTGCCCCCGGATATCGCTAGCTGACAGTCTTGAACGCCCACGGGACCTTGACGGTGCCGTACTTGGTCTTCACGATCACCCGCAGCGTCAACGCCCTGCCGACCGCCCGCCTGGGGAATTTCAGGGTCTCGTGGAAGACGCCGTGCTTGAACGAACGACCGCGCTCATGCCCCACGACCTTGCCGTGCGACAAGAACTGGTAGCTCACGGATCCCTTGAGCTTCGTCTTACCGCGCATGGCGGTGACCGTGATCCGCCACGGTTTGTTCGCCGTCGGCGAGTGATTGGGTGCCTTCAGGACCGCGGTAAACGATGCGGCCGATGCGGACGCCGGGACGACGAGGGCGACCGCTGCGACGATTAGGGCAAGGTGTCGCCACCTGGGCCGGGCGTGAATGTGCTTCCGATGGAACCGCATGAGATCTCCTGTCGAAGGATGGCGTGTCGCCGGCCGCGCACGCCGTCAATTGAGCATCACAAACCAGCCCTATTATCACGAGGCGCCGGCCGCTCCGCGCTGGAGGATGGCGACAAGTGTCGCGAGCGTATCGGTGGCCGCCGCGAGCGCCTCGATCTGCTCGTCTGAGGTCTCCGCCAGATACTCCTGGAGTGCCGCGCCGACCTGGGCCCTGAACGCCCGGAGGGCTGTCCTTCCCGCCTCGGCCAGGTACACCAGCACCACGCGGCCGTCGTCGACCTGGCGCTCACGGGTCACGAGACCCCGCTGCTCGAGTCGCTTGACCAGCAGCGTCATCGTGGGCTGAGCCAGACCCTCGAGCTCGGCGAGCTCGGTGATCCGCCGCGGGCCTCCGTCCAGGGTGTTCAGCACGCCTGCTTCGGTACGCGAGACGTCCACCGCCATCTGGTTGATGAGCAGCCTGGTCAGCAGCGCGGCGCGGGCCAGCAGCTGGCTCGAGACGTACTCGACCTGCTGTGAGCGATTCCGGTCTCGGGGGGCCAAGTCCATTTACAGACTATATTGCAGATTGATATAATATGGATAAGAAACTCAGACCCGGAGCCTCGGCCAACCGAGGAGCGCCTCTCCCGCGAATCGAAGGAGACGTCATGTTTCACAATATCCTGGTCGCTGTCGACGGCTCACCGGACGCCGATCAGGCCCTCACCCACGCGATCGACCTCGCCGAGAGCGAGCACTCTCGACTGACGCTGATCACCGGCGTAACGGAGCCGCCCGCGAGCGTGTACTTCACGGGCGGCGAAGCGACCGGAAAGCTGCTTCAGGCCGTTCGCTCCGAAGCCGAGGCGGTCCTGCGCTGCGCACGCGACCGGGTGCCCGACGACGTTTCCGTGACCACCCTCCTGACCGAGCAGCCGATCCGGATCGCGCTGATGCGCCAGCTCAAGGACGGCCGCCACGACCTCGTCGTGATGGGCTCCCGCGGTCGGGGCGCGGTCCGCGCGACCCTGCTCGGGAGCGTCAGCCACTACGTCCTCAACCACAGTGCGGTGCCCGTGCTGATCGTCCACGCCGACCGAAACTCAGAACGCCGGACCGTCGAGGCACCAGGCGCCGTCGCCTGAGCGGGTTACCCGCTCGTGGCAAGATGGAGGGATGAGCGAGCCCGATCGCGACTCGAACAGCCCCCGAGGGGGGCAGAAGCCGGGTCCGCGGGCGCCGATGCCGCGGGATAAGGGTGGTTGGCAGGTGGCTCCGGCGCCTGATGGTCGGGGGATGCCCGATCACCATTTGCCGCGCCCGCCCCATCGGTTGCGGGGCTTCTGGATCTTCGTACTCGTGCTGTTGGTCTTGAACTGGGCGTCGGTGCTGTTGTTCAAGCCGTCGTCGACGCAGCCGCGGGTGGGGGTTCCCTTCAGCCCGTTCTTCCTGAATGAGCTCTCGGCGGGGCAGGTGAAGGGGATTTCCTCGAAGGGCGACTCGATCAAAGGGACGTTCAAGACCAAGCTGCGGTATCCGCCGACGGATACCAAGGCGACGGCGACGACGTTGTTCTCGACCCAGGTCCCGGCGTTCTGGAACAACACGCAGCTGTCGGCGCTGTTGAAGTCCGAGAAGGTGCAGGTGAATGCGCAGTCGACGTCGACCCAGGAGTCGCTGCTGGCCGAGATCCTGCTCGGGTTCGGTCCAACGTTGCTGATCGTGGGGTTGTTCATCCTGATCGCCCGCCGTGCGCAGGGGGCGGCCGGGGGGATGGGCGCCCTCGGGAATTTCGGACGCTCGCAGGCGCGCCGCGTCGATCCGGAGAAGATCCGGGTGACCTTCGACGATGTCGCCGGGATCGACGAGGCGAAGGCCGAGCTGACCGAGATCGTCGATTTCCTGCGCGCGCCCGACCGGTATGTCCGGCTCGGTGGCCGGATGCCGCACGGCGTGCTGCTCTCGGGTGAGCCCGGCACGGGGAAGACGTTGCTGGCGCGCGCGGTCGCGGGGGAGGCTCACGCGGCGTTCTTCTCGATCGCGGCGTCGGAGTTCATCGAGGCGATCGTCGGGGTCGGCGCGTCGCGGGTGCGGGATCTGTTCTCGAAGGCCAAGGAAGCGGCGCCGGCGATCATCTTCATCGACGAGCTTGACGCGATCGGGCGCTCGCGCGCGGGTTCCGTCGGGGTGACAGGCGCGAATGATGAGCGCGAGCAGACGCTTGATCAGATCCTGACCGAGATGGACGGGTTTGAGAGTGAGCAGGCGGTGATCGTGCTCGGCGCGACGAACCGTCCCGAGATTCTCGACCCGGCGCTGCTGCGCCCGGGGCGCTTTGATCGCCGCGTCGCGGTGCAGCCCCCGGACCGCGCCGGCCGGCGCAAGATCCTCGAGGTGCACACGCGGGCGATCCCGCTGGCCGACGATGTCGACCTCGACGCGCTCGCGTCCTCGACGCCGGGGATGGTCGGCGCCGATCTCGCGAACCTGGCAAACGAGGCGGCGCTGCTGGGCGCGCGGCGCAATCACGACAAGGTGACGATGGCGGACTTCACCGATTCGCTCGAGAAGATCATGCTCGGCGCACCGCGCGGGACCATCCTCGGCCCCGAGGATCGCGAGCGGACCGCGTTCCACGAATCCGGTCACGCGCTCGTCGGGATGCTCACCCCAGGCGCCGACCCGGTCCGGAAGATCTCGATCATCCCGCGCGGGATGGCGCTCGGCGTCACGCTCTCGACCCCGGATACCGACCGGGTGTCCTACTCGCGCGAGGATCTCGAGGCGAAGATCAGGGTCGCGCTCGGCGGCCGGGTCGCGGAAGAGGTCGTGTACGGCAAGATCACCACCGGCGCCGAATCAGACATCCAGCAGCTCACTCAGATCGCCCGGCAGATGGTCGGCCGCTGGGGCATGAGCGAGCGGATCGGTCCGATCGCCGTGCTCCCGAGCGAGACCGTCAACCCCTATCTACCCGGTGCGAGCGAGACCTCCGCGGATACGCAGCGACTGATCGACGAAGAAGTCCACCGCCTCGTCGAGGAAGCCCACGTCGAGGTCACGCAGCTCCTGGGCGACCACCGCGACCAGCTCGACAGCCTCGCCCACGCGCTCCTCAAAGCCGAAACCCTCGACGCCATCGACGCCTACCAAGCCGCCGGCGTACAGATGCGGGCCGTCGAACTGCAACCCGAGGCTGAGCGCGCGGGCTGAGTCCGCCGGCGCGGCTACAGATCGATCGCGGGCAGCGGCACCCGGGCTCCAGCCGCGATCAACTCCGCGAGCCGCTCGCCTCCGAGCTCCTCGGCCAGGGCACCCCGCAGGCGCTCGACGCGGGCGCTGATCGCCCGCGCTCCCTCGCCGCCCAGCGCGTCGGCGTTGGCGCCCAGCGTGCCCAGCATGCGCGCCGCCTCCGCCGGGTCGCCCGCCCCGAACCGGAGCGCTGCACGGGCCGCGACACAGTAGCCGAGGAGCGCCACGTAGCCGCTCTCGCGCGCGATCGCGATTGCCTGGGCGAGGAGGTCGCCCGCGACCGCGGGCTCTCCACGCTCGATCGCGACCCAGACGAGGACGATCGTGCTGATCGCCTGGCCGATCGGGTGCTCGAGCTCCTTGCAGATCGACAGGCACCTGGCCGCCTCCGCCTCCGCGGCGTCGAGAGCGTGGGACTCGAGTGACAGGAACGCCATCGTCAGGGCGACGCGGCCGACCTGGCGGCGGTCGTCGGCTTGCTCGAAGGACGCGAGCGCCAGGGCAAGACGGCGATAGGTCTCCTCGTAGCCGAGCTCGTCCTGGAAGGCTCGCGCCTCGACCACGATCGCGCGCCCGAGGGTCCAGTCGTCGCCGATCCCCCGCGCCACCGTTAGCGCCTCCCTGGCGAGTGGCCGCGCCGGGAGCGGACGGTCGGCCTCCAGCCGCAGGTCGGCGGCCATCAGCAGGGTCTCGAATAGCAGTCGGCGGTCATCCACCGAGCGCGCCAGCTCGAGCCCCTCGTCGAGCAGAGCGTGCCCGCGGACCGGCGACCCGAGCACTACCAGGGCAAACCCCGCCTGCGTCAGCGCCGACGCCCTGATCGCGGCCGGCGCCTCGGGAGCCGCGGCGGCGGCGTCAATGCACCAGCGCGCGACCTCGCCGAGCCGGTTGCGGACGAACCCCCACTGCCCCAGCGCGGCGCCCAGCCGCAGCGCCGCCGGATCCGAGCGTTCGAGCGCGAACTCGACCGCCGCGCGGATGTTCCCGAGGTCCGCTTCCAGCCGGTCGTACGCAGCGCGCTGCTGGGGGCCGTCGGCCACCTTCGCGTTCGCCTCGACGATCTCGGTGTAGTGAGCCAGGTGCGACAGGCCCAGTTGCTCGAGCTCGCCCGCCTCATCGAGCTGCTCGCGGGCGAACTCCCGGATCGAATCGAGCAGCTCATAGCGCTCGCCCGGGTGGTGCACGAGCGACTTGTCGACCAGGCGGCCGAGCAGGTCGAGCACATCGTCGGGAGCGAGCGGAGCCGCCGCGCACACCGCTTCCACCGCCTCCAGGTTGAACTGACCCGTGAATACCCCGAGCCGGCGGATCAGCGCCTTCTCGGCCGGATCGAGCAGGTCATGGCTCCAGCCGATCGATCCGCGCAGCGTCTCGTGGTGCGAGAGCGCGCCGCGGTGCCCGCGGGCCAACACCGAGAAACGCCGGTCAAGTCTCGCGGCGATACTCGCGACCGGAATCGCCGCCACGCGCGCGGCCGCCAGCTCGATCGCCAGCGGCAGGCCGTCGAGCCGCCGGCAGATCTCGACTACGGGCCCCAGGTCGTGAGGCAGCTCGACGCTCGCCGCGACCGCGCGAGCTCGGTCCACGAACAGCGCGACCGCCTCGGACCCGGCCAAGTCGGCCGCGCTGCTGCTGTCCGGGATGCTCAGTGGCGAAAGCGGAAAGCGCTGCTCGAAGGCCAGCCCGAGCGGCTCCCGGCTGGTGGCCAGCACCGTGACCTCGGGACAGCGTGCGACCAACTGCTCTGCGAGCTCGGCGGCGGCGTCGAGCACGTGCTCACAGTTGTCCAGCACGAGCAGGAGCTGCTTCTCCCGCAGCGCGGACATCAGCGCCTCCAACCACCCGCGTTCGGCATCGGCGCGCACGCCCAGTGCCCCGGCTACCTCCGGGGCGACCGTCGCGCCCCTGCTCAGCCGGGCCAGCTCGATCAGCCACACCCCGTCGGGGAAGCTCGCCGCCACTTTCGGCACGAGCTCGATCGCCAGCCGCGTCTTGCCGACGCCACCGACGCCGAGCACCGTCACCAGCCGCCGGCTTCGGACCAGCTTCCCGAGCTCGGCCAGTGCCGTTTGCCGGCCCACGAACAGGGTCGCCTGCTCGGGCACGTTGTGTGCCGTCGCGGGGAGCGCGCGGAGCGACGGGAACGTCGCCGGCAGGTCCGGATGGCCTAGCTGGTAGAGCGGCTGGGGCTCGGGAAAGTCCTTCAGCCGGTAGCTGCCGAGCAGCGACAGCGAAGCGCCCTCCGGCAGCTGCTCGCCGGCCAGCGCTCGCGCGGCCTCGGAGACGACCACCTGACCCCCGTGCCCGGCGTCGCCGACGCGCGCGGCCTGGTGGACGGCAAGCGCGACGTAGTCCTCCTCGCCGGTCGCTTGCGCCTCGCCGGTGTGCAGACCCATGCGGACCCGGACCTCCGCCCCGGCCGGCCATGGGTGGGACGTGATCGCCAGCTGGGCTGCGAGCGCCGCCGCGATCGCCGCCGACGCCTCGGAAAAGGCGCAGAAGAATCCATCACCCTGCGTCCGCACGACAACGCCATGGTTCCCCGTGACCGCGGCGCGGATGATCTCGTGGTGTGCGTCAAGCAGGCTCCGATAGCGCTCGCCGAGCGTTCGGAACAGGCGCGTCGAGCCCTCGATGTCGGTGAACAGGAAGGTCACCACACCCACGGGGAGCAGGCCTGCGGGTACGCCGCCGGCCTCGCCCGCTGGGGTCAGCGGGTGGTCGATCATCGGGTCAGGCGGCTCGGAATGACATGCCGGAAGGGACTAAGTGGTTCGTTTCGTAAGTACGGCGACACCGAGAGTGGCGCACGAGCCGCTCGAATGTCGTCGTATTTGCGAAACGGGCCACCAAGCGCCACTAAGGGTAAGCCGAGAGACGGCGGGCGGCGTACCAGTGCATCAGCTCGTGCTCCCACGCCCCCTCGGCCTCGAGCTTCGCCGACGCGCTCGCCTCCCATGCCGCGCGCTCCTCCGCCACCGGGGGTACCTCGCCGAAGTAGAGCCGGTAGCGCCCGCTGGCCAGCAGCCAGGTCGCCAGCTCACGCCGGAGCTGTGATCTCGAGCGGCCGAGGAGCGGGTCGTGGCCGCGGTAGCGGCGTCGGCCGGCGGCGCGGGGAACGTCGGCGGCGCGGGGAACGTCGGCGGCGCGGTAGCGGCCTCGGCCGGCGGCGCGCGGAACGTCGGCTCCGGTCCTCGACCCGGTTCCAGGCGCTGCCACCTGCTCGGCCACGTGCGCGACCGCGCGGATGGCATCGCCGCGCTTGACGTCCGTACGCTCGCACAGGGCGCGCAGCTCGCCGCCGAACTCGAGGCCGGCCGCGTCGAGGATCGCCTCCCAGCGGCGATCGGCGAAGTGCACCCCTCGCGCGGCGGCGAGCGCAGCGGCCGCCTGGTCGCGGTGCAGCAGTCCGGCGCGAATGGCGGCGAGCAGCGCGAAGCGGACGTTCACGAGCGCGACCGAGACCGCGGCGAAGGCCCGCTCGGGGTCGGTCGCGACGGCGACCTCGTCGTCGTCGCGCAGCACGCCGAGGCGGTAGAGCCGGTACACGGCGCCGACTCCCTCCATCCCGGCGGGATGGCACTCGGCCGCGCGGATCGCGCCCATGCTCGCGGCGCCGAGGACCCGAGCGCCTGCGGCGATCGCGTCGACGATCTCCGAGGGAGCGACCGCCAGGCGGTGTGCGAACGCGCCATCGAGGATCAGGAAGGTGCTCGCCTCGTGGCGCAGGCGCACGAGGTCGCCGCGGGCGATCGGGGGCTCGATGCGGGCGTGGGGGAGGACGGCGATGACGGCGTCGCGGTCGAGGGATGGGCCGACGAACACGCGGAGGCGACTTGCGTCGCCTCCGTTGGGAGTTCGACTGGCGTCGAACTCCACGCGGAGGCGACTGGCGGCGGCCGTGGAGTTGGCGTCCGTGCCGCCGCGATTAGCAGTTCGACGGGCGGCGAGTCCCCGGGGGAGCGATGGGCCGCTCGGCGTGGGGCTCCGGTCGGGGGGGTCGTGCTGAATAACCGTTGATATTGCGAGGTTTTTCAGCACGGGCTCGGGCTTACCCTCCGCGGCTCCCGCGGCTCCCGCGGCTCCCGCGGCTCCCGCGGCTCCCGCGGCTCCGGCGGCTCCGGCGGCTCCGGCGGCTCCGGCGGCCCCGGCGG
>Ga0302314_10006468_pt1 | contig 21192 bp, 21 predicted proteins | sample III_Palsa_N2_3_FD_200533 | JGI IMG/M metagenome (GOLD analysis project Ga0302314, IMG submission 200533) | Peat permafrost microbial communities from Stordalen Mire near Abisko, Sweden - III_Palsa_N2_3 | ecosystem: Environmental > Terrestrial > Soil > Palsa > Peat permafrost | place: Sweden...
GGCACCCGTGGGCGACCCGCCTTCGCCGCCCGGGACCCAATTCGGCGGCATGCCGTGGGGCGGCACCAATGGTCCCTGGTACGGCAGCGAGCACCCTCCGGAGGGCGGCCAACTCGAGGGCGACACTCCGTGGGAGCTGAAAGACGCACCCGCGAACGGTCCCGTCTTCACCTAACCCGCGCGTGCGGGTCTCATCCGGATGTGTGCAAACCCAAAGGGCGTTCCGGGGTCTGCGCTAGCATCCGCTTGTGAGCGAAATCCGGTGCGGCCAGGAGGGCTGCGGGCAGGTCGCCAGCACGCAAGCCGTCGTCGAGATGGCGAACCTGACCGGCGGGATGATGGGCGGCCTGTTCTCGAACTCCCGCGACTACCGCTGCCCGACCGGCCACGTCACGACGCGCAGCACGGCTTTCGGGCGTTTGCGAGGGTGGCTCACCAGGAATGCGCGTCAAGAGCGCAAGTAGCCGAGCATCCCGGCAACTAGGCCCTATATAGCCCTATATAGAGGTGTAGCCGCCGTCGATGATGATCGACTGGCCGGTCAGGTAGCTCGACGCATCGGAGGCGAGAAAACAGACCAGGCCGGTGAGGTCGTCGGGCGTCGCCATGCGGCCCAGCGGGATGCGCGAGATCCAGTCCTCGAGAAGCGCAGGCTCGCGATCGATGATCTCCTTCGTGAGGTCGGTGAGCACGTACCCCGGCGACATTGAGTTGACGCGGATGCCCGATGCCGCCCACTCCACGGCGAGCGACTTGCCGAGGTGCGCGACAGCCGCCTTCGACGAGTTGTACGACGCTGCCCACTGCGGCACGTTCACGATAGACCCCGACATCGACGAGATGAGGATGGCGCTGCCCGGTAGCCCGGCGTTCAGCAGTCCGCGGCCGAAGGCCTGTGCCGAGAAGAAGGTGCCGGTCAGGTTGACGTCGATGACCTTGCGCCAGTGCGCGGCCGTTACATCGATCGAGTCCCCATTGATTTCGATCCCGGCCGCCGTGAGAAGCACCTGGGGCACGCTGAGCGTCTCGGCGATGGCGTCGAATGCAGCGTTGGTCGCGTCCTGGTCGGTGACATCCAGTCGCTGGCCGAACGCCTTCACTCCGAAATCGTCGGCGATCGACTTCGCCGCCTGCTCGGTGGTGTCGAGCAGGTCGAGCAGAGCAACGTTAGCGCCTTCCGCCGCGAGGGACCGGGCGACCGTGTGCCCGATGCCGCGTGCGCCTCCCGTGACGACTGCGGTCTTTCCCGCGAGGGTGGTGTTCATTCGATTTCTCCTTTGTGGTTTTGGTGCAGGGGCAGACTCTCGGTGGCCGCAAACACTTCGTCCCAGCCTGCGCGAGTGGCGGCGATGAACTCTCGTGCAGCCAGTGCCGGGTCGGCGGCCAGAACGACACCGCTCGTGGAGCCAGTGCCATCGGCGCCGGCCGCCATGATCGATCGCGCGATCGCCGGCGAACTGACCCCGCCGGCGTGCATCATCAGGACGGCAGGATGCGTGGTCTTTACAGCGAGGTCAGCGCTCGGGATCCAGTCCCGGGGCGCATCGCCCGACCGGCCGATGAGGGCGGGCGGCTCGTACAGCACGATCGTGGGGTCGAGTCCGGACGCGCTGACCGCATCGCTCGTGGTCGCGGTGGCGACCATTGTCGCGAGGCCTGCCGCGCTCGCGCGTGCGACGCTGAGCGCGAGTGCCTCCGTGGTGAGGGGGTTGCTGTCGTGGCCCAGCATCACTCCAACCGCGCCGGCGTCGACGAGTGTCTCGGCGATGACCCTGGCGACCGAGGGTCCGGGCTGGTCGAAGTCCATGCCCTGCGCGAAGACGTGCACGCCTGCGCGGAGGTCCGCGACCGGTGCGATGAAAGCCGTCGGCACCGTCACGATGACCGCGACACCGAACTCATCACCGGCGCGGCCCGCGGCCATCACCAGCGTCTCGAGCTCAGAGCGCCGCAGGTAGTTCTTCGGCCCGATCTCAAAGAAGGGACCGGCCAGAGGCGACGTCATTCGCCGATCCAGTCGCGCAGGGTCGCGGCCATCGCGGGCAGCGTGACCGCCGGGTCGCCCGTCGTCGAGCACTCGAGGTTGACGTAGCCGTCGAAGCCGATATCCCGCAGCGCCTCGAAGATGTCGCGCCACGGCAGGTGGCCGTTGCCGGGCAGCAGGCGGTTGTTGTCGCCAAGGTGCACATGCGCGACGTGTGAGCCGGCGAGGCGAAGGGATGCAGGCAGGTCGGGCTCCTCGATCGACATATGGAAGACGTCGGGCAGCAGGCCGGCATTCGGATGCGCGACGGCGTCGATGATCTCCATGTTGTCGATGACGCGGTTCAGATATCCGCTCTCGTACCGGTTGATGGGCTCGAGCAGCACTCGTCCCTGAGAGCCAGCGACGACCTCCAGCATCTCTCGGTAGAAGTCGATGAAGTCCGACTTCTGTTGCGCATCCAGTTGCGGGAAAGGGTCGAAGAGCGGCAGCGGGTCCTGCGCGCCGTACTGGAACTCGATCTCGGTGACGGCGCCGATCTCGGCGCACACGATCGCGGCCTCCCGGTACATCGCGCGGCAGCGGGCCCGCAGGTCGGGGTCATCCGCCATCGCCTTGCCGTAGAAGTCGCTCATGAGCAGAAACTCCACGGGCCGCACGCCCGTGCGTTCGGCCAGCGAGACGAGCTCCCGGTGCACGGTGTCGCTCCAGGTCTCCAGCGGTTGGAAAACCGCGATGCCGTCGTAGCCCCACTGCGCAAGTAGGTCGGCCTGTTCGGTCAGCGTGGCCCCGGGAACCATCGGGGACGAGCAGCTCAGTTTCATTGGTTCATCCGTCGGGGTCAGTCTCTGAAGAGACGCTGCAGGTAGTTGTCGAAGAGGGCGTAGCGCGCCTCCTGGTTGTGCGAACTGGATGGCCGGTACCGAACGGTCGAGGGCCGGTGCAGATCGTCGGCGTCGTCGAGCGAACCGAGGGCACCCGCTGCAACCAGCGACAGCACGGCGGCACCTCGGCACGTGGCTTCGTGCTCGTCGGGCACGACGACATCCACGCCGCAGACATCGGCCTTCAGCTGGTTCCAGAACGGGGATGCGGCGCCGCCGCCCGTCGAGACGATCTCGTGCACCGAGTGGGGTGCGATGTATTCGACGTTGCGCCGAAGCAGGTGGGCTATGCCCTCCTCGACCGCGAACGCGAGGTCGACCTGGTCGTGCCCGAGCTCGAGACCGAGGAATGCACCCCGGGCGTTCGCCAGATAGTCGGGTGGATTGATGCCGGTCAGGTACGGCAAAAAGATCGGTGCATCCCGGTGCGAGCGTGCGCGGAGCTTCTTTTCGAGTTCGGTGAATCCCATGCCGCCGAGCCCCTCGCGGCGGAACCATTCGAGCGCGATACCGCCACTGTCGGCACCATTGAACAGGATCGTGTCGCCGATGCGCAGCCCCGAATGGAACGACACCTTGCGCTTCGCGTCGAACGTCCAGTCGCGCGCCAGCATCGATAACGAGAGAACGGTGCCCGCCGACTCGCTGACGGTGTCCGCCGTGTACGAACCGGTGCCGACCATCGCGCAGAAGTGGTCGAGAGCGCCGGCGTTGATGCGATAGCCGGTTGCCCGAGGCAACCGGTCGACGACGTGTGGTGCGACGGGGCCGAGATCGACGCCCGGCGGCACGACCTCGGGCAGCGAGCCATCCGGAACCCCGCAGTATGCGAGCATGTCGTCCCAGTACTCGCCGCGCGCAACGTTCCAGAAGTAGGTGAAGCCGCGAGTGGTCGCCTCGCCGACCGGCTCGCCCGTGAAGCGTCGGAAGAGGTCATCCTTCAGCATCAGCACATGACGAGTGGCAGCGAGCGTCGCGGGCTCGTGCTGGCGGAACCAGCGAAGCTTCGCCGCGGGCCAGGTCGGGGATGCGAAGGGCTCGCCGGTGATCTCGAACGAAGCGTCCGCGCCGAAATGCTCGTCGAGCTCTGCGGCTTCCGCGGCGCCGCGCTCGTCGAGCCAGGACAGGGCTGGCCGCACCGGAACACCATCCCGGCCTATCAGCACGAGGGACTCTGCCTGCCCCGTCAGGGCGATGACCGCATCCTGCTTCGCGGTGTCGCCGATGTCGTTCGCGCACTGGCGGATGAGGTCGAGCACCACATCGAAAAGTGACACAGGATCGAACTCCACCCGATTGCCGACGCGTGAGTAGGTCGCGCTCTCACTCGCGGTGGCGAGTCGACGGAGCTGCTCGTCGTACAGCACGACCTTGAGGTTGGAAGTGCCCACATCGACCGCATAGATCAACACGATCAGGTGCCGATGAGCTGGAAGATCACCGTGCGGGTTCGCGCACGCACCGAGTCGAGGTCGCCGAAGTAGACGCGTCCGAATTCGCCCAGCAGCGCGCGGCCAGCGGCAACGGGTACGACCTCTGAGCGACCGAGAATCGACGAGATGATGTGGCCATCCGTATTAAGCCCCCACGAGGGATGCTCGCCTCGCAGTTCGGCAGCGTTGCGGATGTGGATGGGCCCGGGGTGCAGGTACTGGCCTTCATTGCGGGTCGGTGGCGCGATCTTGGCCAGCACGTTCAGGGTGTCCTGCAGCAGCAGTTGCGTGCCGTAATAGGTCTGGTCTTCGGACTCCTCCTGCAGCAGGATGCAGCAGCTGGTGTGCTGCGTGAATGCCACTGCGATGCCGTCCGCGATTCCGCTCGCCTCGATGAATTGCTCGAAGTCGGGCGTGACGTCGAAGAACTCCTGGCGGGCTGGAGTCTCGATGGTCATCGATCGGCTTTGGGTTGCCATTGCGTGCTCCGTCGTCTGAAGGATTTGTGATGTTCAGACTGTCCCTCACCTCGAGCGATGGGAAATGTCGAGGTGTGATGAAGCAATAAGGGCAACTTATAGGACCATAAAGGTTCGAGTCTTCCGGTGCGAACTCGCAGGGGTCTTTAGTGGACACCACTAAGTCAACACAGCTTTCAAATCTCAGTCCCCGCCCCCGAGTTTCAGGAGAAGCAATGAGTGATCGCACTAGTACCAGGCCCTCAGCCGGCAGCACAGTCCTTCCGGCACCCGACAGCGGCGCGGATGAAAACACCCGGCTGAAGGAGTTCGGTTACACCCAGCGGCTCGACCGGTCCGTCGGTCGGCTGGCGTCATTCGCTATGGGCTTCTCGGCGATCAGCGCCACGACCGCGGTCTTCGCCAGCTTCGGTGCCGGCTACTTCACGGCCGGATCGCCGTTTGTCTGGACACTGTTCATCGCCATCGCGGTCTTCTTCGTGTGGGCGCTGATCGCGGCGGACGTCGCAGCGAAGATCCCGCTTGCCGGCTATGCCTACCAGTGGACGAGCCGCATCAACGGGTCGGGGCTCGGCTGGTTCACCGGCTCGATCGCGCTGATGGGCTGGATCAGCGGGATGACGGGAGTCGCCTACGTCTTCGCCGGCTACTTCGGCACCCTGTTCGGATGGAACGAGGCGCCGTGGCAGCAGATCCTGCTGACCGTCGGCGTGCTGATCGTCTGCACCATGATCAACGCTTTCGGAATCCGGCTCACCACCATCATCAACAACATCGGTGTGAGCCTCGAGCTCGTCGTCACCGTCGCGGTGACAATCGTCATCGGTGTGTTCGCCCTGGCGGTGCCAGCCAATCATCAGCCGTTGAGCGTGCTGTTCACCGGCGGAAAGGCTGCCGGGGGTGGCTCCTACGCCCTGGCCTGGTTCGCCGCGGCGCTCGGCCCATTCTTCGGGCTCATCGGTGTCGAGGCGAGCGCGGATGTCGCGGAAGAGACGAAGAACGCACGCCGTGTCATCCCGCGCACCATGTTCATGGCGCTCGCCGTCTCGAGCGTGATCGAGTTGCTGATGTACCTCGTCTACGTGCTGGCCATCAAGGACCCGCATGCTGTGGCCGCAGCGTCGGCCGCGCCGATCGCGGAGATCATCACCCAGCAGGTCGGCCCGATCGTTTCTCGCATCGTGGTCGCCATCGCGCTGACGAACATCTTCGTCTGCCTGCTGGCGAACATGCTGGTGGCAACCCGCCTCACCTACTCGATGTCACGGGACAACATGCTGCCGTTCTCCCGCCAGCTGCGCTACGTCTCCCCGCGCCACCGCACCCCGGCGAACGCGGTCTTCACTCTGGGAACGCTGGCAGTCATCCTGTGCCTCACGGCCCTGGCCAACTCGGGGGCGTTCATCTATTTCCTGAATATCGGCAGCCTCGCCTTTTTCGGGGTCTACTTCCTGCAGACCGCCGGCCTGATCGTCGGATTCAGGCGGGGGACGATTCCCAAGCCCGAGACGGGCACGTTCGACCTGGGCAGGGCGCGGCTGCTGGTCTACATCATCGGCATCATCATGTTCGTGATCGTCGAAGTGGCGCTCATCGTGCTTCCGCAATTCGCGGGAAACGGCTGGGTGTTCCTGGGCCTGATCGTCGTTGCCGCCCTCTGGTACCTACTCGCGGTCCGCTCGCGCCTGCGTCGGGGCGAGGCGGGACCGACCTACGCGGTGACGCACCCCGAGGAATTCCCAGCGCTACCCGTGGTCGACCCGACGGGCGACTCGGCGAAAGCAACCACTCGAGCGTGACTTTGTGACCGCACCACCGCCTGCCGAAATTCATCGCGCACTATGCTGACACTCACCTCGTCGACCCTCCGCCGAACGCCCCGCACAAGTAAGCCCCATGACAGCAAACGACGTTTCCCTCCGCCAGCTTCGATACTTCTCGGTGCTGGGCCGCGAGCTCAGCTATCGTCGCGCCGCAGAGCTCCTCTTCGTCAGCCAACCTGCCATCTCGCTGGCGATCAAACAGCTCGAGTCGGAGCTGGGGGTCAAGCTGTTCATCCGCGACACGCGCTCGGTCGCCCTGTCGGATGCGGGCAAGATGTGGCTGCCCAAGGTGAATGCCGCCCTCAGCAGCGTCGACCAGCTGTCACGTGAAATCGAGGACTGGGCGCGAGGTTCGGAAGGCGTGCTGCGGGTGGGGTATCTCGTCGGTATCGGCACGGCGCTGCTGACCAAGATCCTGCCGGCCTTCGAGGCGGAGTATCCGCACGTAGTCGTCGAAGCCAACGAATACGACTTCTCCGACCCGACTGCGGGCCTCCGAACGGGTGCGGTCGACCTCGCGATAGTTCGTCCGCCCATCGAGTTGCCCGATCACGAGATGTTGCTCGTCGAGCAGGAGAGCTGGGTGGCGTGCCTTCCGCGCGGACACCGGTTCGCCGACCGTGAGTCGCTGAGCATCCTGGAGCTGCTCGATGAGCCGATCATCGCCGCTCCGGAGAGTGCGGGAGCCTGGCGGGACCACTGGATCGCGATGGATGCCCGCTCCGGCAAACCGGCCAACGTCGCGGGAGTCGCGGCGACCTACGAACTTGAGTTCACGGCGATCGCGCGGGGACTCGGAATCAGTTTCACGACGTCCGGTGCGCAGCAGAACTATCCCCGTCCCGGAATCGTCTTCGTACCGATCGTCGACCGCGACCCTACCTACATTGCGCTGGCGTGGAAGCGCAGTGGCGCCTCCAGCCAGGCGATGCGGTTTCTGGCGAGCGCCCGCAACACCCTCTCGACCCAGACGACCGCGACGAATACCTGACCCAGGCGCGCGACTTGCTGTGATTGACGGGGTTGTCTGGCCTGCACCCCGAAAACGTGGGCAAGTCGGCTAGTGCTTGTTGCCGGTGACCAGCAGCACGCCGCTCAGCCCGATCATCATGCCGCCCCCGACACCGTTGATGCGCTCCATGCGCTTGGGGGAGGTCGCGAACCAGTTGCGGGCGGTGCCAGCGAGGAGGGCCCAGATGGAGTCGCTGACGAGAGCGATCAGCACGAACATGACGCCGAGCTCGATGAATTGGAGCTGCACCGACCCGTGGGCACGGTTGACGAACTGCGGCAGGATCGCGACCAGAAACACGATTGACTTGGGATTCGTAACACCCACGAAAAAGCCCTGCGCAAGCACCCGCCACGCAGACGCGGGCCGCGCCTTCGCCGCCTCCGCGGCACTGTGGTCGCGCCGGTGGCGGATGGCCTGCACTCCGAGGTAGGCAAGGTAGGCCGCCCCGATGAACTTGATGATGGTGAACAGCACCACTGACGCCGAAACGACTGCGCCGATGCCGAACGCGACAGCGAGAACCAGCGGGATCACGCCGAGCTCGTTTCCAATGGCACTGATCAGGCCCTTTCGGCGCCCCAGCGTCAGCGAGCGGCCGATGACGAACAGCACACTCGGGCCGGGTACGACGATAAGCACAACCGATGCGAGGGCGAACGCGAGCGCAGTATTCGACGAGATCACTCGTCCACGCTAGACCTCGCGCGCGACTCGGGTGCGCGGCGGCCGCGCGACCTCGCCGCGACGGCCGCGCGTGCCTATTCGACTGTCACGAAGGTCGCCAAAGGCTCCGTGTTGTCAACGATGTAGGTCGAGAGCATGTGGCCCACGTCGGGCCCAAGGTCGAGAGCGTTGTGCGGGGTGCCCGGCGGCATGAGGAAGGGGTCGCCGGCATTCAGAGTGAGCGACGGGCCACCCTCGATCATCATCTCTACCGTTCCGGTGAGAATGTAGCCGACCTCCTCGCCAGGATGAGTGTGCCAGCCGGATTCGACACCCACCGGGATCTCGGTGAGCACCTGGACAATATCGCGCCCTGGTATCGACGAGGTCGTGTGCTGCAACTCTGTGCGCTTGAGCTTGCTGGCGAGGGCGTCATTCGACGGTCGACCGGTCGTCGCCATCAGGACACCGCCTTCAGTGCCTTCAGGATGACGTCGGTCACCGCGCGCGGCTGCGAGACCATGATCAGGTGCGAACCCTCCAGTTCAAGGATCTCCGCATTGGCCCGCTTAGCCTGCGACCGGATGACGTCAGCGCCGGCCGCTTTGTCGCCGGCGGCGACGACCGCCCAGGATGGGAGTGTCTTCCAGGCCGGAACACCGGACTTCTCGTCGAATGCTGAAGCGGCGACCGGGCGTTGGGAGGCGCCCAGAACCCCCGATTGGGCATCGGACAGGTCGCCGGCGAATACGTGGTGAAACTCCGTCGGGTTGACGTAGAGGTCGACACCAGCAGCGCTTTCCGCGGTTGCCGGAAACTGTTTTTGCAGCAGAGCCGGCCCCAGCGCGCTGTCACGTGACGTTCCCTCGACCTCGCCGAGCGTCTCGTTCTCATCCGGCGCGAATGCAGCGACGTAGACCAGGCCGACCACATTTGCAGCCTGCGCAGCCGCGTTGGTGATGACGGCGCCTCCGTAGGAGTGGCCGACCGCCAGAACGGGTCCGTCGATCTGCGACAAGACGCTGGCAACGTAGCCGGAGTCACTCGCCAGGCCCCGGAGCGGATTGGCGGGAGCCTGCAGGGCGACGCCGTCGGCGAGCAGGAGCTCAGTTACGCCGGCCCAACTGCCCGCGTCGGCAAAGGCCCCGTGCACGAGCACGACGGTGGGTGAGTCCATGGTGGTGTCAGTCATGAGCGTTCCTTCGAGTATCGATCGGTGATGTGACCCCCCATGTACAGATCGTTATACTCCCGTGCGACGGTACCTGCAATGCCCCCGCCGCCGGGCGCTGGATCCGGGCGTCCGCGGGCGCTAAACCCCCACCGCGGCGCCCACGGGCGCCGCCCGCTCGGCCATGACCGCCGCCTGGGTGCGTGTGGTGGCGCCGAGCTTTCGCAGGATCGCCGAGACGTGCACGCTCGCCGTCTTGGTGCTGATGAACAGCCGCTGCCCGATCTCGCGGTTGCTCAGACCCTCGGCGATCAGGTCGAGCACCTGGCGCTCGCGAGCTGTCAGCGGGTCAGGCGAATGCTGGTGCCGTTCCCCGATGGCCGCCGACCTCAGGAGCTCGCCGGCCTGGCGGGACACCCAGGCCGCCCCGATGCGGTCGGCCAGCTCGACGGCGAGACGCAGGCTGTCGGCGGTTGCCGCGCGATCGCCCATAGCGAGCTGCGCCCGCCCGAGTCGCCAGAGCGAGTAAGCGCGAAGGTGGGCCGGCATCGTTTCGTCATCGAGGGCATCGACTGCGTCACGCCAGGCGCGCACCTCGCTCACCGGCCCCTCGGGACCAGCCAGTTCGGCATCCACGAACGCGCGCCAGCGCGGGACGATCGACCAGGTCGCCATCCTCTCGAACGTCGAGTGGATGCGCTCCGTTGCGCCCTCCGGAACCGGGGCGCCGGTGCGCCGCAGCTCAGCGACGATGCGAGCAGCAAGGCCGAGCAGCGGAAGGTCGAAACCGGTGCCGCCATCGTGCGGCAGTTCCCACACGACACTGGCCTCGCGCCATGCATCCTCGAGGCGGCCCTGGAACAGGGCCAGTTCGCCCAGGGTCAGCGCCGTCGGCAGCACGTCCTGCAGGTCGCCGCGCTTGCCGAACGTCTCGATCTGCGCGCCGTGGTCGTGGGCGATCGCGCTGGCCAGCCGGGCGTCATCGCTCCAGAGCGCGACTGCGATCCGGCGCCTGTGTTGACTGACGATCGAGCATCCGTCGGGCTGGATCGCAAGCACGTACCGGCCGCGTTCCATCGCCTCATCCCAGCGACCCAGACCCATCAGCGCATCGACACTGTTCGACAGGATGCCGCCCCACCGCCGCTCAAGGCCGAGCTCGCGGGCCCTGAGCATCGGTCGCTCCGATGCCTCCAGCGCCGCACGGTATTCGCCGAGCTGCACATAGCCGTCCGAGGCGTTCACACCGTAGAGCAGCAACGCGGTCCCGTCGCCGGCGATCGACAGGGCCTCTGCGAAGAGGTCTCGCATCGCGGGCAGGTTGCCATCCAGCGCCTCCAGCCAGCCGAGAGCCAGCAGGATCTTCGACACCACGACATCCGAACCCGCGCGACGCGCGGTCGACAGCGCCCGCTCATAGAGCCCGCGGGCGAGGACGATTCGGCCGGTGAGTTCATATCGAGAGGCGAGCGACGACTGGAGCCGGGCGGTCAGTTCGAGGTCGCCCTCAGAGTCGCCGATCGCGGCCAGCGCCTCACGATAGGTCTCCTCGGCGCCCGGCATTCCCTCCTCGGCGAGCACCTCGGCCCGGAATTGCAGCAGGCGTGCACGGGCGAACGGCTCGTCCGCCGGGGTCGCTTCGATTGCCTGCACGACCAGGGCGAGGCCGCGTTTGCGATCCCCCGAGTCACGCGCGGCGGTGGTGACCTGGGTCAGAAGTCCCGGCTTCGTGCGACCGGTCGTCGTCTCCGCATTCGGAACGCTGTCCCAGAGTTCGAGCGCGCGCTCGCCCAGTTGCACCGCGCTGGCGAACGCGTTGCTCGCGACAGCCTGGTCGAACGCGGCCGTGGATGCGACGAGCGCTCGCGGAAGGTCGTGTGCGGCGTACCAGTGGAACGAGGTCTCGGACGCGGGTGCCCCGCTGTCGGAGAGGACCCTCGCGAATTGCTCGTGCAGTCGCCGCCGCTCGCCGGGCAGCAGTTCCTCGTAGATCGCCTCCCGCACCAGCGCATGCCGGAACGCATAGCCGTTGGCATTGCGAACCAGCACGGTTTCGTCGGTCGCGGCCCTGGCGACGGCATCCAGGTCGGCGCCATCGAGAACCAGCCGCGCAAGCTCGTGGTCGACCTCCATGCCACCGACTGCGATGGCGCGCAGGAACGCCTGGGCTCCGGGAGCGAGTCGCTCGTAGCGGGCGAGGAGCACGTCGCGCAGTGTCTCAGGGATGCGGCCGCTGCCGAGCCCGACAAGCTCCTCGACGAAAAACGGAACCCCGCCGGTACGTCGAGCGATGGATGCGACGGTGTCGCCGTCGGGTTCGGAACCGCCCAGGCGCGCGACCAGGTCGGCGATCTCGAGCTCATCCAAAGGGCTCAACTCGTGGCGAGTCAGGGCGCGGGAGCGTTCGAGCTCGGCCAGCATGTGGCGAAGCGCAGAGCGACGGCCCGTGTCTTCGACTCGGTAGGCGAGCATGAGGAGCAGCCGTTCATCCGCGGCCGTCCGCAGCAGGTAACCGAGCAGCGAGAGGGTGGCGGCATCCGCCCAGTGCAGGTCGTCGATGACCACGATGATCGTGCGATCCCGGCAGAACTCCCGCAGCAGGGTCATCGTCGTGTCGGGAAGCGGTTCTGCGCCGCTCTCCGCGGCGCCGTCGATCTCGCCCGCGCCACTCGTCGCCAGTTCGGGCAGCAGTGCTGCGAGTGCTGCGCGGCCGGGTCCCGCTGCGGCTAGGACCGCATCCACCCCGACCGTCGAGACCAGTTGTCGCATGATGCTGCGGATGGGACCGAACGGCACGCCCAGCGGCCCGAGGTCAATACAGTCCGCAGAGAGCACCAGCGCTTCCGCACCGATCCCTGCCCGGAATTCGTCCAGCAAGCGGGTTTTGCCCATTCCGGCTTCGCCGCCGAGAACCACGCACCTCGCGACGCCGTGGTCGGCATCGGAGCGAGCGTCGCGCAGCAGCTTCAGGTCTGGCTGTCGCCCGACCATGACCGCCCGCGCTGTGGGAGCCCTCATGCGGATAATGATGACAGTCGCGTCTCGATTGCGATAGTCACTGAGCGGTGGCGCGATGGCCGCCGAAGAGCGGGAATACAGGGAATCGGCGGGGACGCTTCGCGGAAACCGGGGCTGCTGTCATGCTCCCGCCCTCCGATGCCGCGAGTTCGACGGCGCGCTCCTCGGCGACACGGCGGAACTCGCGCTGTTGCTCAGCGCGACGCGCATCCTGCGTGTGAACGGTGTAGGCAATGTGGCCGGTCGAGAGATCCATTGGTCCTCCTTGGTAGAACACCAACGCTCCTCTCTAAGGCGGTCGTCCCAGATCGGGCAGATGCCCTATCTTTGCCGCTCGACTTGCGGCGAATGCCGGGCGTCGGATCCGCGCGACCCTGCGTTCTCGGCAAGCAGGCCCGGCGCGGGGCGCGCGGGCCGGCGTCGCGTTAACGACTGGTTACGTTTGCGTGCACGCCCAGCGCCCACCACGGCTGCGGCGTAGCGTTGCTGTGGTGACGCGTCCAACGATTGCTACTGTCGGTGAGCTCCGCAAGTCGGGGCATGTGCAGAAAACGCTGCGCGAGGAGATTCGCGAGAACCTGCTTGCTGCGCTCCGCGAGGGGCGTGACCCGTGGCCCGGACTGCACGGTTTCGAGTCCACCGTCATCCCGCAGTTGGAACGCGCGCTGATCGCGGGACACGACATCGTGCTGCTGGGTGAGCGCGGACAGGGCAAGACCCGGCTGCTGCGCACCATCGTCGGGCTGCTGGATGAGTGGTCGCCGGTCATCGAGGGATCGGAGCTCGGCGAACATCCCTACGAGCCCATCATCCACGCGAGCATCCGGCGCGCCGTCGAACTGGGCGACGACCTGCCGGTCGCATGGCGCAGCCGTGATGAGCGCTACTCCGAGAAGCTCGCGACTCCCGACACGAGTGTCGCCGACCTGATCGGCGACGTCGACCCCATGAAGGTGGCGGAGGGGCGCAGTCTCGGCGATCCCGAGACGATTCACTTCGGGCTGATCCCGCGCAGCCATCGTGGCATCGTCGCGATCAACGAACTGCCCGACCTCGCCGAGCGCATCCAGGTCGCGATGCTCAACGTCATGGAGGAGCGGGACATCCAGATCCGCGGGTACGTACTTCGCCTGCCGCTCGACGTGCTCGTGATGGCCAGTGCCAACCCCGAGGACTACACCAACCGCGGCCGCATCATCACGCCGCTGAAGGACCGCTTCGGGGCCGAGATCCGCACGCACTACCCGACCGAACTGCACGACGAGGTCGCGATCATCCGCCAGGAGGCCGAACTCGTCGCCGACGTGCCCGACTACCTGGTCGAGATTCTGGCCAGGTTCACTCGCGCACTGCGCGGATCGAGCGCAGTCGACCAGCGCAGCGGCGTGAGTGCGCGCTTCGCGATCGCCGGTGCGGAGACCATCGCTGCGGCCGCCATCCACCGGGCCAGTCGGCAGGGCGAGGAAGTCGCCGTTGCCCGCCCGGTCGACCTCGAGACCGCTGTGGATGTGCTCGGCGGCAAGATCGAATTCGAGTCCGGGGAAGAGGGGCGCGAGGACGAGATCCTCGACCACCTGCTGCGAACCGCAACCGCCGAGACCGTCCGAGCACACTTCGCCGGTCTCGACTTCGACGTGCTGGTGGATGCGATCGAGAGCGGCGTCATGATCACCACCGGCGAACAGGTCACGGCCCGCGACTTCCTTTCCGGACTGCCCGCGCTCGGCGAGTCGGAGCTCTATGACGATATCTGCGAGCGGCTGGGCGCCACGAATGACGGCCAGCGCGCCGGGGCCATCGAACTGGCCCTTGAGGGTCTGTACCTGATGCGCAAAATCAGCAAGGAGACCGGCGGCGGCGAGACGATCTATGGCTAGGACAGAACGTGGCTAGGACCAACCGTCGGCTCACCCGGGCCTCCCGCTACGGCAAGTACGCGGGCGGCCCTGACCCGCTGGCGCCTCCCGTCGACCTGAGCGAAGCCCTCGACGCCATCGGCGAAGATGTCATGGCGGGCTACTCGCCTGAGGCAGCGATGCGCGAGTTCCTGCGCCGGGGCGGCAAGAGCCGTGCCGGCCTCGACGAGCTCGCCCGTCGGGTGGCGGACCGTCGCCGCGAACTCACTCAGAAGCACAACCTCGACGGCACTCTGCGCGAGATCAAAGAACTGCTCGACAAGGCCGTGCTCGCCGAGCGCGGCCAGCTGGCGCGCGATGTCGACCTGGACGACGCGGACCGGATGCTGGCCGAGATGCAGCTCGACAACCTGCCGGCATCGCCGGCCGCCGCAGTCAGCGAACTCAGCCAGTACGACTGGAAGAGCCGCGAGGCCCGCGAAAACTACGAGAAGATCAAAGACCTGCTGGGTCGGGAGATGCTCGACCAGCGATTCGCCGGCATGAAGAAGGCGCTCGAGAACGCGACCGACGAGGACCGCGCCGCTGTCAACGAGATGCTCGGCGACCTGAACCAGCTGCTCGAGTCGCACCGCCGGGGTGAGGACACGCAGCAGCAGTTCGACGATTTCATGGAGAAGCACGGCGACTACTTCCCCGAGAATCCGCAGAACATCCACGAACTGCTCGACTCGCTGGCCCAGCGTGCCGCCGCCGCACAGCGCATGCGCAACTCGATGACCCAGGAGCAGCGGGACGAACTCGACGCGCTCGCCCAGCAGGCGTTCGGCTCACCCGAACTCATGGACTCGCTCTCGCAACTCGACGGCAACCTCCGCTCCCTCCGACCGGGCGAGGACTGGGGCGGATCCGAGCAGATGGAGGGCGGCGAGGGTCTTGGCCTCGGTGACGGCACCGGGGTCTTCCAGGACCTCGCCGATCTCGACGAACTCTCCGACCAGCTCTCGCAGTCGTACCGCGGCTCGAACCTCGACGATCTCGATCTCGACAAGCTGACCCGCCAACTCGGCGACGAGGCGGCCGTGGATGCTCGAACGCTGCAGCAACTCGAGCAAGCGCTGCGCGACACGGGCACGATGAAACGCGGCACCGACGGAACGCTGAAGCTCACGCCGAAGGCGATGCGCCAGCTCGGCAAGGCGTTGCTGAAGGACGTTGCGAACCGCATGTCGGGGCGCCAGGGCAACCGAGACCTGCGCCAGGCCGGCGCCGCCGGCGAACGATCGGGTGCCACACGCGAGTGGGCGTTCGGCGACACCGAGCCGTGGGATGTGACGCGCACGATCACGAACGCCATCACCCGGCAGGCCGGTGAAGCGCCGTCGACCGCCGGGTCGGCCCCGTCCAGGCCAGGAGTCAGGATCGAGATCGGCGACGTCGAGGTGCAGGAGACCGAGGCGCGCACCCAGGCCTGCGTCGCGTTGCTCGTCGACACGTCGTTCTCGATGGTCATGGATGGCCGCTGGGTGCCCATGAAACGCACGGCGCTCGCCCTGCACACCCTGATCACGAGCCGGTTCCGGGGTGACGACCTGCAGCTGATCGCGTTCGGCCGGCACGCCGAGGTCATGGACATCGAGCAACTTACTGCGTTGGAAGAGATGTACAACAAGGGCACCAACCTGCACCACGCCCTGCTGCTGGCCAACCGGCACTTCCGCAAGCATCCGAATGCGCAGCCGGTACTGCTGATCGTCACCGACGGCGAACCGACGTCTCATCTCGAGGCCAGCGGCGACGTGTTCTTCAGCTACCCGCCGCATCCCGTGACGGTCGCGAACGCCGTGCGCGAACTCGACAACTCGATGCGGTTGGGTGCACAGACGACGTTCTTCCGGCTGGGCGACGATCCGGGTCTGGCCCGGTTCATCGACTCGATGGCGCGGCGTGTCGGCGGCACCGTGGTGGCGCCCGAACTCGATGACCTGGGTGCGGCGGTGGTCGCCTCGTACCTCGGGTCGCGCGGCAAGTCCGGCGCTCCGAGCGCTGGCGGCGAGGACTTCGACACCATGTTCGGCCGCGGCTGGGGCGGCTGGGGGCGCTGGACCGGCTAGAACAGCGGCCAGGGCACGGCGGGGGAGTTGCCGCGTGGCGAGGGGAACCGGGCCTGCGCCCTAAGCCGGTCGCACCGCTTGCCGAAGGCGGTGATTTCGTCGTCGGTGAGCAGCGCTGCAAGGGCGACACCCAGCGCGCCGCCCAGCTGATCGCGCACCGAATCGACCCCGTCGAGCTCGTCGACCGACAACTCGTCGTCCAGCCAGCCCCAGAGCACCGTGCGCAGCTTATGCTCCTGGTGGAACGTGAGACCGTGGTCGACACCGAACCGGTGACCGTCCGTCATCTCGAGGATGTGGGCGCCCTTGCGATCGGCGTTGTTGACGACGACGTCGAAGACAGCCATGCGCCGAAGCGCTGCTGAATCCTCGTGGATGAGCGCGATCGGCCGGTCGCGCTCGTCGCTTCCCTCGAGCACGTATCGCCAGCCGGCGCCGGGCACCGAGTCGGCGGGCACCAGGTCGACCGCATCCTGCGTCGGATCCGGCTCGCGCCAGAGCTGCACCATCCCGACGCCCAGGGGCCCATCGCGCAGCCAGGTGCGGGGCACGATGTTCCAGCCGAACGCCTCGGAGACGAGATAAGCGGCGACCTCGCGGTTCGCCAGGCTGCCGTCGGGGAAGTCCCACAGCGGGCGCTCGCCTTCTACCGGCTTGTAGACGACCGGCACCGGGCCGAGCCTCGCCAGGTAGGTGGCATTCGACGCCGTCGGTATTCGACCGGTCAGTTGCAGGTCGAGGCGGTCGTCGACGACGTCGGGCTCCGGCGTCATACCAGGCCGTCGAACGCCGGGCAGGTATGGCCTTCCGGATCCATCGGGGCACCGCACAGCGGACACAGCGGTCGCCCGGCCCCGACCACCTCGAGTGTACGAGTGGCGAACGCCCGGGCAGTGCCCACGGGGATCCTGACCAGCAGCATCTCCGGCGGCTCCGTCTCGTCGACATCCATCGTCAAGTCGTCGAGCGTTCGTTCGTCGACCTCGACCAGCGGGTAGGCCTCGAGAACGATCTGCGCCGTTGTCGGGTCCCAGCCCAGGCTGATCGTGCCGGTGCGGAACTGCTCCTCGACGGGCTGGTCGAGCGGGTCGTTGTCGATCAACTCGAGCGGGGTCGTCGCAGGAATGCTCAGCGTGTTGCCCTCGCCGCCCATCAGCTCGTCGAGCAGTTCATCCATGGTGCGCGCGAGGATGGCCGACTGCTCCTTCTCGAGCGATACGGTCACGACGCGGGGGCCGGTGCGCGCCTGCAGGTAGAACGTGCGCGAGCCCGGCACGCCGATGGTGCCGATGACGATACGGTCGGGCCAGTCGAACCCATGGACGATAGTGGGCATGGCCTCATCCTACGAGCGAAGCCACGAGAGATCGCCGGAGTCGGTATTAGTGGCCAGCACTTCGGGGCCGCCGGGGCCGTAACGGACGATCGAAACGGATGCCGGACCGACGAAGATCCGCTGGAAGCGGTCGAGCTCCATGCCGAGCGCGTCGGCCAGGATCGACTTGATGATGTCAGCGTGGCTCACCGCCGCCCATACCGCCTGCGTCCCGTGGCTGGCGTCGAAGGCAGCGTCGCGCCGACGAATGGCGGCGACCGACCGCCGCTGCATTTCTGCCATCGATTCGCCGCCCGGGAACACGGCTTGCGACGGATGCGACTGCACAACCGACCAGAGCGGCTCCCGCGCAAGCTCGGCCAGCGGGCGACCCTGCCATTCGCCGTAGTCGGCCTCGGTGATGCCGGACGCCAGCGACTGCTTCAGCGCGCCATCCTGCCGGGCGAGGATGATCCGGGCGGTTTGCCGACAGCGCTCCATCGGGCTGGTGACGACCCCGGAGAGCGCAACCGCGGCCAGCCGTTCGGAGGTTCGATTCGCCTGGGCCACGCCGACCTCGTCGAGCCGCACACCGGGTGCCCTGCCCGCGAGGATTCCGGCCGCGTTCGCCGTGGTGCGGCCGTGACGCACGAGCAGGACTGTGGCCATGACTGCAAGCCTAGGCATCCACGCGGATAGGGTGGTTCGGTGAGCGGGTTTGCGGCAGTGGTAGACGAGTTCTGGGGTGCGTCAGAAGCCACCGGTGAGGTCGTCCACCGCGACGCTTCCCTCGTGCTCGTCATCGATCCGACCGTCGACGCCTCCGCGCCCGTATCCATAGTCCGGCGCATCGCGGGAGCGACTACCGTGACACTCAGCCCGCTGCTGGGCGAGCAACTCGAGGTTCGAGCGCTGCACGACGTCTCGGAAGCGGGCATCCTGAGCGCGCTGTCCGAGGCGGATGTGCAGCTTCACGATGCGGACAACCTCTATTACTTCGGTGACGCCGCCCGCGCCCAACTGGCTGGTCACCCGAACGCGGTCGGGGTTCGCCAACTGTCCGCCAGCGACGCCGCAGCGTTCGAGCGATTCGAGTCCCAGGCTTCTGAGCAGGACCGCGAGGACGCCTTCGTGGAGCTCGACCACTGGACGGTGTTCGGCGCCTTCGAGGGCGAGCTGCTTGTGGCAGCAGCGAGTGCGTATCCGTGGCACGGTTCACGGCTGGCTGATATCGGCGTGCTGACTCTGCCCGAATTTCGCGGGCGGGGACACGCCCGCGCGGTGGTGCGGGCGCTCGCCCGCGCGGCTATCACCGCCGGCTACGAGCCGCAGTACCGCTGCCAGCTCGACAACGCCGGCTCGATCGCGCTCGCTGCGTCGGCAGGGCTCACCAGCTACGGAACCTGGCAGACGGTGTCGCCGGACGCCCGGCCGTAGCCGGGCGTCGCGGTGTTGCAGCCCATCAGCGCCGGTGCTGGCTCAGGTAGATCCCGAGCAGCCACTCGCGTTCCCTCGTCGCTCGCTGCTCGGCCAGCCGGCGACGCGTCTGCGGGTCGGGGCCGGTCAGGCTGGGCGCGGCTTTTTGCGGCCGTCGGCTCCACGTCACGAGCGCGAGCCCGACGTGCAGCGCGACGCGGTCGGCCACGCTGACCCGAGGCGGGGTCGGGGCGCGGTGCAGCCACGAGGGTGGATGTTGCTGGGGTTGTTCGTCGACACGTGTCGACAGCGCGGTATTCACGATGGTGGTCCTCACAACTGGTCCGGTGCGCACACGCAGGTGAGCAACACCGAAGGCGACCCGCTCGAAGCGGGCGAAGGGGCGCCACGTCAGTGGCGGATCGCACCTGCAGCGCAGGGCAGATCGTGGCGGGACGGATGACTCACGACCGCGAAAGCGGGGGCGAATCGCATAGCTTCTTCGAGCTCCGTCACCGTGATCGTGACGAGCGAGAAGCTGGTCGAATCAGTCGGCGAGGATCCCGAAGAGGCCGGGACGTCGGATCATTGCTGGTGTAGTGAACATTGCCTGGCTCCTTCTCTCGATCGGTGTGGCCTTGGATGGCAGACGCCCAAGATATCGGCTCCCGCGCGAGCGGCGCAAGGTCGACACGCCGATTGGTCACGGGCCGGGCACAGGCGGGTAACGTCGAAGCGTGATCACCCCGCACGAGTTGCTCGGCCGGCCGGCGATCCTCTCGGCCTATCTCGTGCCCGTCGTGTTCATCGGGGGCACCACCGTGGCGGGGCTGGCCTGGCCCGGGTACGACCCGGTGCGACAGACGATCAGCGAACTGGCCGCCCTCGGTGCTCCCACCCGCGCCTTCACGACGACGATCTTCGTGCTGGCGGGGCTCGGCCACCTGGTCACGGTCTCGTTCGCGCGCGGGATCGGCCCAGCGGGCCGCGCGGCGTACCTCATCGGCGCGCTGGCCTCGCTCGCGGTCGCCGTGTTTCCGCTGCCTGCGGGCGGCGGTCGTTCGGTCGAGCACAACACGGCCGCGATAATCGGGTTCGTGCTGTTGGCCGCGTGGCCGCTGCTTGGCATGCGACTGCGCCCGGGGTTCCCGTGGCTGGTGCGCCCACTCGGTTCGGCACTCGGCACAGTGGTGCTGACCGCCTTCTGCCTCTGGTTCCTCGTCGTCTGGACATCGACATCCGTGCCCTACGTCGGACTGGTCGAGCGGATCGCGGCGGACGCCGAGTCGCTCTGGCCCGCTGTGGTCGTCACCGCACTGGCCGTCCGCGCCCGACAAATCGCGCAACGGCCCGCCGTCGACTACGAGAGAATCTGAGGATGACCGCGTACGACGCCGCACCGTGGCACGACCTGTTCGTGGCCTCCGCCGGCGCGGCCGCCGCACTGGTCGGACTGCTGGTCGTGGCAGTGTCGATCAACGTCAAGAACATCCTCGAATCACCGGGCCTGCCGTCGCTGGCCGCCCGCTCGATCGGCCTCATCCTGGGTCTGCTGCTGCTGTCGTTGCTCACCCTGTTCCCAGGCCAGTCCCGCACGGTGCTTGGCGTCGAGATTCTCGCGCTCGGAATTGTGCTGGTGATCGCGACCGGCTTCTCGGTGGCTCGCAGCCATTTCCCGGTCGAACGGTTGCGCTGGACCCTGCCGGCCACGGCGCTCGCCCTGGTTTCGACGGCACCGATGGTGGTGGCCGGCGCGACCCTGCTCGCGGGCGCCGGTGGAGGGCTCTATTGGGCTGGCGCCGAACTGATCGTCGGGTTCGCGGTTGCGATCTACAACGCGTGGATCCTGCTGATCGAGATCCTTCGCTGATCATGACCGCCCGGAACGCCGAACCATGACGGCGGAGGAACGCGCGGAGACCTCCGCCGAGGTGATCCGTGCCACGACCGCGGTCGGTGAGTTCTACTACGCGAGCGCGAGCGCAGTTGGGCTCACCGTGCAGGAGGCCCGGCTTCTGTTC
>Ga0302314_10006469_pt1 | contig 21192 bp, 10 predicted proteins | sample III_Palsa_N2_3_FD_200533 | JGI IMG/M metagenome (GOLD analysis project Ga0302314, IMG submission 200533) | Peat permafrost microbial communities from Stordalen Mire near Abisko, Sweden - III_Palsa_N2_3 | ecosystem: Environmental > Terrestrial > Soil > Palsa > Peat permafrost | place: Sweden...
AATATTCGATCCATTATTGCCGCAATATGTTGAGGTTTCCGTCGTTGCCTGCCCCAACTAAGGGCCTAGGGTGCCGTTCGGTGGGCGGAAAATGTGTCCGTGAAAGCCCCTTTCGACCGAATTGGAGACGCGCGTTCGCTCGCGCAAATCATCTTCAACATTGTCCGCGAACCTCTGCTCGTGATCGACGCGAATGCAACTGTTCTGTTTGCGATCGGCTCTTTTCATCGCTGGTTTCATTTCGATCCCGAAACAACGCGGCCCCGCCGGGTATTGCGTTCACCATCGAGAAAGGCGGATTGGGTCCAAGCCTGGTCAACGCGCTGGCGCATCAACTTGATGCGCGCGTAGAATCGACCGGCAGCTTCGATGGCACGAGAGTCTCGATTATGCGCACAACCTTCACGTCGCGCTTTCCGGAAGCTGCGTGATCGCGTAAGGCGCATCAGGTCCGGCTGAAAACGTCCTTTTAATATGGCTTTTATATAAGAATGGCGTTCGATAACACGTCAATCGACTGTGATCGGTTGCAGGCTCATCTCCTTTTTCCGCCCCGACCATATATGCTAGCGTGAGTCGTTTAGGCTGCTCAGCCGCCACGTAAATCAGACGAAAACCGACTGCTTCAACCCGCCCCGCGAGCGGGTGAAATCAACAGGGATGCCGGTGCCGTGGTTCCAGACTATTTGATCTTGCTGTCGATGTTCGTTTTCCAGCTCAAGCATTACCTATGCGATTTTCTTCTCCAGACCTACGATCAGATCCGCTTCAAGGGAAAATATCTGCATCCTGCCGGCCTTCTGCACGCTGGTCTGCACATGCTGGGCTCGATTCCGGCGCTTCTCATATTGACTCGTGCACCGGTGACCATCGTTGTGCTGATCGTAGCGGAATTTCTGATCCACTATCACACTGATTGGGCCAAAGCACGGCTCGACAGTACGCTGCGTCTCAACGACCAGAACAGCCTCTATTGGGCGATTTTCGGCGGCGACCAACTGGTCCACCAGCTGACATATGTCGGAATGATCTACGCTGCGATCTATCTGTTCTGACGTCAGCTGAGGCCGAACGCCTTCGAGAAGAAATTCCGCATCTTCGCGAGAATGTCTCCCTCGACCGCGCCCTTATCCAGCTTGCGCGCCGCGAGCGACTGATTTTCCAGTTGCCGCTGCGCCAGCACGCGGCTGAATCGCTGCAGCAATTCCGGCGTCGATTTTAGAAGATCTTCGATCGCCTGCTTGGTGATCTCGATCGCACGCACCCGCGTCAGTGCCGTCACCGTCGCGGTGCGTGGCGCGCCGGTCATAAGCGACATTTCGCCCACCACGTCGCCGGTGGCGCTGATCGCGACTTCCTGTTGATCGGCCGCTTCGGAGCCAATGGCGACGCTGACCGCGCCCTCCAGCACGATATACATCGCTTCGGCGGCGCCGCCCTGCGTCATCAGGGTTGCGCCGGCCGGGAATTCGACGGCCTTACAGCGCGCTGCCAGCGCCTCGCGCTGCGCCTGATCGAGCGCATTGCGGAACAAGTTTGCGCGGCTGAGTCCGTCGTGAATCTCCCGCAGCCCCAGCGTGAACTCCATGTTCGGAGGCTGCGTGATCTCGACCTGCTGCACGGGAGTGGGCAGGTCGTTCTGCAGAAGCACATCCTGCAACGCCAGCAGAACGATAGACTTGGCGGGCGCCTGGGTTATCTGGTCGGGGTAGTACCAGAAGCGGACGCAGTACACCCCGGCGTCGTTGGTCAGGGATTTCAGGAGCACTTCCGGTTCAGGCCTGCGCGCGAGACCGGGCTTGCGCACGGCCTTGAATGCTTCGCCCAACAGCATGTCCATCACGCGATCGGCGGGAACGCGCACATCGAGCGTGATATCGATATCCAGCATCTTCGCGCCGCGCGGCCGGCTGTGATTGACCACCGGATTGGATGTGAACAGGTGATTGGGGATGCTGACGCGGCATCCATCCTCCAGCGTGACGAAGGTGCTGCGCCAGCTGAGACCGCTGACCCGCCCGAAGACGGGTTCCTTCAGATCCTGCGAATGGACGGTGACCCAATCGCCGATGGCGCAGGTGTCCTCGTAGTTCATTGCAAGTCCGGAAAATACGTCCTGGATATCGGCTTGCAGCGCCACGCCGATGGCGGCAGCGACACCGATACTGGTCGCGGCAATGCCGGTCAGCGTGAGGTCTTCCTGCCACCACAGCCCGATCGCGAGTGCAATCGCGATGATGAAAACCGTAACGAGATCCTGGACGAGACGCGGCGTATCCCGCCCGCGCCGCTTCTTGATGTGACCTTCCCAGTAAAAACGTCGACCGAGGCGATCGATGATGACGGCCGCGCAGATGATCAGCGCGACGGTCAGGAGATGCATGACCGCTTCGACGTGTCCCGGCGAATAGGCCTTTATGAACGGCGCCCCGAACAGGCGCGCCGCCAGAAGCAGGAGCGTGATGATAATTGTGGCGATCATTATTTCTCCGTCATCACGAGGTCCATGCCGCGGAGGCCTTTGCGCAAATGGCGCACATGGTGCCGTATGCAAGGATCATCCGGCAACTCGGCCGACAGAGATTCGAGGAGATCGAGCGCGTCGCCGGTCGGCTCGTGCAGGCGCGAGAAAGCTTCGCGATAGCGCTCGAGTTGTTCCGGAGTCATGGCGCCGGGATGCAACGGCTCCCACACTTCGACAGATTGCGCCTTGCCTTTGAGGACGACCGAGCCGATGGGGCGAAAATCGATGCCCTCGCACTGCTCCTTGGTCGAGCCGCTGACGCAGATATGGGTGCCGAATTCTTTGTTGAGGCCTTCCAGGCGCGCAGCCGTATTCACGGCATCACCGTGGGCCGTGTAGTTGACGCGCGAGCTGGAGCCGAAATTGCCGATGACGGCCGTGCCCGTGTGGACACCGATGCGCGTATGCCCCATGTCGATGCCGGCCGCGATCTGCTCTTTGCGGAATTTCTCGCAGAATTCGTCGATCTCCATGGCGCAACGCACCGCGTGACCGGCATGGCCAGGCAGGTCGAGGGGCGCATTGAAGATCGCGAACACGGCGTCACCGATGAATTTGTCCATCATCCCGTCATGCTTCTGCACGATGGATGTCGCGCCTTCGAAATAGGCGTTGAGGATGCGGGCCAGATCCCTGGAGTCGAGTTTCTCCGACATGGTCGTAAAATCAGCGATGTCGGTGAACAGATAGGTCATCTCGCGCCGTTCGCCTTCCAGCGACATGCGCGAAGGGTCCGCGATCAACGCCTCGACCACCTTGGGCGAGACATAGCGAGAGAACGCACCTTGAATAAATTGCCGCTGCTTGCGTGCATCGCGGCCGGTGAGCGAATCCATGGCGGAGAAACTGGCGATCATTGCAAGGCCGGGCGCGAGTAGACCGACCAGGAAATGCCCAAAATGGAACAGATAGACGCTGCACGCCAAATATGCCGCGAGGATCAGAACAAGCGCCGTCAACCGAGGAAGAAGGTGAAAATTCAGAATACCGAGAACTGCGCCGATCATGGCCAATGCGAGCGCAATGAAAAAGTTGACGCGCCATGTCGCGTAGGGCGATACGGCGCCATCAAGAAGCGTGGAGAGTCCGTATGCGTGAATGACCACGCCTGGCATGTTGCCCGCGTCGGATACCGAAGAAAACGGTGTCCTGTGAATGTCGACGATGCTGAGATCGGAACCCAGAAGAACAATCTTGCCTTTGAACAATGGCTGGCCAAGAAGCGCAAAAACTGCCGGCGGGTAGCCTGCCACGACCTTGGCCGATGTCTCGTAGTAATTGTTCTTCTCGTCTTTCGGCGGCCGATGCCAAACGATCGGAACCGCGTGCGATGGCGTTTGCACCCCCCATTTGTCGGCGAGCGCGCGCTCGAAGCTGTACAAATACCGTCCACTCGCCTCCAGCATACCGGGATGAATGGTGCGCACGGTGCCATATTGATCGCGCGGCAAATCCGGAGTCGCTCTAAAGCGATCCGGCACGAACGAGCGCAGATATTTCAACTGGTCTGCGGTGACGTTGTTCGGCTCTTCCGTATAGGCGATGACCAACGGCGATTTTGCGCTGCTCAGCACGTGGGCGAGATGTGCGTCCTTTTGGGGCTCGGTAGGCTGATCAAAAAGAACGTCAACGCCGATCGCCTGCGGATGGGCAGAATCGATTCGTGCGATCAAATTCGCAAGAAATTCCCTGTCTATGGGCGATCTGTAGTGGAAACCACTCAGAGTATTCTCGTCGAGCGCCACGATAACCACGCGCTGGTCGGTCCCCGTGCGCTCGGATTGTAACGTGATTTCGCGGTCCTGAATGAAATTGTCGACGCTCTGTAATATGAGAATATTGTCAACGAGAACGACCGCCATGAGGGCGGCGAGCAGCGCAATCGCCACAAGTGCGAGTATCGATGTAAACCGCCGGTCGCGCAGAAGGCTTCGCGCGCGAGACTTGGGCGGCTCGTTCATTTCGAGGCGCGGAGCAATGCCTGGGCTTGCCGGTCGCATCCCTTGTGGATCATCCAGGCCGCGCGCATCCGATCGGTGGACAGAACCGACGGAACTGACGAGATCGTGATGGCAGCCTCGGAACCGTTCAGGGAAATGAAGTAGGACGCATCGCCATGCACGCCGAGATCGCTTGTGAGCTTGAGGCGATCTGCTCCCGACAACCATTTCGTTTGTGCGCGCCAGCTTCGATCGGAGGGCGCGATGACGACATCTACCGGGGACGCCGTTGTAGGACGCCACAGCACCGGCATCTGTCCCTGAAGCAGACAGGCGCTCCCCGAACTGCTGGCATCGATAAGCCAGGGATCCGGAAGCGGCGCTTTCGGCGCGGCGCCGCGCGTGGTTCCGATTTCCCCCATACGTGCGTTGCGCTCTGTCACAAGACCGGTGAACGCCGCCGCAAGCTGCACGCCCTGCTCCGCGGCCGGCGCTTTTTGATAGGGTCCGTCGAGCTTGATCGTCTGGCCGCTGTCGGAAACGAGTGTGAGATGTTGTCCCTGCTTGAGCACCAGCGGTTTTGTGGGATCGATAATGCTGCCGACGGCAATCGCGACGCCGCGCGCCTCGACGACGACATATTGCGCGGCATTCGCAGCCGACAGCGGCGCCAAAAGAACCAGCAATCCAAGAACGAACCGGCGCATCGTCATTTGTGCCCTGCCGTCGTCAATTGCGCGCTGCGCGCATAGCTTCCCTCGGCATTCCCGATGATCGTGAATGCGGCCCAATAGAACGGATGCGCGGTCGCGGTTTTGTCGATCAATGCAAGTTGCGATTGGCGCAGATCCTGGGCCAGCCCTTGCGCGCGATTGGCCGGCGAAAACACGCCTATCATCAGCGCCTCCGTGGCAGCGGACGGTACTTCCCAATGGCTCGCGAGAACCGCGCGGGCACCGGCGGCGAAGAACGAATCGGACAGGCCCTGCAATGCGCCGCCTCCCTGACCGTCCATGGATTCCGCCGTGTTGCAGGCGGATAGGACGACAAGATCGGCATTGAATTTGAGCTGAGCGATTTCGCTGGCCTGCAACATGCCGTCGGTTGCCGTTGTGGTGGCAGGACTTGCCGGCGGCGAAAGAGCCAACGCGGGCTCGCCTTCGCAATGAAGTTCGCCGGGCAGGATGCCATGGGTTGCGAAATACACGATTGCGAACTGATCGAGCGGCTGGGCGCGGAAATTCGCTTCCGTCGCCTGCGCGCCGAGCAGGATATCCGCGCCGCTTCCGCCGATCCGTGCGCCGATCGTCTGCACCTCATGCGCCGAACCGGGCAGCGGCGGCAACGCACGCAGCAATTCGGCCGGCACGGGGCCGGCCGCTCGGCACGACGCCGTCAGATCGGCCAAAGCCTTGGCGCCTGCCGGACCATTCGCGCCGGTAAACGATGGCGCACCCAGTCCCAGGAACGGCCTCGGCGCAGGCGCGCGATGCGCCGCCTCGTTTGCCAGCGAAACGAACGCGCGCGCCGAAGGCACTTCGCTCAGGGCATATTTCCGGATCAACCAGGCGGCGTGTTGATAATCGCGCGCTGCGGGCTCGTCGGTCACGAGCAGCGCCAACGGCAGGCTCGAAAGCACGGGTCCCGGAACCACGATCAGATGGGACACGCCGTCAAGATGCAGCGGCGCGATCAGCGATTGATAGAGCGCGTGAGCATTCTTCAGATCGAATTCCGGCAGGCGGCCCAACGCGGGCACGAAGGCGCGCCGAAGATCGCTGACATCGGCAGCCAACGAATCCTCGCCGATGGCGAGCGGAACGGCTTCGAAGCCGTGCGGACGCACCACCAGCGCGACGCTCGATATGCGGCCGAACACAAACGAGACAAGCGTCTCGTCGGGAGCCAGTTGCGCCTGGGCCGCCGCGAGATCGGCCGGGCCGGGATCGGCAAGGCTCGCATATTGCGGAAAACTCTGGCGCACCTTGACCATCATGCCGTCGGCACTCGCGGATGCGAGCTTGGCGCTCGCTTCGAGCGATAGCTGGCGGCTCGCGCTGCGCTCCTGGTCAGATTTCGCATATTCGGCCGCCAACTGAATCTGTGCGAAATCGCGATTGCGTTCAGCCGCCTGTTCCTGCGCAATGAGATCCGACAATGCGCCGTTGCCTGCCGCTTCGCGAGCCGCAACTCTTGCGATGGTCTGATCGGCGATGCCGGTCGCGGCGAGCTGGCTCACACGGAAGATTTCTGCGTCGCGCGTGGCCGCATCGCCGGCTGCGAGTTCGGCTGTGGCGAATTCCACGATTTCGTCGGACGCGATCTCGCGCCGCGCGACGGGATCATCGGCTGCGATGGCGAACGCCGCGCGGAAGGCCCCGAGCGATGCCGGATAGACCTGCTGTCGCGCATAGAACGCACCCAATCTGAGATCGGCCAGCGCGGTCGGGGCCGTCGCGCCGAACAATTTGAGGTTCAGGTCGCGTGCATCAATCAGATCGTGTTCGGCAGCGATGACGCGGCCCGCGCGCTCATTGATTTCGCCCACCAGCGCAATTGTGTCCGCGCGCCACCACAAGGGCAGTCCCGGTTCGTCGGTGACAATCCAGAGCGCTTCCTCGGCCGCGGCCTTGGCGGCGGCCAGATCGTCGAGCCGCAGCGACATTTCGGCTTCGATGCGCAGAGCATGCGCGAGTTCGCCCTGGCTGACCGGCACCGTGTTCGTCGTGTCTCCCGACTGGGCGTTCGCTGCAGTCGCGGCCGCGATTTCCGCGCGCCGCGCGGCAGTTGCCTGCTGCGCGAATTTCAGGGCATCGACATAGTGGCGCTGGTTGGCGGCGTCGAGCGCCAGATAGGAATCGAGCCGCGCGCGCGCGTCGTTGTCGCCCGATCCTTCGACGATGGGACTCGCGCGACGGAACAGAGCCGCGGCTTCGTCGAAGCGGCCCTGATTGCTCACCTGCAATGCAAGTTCCACCAGAGTTTGTCCGACGATTATGGACTTGTCGCCGAACAGTCGCTCTTCGATGGCGACTGCCTGGCGATAATTGGATTCGGCCGAGTCGTAGTTGTCGGCCGCACCCGCCAGCCGCGCAGCCTCGATGGCCTGTTCGTAGGCCGCGGTGTCGGTCGCCGACGCGCCCAAAACGCCGGCGGGGAATTTCGCCTGCAGAGCTGCGAGGACGCCGCTCGCATCCGTCGAAGCCGCGGAGTCGGCCGAATCCTGCACGATGGCGGCCTGCAGCGCCGGCAGGGACGACGGCGCGCCTTCCGCCCGATAAAGCTTTCCGCCTGCGGCCACACCGAGCACGATGCGCGGCCAGCCATTGCTCTTGAGCGCGCAGAATTTCAGCGCGCTTGCGCCGATCCATTGCGTATCGCCGCAATCGAGGTCCTGCGACTGAACATATTGCGTGAGCGCGGTGCGCTGGGCCGTCCGATCCTGCGGCGCGGGCACATAAGATATCTGCCCGACCGCAGCGGAATCGGTACCGCAGCTGATCTTTGTGGGCTGATCCGGAGCGAGCGGGCCAGAGCTCCGGCAGGATTCGCCGGCGAGGTTCTTGCCCAGATCGGCCGCGATGGCGCCCGACACGAACGTCGCTGCGGCGAGAGCCAGCGCGACAACGAGACTGTGCGATCGCTTCACCACTGCCAGAGGGCCTCATTGCCCCAGCTGGAGTAATCCTCGTCCGCAGGCGGCACGCCGTGCGGACCGTGCGCGTCCTTCATGACGACTTCCGTGAGCACCCCGGGAATGATCGATTTCACGACCGTGATCGGCGCGTTGTGCGATCCGGGATCGAGAGACCGGCCCAGCGACGTCGTGAGGTCGTCGGAGGTGTCGGTTCCTTCGGTATTGCCGCCGCCGATATCCGCCAGTTGATCGAGAGGTCCCGGCGGCTGATTGATCGGAGCCGGTGTGTTGTCGGGCGGATTGGGTCCGTTGTCTTCCGGCACCACCGTCACGACGTTGACGTCAGTATCGGTCGGCGTGATCTGCGTTTGCGTGGTTGTCGCCACGTCGCCGTTACCGCCAGGCGTGGTGACAGGGTTCCCCGACGAAGCAGTATAGCCGGTGATCGTTCCGGTAATCGTGCCGAAGCCCGTGTCGTTGCCGATCATCGAATCCGTGCCCGGCGCAGTGCCGTTGTCGATCGTCACGTCGATACCCGGTCCGATCGTGATGTCGCCGCTGATGTCGCCCGTGCCCTGCTTCGAGGCGTCGCCGTTGCCGACCTGCGCGTAGCCGTTCGCGCCTGTGTCGCTGCCGATCAATGTCAGGTCGCTGACCGTTACATTTCCGCTTATGGCGAAATTGACCGTCGCGCCATCGGCAGGCGTGTTCTCGCCATTGCCGCCATTGCCGATTTGCGCATAGGAATCCGCGCCGCTTCCCGCTTTCACGGTAACGGGGTCCGGCGACGTATGGTTCGATGCGTCCGTCACTGAGACAACGATATCGCCCGAGATGGTTCCGCTCGCGCCGTTGGCGGCGCCGGTATTGACGTAATCTCCGCCATTACCGATCTGCGCATAGGCGTCCGGGCCGTTGCCGGTCAGCGAGACGGCGCTCACGGCATTGACGTTGATGTCGCCGCCGAGCGTGGCGGTGCCTGAGATGTCTTGTCCGGACTGATATCCGCCGCTGCCGATCTGGGCGTAGCTGCCCTGCGAGGAACCCGCCGCCAACGTGACGGACTCGCCATCGACGGTAATCAGGCCCGTATCGCTGTAGCCTTCCGAAAACGAATTGGTCCCGGTGCCGCCATGGCCGATCTGGGCGAAAGTCTCCTGCCCGGATCCACCGTCAAGCACGACGTTGCCGGACGCATCGACCGTGATGTTACCGCTCTCGTTGCCGGACACGTTCCAGCCACCGTTTCCGATCAGTGCGAATTCGTCGTTTTGCGTTCCGGCCGTCAGCGTGACATTGCCGGAAGCGACGACATCGATCGTGCCGCTGCCGGCACCGTTGTAACCGACTTGCGCATAACCGTTTGTCGCCGTGAGGCTGACGTTGTCGGCTGCCAGCGTGATCGAGCCGGTCGCGCTGCCGATGTCAACATTGCCATTCTGACCGGCGCCGCCGATGACGATGCTGCCGCCATTGTTGCCGTAAGCAGTTCCTGTAGTGAGCGCCGACGGGCTCGTGGTCGTGCCGTCCCAACCTGCCACCGCGAGGATCGCGCCGCCGCCTGTTGCGGAACCCGTGAACGTCAGATTGCCCGTTGTCAGAACCGTAAGGTCGCCGCCAACTTGCGCGCCCGTGATCGTCAGCGCCGAGACATCGTAGAACGTAGCACTGTCGCTTCCCGAAGTGCCCAGCGACAAGTTCGAAACCGCATTTTGCCCGTTCGTGAGAGTGATGGCGCCGCTCGACGTGTAGACGCCCAAACCGGCTGCATCGATCGACTGGGTTTGCGTCACCGGACCCGCCGTCGCGAGAACGAGTTCGCCTGTACCGAGATTGATACCGTCTTCGCCAACGCCGAGCGAAATGCCCTGCGGGGAATACACGAAGGCGCTCCCATTGTCGGTCGTTATTGCGAGGTTATTCGCGACGACCCACAACTCGTTATTGGCGCCGACGCTTTGGTTCGCGCCGGTCAACGCGATGTCGAGCGAATTGCCGACGAAATCGACCGAATTCGTCGTCGACATTGCGGACGAACTCACAACGATGTTGCCGCCGCCGCTGGTGGCGCCGAATGTCGCGCCGTCACCGACCTGAATGTAGGAGCCGGAATCGGCCGCGGCCGAGCCCACCGTCAATTGCAGGCCGTTGCCTGCCGTCAAACTCGTGTCGCCGGTCGCGCTTCCGGTCGAACCGTTTCCCCCATTGCCGATCTGGACGAAAGCGCCGGTTCCCTCAAGATCGGCGACGATATTTCCTGTCGTCGCGGTGATGACGACATTTCCGGCGTCATTGCCTTGAGTGCCTGCACCGCCATTGCCGATCTGCACGTCGGTGTTCGCGCCTGTGACATCGAGAGTCACATTGTCCTGCGCCGAAACCTGAATGTTGCCGGAGACATTGGCCGTCACGCCGTTCTGGATGTTGCCGATCTGGATTGCCGAACCATCTTCCGAAGCATTGAGGTCGATCGATCCGCCCGTCGATGCGACGGACACGTTTCCGCCGACGGCGCCGCCCAGATTGCCGATCAGCACCGTGCCGGAACCGTATTCGCCCGGATTGCCGGTTACCGAAAGCGTGATGTCGCCCGCCGCCGTAACCGCGATCGTGCTGTCGGCCGCCGCACCGTCGCCAATGCGCGTTTCTCCGCCGTCAATCGATGCGAGGCTGATGGATCCGCCGGACTGAACCGTGAGATTGCCGGTGCTTGTGCCCGTTCCGCCTACGCCATTGCCGATTGCCGCAAGATTGCCGTCCAGTGCCGACAGTTCGATATTTCCGGTCGTGACGATGTCGTAACTGCCTTCGACAGTTCCCGAGCCGCGGTTCGCGATCCGCGCCTCGCTCGTTTCGCTGTCGGTCTCGTTCGCGACGATTTCGATCGTCGCGGCATTGACGTCGATGTTTCCGCCCGTCGTGCCGGCGGAACTGAAGCGTATGCCATCACCGATAGCGGCATCCGTGCCGTCGCCGCTGGCGACAACGCTGACATCGCCGGACGTAATGCCGATATCGCCCGTGGCGCCGCCTGTCGATGCGAGGATTGAGCCATTTCCGACGAACGCATTCGCACCCGCGCCCACAGCGTTGATGTCGAGCGCAGTCGCGGACGTTGCCCGATACATTGCCCCCGCCGTTGCCGATTTGCGCGTAAGGACCGTTGAGCGCATCGACCGTGACGTTACCGAGCGCCGCGACGTTAATATTGCCCGTGCCGGCGCCCGAATAACCAATCTGCGCGATGCCGTTGTCGGATTCGACGTCGAGATTGTCGGTCAGAACCGACATCGTACCGCCTGCCGTTCCCACCGCCGCATCGCCGGAAGCACCGGTGCCGCCGACCGTAACCGTCGCGCCGTTCAGGCCATAGGCGTTTGCGCTTTCGAGCTGCGACGCCGTTCCAAGCGTGGTCCCGTTCCAGCCCGCCACGACTGTGATGTCGCCGGTGCCGCTGTTTTGGAAACTGTTTTCGAACACGATGTTCGACATGGACAGGATCGTCAGCGAATTGGAACTCGCGTAACTCACGTTGTTGTCGATGTTGAGCGTATTGTCGGGATCGGTGAACCCAACGATGACGTCTCCGCCCGTGCCGTCTCCCGCACCGAGATCGCTCTCGATCATCTGCCGGAAGGAGGTACTGCCCTGGTCGTTCTCGGTGCCCGTGATGAGCGTGAGTGCACCGTGCTCGCTGCCCTCGCCCGCGGTGAGATTGCCGAGCCAAGCCGGCGAGGACGGATCGCTGCCGCTGTCGAGATAGGTTTCGCCCCCGGCGGTGATGCTGATGTCGCCGCCGATCGTCGCCGCATTGATCTGCGAGCCGTCGCCATTGCCGATCATGGCATAGGAGCCGACCGTGTTGCCTGCGACGAGTATGCCGTCGCTGACCGATGTACCGCCGCCGATCAATACGACGTTGCCGGTCGCGGCGACGTTGATGTTGCCGGACGACGTGCCCGACATGCCGTAGCCGCCATTGCCGATTTGTGCGTAGAAGCCGGAGCTCGATCCGCTGGCGATACAGACATTGCCGGAGCCGGTCAGGCACGGCGCGGAATCCTGATTGTAAACGGGCGCAGCGCTGCTCGTGGCGTAGACATTGATCGTGCCAGACCCTCCGTTGCCGGGAAATCCGATTTGTGCGTAACCGTGGAGACCGGCAACATCGACTTCAGCACCCGCGACCGTAGTCGTTCCCGTCATGCTGCCCACGGCAACGTTGCCGTTGGCGCTGCTGTCGCCGACGTCGACAATCCCGTTGTTCAATCCATAGGAGCCCGATGTGGTGAAAATATTCGCTGGAGCAACGCTCGGGTTCCAACCCGCGACCAGGGTGATATTGCCGGTTCCGGAATTGATCAGGGACGACTCGACATCGACGTTGTCCGCGCTGAGCAAGGTCAGGCTGTTGGGACTGTTGTAGAAGAAGCCGTTGTCGTTTTTGAGATCGATGCTTCCTTCGGTTTCGCCGATCGTGACATCGCCGCCGCTGCCCGCAACGCTTGTCGTTCCGAGCGCATATTCGACCATGGCGCTGAAATCGACGGGACCGGTGTCGCTTTCCGAGCCGGCGATCAAGGTAAGGTTCCCGGATGAAAGTCCGCCCGTTCCCGTCCGGTTGCCGAGCCATGCGTCGGACCCCGTGCCGGCGCTGCTGGCGAAATTCATCTGTCCGGTGACGTTGACGGTGATCGCGCCGCCGACCGTCTGCGCGACGGTCTGCGCGCCGTCGCCGTTTCCGATCATGCCGTAGGCGTTGGGAACTTCGGGATCGGAACCTCCGTCGGGAGAATTGTTGTAGATGCCGCCGCCGGCAACCGCGATATTGCCCGTGGCGGAAACATTGATATCGGCGGAAGAGGTTCCGGTCACGCCGAAGCCCAGATCGCCGATCTGCGCGTAGGTTGTTACGTTATCGGCATTATTGGCGTTTTCGCGTCCGCCGATGACGCAGATATTCGCGTCGCCGTCGAAGCACGCACTAATGCCCGTCAGTTGGCCGGTGCCCGGCACGCCGTTGGCGACGACATCGATCGCGCCCGTGCCGCCACTGTTGTGATAGCCGATCTGCGCATAGCCCGAGAGACCTTCGATATAGATCTGCGCCGCGCCGATCGTCGTCGTGCCGCCCATGCTGCCGATCGCGACACCAGCGCCGCTGTTGACATATGTGCCGCCTTCGGAATTCGGGTTGTAGTCGTCGAGAGTGCCCGTGTCGCCGACGATCCAGACGAATTCGTTGTTTTGGCCGAACGCATTCGGCGTCGTCAGAACATTCGCAGGCGCTACGGACGCATTCCACCCGGCAAGGATCGTGAGGTTTCCGGTCCCGTCATTCTGAATCGAATAGGGGAGCGTGAGATTGTCCGTCGACAGCAGCGTCAGCGCGTTCGGGCTGTTATATTCGATGGGCTCAGCGCCGAGATAGGTATTGATGAAATCCGTCTGCGCATTCGTCAGCCCGAAGGTGACATTGCCGCCGCTGCCTGCGGACGACGTCGTGCCGAGATCGGCAACCAGCATGTCCCCCAGCGTGGTCTGACCGGTATCACCCTGCATATAGCCCGTGATGAGCTGGACGTTGCCAGATTCGATCGAGCCTTCGCCCGCGAAATTGCCGATCCACGCGCTGCCGCCGCCTTCACCGACATTGATGACCGTGGCGCCGGCGGCATTGATCGAGATATTTCCGGTGATACTGCCCGACACATCGCCATTAAGCGAACCATTGCCGACCATCGCGTAACTGCCGTCACCGCCATAGCCATTGATGGTCAGATTTCCCGTCAGGTCGACGTCAATATCCCCACCGCCTGCGCCGTGATAACCCGCCTGCGCATAGCCGCTATCGGACACGACGGTGAGATTGGCCGCCGCAAACGTCGTCGTGCCGCCTGCGCTACCGATCGCGACATCGCCGTTCGCGTTTTCGCCGCCGATTGTGATCGTGCCGTTGTTGTTGCCGTAAACGCCGGGATTGGTGAGCTGGGAAAGATTGGTCGTCACGCCGTCCCAGCCGGCGATCAGGTTGATGGCGCCCGAGCCGCTGTTCTGGACGCTCGCATTGGCGATGATGTCCTGGCTCGCAAGCAGGCTGAGGGTGTTCGAGCTCGAATAATCGACGGCGTTGCTGATGGTGATGTCGTTCGTCGCTTCGAGCGTCACATTGGTCGAGCCGAGCGCGTTGATGATCGTGGTCGGCGAGATATCCGATCCGCCAATGCCGTCGGTTCCGTCGGTTTCGATATCGATGTTCGTCGGGTCGAGCAGCCAATCGCCCGTCGTGCCCTTGGCGGCCGAAGTGATGACCTTGCCGGCGGCGCCGACTTGCACATTGCCGCCCGAGGTCTCGACGAGGCCGCCATTGCCGCCTTGTGCGCCGCCCGTGGCGCTGACGGTGCCTGCGAAATTCGTTGTGCCGTTCGACCAGATCGCAACCGTGCCGCCATTCCCGTTGACGATCGCATTAGCGCTGATGGTGGCGCTCCCGATATTGGTCGCGTTCGAATTGGCGATGGTGCCCTTGCCGTGCAATCCGCCGCCGATCTGGATCGTTCCGCCGCCCGCATCGCCGGACGCATTGATCGTGGCGCCGTTGGTCACGTTCACTGTCCCGCCCGCCACGTTGATGGCGCCGCCGGTTTGGCCCGCACTTTGGCCCGACGCGTCGATCGTGCCGCCCGCGTTCACGGTTCCGTCCGGACCCGCGTCGAAATCGATTTCGCCGTCATGCGACGACACACTGGTCGCTTCGATCTGGCCGGTATTGTTGATGACGTCGTCCTGGACATTTTGGGCGGCGCGCGCCGTCAGGAGAATGCGACCGCCCGCCGCCGCAATCGTGCCGGAATTGGAGACCAGCGCCGAGCCTGAACCCGCGTTGCCGTTCGACGCGGACGTGACCGGCGCAACGATTTGATAGCGAAGCAGATTGTCGCCATTGAGATCGACGGTGAATTCGCTTGCGCCGCCGAGAACGACCGTTCCGAGATTGGCCTGAATGACGCCCTGGTTGGAGACCTGCGATCCGGAAAGCACCACCGAACCGCCTTGCCCGGCCGTGATCGCGCCCTGGTTGACGACAGATGCACCCGGCTTGCCGGCCTTGGTGAAACGATAGCGGCCATTGGTGAAATCGTCGTCGCTGAGATCGGATGTCGTGGCCAGCAGCGCGCCGACATTCACCTGCGAACCGTGACCGAACAGAATGCCGTTCGCATTGATCAGCCAGATATTGCCGTTGGCGAGCAATTGCCCGTCGATGGTGGACGCATCGGGGCCCAGCACCCGATTGACCGTGAGAGAGCTCGCGTTCGGCTGCTCGAAGGTGATCGAGGAACCGGTCGGGACCGAGAAACTGTTCCAGTTGATCAGCGCTTTCTGGCTTGTCTGGTCGACCACGGTCTGGGTCGAGCTCGGCGTCGTGATCGTGGCGCTGCCGACTGCCACCTTGCCGCCCGTCGGTCCTCCGGCCATCGCCGCGGTCGATGCAATCAGCGTCGAAGCGACCAGCGCGCTCGTCGCCAGCAGCATCGTATGCAGTAACTCGGAACCAGTGGGTCTCATCGTTCAGTCCTTTTCCTCGGCCCCCGCCTCAGAATGTGATTGCGACATCGACCAGGAGCTTCGTCGCTTCCTTGCCGCCGTCGCTTCCAGGAACGGCGCGCAACGTTCTCGCGCCTTCCAGGTCGAGATAGATGTTGTACGGAAACCAGAATCGCAGACCTGCGCCGGTCGATGCGATCGAAAAATTGCCCAGCGGAATTCCGGCGGCCGGCGGCCGCGCCATGTTCCACACCTTGGCAGAATCGAAGAACGCATAGGGTTGCAGGTTCTGCATCCAGAAATCCGGATATTTCGTGTCATAGCGCAGTTCGAATGAACCGCCCGCACCGCTGTCGCCCGTAATAGCGCCGGGATCGTAACCGCGCCCGATCTGCGTGCCGCCGAACAGAATCTGCTCGCCTGTGATCATCGGCTCGAACGCATATTGCCCGGTCCCCGCGATCGCGAAGCTGAACGGTGCTGCGAATGTGTTTGTGTAATGGACAAGCGCCGTCGCCTTGGTGAAGGTGGTGCGGCCGTCCAACGAAAGCTCCGGCGAATGGTCCGGCGTCGCGCCGAGAATCGGCAGGCCCTGGGCGACATCGAACGCGGAACTGAATACGCCGGAGAACAAATCGTTGCTCGCATAGCTGACGCTCATGTCGAGCACGCGCCACTGGTCGTGATTGATGCCCACGCCGAGGATATCGACATTCGCATCCTGAACCGTGAAGCCGCCGTCGAGCGTGACCGTGTCAGCGCGCGTGCGAATCAGCGGATAGGTCAGACGCGGCCCGACCGCCCAGCTGTCGGTGAGAATATCGGCCGCGCCAAGCGAGCCTCCGGGCACGCCATGGGTGACCGCGCCGAGGAGCGTGCCCATCAGGCCGTCGTCGCCGATTTCAGTGCGATAGCGCAGCTGGCCGGAATCCTGTTGCCGCAGGTTGCCGGGTGTCGTCGTGACGGTCGCATCGAGTTCGTCGCCGCCGAAAAGGCCGGCATAGGCAGCCGTGCCGGTCACGGTCCAGATGCCGGAGAAATGCGAACCGCGATTGGTCGATGAAAGCCCGCCTGTCAGCGGAGGCACCGTGACGGTGACGATGAGATCGGACGCGCCCGCAACACTCGGCGACGGCCGCAACACGCCGGTGGCGGACACGCCGGGAATGTCGTTCGACAGCAGCAGCGCACGCTCGATCGACTTGAGGCGCAACGGATGCTCGCGCACGAGCGGCGCCAGATAGGCTTTGATCTGGCCCTGTGTTGCCGCATCCCCGCCCTGCACCGAAGTACCCTCGATGAAGCCTTCGACCACGCGAATGGTGAAGATGCCGTCCTTCACATGCTGCGGCGGCACATAGGCGCGCACGAGAAGATAACCGGCCGCGCGATACGCATTCTCGATGGCATCGGCGACATCGTAGATATTCGCCAGCGAGACATCCTTGCCGATCAGGCTCGCGTAAAGCGGGCGGAAGCTGTCCGGGCTCAAGGTGGTCGCGCCGACCACGCGGATATCGGCGAGTTTGAAACGGATCTCGTCGACCGCGCGCGGCACCGGCGAGCGATGAGGCGCCTCAACGCTGAAATCGAAATCGGGCGGTGGTTGCGGCTGAGGAATCGGGCGGTCATGGCCCGGCTGAACGGCGCCCGGCAGATCGACCGGGGGCGGCCCGGCAAACGCGCGCAGAGACATTAGGCAAGACGCGCTCAGAATCGTGAGCGCGAGGCCGATGCTTCGGCCCAATGTCCGCTCTCGAAGAGTTGAACCCGTGGCCACCAGCTTCCCCAGAAAGCGTCGTCTGTGCGGAGGGACCCGCCAACACCTGCCCGCAACGTATCAGCGCGATATAAAGCTAGGCAATCGGCCGGGACGCGAATTGCTGGGGGCTTCCTATTGAATATGTTGAAGATTCTTGGGATTCCCGGGAACTTTCGCTTTCGGGCCCCGGAACCGAACGGCCTAACTATATGATTTTTATATAAATCTTGAAACTGGACGCCGATATGCGGCCTCCGGGCACCGTAACCGACATGAATCTGTCATCCTAGCTCCCTAGCGTCGGCACCTTATACGAATCCATGCGGGTGATCATGTCTCTGGGGCTTCTGGTTGGTCGGTTCGGCAATTTCGTGCGCGAGACGCACACAGCGCAGGCTGACCCCCTGCCGGTCCCACCCTTTCCCGACGGCCTCAACCATCTGCGCGAGGCGATCGGTCATCACCTGATTCCGCTGGTGTTGATCGCGAGATCCGACTGCGATTTCGATCCCAGAGAGCGCGACGCGATTGTCACTCATTGCGTGACATTCGCGCAGAGTCGGGGTGTGGAATTCGATGGCTCCGACACACTCGAATTTGTCGAATATATCGAGAGCTACCGGCCGAGCCTGATGCAGCTCGATCCCGCACTGATGCTCCTCGAGCGTGGAAGCCACGACGAGATGGCGGCGCTTCTAGCGGCGGCCCGCGCCGTGATCGAAGCCGACGGAGTGATCCGTCCGGAAGAGACGAAATTTCTGGACGAGCTCAAGGAAGAGTTGGCGCGATTCGCAGCGGGGTCGTAACCGCTTGCGGATTGCCTGTTGGCGGAGACCGGCACAGCATGTCTGCAGCTTCATCTTCCGGGTGAGAACATCCTGATAAAACTTTGAATGAACTTACTTCTTTGAGCGAGTTGAACTTCAAAATGTATCGCAACGAGGTGACGTCGCGCGGTCGCACGGCGGGACGATCGCGTATCGCACGCCGAACTCTTCTAAGCGCAATCGGCACCGCGGCTGCGCTGATTTCGTTGCCGCCTGCCCTGGTGGCATCGCGGCCTCGGACTGGTTTTGATTGGCACAGGCTCGCGCTTGATGTGCGCGGCGAGATGGCTTGGGCTTGGCGCAATTATGTCGAGCGGGCATTCGGCCACGACCAGATCAAGCCCGTGAGCGGAACGGCCGAGGAGTTCCTGATTCCCGGTGGGCCTGGGCTTGGCCTTTCCATCGTGGAAGCGCTCGACACTTTATATGTGATGGGCCTCGACGGCGAACTCGAAGAAGGTGTGCGCTAGATCGAGGGCCATCTTCATTTCGATATCGACGGCGACGTGCAGGTGTTCGAAACGAATATCCGCATGGTGGGCGGATTGCTCTCGGGCTGGCTGGCCACGAAGAACAGGCATCTGCTCGAGCTTGCCTGCGATCTGGCGAATCGCCTGCTGCCCGCCTTCGCGAAATCGCCCACCGGGATGCCCTATCGCTTCGTCAATCTGCGGACCGGCGCGGTGCGGGACAACGCAAGCTTTCCGGCCGAAATCGGCACGTACATTTCCGAATTCGGCACGCTGTCGCGCGCGGTGAACGACACGCGCTATTACGACGCCGCGAAGAAAGCGGCAAAAGCCTGCTTCGACCGGCGTTCGTCCATCGATCTCGTGGCCGACAATATCGATATCGAAACCGGAAAGTGGTTGAGTCGGCGCGCCAGCATCGGGCCGCCGTCTGATTCCTACTTCGAATATCTCTATGGCGGCTGGCGATTGTTCGGCGATGGGGATTTCAAGCATTGGTACAACGTGCATGCGAAGGCCGTCGCGGCGCATCAGATCGAGATCCTCGGCGGACGGCTCTGGTTCACGCAGGTTGATTTCGAAACCGGCGCGCGTATGGATCGCCATCAGAGCGAGCTCGCGGCCTTCTATGCGGGCCTGCTCGCGAAAGCGGGCGACATGGAGCACGCGCGCGCCTATCTCAATTCCTGGGCCGACGTGCAGGCGCGTTTCGGCGTGCTGCCGGAAGGGTTCGATTACGGCACCTTCCAGGCAACGCGGCCGACCAACGAGCTGCGTCCCGAATTCGTCGATTCCTGTCTGGCGCTGTTCGTGCATAGCGGCGACGAGCGCTGGCAAGAGCTCGCGCGTATCCACTACGAGAATATGAAAGCGACCAGCCGCGCGCCTTATGGCTACACAATCATCGACGACATCACCGCAAAGCCCATGCGGCAAGGCGATGCGTGCCCCGGCTACTGGTGGGCCGAGCAGATGAAGTATTACTACCTGCTCTTCTCCGGCACCGACCGCTTCAACTACAAACGCAATTACCTCTCGACCGAAGGAAAAATTTTGGACGGATTGAGATGACGTCCTAATTTCGCCATGGCCGCCCTTGAGGCGGCCACCCAGCGGCCGCGTGTCAACGCGGCCAATGACTCTGTCATGTCATTCAAGAATAATTCAGCTCGCGAACGCTCGCTGACTGGCTGGCCGCCTTGGAAGGCGGCCATGGAGAGATATGGGATCGCGCACAACCTAAAGGAACCGCTCCAACCTATCGCGGATAATGCTCTCCGCCTGCGCCATGATTCGGTCGATCAGTTCCTTGCAGGTCGGCACGTCATTGATCAATCCCACCACCATGCCGCAGGACCACGCGCCCGCCGCCATGTCGCCCTCTATCATGATCCTGGGATAGACACCCGCCACTTCGGGAATGATGTCTTCGAATTTGATATTGGCGCCCAGCGTTTTCTCTTTTGCCAGCAGCCTTTCGACGGCGGGATTGTCGAGCACGCGTTCCGTGTTGCGCAATGAACGCATGATCAGGCGCGTATCGAGTTCGGATGCGGCAACGATCGCCTGCTTCACATGCTCATGAATGGGCGCTTCCTTCGTCGCCATGAAGCGCGTGCCCATGTTCATGCCGTCCGCGCCCATGGCCAGCGCGGCCACCAGCGAACGTCCATCCGCCATGCCGCCGGAGGCGACAAACGGAATCTTGAGTTCGTCCGCTGCGCGCGGCAGCAGGATCATGTTCGGGATGTCGTCCTCGCCCGGATGACCGCCGCATTCGAAGCCGTCCACGCTCACCGCATCGCAGCCGATCGCTTCGGCTTTGAGCGAGTGGCGCACCGAGGTGCATTTGTGGATGACCTTGATTCCGTATTCCTTTAGTCCCGGCAGCCATTTGGCCGGGTTGTTGCCCGCTGTTTCGACGATCTTCACGCCCCCTTCCACGATCGCGCGCACATAGGCCGGATAATCGGGCGGCGAGACCGAGGGCAGGAATGTGAGATTCACGCCGAACGGCTTGTCCGTCATCTCCCGGCAACGCGCGATTTCCTTCGCGAGCAACTCGGGCGTGCGCTGCGTGAGGCCGGTGATAATGCCCAGCCCGCCTGCATTCGAGACGGCCGCTGCCATTTCGGCAAAGCCGACAAAATGCATTCCGCCCTGGATGATCGGATGCCGGATGCCGAACATTTCTGTGATGCGCGTTTTCACGGTGCCCCCTTCGAACGGCTGTGTGGCCATAGGATGGCCCACCATGACGCTGTCGTCCACAGCGCGCGCTTAGCCCTCTCGAGGGGAAACGATTCAGGTTACTGGACGGGGCTGTTATGAATGCCCGATGTGGATATTGGTGAGAGTCGACATCAAACCGAAGACCTGCAAAAGCCAGATCACAACGCCGATAACAACCACCGCGTTGAGAATGCCTTTAATCTTCCCGTCCATCGGGACATAGGTGTTGACCAGCCAGAGCACGACGCCGAC
>Ga0302314_10006470_pt1 | contig 21190 bp, 15 predicted proteins | sample III_Palsa_N2_3_FD_200533 | JGI IMG/M metagenome (GOLD analysis project Ga0302314, IMG submission 200533) | Peat permafrost microbial communities from Stordalen Mire near Abisko, Sweden - III_Palsa_N2_3 | ecosystem: Environmental > Terrestrial > Soil > Palsa > Peat permafrost | place: Sweden...
GCCCGGCGGCCGCCCCCGTCTGGGCATCCGGCGGGCTCTTTTCTGGTGCAACCGTGTGGTAGTACCGCTCTTCGCGGTTGAAAACGTCGCGGTCGACCGGCTGTAACACTTCATCCACCAGGCTGTTAGCCGGCTTACCGGTCAGGTCGCCCAGATCCGCGTGCTTCCAGGGCACGACGTACATGACTTTCGGCAGTTCCTTGTTGCCGGTGATCTGGGTCGTATCCAGATCGATCCGATCCGCGGCCTTGCCACCCTTGGCCGGCGCTTTTGCCGCCGCTGCCGGCGCCGCCGTCGCTGCCGGGACGTTTCTGGCAGCCGCTGCGGTGCCCGCTGACGGCACCGCAGCGGGTGTCACGGTCGAAGGAGCGGGTGCAGGCGGGGCCGCCGCCCCAGGCTGGTCGAAGGCCGCGAGGGCAGCCTCCACCTGTGCGCCGACCTGGCGCGCCTTGGCATTCGCAGGGGCCGACGCGGCCGCGGGCGCCGGCATGGCCGAGGTATTGACGCCCGGCTGCAGATCATCCTGGTTCTGCGTCTGGGCAAATGCCGGCGCGCTCAAGGCCAGGACTCCCAACGTCGCCCAGCTCATCGGAACGACGATCGATCGTAGTGCTTTCATGATCAGCCTCCAGCCTTGTCCGGCGCCGACGCCGCGGCATTCTTGCCCGCGCGTTGTTTGAGATCAGCGATCCATCCGGTGACAGCCTTGTCGTCTGTCGCCAGATCCTTGTAATGCTCCATCGCCGTCAGCGCCGCGGCGGTGTCACCCAGATACAGATCCAGCACGATCGCCAGATTGCGGTACGCAGCGGCAAAATCCGGTTTCGCGGCGATGGCCTGGTTGTAGGCAGCCGCAGCCTCGTGGAATTTGCCTTCGAGCCGCAGCGTCACACCCAGCTCGCACCAGGCCTCGGCATCGGCCGGCTCGCGCTGCACTGCCATATGCAGCGCTTCGTCTGATTTCGCAAGCTCGCCGTGCTTGCGGTACAGAATTCCGAGGTTCGCCAGGGCCCCGGCATAGGCCGGGTAGCCGCTGGCGATCTGCTGGAACGCCAACGTTGCCTCATCATCCCTGCCCGCCTTGAGCATTTCCACCGCGCGCGCGAAATCGGCGCTGGCGCGCGGCGGGGGGGGCGGCGGTGCCGGCGCCACCGGTGCCGCGGGCGCCACGGCAGCGGGGGGCGCCGACGAATCCGCAGGCGGCGCCGCCACGGCAATGCTGCCGACGGCCACCAACGCGGCCATCGCCACCAGCACGCCCGGTTCAGTCGAGCGTCGTGATGACATCCTGGGTCAGCTCCGTCTTGCCATAGCGGCCGGGTTTGAGCTCGGCGAGTGCCGCGTAGCTCTTCTTCACCCAGTCATCGTAGACGCCGTCGTGGGCGCGTGCCGTGTTGATCTCGTGAATCTGTATCGCCTGCTCCTCGAACGGGAATGCCTGATCCTCGAGCAGTGACTCGTACTGCTCCAGTTCGTCCTTCTTGAGATTGCGGGGCCGCTCCGACTCCAGCACATCCTTGCCGAGTCTGCGGTACAGCTCGGCGGTCTCGTAGGTCGCCGCGGTGGTGACTTCGGCCACGTGGTATTCGGAAGCCGCCTTGTAGGCCGCGAGCGCCGCTTCCATGGACTGGCGCTTGGCCACCAGGCTCTTCTTCAAGGGCGTCACCAGGCGCACTTCGCGGAAGGCATCACGCAGCGGCTCCGCGAGCTTCAGTTGCGCGGTGGCGGCGAGATAACGCGTGCGATCGGTGCGCGCGCTGCCCGCCTGGCCGTCCGCGTGGACGATGTCGCGCAGCCATTGCCGTTCGCGCGTTGCATCGCCGGCCGTTGCCGCAGCCTGGGCCAGCTGTTCGCGCACTTCGATGGCCGCCGGCACCGGGGTCGGATACTCGGCGACTTCGCGCTCGAGCATCGCGACGGTCCTGGGCTGATTACCGGCCTTGGCGTACAGGTCGGCGGCCCGGCCCAGGGCTTCGCGGCGCACGGCCGGCTCCTCGGTGGTATTGGCGGAGATGTGTTCGAACTCGACCGCCGCATCCCCCGGGCGGTTGGTCTCGGCGTAGGCAACGGCGAGCTTGCGGCTCACGTCCTCCGCATTCGGCGAATTCGGGAACTGCTTGCGGTAGGGCTCGAGCACGGCGATCGCCTGATCCCATTGCTTCAGGTTGATGAGTCCCGCGGCCGCATCGTATTGCGAGGTGGAGACCACCTTCGAATCCGGAGCAACCTTCGCCACCCGCAGGAAGTCCGCGACGGCACCGTTCGCGTCCCCGGCCTTCTGGCGCGCCTCGCCCTGCCGGTACACGGACTCCGCAATGCGCTCGTTGAGATCCGCGCGCAGCTTGATGTTTGCAGGGTCCGCTCCCTGGAGCCGGTCACGCGCCTGGATGAAGGCCGCCTCGGCCTGGTCATAACTGCCCTGGTCGTACTGCGACTGGCCGATGATGTTCCAGGCGATGCGCTGCTGCGCGATGTCCGGTGGCGGATTGCGCGCGAGCAGCAGCTGCGCCACCTGAATCGAACGCGGCAGGTCGTGGGATGCGAAAATATCCTCGGCCGCGCGTGTCAGGACACCGCTGCTCTCGGGATGCTCTGGAAAGGTCTGCGCGAACTTGATGTCGGCGTCGATTGCACGCTGATGCCAGGCGCTGCGGGCATCGCCGTTGAGCCCCTCCTCCCCTTTCTGGTAGGCCACCAGCGCCGCATAGGCCGCCGCCGCGGATCTGGCATCCTTCGGGTAGCCATAGGCGGTGTGCTCGTACTCGCCCGCGGCATCGGCGTACTGATGACTTTCGAACAGCGCGTCGGCCAGCAGGTAATCCGTGGCTGCGGAGTCCGGCGCATCCGGGAACGAGGTCAGGTAGCTGCGATACCAGTGCGCCGCCTGGCTGTAGTCGGCCGGCAGCTTCGATTTCTGCGCGGCCGCATGGTAGTAGGTGGCGAGGTCGCGCAGATTGGTCTGCAATTCGTGGACGACCTGCGGATAGTCGGCCCGCGCCCGGCCCTTCCAGAACGGGTCGGTGAAATCGTAGTGTTCCGCGTATTCGCGCTTGCCGTCGATGACGAGATCGGTGAAGCCACCCTTGGTGTAGGCCTGGATGGCCTGCATCGCGAGCACCGGTGCGCGGAGGTTGTCCGGATCGCGACCGACGAATGCGCGGTAGGCGGCGGCGGCATCCTGGTAGCGCTGCTTGTCGACGTACAGATCGCCCAGGCGCGAATACAAAAGATAGGCATAGGCCGGATTGCCGCGGCCTTCCAGGAAGGTACCCACGCTCTGCGCGCCATCCAGGTACGAGAAGGTGATGCTCATCACCCGCAGCGTGTCATCGACCAGTTCCTGATTGGCGCGCGACAGCTCCTCCAGCGGATGCATCGAGGCGCCCTTGACGCCGCCCAGCAGCTCCTGGTCGAGCACACCGGCGAAGGACGGCAGACTGTCCTCGTTCAATGACTGCTTGAAGAGCGACCAGCCGTGCTTGTACAGCGACTGGGTGTAGAAGGCAGAGGACTGGCCCCGGTTGATCACCACCGCATAGGCGCTCGCCGCCTGGCGGTAATCCTTGGCCGAGAACAGCAGTTCGCCGCGCCGGAACTGCACCTCATCCATCATCCGCGTGTTCGGATAGCGGGCGATGAGCTGATCGAGGGTCGCCAGCGCCTGGTCGGGCTTGCTGGTCGCCTCGTAGGCACGCGCCATCTGGTAGAGCACCTGGTCGTTGCGCGCGTAGTCCGGATACGCCTTCAGCAACATCGCGTAGAGACGGATGGCCTCGGTGCTGTTGAGGTCGATCCGGGCGAGGTCCTGGTCCGCGTTATCGAGCTGCTGACCCTCCTGATTGAGATCGCCCAGGCGGCGCATGGCCTCGGCGCGCAGGGTCGGATCGGTCCGCTGCAGCTCCAGGAAGCGTTTGTAGTTGTCCATCGCCTTGGCCGAGTCGGCCGCCGGCGCGGTGTTCTTGGGCACCGGCGGCGCGGGCTTGCGCACCAGATCGCCGATCGTTGCCGGCGCGCTCGAGGGCGGGCTGGCAGCAAACGCCCCGGCAGCGGTGCAGGACGCGATGCAGGTCCACACGAGCCCATTCAGGCGCAGCGGCGCGCGGCTCCGGCCAGCCGTGGAACTCACTTGGGCGCTCCCGGCGCAGCGCCGGCGGGCTTCGGCGGCTCGCCACTGGCGGCCTTGTCATACATCGTGGCCAGCGCGAAGCGTGCCTGCACCTCGTAAGTATCCAGCCGCTCCTTCTGCTGCGACAGTTCCGCAACGGCGATCTGCTGCAGGTAACCCTGCTGCGCCTTCTCGGCGCTCGCCAGCCGCGCCTGCAGCTGCGCAATCCGCGTCTTGAGGTCTGCCAGGCGGGTGGCAAATTCGCCGGTATTGGTGGGCACACTGCTGCGCGCGCGATCGACGAGGATCCAGCGGCTCTGGGCCTCGTGCAGGGCCAGGTCGAGTTCCTTCAGCGTGCGCCGCTCCTGCCATTCGCGCGCCTTGAAGGCGTCGTTGAGCTGGTAGAACAGCACGCCCTTCACCAGCCGCAGACGTTCCCGCAGCGCGTCGTTCTTGTCATCGTGCGGGGCCGTCACCAGCGCGTCCTCGAGCTGCCTGATCTGCTCCCAGCGGGCCCGTTCCGCGGGCGACCCCAGCGCGGCCACGTCCTGACGGGCATCGATGGCGTTGAGCCGGGCGTCGAGCGCAGCGCGGCTTTGCTGCAATTTGTCGACGAGCCCCGAACTCAGCAGCTGATCGACCTGCGGCAGGCGCTGCGCATAGGCGCGCTCGCGCGTGTCGATCATGTCGCCGAATGCCTGGGTGCTGTCCGACCAGACATCGAGCGTGGAACCGAGGAACGACAGATCGCGGAAGTTCTTCAGTCCCTCCTGGAAATCGTGACCCGCCATGATGGCGTAGAGGTAGCGTGACTCGGGCTCGTCGGGCAGGTTCTGCAGCTGCCAGAACCAGCCGTAGTGCGTCTGCTCATCGCCGGCGAGCAGCTCCTGCAGCATCTTGCCGGACTGGATGCGACCGATGGCGCCATCGAGCGCCTGCTGTTCCTTGGCAAACGAGTTCAGTGCCGTCTCGTAGTCCTGCGCGGCCTGGGCATTCGAATCGAGCTTGCCGTAGGCATAGGGTACCGCCAGGTAGGCCTCCTGGACCGCCGAATCCAGCAGGCTGCGGTTGCGCAGTTCGGTCCACGGCGCAAGCGCCGCCTGATAGTCCCCGAGCGCCGAATCGGCCCAGCCCAGTCCGAGCAACGCCTTGTTCGAATAGGCGCCGTTCAGCCGCACGCGCTCGAGCGGCACGCGCGCCTTGTCCGGCTGATTGGCCTGCAGGTAGGCAAAGCCCAGCGCCAGATTCGCGCGGTCGCGCAGCGCGAGCAGCTCCTCGCGCGAACTCGCAAGCGAGCCCACCGCGGTCAGCTGCGCATCGGCCTCCGGCATCCGGTTCTGCCGTACCAGGGCAATGCCCAGGTTGAACTGCGCGAAGGCCAGCCAGTCCGCCGGCCCGTTAAAGGACTTGAGCAGCGCGATGGCTTCGTCATAGTGACCCTGCCGCAGCAGCGCATTGGCCAGCAGATGGGTCTTCTGCGCCTCCTGCTGCGTCGGCAGCTGACCCTGCACCTGGCGCAGCGCGTCGACCGCCTTGTCCAGATAGCCGCGGGCGTACCAGATCTGCCCCAGGTAGAACCAGGCCCGGTTGCGCACGCCCAGCGGCACATCCGGCGTCAGCAGCCGCGAGAAACGCTCGCCCGCCTCGTTGTACAGGCCCAGCGACAGATACAGTCCACCGAGCAGCAGCTGCGAATCCTGCTCATGGTGCGGCAGCTGGTGCCAGTGCTCGTAGGCGAGCAGGCGGGTGAGTGCCTCGAAATCATCCTGCTGGTAGTAATGGAACAGCACGTCGCCGTACTGCAGGTCCTGCACCCGGATCGGCGCCAGCTTCTGCGGGTCAGCCGGCTGCGCCGCCGATGCCGCGCCCGCGAGCGCGGCCAGCAGGACGCAGGACAGTTGACGCAGGACTCGCATCGGGAGCGGCTACTCCCAATCCTTGATCTCGAACTCCGGCTGCATCTTCAACTGTCGGTCCTCGATCTTCAGCTCCAGGTACTTGGCGCCGATGGTCTTGTCGAATTTGAGGGAAGCGCCGCGCCGATAGTCGCGATTGTCCGGACCCTTGCCCGAGAAGAACGCCACCAGCTCGTGACTGCCCACCTTGAGGTTGCCGAGGTATAGCCGTTGGACGCCGCCCTTCAGCAGAGCATCGACCTCGCGCGGCGTATAGAGATAATTGGTGACTTCCTTGTTGTCGATCTTCAGCGTGATCGAGTCGAGCGCGAAGAACTCACCGACATCCATCGATACGTACACCGCGACCTGGGTGTTCGCCGGAAACAGCAGCTCTTCCTCCAGCACGAACAGATCGCGGTTCAGATCGACGACGTCCTTTTTGAGCTGCTGCGTGTCCTCATCGAGACTGCGGGTGTCACCGGCGCCCGGAGGGGCCGTGGTCCCCACCAGGGGTGCAGCGCCGGCAGGCGCAGCGGCACCCGGCGCCCGGGCGGCCGGGGCGCCGGCCGAGGCATCCGCCGCCGCCAGCGCCGCCTCCACCTGCGCGGCCAAGGCCTTGGTCTTGGCGGCAGCCGCTCCAGGTGCGGAACTGGCGGGCGCGGAAGCCGGCGCGGAGGACGCGGCTGGCGCATCGGCCGCGGCGACGTTCAGCGACAGCAGCACGCAGCTGCAGGTCAGCCCCAAGGCCACAGCCAGCAGCCGGTTCTTCATCCTGTCTCTCACTGGCATTTCACTTCCAGTCATTCGTTGAGCAGCTCGCGCAGCTGACTGAGATAAAGCGCCTCGTCCCGGGGACCGAAGTCGCGGTAAACATAGCGGACGGTGCCGCCCCTATCGATCAGCACCGTCGTCGGCAGATTATCGATCTGATACAGACGGGCCACGTTCTTGGCCGGATCCTCCAGCATCACGAAGCCCAGCGGATGCGCGGCCACGTATTCACGCGCATGCGTGGCATCATCGTCGACGCTGACGCCGTACATGTGCAGACCGGCGGAGCGGTAGGTCGCGAAACTGCGATCCAGCAGGTCCAGCTGCCGGCGGCATACGCCGCACTGGCTGCCCCAGAATGTAAGGACCACGACATCGCCGCGATCCTCGGAAAGGCGCACATTGGTGCCGCCAAACGACCGCAATGCGAAATCCGGTGCTGACTGACCCAGCCGGGCAAAGCCCGCCGCGTCCGCCGCAAGACACAGTACGCTAAGCGTCGCAGCTGCAATGCAGCGTCGGGTGAGACTCCAACCGCGAAAAGACTTCACACACCGTCATCCATGGGTCCGCCCCGGCGACCGGCGGCCCTCGCAGATGGAATTTAGCATCTGCGCAGGAAGCGGTGTGTACCCAATTAATGTCAGCTGATGACCCCGTTCACAATCGGGGCAAATGCGATCAGCGGATCCAGGTTGGTGCCCAGGCCGTTGTTGGCAATGGCGCTCGCAAAATTCCCCTGCTGGTTATGCAGGGCCATGTAATTGAGTATCACCGTGTTCACCAGCAGATTCACGGCATTCGCCGCCGGGCTGGAGGTCGTGTTTACAGCGCCGGATGCGGTGTAGGAGCCGATCTGGTTGGGTGCCATCGCCGACGGATTGAGGGCCGGACGCCCCGCCGGGTTGTACACCAGGAAGAACGAGGATGCCGTGGAGGCATTGTCGCCCTGCCAGCCGAACTTGCCGCGCCCGGCCGCCGAGGTATCGATCATCCCGGTCGAACTCACCGAACCGTCACTGAATACGTAGATCATGAGGGGCACGCCGACGCGCTTGGCGTATTCGAGGCAGGCGCCGATGCACTGGCCGGCCTGGAAGTTGCGGGTTTCACCCGTCGCCCGCGTGCTGTCGTGATAATCGTACCCCGTCAGCGCGATCGTGCCGGCACCAGCCAGGCCGTTGACGACCATCTTCATGACCGCCGCGGTCATGATGAAATCGTTGTCCTGGTACTGAGCCGCCGTGAAGATGCTGCCCGAGGCACCGACGATCTGCGGGTCGATGTCGGGATTCAGGGAAGCGGGATTGCCGAACTCGTTCACCAGCACGGTGGACTTCACATAGCCGCAGCGCACCGCCGTTTTCAGCGCCGCATCGGCGGTCGGATCATCGAGCATGGCGGTCACGTTTTCGAGCTTGCCCGAGAAGGTACCGGCCGTGCTGCCGCCGCTCAGGCGGATGGACGATTCCAGCACCGACACGGCATCGGCCGGATTGCTGAAGATCGTGCCCAGCTGGCCGGTGTTGACGAGGCCGGTGATGTTGCTGGATTGCGTGACCACCGTCGGGCTGACCGTGAGATTGATGAGCGCGGACGGCGCCACCGAGTTGCCTCCGGAAACCGTCGGCATGGTGCCGATCAGCGGCAGCAGCGATCCGTTCGCACCGGCATCATAGATGCCGTACATGGGATTGTGCGGGTTGTCCTGGGTATCATTCTGCGATGAAGCCGCGATCACCGCGCCGCTGGTGCTCGCCATCGCCGCGGCGGAGGCCATCGACTTGATGCCGCGCAGGATCGCACCGTCGGAGTGCCATGCCATGCCCAGGGTGGTATCGACGAAGGTGCCGCTGGCGCTCGCCGTATTGGGCGAGTTCGGCAGCATGTCGCCCGGCAGGCCGAGCTCGCCATACCCGGCGGTGCTCAGAAAGTCGAGCTGGCCGCCGGTACCGCCGATCAGCGCCTCCGAACCGTTGAGATTCGCGCCGCCGGCGAGATCGAAACAGATGAACGGGATCTTGCCCGCCCCGTTGGTGACGATGCCGCAGGCCGACTGCAGGGTCGAGATATCCGCGGCCAGGGTCGTGGTGCCCGCGAACACCGATTTCGGATTGAAGAAGGCGCCGAGCATGGCCGAGGAGCCGATCAGTGTCGCCTGGCTGGCAAGAAAGCCGGAGGCCAGGAAGTCGCGGCGCGTGACCGGCCGCGGATGACTGCCCTCGTGCCGGATCGGCTGGTGCAGCTTGTGGCCTCGGGGGGGCTTCTTGCGAATGATCATGACAATCTCCAGGACATCCGAAGGCTACTGGATCACGGACGAGGCACTGCCCAGCAGCGCGGCACACGCGGCCTCGGCCACGACACCCGAACGGTTGGGCGTGCTCGGATAGGCGGCGATCAGGTTGGTGATGAGTGAATCGAGCTCGGTCTGCACACTCAGGAACGTGGGCTGCGTCGCCAAGTTAACCGCGATGGTGCCGCCGACGAGGTTCGTGTAGAGCGCGTTGATGACCGTGTCGCGGTTGCTACCGGTGTTGATCGCCCCGCTGAAGTAGCTGCCGCCCTGCGTCGGATCGAAGGCGCTGCCGAAGAACGCCGTGCGCAGCGTCGGAGTGTTCACCAGCGCCGAGCAGTAGGCGATTGCGAGCTGTGAAATGGCGGTCTGATTGGCCGCCGAATAGGCACTCAGGTCCGGCACCGGCGGCAGCGCCGATTGCACCTGCGTGTAGGTCTGCTGAACGGCGGTGGTGGTCATGGAAACACCGGTCAGCTTCGACATCGTCTCATTCACGCGCTCGTAGGTGCGCACGCCGATGTCGGCGCTGGCCGGTCCCGGTATCAGTGCCGGGATTGCGACCACCGACTGCGTGTAGGCACGGGTGTTCGAGCCGATCTGCTGGAAGGTCAGGAAGAACTGATCTGAGGCAGGCCCGTTCTCCAGGGCGATCACGGCGCCGACACTCGAGAGCAGCTGGCCGGTCGAACTGTTGTAGTCCGCCGATGTGACCGTGGTGCTCAAGGGGATGTAACTCTGACCGATCTGGGCCTCCGCCCCGTTGAGGCCGATGCGGATGCCCTGGATCGGAATGTTGTTGGGCGTCGCCGTCGGATCGAGACTGATGAAGGTCGGATCGTCGAACAGGTACGAGTAACTGTCGTTGAGGCCGACGGTCATCATGATGTAACTCTGCGGCACGTTCGTCAGCGTCGACACGTCGAACAGCAGGAAGTACTTCTGGCCGACGCCCGCCGCATAGTTCTGCTGGATCTGTGCCGGGGTCAGCGCCGTGTCATGAAAGGCCACCATCCGCAGCTCGCCCTGCCACTGGTTGGCGGTGCCCGAGGTCTCGCTGCCCATCACCAGTGCGAAGGTGTTGTCCCAGTTCGCGAGCGTACCGCCCCCGACCGGATCCACATCGCCGGTGTAGACGCCGTTGACGTAGAGTTTGCGGCCATTGACGGCGTCATAGGTGAGCACGATGTGTTGCAGCGCGGCCTGTGCCAGCTGATTCGTCGGGCTCGTCACCAGCGCCGGTGCGCCGTTGGTATCGGTCTTGCTGTTGCGCGTGAAGGCCTCGTACTGGAAGGCCTGCTGCGCCAGTGTCGCGTTGCGGGTCGTCGGGCTGCCGGAGTAGCTCACCATGTAGGCGGCCGTCTGCGCAACGTTCGCGGGCACGGCCCAGGCCTCGATGCTGAACTGGCCGCTCTGGGAGATCATGTTGTAGAGCTTGGCGCTCGCGGTGGAGGTGCCCTGGGCCTTCGAGCCAGGAGAGAACACGAGGCCCCAGCTCTGATCCCAGCTGTAGTTGCCGGAGAGATTCAGATCCAGTTCGGGCGAAACGCCGCTGGTGTCGTAGGCGATCGTGCCGCTGCCCGTCTTGAATTCGTAGAGCGCGATCTGGCTGGTGGTATAGCGGCTCTGCCCGGAGGCTATCGTGCCCTGATAGAGCGAGAGTGCCTTGGAGATCACCAGGGTGGGATCCACCTGTGTGAGCGGGATCTGGTTGGCGAACGAGGTGATCGCCGCGAGCATGATCGCCGCATCGTTGGCGCAGACGTCCCAGCAGTTGTGGAACTCGGTCCCGAGGCGCTCCACGAAGCGCGACTGCGCCGGATCGGTCAGATCGATCTTCGCCTGCGCATCCGCATAGGCCTCGACCGGATCGCTGCTGGCGAAATACGGCTGCTGCGGCGTCACCGCCGAAGGTGAATGGCAGCGCGAACAGTACTTGGTCAGCAGCGGATAGACCGTGTTCTCGAACAGCGTCGGATCGGTCGGGAAGGACTTCGAGCTGCCGACGGTCGCGGACGGCGGCGCCGTGAGCTTGATCGTCTGGGTGCCGGTCGCGGAGGAGCCGGCCCAGTTGGTGATCCACACCGTCAGCGTGTCACCGCAGGCCGAAGGCGAAGCCAGCCAGCAGTTGTGGCCTCCCGAGACCTTCTGCACCATGGTCGACTGCGTCGGCTGGCCCAGGTTCACGACCGTCTGTGCGGCCTGATAGGCGAGGTTCACATCATCCGTGCGGGCGAACTCGGGCGACTGTCCACCCTGCGTGTGACAGCCACCGCAACGGTTCGTGGCCTTGATGTTGCCCCACAGGCTGGTCATGAACGCCTGCACGTCCGCGGTGGCCGGCGGCGGCCCGCTGTAGGTGGACGCCACGGCCGGCGCCGTGACCGGATTCTGGGTGGTTGCGGCGCCGCCGCTGCAGCCGGCGAGCGCGACGACGGCCACCAGCATGGCGAGGACCTGCCATAGCGGTGCGCCGGATTTCCAGGTGAGGGTGCGCGTGAGCTTAAGGGTGTTCATGGCTGCTCAATTGCCCATGCAGTAGACGGCTGCGGAGGCGAACAACTGCTTGTACTTGTAGCCTCCCGCCTGGAAGGTGCTGGTCATGGTGTTCACCTGCGACACATCCGCCGCGCTGCTCGGCGCGCGGTAGCACACCGCCTGGAAGACCTTCTGTGCCTGGCACTGGGCGAAGGCCTGGCTGCTCTCGAGCTCCTGGCCGAGGGACTTGGCACCGGTGCCGCTGCCGGGCAGCGAGGCATTCCAGCCGAGGGCCGAATTCGGGCCCGTGCGCCAGCGGTTGCTCCAGCTGTCATCCGGCGTCACGAACCCCTGGGGGAAGTTGCCGGTGTTGATGTGGTACTTGGCCTGCGTCACACCTTCCGTGTACGAAAGCGAACCGGTGTTGGTGCCGTCGCCGACAGCGACGCCGACGAAGTTGTAGTACGCAAACGCCTGCGCCATCGGATCCATGCCGCTGTGACAACCGATGCAGCTGTTGAGGAATACGCGGCTGTCACCGCCCGGCGAGCGGCTCACGTCCTGGCGGATGCGATCCGGGGGCCGGCTGATGTCGGACACGGTCGGCAGGTCATTGCACAGATGCGCGATCAGCGTGAAACGGAACATCGCACGATTGGTGCCGTTGATGAAGAACGACGACGTCGACGCGCGCGTGGTCATGAGGCCCGCGGTCGCGGTGGTCGGAATGGCGTACACACCCGACTGCGTCGTCTGCACGAGCGTCGTCTGCAGGTTCACGCCGGTGCTTTCGGCGGTCGCATAATGGCTGTTGTTGGCCGCCGACGGCGCCGGCAGGCCGGGGGCGTTGCTGATGTAGAGGATGTCGGCGGACAAGGCCGTGTTGAACGGGATGTCGTCGCGGACCATGCCGATGAACGTCGCCACGTAGTCGTTGAGCGGCGCGAACGTCGTCTGGTCGCGATTGGTCCACGGCATCGCGAAGTTCTTCAGCACGGTGTTGTAGAACGGCGCCGCATTCAAAGCGACGTTTACGGCATCGGTGGTATCGCCGCTGGTGAGATAGCCGGCCATGGTGGTGAGCTCGGTACTGCTCGGCGGGACACCGGCGATCCGGTCAAACATGCGCTTTGCCTGCTCATTCGGGCCGGCGAGCGCCTGTCCCGCGCACAACACGGCAACGACGGCAGAGACAAGACTGATCTTCGCGTTCATGGCACCCACCGAACTCCCACCTGATGATGTTGTGCGGGTGGACTATACCCACGGTTTTCGGCGCTTCCGGATGTCTCATCCACCCGACGTCGCGTGCCGCAGACATCCCTCTTCAAACGCCTCTGCGGCTATCCTGCACAGGCGTTATCGAGCGCGCGATCGACCAGTGGCCAGATGACCCCGTCCGAAGCTGCTGCGGTGTGACAAATCCGGCAGATTCCGCATCTGGTAGGCGCGGATTACGTAATATGTGGAGTACAACGGGTTTCCTGAGGTCCCGGCTCGGGCACCGTGGAGCGAGATTGAAAGTGTCGACACTGGCAGTGCAACGGTCCCACAGACAGTACGATCCATGGCGGCGCCTGCGGGCGGGAATGCTGGGGGCGATGCTCATCGTGCTGGCGGCCTGCAGCAGTGGAGCGGGCCACATCCAGGAAGCCAGCGGCCAGGGCGCCGATCCGGCGACCATCGACTTCCCGATCTTCTACGTGAAGCGCTATTCGGTGCCACTGCAGCCGGATGCCAACGACCTGCGCATGCTGCGCTTCGCGGTGCCCTCCGCCGATCTGTTCATGCGCAGCAACGCCTCGCCTTCGGGCATCGAAACCAATATCACCAAGGGCATCACTGGCACCGGCACCGCGACGGCTGCGAACTATGACATCAAGGATGTCAGCGCCTCGGCCGACGGCACCACCATCCTCTTCGCGATGCGCGGGCCGCTGACGGCGAACATGGATCAGACCAAGGCACCGTCCTGGCGCATCTGGCAGTACGTCATCGCCACCAGCACCCTGAGCCTCGTCGTCAACCCGACCACCGATCCGGACCCCGCCACGGTCAACGACATCGCCCCCCAGTTCCTGCCCGACGGCCGCATCGTCTTCAGCACCACCCGGCAGCGCCAGTCACAGGGCATTCTGCTCGATGAGGGCATGCCGCAGTTCATCGCCGAGGACGAGGCGCGCACCGAGCCGGCCTTCGTGCTGCACGTGATGAACGGCGATGGCTCGAACATCCACCAGGTATCCTTCAACCAGAGCCACGACCGGGATCCGACGGTGCTCGCCAACGGTCGCATCATGTGGTCGCGCTGGGATGACGCACCACCGGGAATGAAGGGCATGCACCTCTACAGCGCCAATCCCGACGGCACCGACCTGCAGCTGCTCTACGGCGCCAACAGCCACGCCACGGGCACGAGCGCCGATGGCGCGAACGACTCGACCATCGAGTTCGTGAAGACCCACGAGATGGCCGACGGCCGCATCCTCGCGCTGGTGAGGCCCTACACCTACCCCGCGGTCAACGACTGGGGCGGCGACCTCTACATCATCGACACCACGAACTACGTGGAGAACACCCAGCCGGCCATGGCCGGCTCCGGCCTCGCCGGACCCGCCGAGACCCGCGCCACCAGCAACCCGGTGCTGACGGTCCCGGGACCCTCGCCCGGCGGCCGCTTCTATGCGGGCTTTCCGCTGTGGGACGGCACCGGTCGCATTCTGGTCAGCTGGTCACAGTGCCGGCTGTTGAACACCAGCGTCACGCCCAATGTCGTCGCCGCGTGCACCGCCACCGCGCTCGCCGCGGCCACTGCCACCTCGGCCCCACCCGTTTTCAGTCTGTGGATGTTCGACCCCGCGCAGAACACGATGCAGCCCATCATGCAGCCGACGGATGGCATCATGATTACGGATGTCGTGGCTGCCCAGCCGCGCACCCTGCCGACCGAGATCGTCGATCAGCAACCGGGGGTCACGCTGGACCAGACCATGTACGACAACGGGGTCGGCGAGATCGACATCCGCAGCGTCTACGACATCGACGGGGCGGACACCGCCGTGCCCAACATCGCCACCGTCGCCAATCCGGCGCTGACTGCGCCGAACACGCGCGTGGCCCGTTTCCTGCGGGTGGTGAAGGCCGTGTCGATTCCCGATCAGAAGACCCTGAACCTGCCGGGCACGGCGTTCGGCGCCACCGATTACATGCGCGAGATCCTGGGCTACGCGCCGATACAGCCCGACGGCTCGGTGATCGTGCAGGTGCCCGCGCAGGTCGCCTTCGCGATCGACATCCTGGATGCCAACGGTCGCAAGATCTCACCGACCCACGATGCCTGGCTGCAGCTGCAGCCGGGTGAAACGGTCCAATGCAATGGCTGCCACACGCCCGCCTCGGCCCAGGCAACCGTGGGCGGCCAGACCGCGCTTTCCCATGGACGCAAGGGCGTGTTCACATCGGCCTACGCCGGCGGCACCGCGGGCGCCGCCTTCCCCGGGTCCGTCTCAACCTATGCCAGCATCAACGGCCCCGAACCGCTCGTACCGACGACGGCCGGCCAGACCATGGCCGAAACCCTGTCCGCGGCCAGTTGCGCGGGTGATTCGCCGTTCTGCTCGCAGAACATGCCGACGCGCGACGTCGTGTACACCGATCTGTGGACCAACCCGACGGTCGCGACCCCGGGCACGCCGATCGCGTACACCTACCAGGCCATCAACGCCGAATTCGCCGCCGCGACCAGCATGCCCACCTGGACGCCGCCGACGAATGCCGGTTGCATGGTCATCTGGACGCCCACCTGCCGCATCACCATCAATTACACCGAGCAGATCCAGCCGCTGTGGAACCTGGCCCCACGCACCGGGCCGGCCGGCCAGAATGTCACCTGCACGCAAGGCGGCTGCCACAGCCCGACCGCCGCGAATGGCGTCACGCCGGCGGTGCCGGCGGGCAAGACACAGCTGGATCTGACCGCCTCGGCCTCCACTACTCAGCCCGCCTGGTTCACCTCGTATGTCGACCTGCTGTTTTCTCATGACGAGCAGACCGTTAACATGGGCGCGTTCCAGGACGTGACGGTGGTCGGCCCGGTCGATCCGACCACGGGGCAGCCGACGCAGGTTCCGGTGGCGCTTGCGCCGCCCATGGTCGCCGGCAGCGCCAACGGCTCGGTGAAGTTCTTCGGCGAGTTCGTAACAGGGGCGAGCCATGCGGGATATCTCAGTGCGTCGGAGCTTCGCCTGATCTCGGAATGGCTGGATATAGGGGCACAGTATTTCAACAATCCGTTTGACCCGGCGGCGATCCTCCAATAGCACGCCATGGGCCGCCGCCTTCCTCTTGCTGCTGCTGTCAGGCGTGCTGGCCGGTCCGGCTGCGCGCGCCGCCGATCAGCACCTGCAGGTTTTCGTGACCGCCCCGTACCTGCAGATGCATACCGGCCCGGGGCGCGGCTACCCGGTGTTCAACGTCGTGGATCGGGATGCCGGCGTGGACGTGCTCAAGCGCTATACCGACTGGTTCAAGGTACGCGACAGCCGCGGCGTGGAAGGCTGGGCGTCGGCGCATGACATGGAACAGACCGTGTACGCCGATGGCACCCATTTTCATTACGACACCGGTGACCTCAACGCCTTTACCTCACACCGCTTCGAGGCCGGTGCGTTCTTTTACGGCGATTATGGCGGCGCCTCGGAGGTCTCGGTCTACGGCGCGGTGTTCGCCAATCCGAACCTGGCCGCGGAAGTGTCGGTCGCCGAGTTCCTGGGTACGGCATCGAACGGCACCACCGTGGATCTCGGGCTGGTGCACATTTTCTATCCGCAGGCCAGACTGGCCCCGTTCGTGATGCTGGGAACCGGGGTGGTGCGGACCGAACCGAAGGCGACACTGGTGGAGCCCGATGACCGCACCGAACAATCCGCCTACGTCGGCGCGGGCCTGCGGTACTACCTGACGCGCCGCTTCTTCCTGCGCGGTGAATTCAAGGAACACATCATTTTCACGAACCGCAATCAAAACGAGCAGGTGGACGAATGGAAATTCGGCTTCGCATTCTTCTTCTGACAGTGCTGCTGGGGCTTTCGGGCAGCCTGTCGGGGTGCGCGACGCTGCGTCATCTGTTCGGCCATGACGATGCGCCCCCGCCGACGCCGGCCCCGGCGCCCGCGGATGCCGGCTCGAGCACCGATCGGTCGGCTGCGGATGACACCACCCCGCCGCGGGTCATCGAGCCTGCGGTCGAGCGTAAGGATGTGAAGGTGCCGCGGATCAAGTCCGAGGACATCGAGGTGGGTGGCTACGTGGGCACCCTGAACATCGAGGATTTCGGCGCCCATCGCGTCTTCGGCGTGCAGGCCGCCTACCATGTCACCGAGGATTTCTTCTTCCAGGCCGAGTACGGCGCTTCCAAGGCCGGTTACACCAGCTTCGAGGTCCTGAGCAACATCAGCCTGCTTACCGACAATGAGAGATGGTACCGGTATTACGACATGTCCGTAGGCTACAACTTCCTTCCGGGCGAGGTTTTCCTCGGTCGCAACCACGCCATGACGAGCTCGTTTTACATCCTTGCGGGGGTCGGCTCCACGGACTTCGGCGGTGACTCCAAGTTCACCGGCAATTTCGGCGCCGGCTACAAGATCCTGCCCACGGACTGGCTCGCGGTCCATGTGGCGGTCGAGGACCGGGTGTTCAACTCGGACCTGCTGGGTGTCAGCAAGCTCGACAGTAATCTCGAGGCCCATCTGGGCCTGACCGTGTTCTTCTAGGAGCCCAATATCATGCTCAACCGCTTCACGAGACTGGGCCTGCTGGCCCTGACGACGGTGATCTTCGCGGCCACCGCCAGTGCTGCCGGTGACGCCCCGGCCCCCGCCCCTGCATTCAGCCTGCCGGCGCGCGGCGGGGCGACCGTGGACCTGTCCCAGTTCAAGGGCCAGGTGGTCATGATCAATTTCTGGGCCAGCTGGTGCGTGCCGTGCCGCAAGGAAATGCCGCTGCTCGAAAACATCTACAAGAAGTACAAGCCGCTGGGCTTCACGCTGATCGGCGTGAACGTCGAACCGGATCAGAAGGACGCCGAAAGCTTCCTGAAACAGACCCCGGTGAGCTTCCCGGTGCTGTTCGATGCGAAGAGCAAGGTCAGCGGCCTCTATAATGTCCAGGGCATGCCGACGACGGTGTTCATCGACCGCAAGGGCAATGTGCGGCTGGTGCACCAGAGCTACGTCGATGGCGATGAGAACCTGTACATGGACCAGATCCGTACCCTCATCCGGGAGTGATCATGAGCCTCACGCGCCGTCTTCTGGGTCTCGCCGCGGCAGCGCTGCTGCTGTCCCAGCTGTGCGCCTGTGCTTCGATCCAACCCTGGGTCAAACCCTACGAGCGTGAGCGGCTGGCCGATCCCATCATGTCCTTCAACCCGCACCCGATCGACTCCGCCTATATGCAGCACGTGTTCGAAACGCGCGGGGCCTCGCGCGGTGGCGATGGCGCGACGGGCGGCGGCTGCGGATGCAATTGAAGGGCTGGCATGCACATCCGGGGCGGCTGCTCGCCCCGGCCATTCTGCTGGCCATCAGCGCGCTCTACTGCGCCCCGAGCCGGACCGATGTGCTGCCCGAAGACGAAGTGGATGCCCTGGGCACCCACTACAGTGGCGGCGGCCAGGACATCAACGGCATCTCGCTGCTGGTGCGCAAGAAGGTCGGCGATCACGTCTCCCTGACCTACAATCATCTGGAGGACATCGTCTCCGGCGCCTCCATCGACGTGCGCACCTCCGGCGCAAGTCCGTATCGCGAGAAACGCAACCAGGACGGCCTGTCGGGCGAGTTCCTCTACGGCAAGACCACCTACAGTATCGGGGCCACGCACAGCTACGAGCCCGATTACCGTTCGAACACCGCCAACTTCGGCATCAGCCAGAGCATGTTCGGCGACCTGACGACGGTCTCGATGACCTACCGGCGCACCTGGAACGATGTCTACAAGATGCTGTGCGTGGTGCACAACGACGACCTCAACTATCCGTGCGTCGAGAAGATCCACGACCCGGCCTTCGGCGAGAAGGACATGGACGAGCGCTCCTACGGTGTCGGGCTCACGCAGATCCTGACGCGCAATTCGATCATCTCGGCGAATCTCGAGGTCATCACCGACCAGGGCTGGCTCAGCAATCCTTACCGCGAGATCATGTACGCGAATCCCGGCGGCGGCAGCGGTTTTGGCCTCGCGCCGGAAGTGGATCCGAGCACCCGCACCAGCAATGCGATCGGTGTGGACTACAAGTACTACCTGTTCTGGAAGGCGGCACTGGACGTGCAGTACCGCTTTTTCACCGACACCTGGGGCATCCGTGCCCACACCGCGCAGCTGGGCTACACGCAGCCATGGCACAACTGGACCTTCGATGGCACCGTGCGCTTCTATACCCAGACGCACGCCGATTTCTACAGCGACCTGTTCGCCTCGGCGACCCAGCAGAACTTCGAGTCGCGCAATCGCGAGCTGTCAGCGTTCAACAGCTACACGATCGGCGCCGGCGCGGCCTACGAGTTCAAGATGCCGTACGCGACCTGGATCAACAAGAGCACCGCGAATTTCCGTTTCGACCATCTGATCTTCGACTATCACGACTTCCGTGATGCGCTGCTGATCGATTCGGCCGCCGGGGTTCCGGTCGGCACCGAACCCCTGTATTCGGTGCAGATCAACGTCATGCAGCTGTTCCTGTCGGTCTACTACTGATCAGTGCGGCGCTGAGCCGGGCGCACCCGGGTGCGCGCCGGCCTGCGCGGCATCCGGATTCTCCAGGCCCTTCGAATACCAGACCTTGCGATCCGGCGTCACGGCCACCGCGTCCACGTCCGGCAGTGAGTTGATGAACTCGATGCCGTCCTGCACCCCCATCACGAACACGCTCTTGGTGAGCGCATCGGTGCGCGTCGCGTAGGGCCCGATGATGGTGACGCTGCGCACCTTGTGCGGGGACTTGCCGGTGCGCGGATCGAGAATATGGTGGTAGCGCACGCCGCCCTCGTCGAAGAAACGCTCGTAGTCCCCGGAAGTCGAGAATGCCGCATCGGTCAGCGGGATCTTCAGGATCGTCCGGTTGCGGTCATCCGGATCGCGGATACCGATGAGCCAGGGTTTGCCGAACCGATCCCCGATGATGCGCGAGTCACCGCCGGCGTTGACCATGGCGCGCGTGACCCCCAGCTTCTGCAGTACCGCGATGCCGCGATCGACAGCGTAGCCCTTGCCGATGCCGCCGAAGTCGATCCGCACGCCGGGGTGATCGAAGAACACCGTCTGCGCCGCCTCGTCCAGGTGGATGTGGCGGTAGTTGCTTTCTGGCAGCGCCGCGGCGATCTGCGCCTCCGTCGGACGTACGTGCTCGGGGTAGTTGTACATGTACCCGACGCTCGCGTAGGTGATGTCGAAGGTGCCGCGGGTCAGCTTCGAGTAGTCGATCGAGGTCGCGATCAGATCGAACAGCTCCTGGGAGATCCGCATCGGCGCCTTCGCGGCCTGATCGTTGACACGCGACACCTCGCTTGCGGGCTTGTAGGTGCTGAACTCGTTGTCGATGCGGCGCATTTCGTCGAAGACGGCGGAAATCGCCGCCTCGCCCTGCAGCCGGTCCTCGGTCCACAACTCGACATCGCAGCGTGTCCCCATGATGGGTGCATCGCGATAAATCCACTCGGCGTGGGCGCGATTGCACATGCACGCGAGCATCACGGTGACGAGCAGTCCGGGAATGCGGGCGAGATCGTGCCTGAGTTTGGACTGCTGTACGGCGTGGAGGTTCATAAACGTATGTCCAACTGTATGCCCGGCTGGAGTAAGCTTGGCACAGTTCAACTCAAGGATCCCGCGCATGCGAAACCGCATCGGCCTCTCAAGTCAACTGGCTGGTTGCCTGGCCACTCTCGTCCTGCTGCTCACCAGCGTGGTGGTGCATGCCCAGGGACGCGAGGAGGCCCGCCTGCTGACCGCCGGCCAGGTGCTCAACGATGCCCTGGGCTCGCCGGACCAGTTCGTGCCCACGCGGCTGCTGGAGCGCGCCTATGGCATTGCCGTGGTTCCGGATGTCACGAAGGTGGCCTTTTTCTTCGGCGGCCGTCGCGGCAACGGCGTGCTGGTCGCGCGTGATCCGAGCGGGCACTTCAGTGATCCGGTGTTCGTCAATCTCACCGGCGGCAGCTTCGGCTTCCAGTGGGGCGTGCAGTCGACTGATGTGATCCTGGTGTTCACCACCAAGCGCAGCATCGATCGCATCGCCAGCGGCCAGCTGACGCTCGGCGCGGATGCGTCGGTGGCGGCAGGCCCGGTCGGCCGGGCCGCCTCGGCCGGCACCGACCCGACGCTGTCGGCGGAAGTCTATTCCTACTCGCGCAACCGCGGCCTGTTCGTCGGCGTCGCCCTGGACGGCAGCGCCCTGACCATCGACGACAATGCCGACGCGCGCTTCTATGACAAGGGTGTGGTCAACGCATACGACATCATCAACGGCACCGTGCGGACCAACAGTGACATCGCCAAGCGCTACCTGGACACTGTCGCGCGCAGCACCGGAACGGCCGCGCCGGTGCCGATGGCCCCGGTGAATCCGCCGCCCGCTCCGGT
>Ga0302314_10006471_pt1 | contig 21186 bp, 20 predicted proteins | sample III_Palsa_N2_3_FD_200533 | JGI IMG/M metagenome (GOLD analysis project Ga0302314, IMG submission 200533) | Peat permafrost microbial communities from Stordalen Mire near Abisko, Sweden - III_Palsa_N2_3 | ecosystem: Environmental > Terrestrial > Soil > Palsa > Peat permafrost | place: Sweden...
ATGAGCGCCTCTATTCCTCTTCCACCACCTGCCAGGCCGAGGCGGTGTCGTAGACGAACCGCTCCTCGGCGATGCGGTCACCGACCCAGCGCTGCAGGGCCAGTTCGTTCAGGCGGCGTGTAATGCCGTCCGTGGTGGTGGCGTCGAAGGTCCAGTTCACCACCACATTATCACCGTCGATCAGCACCATCGGGTCGGGATGCGTATGCATGCTCACCCGCTTGAGCACGGCGGCCTCGTGCGCCATCAGCCCCTCGCGTCCAAGGCGCGGCTCCATCAGGTTCTCCTGCATGGAGGCGTCTTCGTGGTAGAAGTCAGCGATGGCCCCGACGTGGTCGCCACCGACCACGGCGTCGACAAAGGCCTTCACCCGGTCACGATCCGGCATCTCATTTCCCCGATTTCCAAGACGTTCCAAGCCAGCCCTTAGGAGGCCGCATGAGGCGCATCATTCTGACCGGCGCGCCGGGCGCCGGCAAGACAACCCTGATCCAGGCCCTGGCCGCGCGCGGCCACGCCGTGGTGGAGGAGGCGGCGACCGACGTGAACGCCGAGCTTCTCGCCGAGGGGATCGCCGATCCCAGCGCGGCGCCGGATTTCATCGATCGCATCGTCGCCTATCAGAGCACGCGACGGTTGGAGCCTGGTGCGACGCTTCAATTCCATGACCGATCGGCGATCTGCACCCGGGCCCTGTGCCGCTACGCTGGCCTGCCCGAGCCGCCGTCGCTGGTGGACGAACTGGCCGAAATCGAGCGCATGGGCTTCTACGCGCGGCGCGTGCTGTTCGTGGACAATCTGGGCTTCATGACGCCTACGGCGGTGCGCCGGATCAGCTTCGAGGAATCCCTGCGGTTCGAGGCGATGCACGAGGAGGCGTATCGAGAGCTCGGATATGAGCGGTTGCGGGTTCCGCGCGGGAGCCTGGCCGAACGGCTCGCGATGATCGAGCGAGAGGTCGCGAGATAAGCACAGGAAAAATGCGGATCAAGACTGCGACGGCGCCTCGGAGATCGGCGTCTGCGTGTCACCCGATGCCGGCGCCTTGGCCTTCGCGGCCCTGGCTTTCGGCTTCGGCGCTTTTTCCACCGCGATCTGATGCTGATAGGGCACGGCGAAGCCCGCCGCGTCCAACGCCAGCTTGGCGCGCTTGATCAGCTCGAACCGCACATCCCAATAGACGTTCACCGGCGCCCAGGCATGCAGGGCGACAGTGACGGCGTTTTCAGCCAGGCCCGTGACCTTGCAGTCCGGCGCGGGCTTGGCCAGGACGCGCTTGTCCGCGCTCACACAGCCAAGCAACACCTCCAGCGCCCGCTCAAGGTCGTCGGCATAGTCGATGCGGAAGATGAGCTCCATCCGTCGGCTCTTCGGGGTGGAATAGTTGATGATCACATCCCCGAACACCTTGGCGTTGGGCACGAAGACATCGAGGTTGTCGGCGTCCGAGAGCAGGGTGCCGAACAGGTCCAGCGCCTTGACCGTGCCGGCCCGTCCATTGATCTCTACCGCGTCGCCGACGCGGTAGAGGCGCAGGATCAGCAGCATCACCCCCGCCGCCACATTGCCCAGCGCGCCTTGCAGCGCCAGGCCGATGGCCAGGGATGCGGCGCCGAGAACGGCGATGATGGAGGTCTCGCGCACGCCTAGCTGCTCGAGCACGGCCACCAGGCCCATGACGATGACGATCCAGCGCGCCAGGGAAGCGGCGAAGGTCTCGAGCGTCCGGTCGGACGTCTTGGCGTTCAGCCGCCGAACCCCGCGCCGAACCAGCCCGGCCATCCAGCGCGATCCCCAGTAGGCGGCGATCAGGATCACGGCCGCGATCACCAGATTGACCGCCAGCTGCCCGGTCGAGGCGACGAAGCTGTGCAGGATGTGGGTGTTGCCGTCGGCCGCCAGCAACACGCGGCGCGCCACCACATCGAGCGGCGGCGGCCCGGGCGGCGGTGGGACCTTGACGGCGGCGACGAGGAAGGGAATCAGCACGCGGATAGTTTAGCGCACTCGGTGCGTGGTTCGAGACGACCTTCGGCCTCCTCACCAAACCGACTTTATTGCATCCCACAATTTCGAGTTTGGTGAGGAGCGCGCAGCGCGTCTCGAACCACGCAGCTAACGTTCCGCCGCCTCCAGCATCCGCTCAAGCGTCGACAGCTCATCCGCTTCCCGCGCGGGCTTGTCCCAACGCAGGCGGCTGATCCTGGGAAACCGCATGGCGACGCCCGACTTGTGCCGGCTCGAGCGTTGCAGCCCCTCGAACGCCACCTCCAGCACCAGGCCAAAATCCTTGTCGGCGCGCACCGAGCGCACCGGCCCGAACCGGTCGATGGTGTTGTCGCGGACGAATTTGTCGATCTGCTTCAGCTCCTCGTCGGTGAAGCCGAAATAGGCCTTGCCGACCGGCGTCAGCGCGCCCTCGTTCCAGACCCCGAAGGTGTAGTCGGAATAGAAGCTCGACCGCTTTCCGTGGCCGCGCTGTGCGTACATCAGCACCGCGTCGATCAGATAGGGATCGCGCTTCCACTTGAACCAGGGGCCTTTCGGCCGCCCGGCCTCGTAGATCGAGTCCCACCGCTTCAGCATCAGCCCTTCGGCGGCGCGCGGGTCGCCTTCGGGCGGATCGGCGCGCAGCGCGGCCAGCGCCTTCCAGGTCTCAAAGGGCTGCATCGGCGACAGGTCGATGCGCGCGCTGTCGATCATCGCCACGAAGGCCTCCAGCCGTTGGCGCCGATCGCGGAACGACAGGTGGCGCACATCCTCGCCGTGCTCGACCAGCAGGTCATAGGCGCGAATCCCGGCCGGGTTGGCGGCCGTCAGCTTGGCGTCGACCGTCTTGCGGTTCAGCCGCTGTTGCAGCTCGCCAAAGGAGGCGACCCTGCCGTCCCGCAGCACCAGCAGCTCGCCGTCCAGGACGCCGTCGAAAGCCATCGCCTCGACCACATCGGGAAAGGCGTTCGAAATGTCATCGCCGGTGCGGGTGTAGAGGCGCCGTACGCCGCCTTCGCTCACCGCCTGCACGCGGATGCCGTCCCACTTCCATTCGGCGGCATAGTCGGCGGGGTCCAGCTTGGCGAAATCGACCGCCTCATCGACGGCCTGGGCCAGCATCACTGGTCGGAAGCGGCCGAAAGCGTCGGGCGTCGGCCGTTCGCTTCGGCCCTCCAGCCAGGCGAACAGGTCGTCGTAAGGCGGCGTCAGCGCGTGCCAGACCTCCTCGATTTCGCCGATGGCCACGCCGCCCATCTCGGCGCAGGCCTGTTTGGCCAGGCGGGCGGAAACGCCGACCCGCAGGCCGCCGGTGAGGAGTTTTAAGAGGGCCCAGCGACCGTCGACATCCAGCGCATCGAGCCAGCCCTCGATCAGCTTCTGCACCTCGGCTCTTGTGGCGCCGCGCAAGGCGTCGATCACTTGCGGGAGTTCCGGCTCATGATTGGCGCCAGGCGCGGCGGGCCAGACCAGGGCTACGGTCTCGGCCAGATCGCCGACATAGTCGTAGGACAGGGCGAACAGCTGCCCATCCATCCGCGCCTCAACGGCCTTGCGGATGAAGGCCGGCTTGGCGGCGTCGAATTTCAGATCGCCGGTCAGCGACGCCAGCGCCCAGCCCCGCTCCGGATCGGGCGTCGCGCGCAGATAGTCCCGCAACAACACCAGCTTGGTGTTGCGCGAGGGCGTGTAGCTCAGACGGTCGAGGAGATCGGCGAAAGCGCGCATGTCTAGGGCGGCCCTCGGTAAGTGCGTGCTTCGACACGCGCCCAATGGGCGCGGCTCAGCAAGACGTAGAATTTTGGAGCCCACCCAACCACGTCATCCTGAGCCGGACGCGTAGCGGCCGCGTCGAAGGACGCACCCAGCCTAAACATCCTCGTCCTCATAGCCCACCAGCGACAGCGGCATCGCGGCGATCCCGCGCAGCTCGGCCCATCGCGCCAGGGCCTCCTCGCGGCCATGGGTGATCCAGAGTTCGGCGGGGTTCAGCTCGGCGACGGTGCTGGTCAGCTCGTCCCAGTCGGCGTGGTCGGAGATGATGAGGGGCAGCTCCACGGCCCGCTGCCGCGCCCTCGCGCGCACCCGCATCCAGCCCGACGCAAACGCCGAGACCGGGTCGGCGAAGCGGCGCGACCAGCGGTCGGCGATGGCGCTCGGCGGGGCGATCACGATCTGGCCGGCGAAGTCGCTGCGCGTGGTCGAGGTCGCCGGCTCCAGCGGGCCGAGATCGACGCCATGGTTCTGATAGAGGGCGTTCAGCTGTTCGAGCGCGCCGTGGACGAAGAGGGTCTTGTCCCACCCCGCCTCGCGTATCAGCCGGATCAGCCGCTGCGCCTTGCCGAGGGCGTAGGCGCCGACCAGATGGGTCCGCTCCGGAAACTGAGCGACGGATTTGAGCAGCTTGCCGACCTCTTCGTGGTCGGGCGGATGCCTGAACACCGGCAGGCCGAAGGTGGCTTCGGAGACGAAGACGTCGCAGGGCACAGGCTCGAACGTCGCGCAGGTGGGATCGCGCCGCCGCTTGTAGTCGCCGGAGACGACAATGGTCATGCCCTTCCAGCGCACCACCGCCTGGGCCGAGCCCAGCACATGGCCTGCGGGCGCCAGGCTGACGCCGACCCCATCCCGCTGCACGACCTCGCCATAGGCCAAGGCCTGGGACGCGCCGGCGAAGTCGGTTCCATAGCGCACGCGCATGATGTCCAGCGTCGCCGCCGTCGCCAGCACAAGGCCGTGGCCGGCGCGGGCGTGGTCGGCGTGACCATGGGTGATCACGGCCCGGTCCACTGGCCGGGTCGGGTCGATGAAGAAATCGCCCGGCGCGCAATAGAGACCTTCGGGCCTGGGATAGAGCAGGGATTGCGGCTTCAGCACCGTTCGCGCCTCGGGTTGCGCAACATCATATAGGCCTTGTTGCACGAGACGAGCGACACGACTTGCGAAGCGGCCGTCTCGCCGCTAGGTTCCGCGCCCTCGCTCAGGGGGCGCCAACAACGCCCCGATCGACGCTTCGGGAGAGGTGGCTGAGTGGTCGAAAGCACCGCACTCGAAATGCGGCGTGCTCGCGAGGGCACCGTGGGTTCGAATCCCACCCTCTCCGCCACCCTACGCCAAGGCTTCGGGTGGCAGGCCACGAAGTGGGCTGACGGCGAAGTCTTGGCGTAGGGTGGCTCCCGCCGGTCGAGCTTTCCGAGGTGCGTTAGAGGCCGGTCGCCTCTGGACGAGCGATCGGGAACAGGCTGTTCTGTCGGGTGCGGAGGCATCCAATGCGCCACGAAATTCAATGGGGATTATGTCCATGGCCACGACACGTCGGCGGCTCATCAGGACGGCTGGCGCGCTCGCCTCGGTCGCGGCTCTCAATGGCTCCCGCGCGTTCGGCGCACCCGCAAAGCCGAAGCCTATGAACATCCTCATCCTCGGCGGCACCGGCTTCACCGGCCCGCATCAGGTGGCCTACGCTCTCGCGCGCGGTCACAAGGTCACGGTGTTCAATCGCGGCCGCCAAGGCAATCCCTGGCCGGGCCAGGTGGAGGAACTGCTCGGCGACCGCAACACTGGCGACCTGAAGGCGCTGGAGGGCCGGACCTGGGACGTCTGCATCGACAACCCCACCACCCTGCCGTTCTGGGTTCGCGACGCGGGCAAGGTGCTGGCGGGCAAGGTGGGGCAGTACATCTTTATCTCGACGATCTCGGTGTACGCCTCGAATGCCGTACCCAATCAGGACGAGACGGCGGCGACCGCGCCCTACACCGGCGCCGATCCGATGGCCGAGACGCTGAAGACCCTGCAGGCCAGCATGGGTGAGCTCTATGGACCGCTGAAGGCAGTCAGCGAGCAGGAAGCCAAACGCCAGTTCGGTGCGGAGACCACCGTCATCCGCCCTGGCCTGATCGTCGGGCCGGGCGACGAAACCGACCGCTTCACCTACTGGCCCGTGCGGCTGGCGCGGGGCGGCGAGGTGCTGGCGCCCGGCGACGGGTCCGATCCGGTGCAGTTCATCGACGCCCGCGACCTGGCGGAATGGACCATCCGCATGGCCGAGGCGCGCGGGTTCGGCGTCTTCAACGCCACCGGCCCAGCCCATGCCCTGACCACCAAGGCCATGCTGACGACAGTGGGTGAGGCGGTGCATTCCACCGCCCATCTGAATTGGGCGCCGACCGCTTTCCTCGACGCGCAGAAGGTCTCGGCCTGGAGCGACATGCCGGTCTGGATCCCAGGCCAGGGCGACACCGCCGGCTTCGCTCGCCGAAGCATCGCCCGCGCCCTCGCCGCCGGCCTGACCTTCCGCCCGCTCCCCGCCACGGCCTCCGACACCCTGGCCTGGTTTCAGACCCAGCCGGCGGACCGGCAGGCCAAGCTGAAGTCGGGCCTGACGCCGGAACGGGAAGCGCAGGTGCTGGCGGCGCTGAAGGCGGCGAAGGGGTAGGGCGGTCGCACCTTTACGACCCGACTATGCGGTGCGCCTCACCCCGCTATCGACCCTTTACGGCGATCGGGTCCACACCTCCGCCCATGATGACGGTGGACGGCGCGGGCTCTTCCGCGGCCGTCTTCGGTTTCGAGTATGGCCATGCCCAAGTCTTCGGAGGTCGACAGACCTTCAGCCTCGCTGTCCGACACCCTTTCGGAGATTCTGCAGCATGCCGGCGTCGGCAGGCTGAGCACCATCCGGGTCACCGGCGCCGCCGGCCTGGCCTCACTGCTCTGGTTCTGCCGCCACGGGTATGAGCACGTCGGCTATTCGCGCGGCGGGCCTGACGCGGCGGATCCGATCGATCTGCTGTTCGTGCCGCAGACCTGCGATCTGGATGCGCTCGACGCGATCCTCACGCGAGGTCCACACCCCGCTGAAGGTGGTGTGCTAATCGTCCAGACGCCGGACGTCGGCGCGACGGGCGGGGTCGATCCCATCCACGACCTGCTCGAGCGGCGCGGCTATCAAGTGGAACGGTGCCTGCATGGGCGCCATCGCGAACTGCATGTCGCGCGGCGCAGGCCCCGAGCCGCCTATCGGGCGGCCGCTTAAGCGGGCGATGGCGATGGATGAGCTCACGCGATGATGAACTACCGCGTCCAACGCGCGCCGGGCGGCTGGTCCGTCGACCGCGCCGACGCCTGCCTGGGTGTCTTCGCGGACCCGGCCGAGGCCGTGGACTGCGCCTGTCGTTCAGCCCGAGCCGATGCGGCGCACGACTGCTTGGCGATCGTCACCGCCCAGACCACGCCGCAGGAGTTTCACTGCTTCGTGCCGGCCCAAGGTCAGGCCGCGGCGCCGCTGCCGTCCTACCTGCGACTGCTGGTGGACAACGAGAGCGGCGCGCGGCCTGACCCCAAGGCCTGAACCTTAAGCCGCGATCTGCTCGGGCATGCCCAGGTGTTGCAGGAAGTCGGGCTTGCCGAGCGCGACGCCTTCCTTGCGCAGCAGGGCGTAGGTGGTGGTCACGTGGAAGAAGAAGTTGGGCAGAGCAAAGCCGCTCAGGAACTCGGCGCCGGTGAAGTTATAGCCCATGCCATTGGGGAACTTCAGCTGCACCGCACGGCTTTCGGCGCCGTCGAAAGCGGCCCGATCGAAGCTGTTGATATAGTCGATGGTGCGCTGGCAGCGGTCCTTCAGTTCGGCGAAGGTCGTTTCGGTGTCGGGCATGGAGGGCGCCTCGACGCCCATCAAGCGGGCGACGGCGTTCTTGGCGGTGTCGGAAGAAATCTGGATCTGCCGCGCGAAGGGCAGCATGTCGGGGGCAAGGCGCGCTTCCACGAGTCCGGTCTCGGACTTGCCTTCTGCTAGCGCCTTGTCGAGCCAGGCTTGGATATTGGTCAAAGCGCGCACGAAAACCGGCGCGGACGCGTCATAGATGGTGAAGCTCATGGGGTCCCTCCTCAAGGATGGGCCTATGTGGCCGCCTCAGCGCAGGAAGGCCAGGGGTGGATCAAAGCCTAGCGGCTCAATAGAGGCTGCATACGCTGAAGGTGAGACGCCAGGCATCGCCTTCGCCGGGGATGGGGTCCTGCAACCCCTCGGCCGCCTCCAGCTGGAACACCGATTTGGACGCCACCGCGCCCGCGCGCCCTGACCCACCGACGCCAGCGCGTGAGTGCCGGCCGGCGGAATGACCTGGTCGTGGTTCCAGACCTCGCCGCGATCGGTGAATCCATAGACCTCAGATCCGTGGATCAGTGGCGGCAGGCCGGTGGACGCATAGGCGCTGCTAGGCGTTGCCGAGGGTCGCCATCCTCGATCTCGCTTTTTCCGCAACGCCAATGATGCCGGCGACGCGATGTATCCAGAGATGTTCGGTTACGACCCGCCGTTGGCCGGCCTTTGCGATAGGGAAGGCCGCTGCCGGGTCTTCGGCCAGGGCGCCGATGTGGGCGAGGTCTTCCTCCAGCCTGGTCCAGCGGAAGATCGCCATCTCCGTGCCGGTCTCGAAATGGGCGTCGTAGAAGGTACTGCCGTCGGTGGCGGCGACGGCGCCGGCGTTCGACGCCGTCAGCGGCCGCTCGTGCGAGCCGGCGACGAAGTTGGCGTTGGCGTTGAGCACGACGCGCGAGCCGGCCATCAACGCCAGGACCTCGCCGAACCGGGCCTCGCCAAGCAGGGTCAGGTTCTTGTGCCGGGCGAGGTCTGCATCGTGACCCTTGCCGACGATATGCACGGGCAGCCCGACGCGGATGACGGCGTCCAGCAGCTGGCGCCGGCGCGCCGCCCGGACGTGTTCGTGTACATAGGTGGCCAGTTTGCGGAAGGCGGCGAAGTCCGGATTGGCGGGGTCCAGCCCCGCGCCGGCCATGGCCTGATCGAGGGCGTCCAACGGTGGCGTCCAATCGCCGGCGAGGGCGATTTCCGCCGCCTGCTCGAACACCTTTTGGACGCCCGCCGGCAGGTTGCGCCACCCGGGGGGCGGCGACCCGTAGCCGGTTCCGGGAAAGAGGATGCGGATCGGCCGAGCCGCCGCGAACGCCTCCGGATTTGCGCCGGGCGAGACGGTTGGCCCCACGGCCGCGTGCGGGCTGAAGCCAACGGCGGCGAACCGATCGGGGCCATAGAGGGATCGGATGGCCGCGACGTGGCTCTCGTCCACCATCAATAGCCCCGCGCGCGGGGACGTCTGCTCCAGCCGGGTTAGGTGCGAGAGTGGATAGTCGACATACTGGATGATGTGCGGAGCGCCGACGATGTCGCCGATGAACATCCCGTCCCGATCGACCGACTCGCCGAAGATGCCGAAGGAGAAGATCAGATCGACCGGCGCGTCCTTGGCGTAGGAATCCAACGGACGGCGCAGGTGCGCTTCGATCTCCAGGTCGAGAATCTCGACGCTCCAGCCCATGCCGCGAAACGCCGCGGCAAGATCGTCCGTGAACAGACGAAGAACGTCATAGCTCGACTCGCCTTTGATCAGGAGGGCCCGCAAAATTCCACCACATGGCAAGAGACGGCGGATCGTGGCCCGATTCCCTAGGGCCCCGGCGGTTCAATTGACGAACTGGCGAAATCGGGACGCCGCCGGGCCGATCGATGACCGATCGCCGACACCCGCGATTCTTCGCCGATACTATTCGTTGACGACGGCGACGATCTTGCGATCGCGGCGGTCGATCAGCAGGCGCTGGCCATTGATATAGGTCCAGCGATAGCGGTCGTAGTTGGGGACGTCATACACCGTCACCTCGTCGGGCAGGACTTGGCCCACCGCGATGTCGCCGTTGTAGGACACCGGGGCGACCTGCTGGGTGGTGATATAGGTCTTCACCTCCCTGGGCGGATCGACCGCCGCGCCGGCCGCGCCGCCGGCGACCGCGCCGACCAACGCGCCCACCGGGCCGGCGACCGCCGCGCCGGCGATAGCGCCGCCGGCCGCACCAGCGCCCGCTCCGGCGCTGCCTTTATCCTTCACAACCGTGGTGGTCGTGGTCGTATCGTCGCTCTGAGCGAACACGGGAGCGGCGGCCAGGATGAAACTCGCCGCACTCACGCTAAGCAGAAGGGGTCTCATCACACGGTCTCCATTATTTCCCGATCTCGGAAACGTGACCCGGCAACGCCAGTTCCTATGGCGACGCCTGCCGCAACGGTCTTGAGACGGCTCGACTGGATGATGAAAAGACCTGGGGGATTGATTGTGTGGAGGTTGCCGGACGAGGCGTCAGCCGCCGGTCAACCGCACTTTAACGGTGGTCGAAAGGCCGGGCCGCAGATGGTCGAGGCCTGACTGCCCCGAGTCCAAACGAATGCGCACCGGCACCCTCTGGACGATCTTGGTGAAGTTGCCGGTCCCCGGCTCGAACGGCAGCAGCGAGAACTGCGAACCCGACCCGGGCGCGAAGCTGTCGACCTCGCCCTTGAAGGCTTTGCCAGGCAAGGCGTCGACGCGGATGGTCGCCGGCTGGCCGACGGTCATGCGGGCGACCTGGGTCTCCTTGAAGTTGGCCGTCACATAGAGGGCGTTCATCGGCACGATGGTCAAAAGCCGCGTGCCGGGCTGGACGTAATCTCCGGCCTCGACCTGCCGGTCGCCGACCTGGCCGTCGATGGGCGCGCGAATGACGGTGTGGCCTTGATCCTGCCTGGCCAGATCCAGGGCGGCCTGGGCCCGAGCGATGCCGGCGTTGGCTTCGGCCAGGGCGGCCGTGAGGGTGGCGCGCTTGGCGGCGGTCACCGCGGCCTGGTTGCGGCTGACATCCAGCTCCGCGCGGCTGTGGTCGGCGTCGGACTGGGCGGTGACGGCGGCGGCGCGATAGGTGTCGGCGTCGCGGCGCGCCACGGCGCCGGTGGCCACCAGATTGTCGAACCGCTTGCGGTCGGCGTCGGCGCGAGTGTTCTGGGCGTCGGCCGAACGGATCGAGGTCTCGGCGGCGCGGACATTAGCGGCCGCCAAGGCCTGCTCGGCGTCCAGGCTGACCAGGGCGGCCTTGGCCGAGGATACGGAGGCCTGGGCATTCAACAGATCGGCCTGGGCGGAAGCGACCTTGGCGTCAAATTCTTCAGGGTCGATCCGGATCAGCGGGTCGCCGCGTTTGACGATCTGGTTGTGTGCGACCAGCACTTCGGACACCAGCCCGCGCACCTTGGGCGCCACCACCGAACTATCGGCCTGGATGTAGGCGGCGTCGGTGCTCTCCGAAGCCTTGGGCGAGGCGATATAGACCGCGCCCGCGGCGGCCACGGCGGCAGCAACGCCGACCGCCAGCAGGGTGCGGTTCGAGAACGGCAGGCGCAAGCCGCCGGCCGATTTACCCGCGCTGGCGGGGGCGCCGGGAAGGGCTGTGTCGGTCATCGGTCGAACACCAAAAGGGTCGAGGTGGCCGAGGCGTAGAGCCGGCCCTGTGAATCGATGAGCTTCGCTTCCGAAAAGGCCGCGCGGCGGCCGAAGGTGAGCACCCGTCCTTCGGCGCGGACCAGGCCGGTCTGGCTGGTCATCGCCTTATGGTAGGCCACCTTCAGCTCAAGGGTGGTGTAGCCCTGGGTCGGGCTGAGCTTGGAATGGACAGCGCAGCCGCAGGCCGAGTCCAGCAAGGCGGCCGCATAGCCGCCATGGACGGTGCCGATCGGGTTGTAGACCGCCTCGCTCGGATGGCCCTCGAAGGCGGCGAAACCGTCGCCGGCCTCGACCAGGGCGAAGTCCAGCGTGCGGCCGATGGCGGCGAGGCCGCCGGCGCCGATCATCGCCTTAAGCTGATCCAGCCCGCTGGCGCCGGGCGCAAGAGTGTCGGCAAGGGTCATGACAGAGACTCCAGATTGAAGCGACGTTTGAGCGCCGTCTTGGATGTATCGAGGATGGCGTCGGACAGGGTGGGGTCCGGTTCGGCTCTGGCAAGCGACAGGGCGCCGACCATTTCAGCCAGCATCGAGCTGGCGGCCTCCTCCGCCAAAGGAACGCCCAGCCGGATCAACTGGGCGCCCAGCATGCGGCGCAGGCCCGCGACACCCGCCGCGAACCTTTCGCGAACCGGCTCGGGCAGGCGCGGGGCGTCGGCGGCCAGATAGGGCAGGGGGCAGCCGCCGTTGCGCGAGTCGCGATGGCGGGGCGAAAGATAGAAGTCGAGATAGGCGTTCAGCGCCTCCGCCGGCGGCCTGTCCTCGTTTGCCAGGGCCAGCGCCGCGCCGCTGTCGGTGAACATCTGGTCCACGGCGGCGGCCACCAGGTTCTCGCGCGACTTGAAGTGGGCGTAGAAGCCGCCGTGGGTCAGGCCGACCTTGGCCATCACCTCGGCCACGCCGAGTTGGTGTGGGCCGGCGAGGCGGATCGCTCGCGCGGCCTCTTTCAACACCCGCTCCCGGGTTTGCTGCTTGTGCTCGGCTCCGTAGCGCATGGCCTTGCGGTCTCCGTTTATATGACGCATATAATATAAAGGACGGCGGTTCCGCAAGAGGGGACGATATGGACGATGCATCGGCGATAGCGGCGGCGGCGCCTAAGGGGGTGGTGAAGACCGCGTCGATCCCGTCGCTTGCCCCTATCGACCCCAGCGCCCTGCCTAACAGGCTGAAATATCTGATCTTCGCCATCATGGCGTTCGGCCAGTTCATGGCCCTGATCGACATCCAGATCGTCGCCGCGTCGCTAAACGATGTGCAGGCCGGCCTGTCCGCCGGACCCGACGAAATCAGCTGGATTCAGACCGGCTATCTGATGGCCGAGCTGGTGATGATCCCCTTCTCGGCCTTCCTGGCCCAGGCCCTGTCCACCCGCTGGCTGTTCGCCCTTTCGGCTGGCCTGTTCACCGTCTCCAGCGCCCTATGCGGCGCGGCCTGGGACATCCAATCGATGGTGGCGTTTCGGATCCTGCAAGGGTTCGTCGGCGGCGCCATGGTGCCGACGGTGTTCGCCACCGGCTACGCCCTGTTCGCCGGACCGCAGCGGGCGATGATCCCGGCCATTCTCGGCATGGTCTCGGTATTGGCGCCGACGCTCGGTCCCACGGTGGGCGGGTGGCTGACCGACGCCGTGGGCTGGCGCTCCATCTTCTACGTCAACATCCTGCCCGGCGCGGCGGTGACCGTGCTGGCCCTGACCTTCATCAAGGTCGACCGGCCCAACCTCGCGATGCTCAAGAAGATCGATTACTCGCACCTGATCGCCATGGCGATCTTCCTGGGCGGGCTGGAATATGTGCTGGAGGAAGGCCCGCGCCACGACTGGTTCGGCGATCCCTCGATCCTGACCGCCGCCTGGTTGTCGCTAGTGGCCTTCGGCCTGTTTCTCGAGCGCTCGTTCCGCTCCGGTGGACCGATCGTGGTGCTGACGCCGTTCCGCAAGCCGACCTTCGTGTTCGCCTGCGTGTTCAATCTGGTGATCGGCTTCGGCCTCTATTCGGCGACCTATCTGGTGCCGGTCTTTCTGGGGAGGGTGCGCGGCTACAGCGCCCTGCAGATCGGCACGACCGTCTTCGTGGTCGGCATCACCCAGGTGCTGTCCACCGTCATCGCCGCCCGCCTTTCGCAAAGCGCCGACCCGCGCAAGGTGATCACCGCCGGCCTGATCCTGTTCGCCGCCAGTCTCTGGCTTGCCTCCTACGTCACCGTCGACTGGGGCTTCGGCGCCTGGCTGGCGCCACAGATGCTGCGAGGGTTCGCGGTGATGCTCTGCATCGTCCCCAGTGTCGGCATGGCTCTGAACGGCTTCGCCCAGATCGAGCTGCGCTATGCGTCGGGCCTGTTCAACCTGATGCGCAATCTGGGCGGCGCCATTGGCATCGCGGTGGTCAACACCTGGCTGGCCGACGACACCCGCATCCAGGCCGCGCGGATGGGCGAGACCCTGGGCGAGGCCGGCCGCCATGCGCCGGACCTGATCGCCCAACTCGCCGCCCGGATGAGCGGCGATCCGGCCCAGGCGCTCCTGACCGCCCAGGGCCTGATGGCCCGCGTGGTTGGCCGCTACGCCGTCACCTCCGCCTTCGACGAGGTGTTCCGCACCATGGCCTGGCTGTTCGTCGCCGCCCTGGTGATGGTCCCCTTCTGCCGTCCCGCGCCCCTCGGCGGCCCGCAACCGCCGCCCGACGCCCACTGATCCAACATGAGCCCCGCCATGATCTCTCTTCCCCGTCCCCGCGCCGCGGCGTCCATCCTGGCGCTGGCCTTGCTGACCTCCGCCTGCGCCGTGGGACCGAACTACCAGCGGCCGGATGTCAAGCTGACCGCCGCCTATGTCACCCCGGCGCCGGCCACGACTGTCCAACCCGCCGCCGTCGAGACCTGGTGGGACGGGTTCAACGACCCGATGCTGACCACGGTGGTTCAGCGCGCCCTGGCCCAGAACCTCGATCTGGAGCAGGCGAGGGCGCGCATCCTGCAATCGCGCGCGGTCGCCCGGGAAGCCGGAGCGGCGCTGCTGCCCCAGGCCGGCGCGACCGGATCCGCCGCCCGCGTCGATCAGTCCCTGCTCAGCCCCATCGGCGAAATCGGCAGTCATCTGCCGGGCTTCGAGCGCGACTATGACGACTACGCGGTCGGCGCCTCGGCCTCCTGGGAGATCGATCTGTTCGGCGGCCTGCGCCGGGAGCGCGAAGCGGCTCTTGCTGGCGCCCGGTCCGTGCAGGCGACGGCTCAGGCGGTGCGGATCAGCGTCGCCGCCGACGCCGCCGACGCCTATCTGCAGGTCCGCGCCTACCAGGCCCGGCTAGCGGTCGCCAACCGTCAGCTTCGCACTCAAGAAGACCTGGTCTCCCTGGTCGACCAGCGCGCCCGCCAGGGCGTGTCGCCCGACCGCGACCTAAACACCGCCAAGGCGGCCATGGACGGCGTTCGCGCCGCTATCCCGCCGCTCCAGGCCGGTCTGGACGCTGAGCTGAACCGCCTCGACGTGCTGATGGGCGCCCAGCCGGGGACCTACCGCGCCGAGCTCGAAACCCCCGCCGCCCTGCCGGCCACGCCCGCCCTGTCCATCGCCGACGGACCCGCCGATCTGCTGCGCCGCCGCCCCGACGTCCTGGCCGCCGAGCAGAGCTTGATCGCCGCCAACGCCCAGATCGGCGCGGCGGTGTCCGACTACTATCCCAAGGTCTCCATCTCCGGCCTGCTGGGCTATGAGAGCCTCGACAGTGCTCGCCTGTTCACCGGTCTGGGCGCGGAGAGCCAGCTCGCCGCCGGCCTGCGCTGGCGGCTGTTCGACTTCGGCCGCGTCGATGCAGAGGTCGCCCAGGCCAAGGGCCGCAAGGCCGAGGCCCTGGCCGCCTATCGCGCCAGCATCCTGAAGGCGGCCGAGGACGTCGAAAACGCCCTGTCCGACTTGAGTCAGCAGCAGATCCGCGCGGCGGCTCTGTCGCGCCAGATCGAAGACCTGACCCGCGCCCGCGACCAGGCCCAGCAGGCCTATGAAGGCGGCGCCATCAGCCTGGTCGAGGTTCGCGACGCCGACCGCGACCTGCTGACCGCCTCCGACGAACTGGTCCGCGCCCGCGCGGATACCGACCGTTCGGCGGTGGCCGCCTACCGCGCGCTTGGCGGCGGCTGGCATGTGGCGGACGTCAAGGTTGCGGCGCGCTGACTCCAAACGCTCTCGCAAGGCCTCGCCCGCGCCGGCCCCCTGGTGCTAACCTGTCGCCAAGCCGGCCATATGAGCCCGGCGGCGTTGGGAGAGACGGCCATGAAATACGTGCGGATGGGATCCACTGGGACTCAGGTGTCGCGGCTCTGCCTGGGCTGCATGAGCTTCGGCGGCATGGCCGACTGGACGCTGGATCAGGACGCCAGCCTGCCTATCGTGCGCAAGGCGGTGGAGGCGGGGATCAACTTCTTCGACACGGCCGACATCTATTCGCGTGGCCAGAGCGAGGAGATCCTCGGCCAGATCCTGCAGGAGCTGAAGGTCCGCCGCGACGAGAGCGTGGTCGCCACCAAGGTGTTCAACCCTATGGGCCGGGGTCCTAATCGGGGCGGCCTTTCGCGCAAGCACATCTTCCAGTCCATCGACGCCAGCCTGAAGCGGCTGAAGATGGACTATGTCGACCTCTACCAGATCCATCGGTACGACTATGAGACGCCGATCGAGGAGACCATCGAGGCGCTCGACGATGTGGTGAAGGCGGGCAAGGCGCTCTACATCGGCGCCAGCTCGATGTTCGCCTACCAGTTCTCCCGCTACCTGCATCTGGCCGACGCCATGGGCCGCACGCGGTTCTCCATGATGCAGAACCACTACAACCTGCTCTATCGCGAGGAAGAGCGGGAGATGAACCCGCTATGCCTGGAGGAGGGGGTCGACCTGATCCCCTGGAGTCCCTTGGCCGGCGGCGTGCTGGCCGGCAGCCGCGAGGCGGGCACCGTGCGCTCGAAGTCGGCCATGGGTCCCGGCCGCGACCGCTATAACCGCCCCTCCGACCAGGCGGTGCTGGACGCGGTGAAGGCGGTGGCGGCCGAGCGGGGCGAGTCACAGGCCCAGGTGGCGATCGCCTGGCTGCTGTCCAAGCCCGAGGTTACCGCCCCCATCGTCGGCGCCAGCAAGGCCTCGCACCTGGACGATCCGATCCGCGCGGTGGACAGCCCCTTGACCGACGAGGAGGTCGCCATGCTGGAGGCGGCTTACGTCTCCCAGGCCGTGGTCGGGGCGCTGGGTCCGAACGACTATCCGCAGCGGGAGATCAGGGCGGCGTCCGTGCCGAGGGTTGCGGGATGAGCGGGTTTAGGTCAGGCGTTCGATAGCCCTCACTGCGCCGCCCCCAATTTCCGCCCCAGGAAATCCGTCGCCGCCTGATCAGCTTCCAGCCACGACGACCACCTCAAAAAGCCGTGGATTTCGTTGGGGATCACCAGTTCCTCGACACTCACGCCCTTGGCGGTCAGCCGGTTCTCCAGGTCGATGGTTTCGTTGAAGCGGACGTTGCGGTCGTCGTCGCCCTGGATCAGCAGCACCGGCGAGGTCCAGGTCGACACCTCCGATGACGGCGAGGCGTGGAAGGCGACGTCCGCCGCCTGCGCCCGGTCTCCCTGTTCGAACCGCATCAGCGGCGGCCCCTCCCGCTCGGCCTCCACCCGGGACCAGTCGTGCACGCCGTGGAAGTCCACCCCCGCCTTGAACAGGTCGGAGTTGCGCGCCAACGCCAGGGCCGTCAGCAGGCCGCCGTAGGACCCGCCCCAGATGCCGATCCGCGCCGGGTCCACGCCGGCGGCGCCTTGCAGGTATTTGCCGGCCGCCAGCACGTCCTGGTACTCGGACGAGCCCTTCGGGCCGCCGCTGGCCGGGTTCTGGAAGTCGTAGCCATAGCCGATCCCCAGCCGATAGTTCACTGACAGCACCGTATAGCCGTGGGCGGCGTAGTACTGATTCATCGCATAGGCGTGGGTGTAGTAGTCCGTGTAGGACCACCCCAGCATCATCTGCCGGGGCGGGCCGCCGTGGACGAAGATCAGCCCCGGCGTCCTGGCCGCGCCATTCTGCGTGCTTTGGGGCGCCTGGAACAGCTGGCCATGGATGACGAGGCCGTCCGGCGCCCTAAATGTCACCTTCTTCGGGACCACGAATTGCGCGCCGGGGAAGCCGGCCGGCGGCGCCTGACCGTCCAGCAGGCGCCGGCCCTGAGCGCTCAGATCGACCACCTGCACCGCCGGCGGATTGCGCGCATCGGCGCCCAGAAAGGCCACCCGCGTCCCCAGCGCCGCCGGCGCCCATTCCAACGTCTCGCCGCCAGTCAGCTCAACCGGTGCGCCCGCCTCGACGGAAACAGCGAACAGATGCCGCCGGTCATCGTCTTCGGACGAAGGGCCTGTGTTCGCCGAATAGATAACCGAGGCGTCGTCGCGGCTCATGGCCAGGTGTTCGACCATGAAGGCGCCGGGCGTCAGCAGCCGCGCCGCCGCGTCCGGCTGGTCAGCCACGGTATAGAGGTGGGGCCAGTTGTCGGCGGTGGACAGGAACAACAGCGCCCCGCCACGCGCCCAGTGCAGGTTGGCCTCGTTCTCCACGCGCGGATAGGAGCCGTGCAGGGTCTTGTCGCTCGACCAAACCCGGCGGCCCGCCCCAGTGGCGACGTCGGTGGTCCAGATCGACCAGGGATGGGGGATGTCGGCCAACCTGGGCTCCGGTGCGCCGCCGACGCCGGGCTGGCGCGTGAAGGCGATCCGCGCGCCATCCGGTGACCACACCGGCGCATCGTCGCGGCTGCTGGACGGCGCCATCCATGACAACGGCCGATCGGCGCCGGCATAGACGCCGATGAAGGCGTGATCCTCGCGATTTGATACGAATACCAGCCGCCGCCCATCGGGCGACCAGGCCAACTCGCCATCCTTGCCGCGATCGAAGAACAGCTTGTGCGCGCCCGTCCCATCCAGCTTGGTGGTCCAGACCTGGCCTGCCTTCACATAGGCCAGCGTGCCGGTGTCGGTCAGCGCCGGCTCATCGCCCTCGGTGATCGCCGCCGCCGGTTTGGCGCCGGTGGGATCGGCTAGCCACAGAGTGACCTTGGGCTCGTCCAGGCTGGAGTCCGGGTTAGGCTGCAGATTGTCCTTGGCCGGCCAGTTGGCGTCGTGGTCGCCGCCGCGCACGAACACCAGCGTCCTGCCGTCCGGCGAGAAGGTCAGTCCCGTCAGCTCCTGGCCGTCGTCGGCCTTGAACTGTGTCACCTGGCGCGGCGTCAGTCCCGGCCCATCGGCGACCCAGACATTCCGCACCCCGCGCACCGTCCGAACCCAGGCGATCCGGTCCACGTGCGGCGCGGCGACCAGATGGTCCACGAAGGGATAGGAGAGGGCGTGTTCCAGCGTGAACGGCGCCGCCGCTGTCGCGCCCGCCGCGATCGCCCAGGTGGCCGTCATCACCGCCATCGAACCCCAAACCTTCATGCCATCCTCTCCGTCGTCACCCCTAGGCCATCACGCATTCGCCGGCGTATCAAGGATGGCTCGCGCCATCCGCCCACGGATTTTTCGCCCTTCGCGCAACCCATTGCCAAGCTGCGCGTTTTTGCCGGTTAAGCTGGAGGGGCCAGGGGTGATGCGCGGGGGTTGGACGAGGCTCTGCGGGCTGGCGGCGATGCTGTCGCTGGCCGCCATTGCGCACGCAGCCTCCGCCCAGGACATCTCCAGCCTACGCAACATGTCCATCGACGAACTGGCCAATGTCGATGTGACCTCGGTCGCCAAGACCGCCCAGCCGCTGAGCGATGCGCCGGCCGCCGTCTACGTCATCACCCACGACGACATCATGCGCTCGGGCGCGACCACCCTGCCGGAAATCCTGCGCCTGGCGCCTAACCTCCAGGTCGCGCTGATCAATGGCTACAGCTACGCCATCACCGCCCGCGGCTTCAACGGCAACGCCGCCGACAAGCTGCTGGTGATGATCGACGGCCGCAGCGTCTACACGCCCCTGTTCGGCGGCGTTCAATGGGACCAGCAGGAGGTCCCGCCAGAGGACATCGAACGGATCGAGGTCATCAGCGGACCCGGCGCGACCCTCTGGGGCGCCAACGCCGTCAATGGCGTGATCAAATCATCACCCGCAAGTCGGCCTCTACGGGCGGCGGCGGCGAGATCGACGTGGAAGGCGGAAACCGGCAGCACAGAATAGGCCTGCAATACGGCGGCCGGATCAGCGACGACCTCGACTGGCGCGCCTACGCCGACGCCTCCACCGCGCCCGACGACAAGACCTCGGTCGGGACCAGCGCCGACGACGCCTGGTCCAAGACGCAAGGCGGCTTTCGTCTGGACTGGAGTCCGGCCAAGGACCAGGTGACGCTGGAGGGCGACCTCTACCACGCCACCGAACGGCAGATGGGTACGCTCGACACCAGCCTCTCCGGCGGCGACGTCCAGCTCGGCTGGACCCATGACTTCGGCGGCGGCGACTCGCTGCAGCTGGTCTCCTACGTCGACCAGACCCGCGATTTCAGCCAGGTCGGCGGCTTTTCGCTGACCACCTACGACCTTGAGGCCCAGGACACCTTCACCGTCGGCCAGCGCCAGACCGTGGTCTGGGGCGCCGGCTACCGCCTCTATGCCGACGACTTCAAGAACTATGGGAACGTCGTCTACCTGCCCTCCAGCAGCACCGAGGCTGTCGCGGACCTGTTCGCCCAGGACACCATCGCCCTGACCTCGGCGCTCAAACTGACCCTGGGCCTGAAGGGCGAGAAGGACCCCTATACCGGCGTCTCGGCGCTGCCCTCGGCGCGGCTGTCCTGGAAACTCAACGACTGGGCCTTGTTGTGGACGGCGGTCTCCCGCGCGGTGCGGGCGCCGACCCTGTTCGATGAGAATCTGCAGGACACCGTCGTCCCTGGCGTCCTGATCATCCAAGGCAATCACCAGTTCGATCCGGAAAAGCTCACCGCCTATGAGGTCGGCGGCCGCTTCGAGCTGTCGGACCGGGCCTCGCTGTCATTGTCGGCCTACTACAATGTCTACGACGACCTGCGCAGCGTCGAATGGGCGCGCATGACCTCGCTGCCCCTGTTGCTGACCTGGGGCAATATGATGGAGGGCGACACCTACGGGTTGGAGGCCTGGGCCGACTACCGCTTCACCGGCTGGTGGCGGCTCTCCGGCGGCTTCGATGTCATGCACGAGGATCTGCGGTTCAAGCCCGGCGCCAGCAGCGTCAACAATCTGTCCGAGGCCGGCGACGATCCCGACACCCAGGCGCAGCTGCGCTCGTCCATGGACCTTGGCCACCGCGTCACCCTGCAGGTCGACGTCCGCTATGTCGCCGCCCTGCCCAATCCGCAAATCGCCGCCTACACCGAGGCCAACCTCAGCCTCGCCTGGCAGGCCACTCCCAAGCTCCAGCTCTCCCTGTCCGGCTTCAACCTGCTCAATCCCCACCACCTGGAATACGAGGAAGCCGGCGCCACGGTGGGCGTCGAGGTGCAGCGATCCTTCCTGGCGGGGGCGAAGGTCAGGTTCTGACGGCGCGCGCTTGCTCACGCCGCCGGTTGGCGCCATATTCACCCATATGGATGAATATAACCCCCTCGACCATGTCCTGACCGCCCTGGCCGACCCAACGCGCCGGGCGATCCTGGCGCGGTTGGCGGCCAGTGACGCGCGGGTCACCGATGTCGCCGCGCCGTTTTCCATCTCGCTCAACTCCGTCTCCAAACACATCCGCATCCTGGAACGGGCCGACCTGGTGCGCCGCCGTAAGCAGGGGCGCGAACACATGCTGGCGCTCAACCCCGCGCCGCTGGACGCCGCCTCGGCCTGGCTCGACCAGCAGCGCGCGCTTTGGGCGTGGCGGCTGGATG
>Ga0302314_10006472_pt1 | contig 21186 bp, 15 predicted proteins | sample III_Palsa_N2_3_FD_200533 | JGI IMG/M metagenome (GOLD analysis project Ga0302314, IMG submission 200533) | Peat permafrost microbial communities from Stordalen Mire near Abisko, Sweden - III_Palsa_N2_3 | ecosystem: Environmental > Terrestrial > Soil > Palsa > Peat permafrost | place: Sweden...
CAATGTATCGGGTCATCCGGCGTTGACCCTACCGCTTCAAACCAGCGCCGGCCTCCCTGCGGGTCTTCAGTTGGTGGGGCCCTGGGGCGCGGACGCTGCATTATGTTCCATGGCTCACAGAATCGCCGGCTGAACGGACCCAGTTCAACAATTAGGCTCGCTGCAGCGCCATAAGTTCGCGCTGGTTTTAAGTTCTTCGCGCTCCCGCCGATGGTCACAGGTAACCGGCGTTTGCCCAGGAGCTTCTTTGGACACTATAGAACGGCGCCGGTCGAGCGGTGACGGACATCGATCGCGGGGTGGAATATTCGATCGGCGACGTATTGTCGCCTCACCCGACTTCAATCGCTGGTTGGTCCCGCCAGCCGCACTGGCCATTCATCTCAGCATCGGCATGGCTTACGGCTTTTCGGTGTTTTGGCTACCGCTATCGAAGGCAATTCCGGGGGCAGAGGCGTGTAGTGCCAACATGAGTTGGCTCGACGAACTGACGGCCTCGTGCAATTGGCGTATCGAGTCGCTCAACATTACCTTCATTCTGTTCACCGTCGTGCTGGGCGTGGCTGCGGCCGTCTGGGGCAATTGGGTGGAGCGCGCAGGGCCGCGCAAAGCCGCTGCGGTTTCAGCACTGTTTTGGTGCTCGGGACTGTCCTTGGGCGCATTGGCCATTCATATACATCAACTGTGGTTGCTATGGCTGGGCACCGGGGTGATCGGTGGGATTGGCTTGGGATTGGGTTACATTTCCCCCATATCGATTTTGATCCGTTGGTTTCCCGATCGCCGGGGTATGGCGACCGGCATGGCGGTGATGGGATTCGGCGGTGGTGCGATGATCGGCGCGCCACTTGCCGTGCTGTTGATGAAGCGTTTTCAAACCGCCACGGATCCCGGGGTGTCGGCGACCTTTCTGTGCCTGGCTGCGATCTACGCGGTATTCATGCTGGCGGGTGCCTTTGGTTATCGTCTGCCGGCCCGAGGTTGGCAGCCCGCCGGTTGGACGCCCCCCACGGGCGGGTCGGTGGCGACTATTCACAGCGTTCATGTGACTGAGGCATGGAAGACTCCCACGTTTTGGTTCATGTGGGGCGTGCTGTGCATGAACATCAGCGCAGGCATCGGCGTGCTGTCCATGGCCTCTCCGCTGCTGCAGGAAATATTCGGCGGTCGGCTGATTGGGCTGGATATCGATTTCGAACATCTGAGTGCCGTTCAGCGAACTCAGATAGCCATTGCCGGAGTGGGGTTCACCGGTCTGCTGTCTTTGTTCAATATCAGCGGGCGTTTCGTTTGGGCCGTTCTGTCCGATCGCATTGGCCGCAAGAACACGTTCTACTGCTACTTCTTGATCGGCATTCCCCTCTACGCGGCGCTGCCCACCATGGCCGCGACGGGGCACGTGGCGCTATTCGTCACGAGTTTCTGCGTGCTCATGTCGATTTTCGGCGGAGGTTACGCCGTAATCCCGGCGTATTTGTCGGATATGTTCGGCACTGAAATGGTCGGCGCCATTCAGGGCCGAGTGATGACTGCCTGGTCGGTCGCCGGCGTTATCGGGCCGCTCATGATAAGTACGTTGCGCAACCTCCAGTTCGAGCATGGGATGCCGCTCGCCAGGGCCTACGATGTGGCTTTTTACTTGCTCGCTGCGCTATTGGTGGTGGGAATGATTTGCAATTCGCTGGTACGTCCCGTGGGCGAAAAGCATTTCATGAGCGTCGAGGAACTCGAGAAACATCGTATGGTCACTCGCGACCACACAACAGAAGCACCGAGCCGCGTCGTAACGGCGCCCATGCCATCGGCCCTGACCGCCACGGTCGCGGGGGTTTGGTTGGCGGTGTGTTTGCCCATCGCCTGGGGCGTCCTGATTACTCTGCAGCGGGTTTCTGGGCTGCTTTGAGACCACGGCCATCGCTCTGTGTTTTGAATAGACTCGATTGCCTGCGCGAGATCTCAACGTCGGGGCCGCCACGAAGGCCGACGTGAAGCCGCCCCTTGACGCCGGGCTCGATCTTATCGATGAAACGCGGATTGATGATCTGACGGCGATTTGCGCGGAAAAACACAGTCGGATCGAGTCGCGGCTCGAGGTTTGCCAGCGAGCGTCCTACCAGTGGCCGGCGAGAGCCCCACGACAATCTGACGCAGTTGCCCTCGGATGTCAGGAGGCGCACTTCCTCCAGCGGCACGAACCAGCAGTCCCCGCCATTTTGCACGAACAGCCGCTGGAGCGGCGAGACGCGCGCTGAAAGTGGGTCGGGCTTGTTGAACGTACGTTGGACTCGCGCCAGCGCGCCGGCAAGCCGTGCGGGTTCGATAGGTTTCAGTAGATAATCCAGCGCGTTGACTTCGAACGCGCGCACCGCATGCTCATGGTAGGCGGTGGTGAAGATGACTTGCGGAATTTCTTCCAACTCACTCAGCAGATCGAAGCCCGAGCCGCCGGGCATTTGAACGTCGAGAAAGATGAGCGCCACCGATGAGCTATCGATCGCGGCCTTGGCCTCCGCGATATTGGCGCATTCGCCAATAACTTCGACCTCGGGGAAATCGGTCAAAAGTCGCCGTAATTCGCGTCGTGCCGGGCGCTCGTCATCGATGATAAGTGTCCTCATCGGATTTGGGGAATGCGGATTCGCGTCACAGCCTGGTTTTGCTCCGACAGATCCAGTTCGAGACTGGCGTGTGACTGGTACATGAGTCTCAAGCGTTCCTCGGAGTTGCGTAAGCCTGTTCCGCGGCCCCGCCTCGATGGCGATTCGTTCGGGCGGTCATTCCGCACGTCGAGATGCAGCATCGAGTCTTCGAGATGGGCCTCGATGAGAATTTCGCCACCAGCGGGGAGATTCGCGATGCCATGTTTCATGGAGTTTTCGACCACGGTTTGCAACAGCATCACCGGGAGGTGCGCCTGGGAGGCATCGGATGTCACGTCGATCCTCACCGTCAGCCGCTCCTCGAATCGCATTTTCTCGAGCTCGAGGTAGTTGACGACAATTTCCATCTCGTGAGCCAGGGTGACGAGTTCCTGCAGGTTTGCCTGTAGCGTGTAGCGCAAAGTGCTCGCCAATCGGGTGATGGCAATCTGCGCTTTCTGCGGATCGTCAGTGATCAGAAAGCGAACCGTGTTCAGTGCGTTGAAAAGAAAATGAGGGTTCAGCTGCGACTTCAGGAGCTGCAGCTCCGCGTGCTGCAGGGCGCGCGTAAGCTCCAATTGCCGCAATTCCGCTACTCGGCGCTCGCGAACTCTCACCACCGTGAAGTAGATGATGAGCCAGGTGGCGAAGATGAGCGCCCAGTTGCATACGTTCACCGTCAGTGTGAGTGCCGGCAAAAGGTCGATGTTCCAACGCGATGGCACACCGTGCAGCCAGCTGTCCGGCAGTTGCATGGTAGACACTGGAGTGAAGGCCATTGCCTGCGCCAGCGGTAGGGCGAGAACCAGGCTCGCGGCGAGGATTCGCAGGGCGAGATGTGGGATGGATAGCAGCTGCCAGCCGCGCTGACGCATGAACCTGCGCAGGACGTGCGTGAAGACCAATCCCGCAGCGTTCAAAAACACGATGGCAATGGCCGCGGGTATCGCCGGGAGGTGTTGCCAATCGGCCGCGGTCCAGATCCTGAGGAACGAAAGGATGCCCCAACCGCCGGTTTGGCACAGCCAATATGCAAAATGACGGGTAGACGCGTGCGCACGCATAGACCGCGCACGATAACACCGTGGACGTGCGCATGGGTGCATCGTCAGCGGCGACCGACAGCCTGCCCCCACGTGGTCGCGGCTGCGTCGTGGAAGGCTCTTGGCATTGAAGGATTACGACCGTTCGACCCCTGTTTTTTACCGTTCATCCGAAATCACTGGGCTCCTGACGCGGCGGCCGCATAATCATCTTATCCAGCAAGGATAGAGGAATGTTATGAACGTTGGACGCTTTGCGGCAGGATTGGCGGTTGCCTTTTCAATTGCGACAGCTGGCGCTGCACCCGCTGTAGGACCCCTCGACAATGCACCGCGCGCGCCGGAGATACCCCAGCCCTCGACAGAGGGCACGGCAGTTCTGCCCGTGACGGCTAGGGATGGAGCGCACGAGCTGGTGGTCGGGGACGTCGAGCCCTGGCTCGCTGGCCTGTTGAATTACGGACTGAAGACCGGTGATATAGCCGGTGCGGTGATTGCGGTCGTGAAAGATGGCAAGGTCCTCTTTCAGTCCGGTTATGGCTACGCCGATGTGGAGAAAAAAATCCCCATGGACGCGGAGCGGACCATGACCCGCATCGGCTCGACGTCGAAGCTATTTACCTGGACCTCCGTCATGCAACTGGTGGGGCAGGGCAAGCTCGATCTCAATCGCAATGTCGACGACTATCTCGATTTCAAAGTCTCCCCCGTGGGTGGCACGCCAATTACCTTACTCGACTTGATGAATCACACCGGCGGCTTTGAGGAGGGGATCAAGGATTTACTGTCCATGGACCCTCATGCGTTCCAGTCGACAGAAACGTACTTGAAGGGACATCCCCGCCCTCTGTTGTTTCCGCCCGGTACGGTACCTGCCTACTCGAATTATGGCGCGTCCCTTGCCGGCTACATCGTGCAGCGAATATCCGGAGAACCCTTCGAGCGCTATGTCGACTCCCATATCTTCCAACCGCTGGGCATGCAGCATTCGACCTTTGCGCAGCCGTTGCCCGAGCAGTTCAAAGGGATGATGGCACAAGGGTATCAAACGGCCTCGACGGCACCCCAACCCTATGAACTCGTGACGACCCAGGCGGCGGGGGCCGTGGCTACCACGGCGGCGGATATGGCGCGCTTCATGATCGCGCATCTGCAGGAAGGCCATCTGGGCGACTTTGATATGTTGGACCGCGGCACTGCTCAGTTGATGCATAGCCCGTCCGAGACGGCTTTGCCAGGGTTTGGGACCATGGCGCACGGCTTTTTCTATGAGACGGTCAATGGCAGAACGGTTATTGGGCACGGTGGCGATACCGTGTTTTTCCACGCCGAGTTCGAGCTACTTCCCCAGGAGGGTGTGGGAATTTTCTACGCCTTCAATAGCCGAGGGCAAGAGAATGCCGTTTACGGGTTGCGCAAGGCGATACTCGATCAATTCATCGACCGTTACTTCCCCCGCGCCGTCGAGCTGCCCGAGCCGCCCACTCTCGCATCCGCCGCGGCCGACGCGCCGAAGATCGCGGACCGCTATCAAACTTCGCGGCGCGTGGAGCACGGATTTCTAAGCGTTCTATATCTTTTGCAAGAGCCGGCGATTGTCGCCAATCCCGATGGAACCATTGTGGCACCGAAGGCATTCGGCCCCGGCGAGGCGCACCTGCGCGAGGTGGCTCCCAATGTCTGGCGAGAAATCGACGGCACTCGGGAACTTGCCCTACGCGATGTCGGTGGCATCAAGACTGTTCTCGACAGCGAAGACCCCTCGTCGGTTTTGCAGCAGGTGCCTGGCTACCTATCAGCTCCACTGAATTTGTCGATTTTGCTGGGCTCGGTTCTCGTACTGGCCCTGACCTCGATGCTGTGGCCAGTAGGTTATTTCGTGAGACGTCATTACCAACGTGCGCTGGATTACCCGGCCGCAGGACGGCGCTTTCGTATGCTCTTACGGGTGGCGGCGATATATGACCTGCTATGGCTCGCATGTTGGACTCTGGCCCTTCTCCCGGCACTTAACGTGCAGGTGGACTTTTATTCCACCGGGCACGACCCGTTGATTCGGGCCCTGCAGCTGGGCGGCGTGGCGGTCGTCGCGCTGGCCGCCGGAGGAATCTGGAGCGTCTGTCGCTTGTATCGGATGCAGAGTTCTTGGCTGGGCCGGCTCGGCAATGGTCTGATTGCTGCGGGGCTGATCGGTCTGGTATGGATCGGTTTTATCGGCGGCCTTTTTTCCTTCAGCCTAAATTACTAATGGAATACGGAACGGCCATACAGAACTATAACTCCGGCGGTCCGGTGTTCATGCCACCGCCTTCACCGCGCTGATCCGTGCCTCGCGCAGGCGAGGTGCCTGGCTCGGCGGCGCGGTTGAAGGCGACGCCGCGCCGCCCGCCGATGCAGCCGCTTTGCCTGGCGCTTATGGCCCCGGCGTTGTGCCTGGGCGATTTTTTGCTCAATCTGGCGATAGAACTGGCCTGCTTCGAGCTTCTCCCCGTCGCTAGTCGCCACCGTGGTCTTCAAGCCCAGGTCTAGTCCAACGCTCTCTTGGGGTGCGGCGGTAGCGACCACCTCATAGGCTATCGGCAGGCACAAATACCAATCGCCGACCGAGTCTTCCGCGAAACAGCCGGATTTCCAGCTCACGCTGTCTAATAGGTGACGCTCGAAGATCCGAAACGTCTTCCCGGCGAATCGCAGCGCGTTGCCTTTGCGCTTTAGTTGAACAGCCTTCCACGGTATCCATCCCAGCGCCCGATTCGAACCGAAGTTCTTACGCCACCGGAGTTTTGTCTTCTTGGCCTTCTGGCGGCGGGTGGCGTACTCAGCGTTAACGCGTTGAATCGTGTCCGATCCAATCCGTTCAAAGTAATTTGAGGCGCCCGCAGTCATCTTGTCTAAATCAAAGCCAGACAACCACTGGGGAGGGCCACTAAAGGGGCGGGCCGCCTTATCGCTCGCGGCGTTGTCAAAATTCCAGACCTGGTTGATCTCCACGGCCGCCGCTCTCAACCAGGGATAGGCCTCCGACTTCACTTTCAAGCGAAGGGTACGGATGCGCGTGACGGCGTTAGTTTCGGCAGTTTCGGCACTCTCCATCCACGGAAAATACTCTTCACAACGACTGTCTGCTACTGCAATTTCCACTCAATTTATGATGAAACTCAGATTCGGAGCGGCATGAACCAGTCTTGTCGTTCCGCTCGCGACGCTGCTTCACTTCGTTACACCACCGTCGCGGCGGGGTCGCGCCTTCCATGGCGCTCCGTGGTGGCAGAGGAAACACGGAAGAATGGGCGACCTGTGAAGGTCACGCTCGTCCATGACTCGGGTCATCCCAGCGCGCTTAACGTTCCTTTTGGCGCCAGGGAGCCCTGAATCGACATCGACTCCGAACTCAACTGCCAATGCAAAGCACTACGGGGACGTGTCTCGAATCGCAGGCGGCGGTAGCGCCGCCGTTCGGCGCTTGTCCGGATCGAGCTGCACCGCCCGGCCGGGGTATGTGTCGCTCACTAGCTTTCCGCCGTCGATGAGGAGCGAGCCGTTCACCAGGACGTACTTCATCCCGAGAGTCGGCCGGCGCGGCGCTTGGTAGGTGGCTTGATCGGCGATAGTGCGCGGATCAAAGGCGACGATATCGGCGTCTGCCCCCTCCTGCAATCGGCCCTTGCGTCGCGCAGCCGCCGTCGCTTTTTCGAGGCGCTCGGCCGGCATCAAACTCATTTTGCGGATGGCATCCATGAGAGACAGGCTGCCGAGCTCTCGTACATAGTGCGCGAGAATATGCGAGTACGTGCCCGCGTTTCGGGGATGTCCGTCCTCCCCATCGCTCGCAATCATGACTAACGGGTTCGCGATGACCTTGTCGACCATATCCTGCGTGTTCATAAAGATGAGCACTTCTTTGGGCGTGGGATCGGCGTGGAGCTGCTTGAAACGCTCCTCGGTAAGACGCTCGCCGGTGTCGGGCATCCGCAGCGCGTCATAGTCCAAGCCGAGTTTCTCGCGCCATCCCGGATTGAAAAGCGCCGAATTGATTTCCGTAAATCCCGCGATGTAGGGGTAGGCTTCGGTGGTCACGTCGAGGCCTCGGGCGCGCGCGCCGGCAACCATCGCCAGGCACTCAGGTGCGTCAGCGATGCAGCTGCTATTGATGTGCGCGATTTGCAGGGATGCACCGGAGACAGCGGCCGCACCGATGACCTCACTCACGGCTTCGATGCTGGAACCGGGCTCGAGTCGGCCGAAACTGCGTACATGGGTGAACACGGGTACCCCACGCCGGGCGGCGAGGCGAAACATTTGGATGACTTCGAGGCGCGTCGCGCCCGGCGTATATTGGATACCCATACCGATCCCGAGGGCGCCGGCGTCGAGTTCCGAGCCCAAACGATCTAACATGCGTTCTATCTGCTCGGGCGTCGCGTGTTCGTCAGTGGCATTGCCTGAGGGCGCCACTAGGATCGGTTCCTCGAACGGGGTGCCGAAAGCGCGCGAGCGGGCGGCGGCGTGGCTCGCCGTCGTGCCGTAATTGATGAGCGAGCGGCCGGCTTTGCGTTTCAGGAAGGCAGCGACATCCGGCACTCCGATTTCCATTTCGAGCGCCGTCGTCACGCCATCGAAGGCTTTGAGCCGGCCGCTCTCCGGATCCTGTGCGTGCTGGTGCACGTCGATGAAGCCGGGTGCCAGAACCAAACCTTTCGCGTCGATCAGACGCTTTCCTGCCAGGGTTTCGGTGGAAATCCGCGCAACGCGGTCGCCGTTGATGCCGACGTTGCGGATGGCGTCGAGGCCGGTCTCGGGATCCATGACATGGCCTCCGCTAAAGACAATGTCGTAGGTCGAAGGCGAGGACGATGCGGCGGCGGCTACCGCTACCGCTGCGACACAAGGCAGACACAGGAGCAGTAGCAACGGATAGCTTTTCACGGATGGACCCTTGATGTGATTGAGGCGCCGCGCAACGACCAGAGGCTGCGGACAGCCAGTGGCACGATGTAGACGGCGATGAACAGGTAGGCGAGCCCGCGGTAGCCGCGCGCGATGAGCGTCACCAGTCCGAATTGGGCGGCGACGAATATGGATAGAAGGAGAACGCCGGCTGAAAGCAGCAACCGACCTCGGGTCGAGAGGGCCTGCCCACGCGCCTCGAGCACACCGGCGGTACGCTGATTGATCGCGTGCACTGCACCGGTGCCGCTTTCGAGCAGTGCGGCGAGTATCATGAGCTGGAATACCACATGCAGCAGGGGTGCGTTCAGGTGAGTCAGGAGGTAGTCCGATGGCAGCGTTGCGCGGCTGATGTCGGGGTAATAAGCGACCATACAGATGTAGAAGAGCATTGCGGGGAGCATGGCAAGAGGCCCCGCAAGAACGCCGGCAACGAGGGCATCTTTGCGGCTGGTGAGATGCCGCAATACCGGGAGTATCACCACAGCGCACACGACGTTATAACCGGCGTACGTAATGCCGCCGAGCGCCCAGCCGTGGGTGATTTGCGGCGCTGCGAAGTTCGCCACGATGCGATCGGATGAGCGCACGAAGGCGACCACAACGAAAACCGCGTACACGCCGTACAAGAAGTAGGTGACGTACTTGAAAAGCCGTTCGACAGAGTCGCTGCCGAAGGCGGCGATAGTCGCGATGCCCGCCACCAAGCCAAGGGTGCCCACAGGTTCCGGCCAGCCGAAGAGAGCCGTTCCGATGGCCCCGGCCGCAGCGCCGAACACGGACAGCATAACGAGGACCAAGCAGGCATAGGCGAGGTCGAATAGAAACCAGGCCGGCCCCAGCAGGGCGCGGAAGAAGGCGCCGTAGTCATAGCTTGCCGTACTACGCGCAAATACGAAGGTCGCCGCGCAGACCAGGCTCCAGCACACCATGGCGAGCAACATGCCGAAGATGCCTCCCCACGGGCCACTCGGCAGAAAAAATTCCGCGAGTTCCCGGCCGGTGGCATAGCCTCCGCCGATGACCACGGCTTTGAAAGCAAAGCCAGGGAGCAGGTAACGCTTGAAGAATGACGGGGGGACGGACAACGAGTGGCGCTACATTGTGATCAATAGGACGTGCGAAACGCCATCAAGTGACAAACCGTGGCGGTCCACAGTAACACCAGGCCGGAAACCGCGAGCGTCGTGGTCCACAGGCGCGCCACCCAGCGAGCGTGATCCGCCCATGCGACGTAGCAAGCCCAAAGCAGTGCCGCGCCACCGCCCAGATACGAGACTATGGACAACGCATGCATGGCGATGAGCACCGGATCCAATCCCCGACCGAGCAGCGTGAGATCGTTCAACCCTAACGCGATTACCGTTGCCCAGCCGATGGTGACCGCGGCGATCGTGACGCTCGCCAGGCGTGATACGCGGTGTGCGCGTGCCGCCCGGCCGACCAATCCCAAGCCGACATGGAAGCGGCGCCTGACGATGGCCGCGATCGGCCACAGCAGCGCGGTCAGGACGCAGGCGGCGAGCGCCGCCGCGGCTGCGGGCTGCAGCCAGACGGGTGCGCGCCACCAGGGGATGGGTTCGAGAACCATGAAAGGGGAAATTTCGTCGGCGCTGAAGCGCGTGACGCGGCCGGCGACCACTTTGGCAGCCAGGCGGCGGCCGCTATCGGGATCTATCCAGACAAAGGGCTGCACTTCCTGGTAGCGGCGCACGGCGCCGCTGAGGCCATGAAACATCGACAGGCTGACCGTGCCGTCTTCGTTCGCGTCCACGCGAATCGGCTGAATGAGACTGGCTATGCTCAAGAACGAGGTCTGTACGCGTCGCGAATTTTCATAGTAGCCGGCCAGCACTTGCGCGTCCGCCAGCGCGGTCTTTGGGTCAGTGCGGCGCCCCTCCCGCGCCGCCGGAAAGTAGCGATTCGCGAATTGCTCGAATAGAGCCGAGCGTATGGTGTGGGCGGCGCCGTCGCGTCCGGCGCTGTTCATGGACAAAAACAGGCCGACGTGGTCATCCAGAAACAGATTCAAATCGCTGTGAAAGTAGTCCGTGTCGCCGGCATGGCTGATGATGCGGTGGCCGTTGTAGTTCTGTTCATAGAACCCGAGTTCCATCCGGTTGAGCGGTGGAATCATGGTCAGCGGCGTGTCGTGCATGAGCTCGACGGTCTGCGGCGCGAGGATGCGCGCTCCGTGATACTCCCCGCCTTCGAGGTGAGCGATCATGAAGCGAGCGATGTCCGAGCCGCTCGCGGCAAGAGCTCCCGCCGGTGCGGGGGTGAGAATTTCGTAGGGTTTCGCCGGTTCGGAGGCGAGATCGTAGCCTTTGGCGGCGTCGGGCACGAGCGCGGCGGGGAGCGGCTGACGGAAGCTCGCGTGCTTCATGCCGAGCGGTGTGAAAATATGTGTCTCGATGTAGTCGTCGAACATCTGGCCGGACACGCGCTGCACGATGTAGCCGGCGAGTGCCGTGGCATAATTTGAATAGGCAGGCGTGGTTCCGGCCTTGAACAGACGGACTGGCGCCGCGCGCTCGACGTAGTCTTTGAGAGTTGGCAGATCGCGCGGATCGTCGAGAATGAGTTGCCTCACCTGTTCTTCGAAGCCGGCCGTATGGGTCATGATGTTGCGCAGGGTGATCGGAGGGCCGTCACGCTCCGGAAGTCGAAAATCCAAATATTCGTTGACGTCGCGATCTAGGTCGAGCTTGCCCTGTTCCACCAATTGCATCACCGCGGTCCAAGTGAAGAGCTTGGAGGTCGATCCCGGCCGAAATAGGGTTCTCTCGGCATCTACCGGAGCATGGGTCGCTACATCCGCGTACCCGTATCCTTTGACCAGAACGACGTTGCCATTTTTGACCACAGCGACGACGGCGCCGGCGACATCGCCTGTCTGGAGCGCATACGGCATGAAGCCGTCGAGCCAGCTCTCGACGTCAGCGCGCTCCAATGCGGGGGCGGAGGGTCCTGAAACGGGCTCGGCGGAGCGTGCAACGCAGCTCAGCAAGGCCAGCGAGCAGGCAAGGAATGCGTTGACGGTAGCCAAGGGAATCTCCGGGTTGAGGGCGAGGAATGTACCCGCAGTAGAGTTTCTATTCGGTTATGAGCAACCAATTTGCCAGAAATGAAAACTTCCTACAATAGAAAGTTCGACGCGAGACGGGAATGCTGGGCCGCCGAAACGCCGGCCGAGGGCGTCCTGGGCTATTCGGAGCGCCGGCGCGGCGCGCGCTTCGGGCGAGGCGCGGCGGGGGATACCGCGGGTTCGGAGGCAGGGGGCAGATGGCCGCGCACCGCCGCAATCATCTGGTTTTCCGTTCCAGAACAGACAGCTAAAACGCGACAGGGCCCGCTGGACGCGGCCAGATAGGCGTGGCCCATGGTGCTATCTAGGTAGATCGAATCACCTGCCTTGAGGCGCACGGGGGCATAGGCACTGGTGTGTACTTCGATCTCTCCCTCGAGGACGTAGACGTATTCCTCGCCCGAGTGCTGGACCAAGTCGCCAAACTCTTCGAGGCTGCGAGTGAGGTTGTCGACAATTATCGGAATCAGCCGTTTGTTGAGGAGTTCGGTGGCGGGATACACGTGGAAATAGTTCTTCGACTCGATGGATCGACCCTCACCGGCGCGTGTAATGCTTCGCCGTCCATGCAGCGGCGGCGCCTCCGGCGTGGCTTCGGCTGCACCGAATAAACTGGAAAAATCGACCTCGAGAGCGGCGCTGATGCGGGTCAGCTTGTCGTAAGTTAGGGAGACTCGGTCATTCTCGATTTTCGACAGCGTCGAGACCGGGTATGCGGTGCGACGGCTCATCTCTTTGAGGGTCCAACCGCGCTTAATCCTGAGCTTTTTTAGCGTTGCGCCCGGTTTCGCCGTCGTGCGCGACGGTGTGGATGCAGTAGATGACCGTGACTTCATTTCTATCCCCAGGCTTGGCTCCCGTGCACTTTAATCGTGCGGTCGATAAATTGCACGTGGCCGGGGATTTTCGCCATTGTGGGAAAGAAGTTGCTATAAACGGAAAATGAAAATATATTGCCGGATATGGAAAATGTGAAAGTCGATCTTTCGCTTTTTGATCATTAACGAACCTGGTTCACCGTAAACCGGAGCCGAGCGCTCCAACGGGGTGATGGCAGGTCGAAAAACGCCACCTGGGGAATGCCAATGCACATCCGTCGCTCAATTACCGAAGTTGCCGCTGCAGGACTCCTCTTTGCCGGTGGATCGGCGCACGCGGATACCGCGACGCCGACACCGACGCAGGGCCTCGAGGAAATCATCGTCACGGCCACCAAACGCGAAGAGAAACTGCACGATGTCGCAATGGGCATCACCGCACTCGGGGGCGATGACCTCGCACGACGCCAGGAACTGGGTTACACCGATTTCGCGGCTCAAGTGCCGGGTCTGTCGATCGAGAGCGTCGATCCGGGCCGGAACCGGGTGATTTTGCGCGGCGAAAATGTGGGCAGCGCCGGGGCGACCATTGCGACGACGGTGGATGACATTCCGTTTTTCATGTCCGGCTCACAATCGAATGGAGTGTTCTTCAGCGCCAATGTCGATACCTACGATCTACAGCGCGTCGAGGTGCTGCGCGGTCCGCAGGGAACGCTTTACGGGGCGTCGGCAGAAGGCGGTCTGATCAAGTATGTAACCAATCCCCCCAATCTGGAAAAGTTCGAAGGCGCTGTCTCGGTCGGCGGAGAATCGGTGGATGGCGGTCAAGCGGCCGCCTTCTACAAGGGTCTGGTGAATATCCCCTTTTGGGACAACAAAGCGGCACTGCGCGTCAGTGCCGTCGAAGAGGGGATTCCCGGCTGGATCAACAATCCGGAAGCGGGCGAGAACGATGTCAATCACGGTGATAAATACAGCCTGCGGGGCTCGCTCCTGGTCGACCCGACGTCCGATCTGACGATTCGCATTACTGCATTCGATCAGTCTCTGAATGTCCGGGGCGACGACAACGTGCAAGTCGTCGGTGCGGCACTGACGCCGGGGACGCCGCCGGGGAACCAATTCGATCCTGTGGATGGACTGCGCAACTCAACCGCCGGTCCCCATGTCATCGATGACAAGCTCTACTACTATGCCCTGAATGCACAGTACGACCTCAAGTTCGCCACGTTGATGTCCGCGACCAGCGTGGGCGAGATCCGAAAGGAATACAGCCAGGATGTGACCAATGAAAATCTCGCGCCGGGCGTCACTATCGCGGATGCGCTGGGGGGCGCTTACGCGGTGCCCATTGTGGTGTTCACCGACCAACTGGAAACCTTGCGCAAGTTCAACCAGGAACTGCGCCTGACCTCCGACCCGGGTACCACGCTGTTCGACCATCAATTCGATTGGCTTGGCGGCGCCTTCTTCACGCATGAGCAGACGGGTTTCAGTCAAATCTACTCTGCCCGCAGTGCGGCAGATCTGTCGAGCTTCTTGGATCCCGCGTTGGGTGGAGCGGTTCTGCCGGCGGATTACCAGGAGCTGGCGGGTTTTTTGGACTTCACGTATCACTTTTCGAAAGCTTTCGATCTCGAACTCGGCGGTCGCGAAACCAACACTCGACAGCACTCCACCTCAGGGCAAGTGTGTTGCGTGCTGCTGGGTCCCTCCGCCACGTTTCCGACCATCTATACATCCGAAACGGATCCGACGTGGTCGGTGGCGCCGCGCTGGCACATCACCGACGACATCATGGCGTACATACGCGTTGCAACCGGATTCAGCCCGGGTGGTCCGAACGAGCCGTCGACTCTGCTCCCCAATCCTCCAGCCTATCGTTCGGACTCGACGCGAAACTATGAAGTGGGTGTGAAAGCCGATCTATTCGATAAGCGGCTCACGGTCGATGTGGATGTTTTCGATATTCGTTGGAAGAACATTCAGACCGTCGACGAGGTGGAGACGTCGAGCGGTCCGGTGGGTCTCGTCGACAATTCAGGATCCGCGCAGTCCAGGGGTGTGGAATGGAATCTACTTTTGCGTCCATTGCCAGGTCTGAGCGTGGGAGTGCTGGGTGCCTACACGGATGCGAAGCTCACCTCGGACGCGCTCATCTTGGGAGGGACTAATGGCGAGGCGCTGCCTTACGTTCCCGGCGTAACCAGCACGCTGAACTTGGACTACACCTGGCAAGCCTTCGGCAATTTCGCGGGTTTCCTCGGCAGCTCGTATACCTATACGGGTACGCGGTACACCGATTTCTCCTCGTCTACCACGGTGATCGAATCGCATGTCAAACTGCCGAGCTACAACACGTTGAAGGTTGAGGCCGGAGTCGACAACGGCCACTACAACGTCGAGCTGTTTGGCAGCAATTTGACCAATGCGCGCGGCATCACCGAGTACGCCAATAGCGGAGGCGCCAACCAGACAGGGATTGCCGCGATCATTCAACCCCGCACTATCGGCATCGAGCTGGGCGCCAAATTCTGACCGCCGGGCGCCATGACGTATGACTTCATCATAGTGGGTGCCGGCATTGCCGGCGCTTCGCTCGCTTACGAACTCGCCTCGAGTGGGTCGGTATGCCTGATCGAGGCGGAGCCTCGGCCGGGAATGCACGCCACCGGGCGTTCAGCTGCGTTGTTTGCGCCGACCTACGGCGGCCGCGAGATTCGCGCGGTCACACGCGCCAGCCGTGCATTTTTCGACCGGCCCCCGGCGGGATTTAGCGAGCACCCGCTTCTGAATCCGCGTGGCTGTCTGTATATCGCGCGGGCGGAGCAAGGCAAGCGCTTGGATGACATGGTGGACACGATTCGCGCCTCAGGAGGCAACGTCTCTGCGATAGACGTCAGGGAGGCCTTGGTCCGGGTACCGCTCATGCGCGCAGGGTATTTGGCCGCGGCCGCGTTCGATTCCGATGCCATGGACATTGACGTTGACGCCCTTCATCGGGGGTTTATCCGGGGTGCCCGGAGCGCAGGTGTGAGGCTGATCACGGGAGCCAGAACAACACAAATCGAGAGGCATAACCGCGTGTGGTCGGTTGACGTGAATAGCGAGAGCTTCAGCGCGCCGGTGTTGGTGAACGCTGCGGGAGCATGGGCGGATGAAGTCGCCCAGGCCTGCGGTGCCGATCGCCTGGGACTACAGCCATTTAGACGTACGGCAGTATTGGTCGATGCGCCCGAGGGAGTCGATGTCCGTCGGTGGCCGGCTGTTATCGATGCCGACGAGGAGTTCTATTTCAAGCCGGACGCCGGGCAGCTTCTCTTGTCGCCTGCCGATGAAGTGCCGCAAGGTCCTGGCGATGCCCAACCTGAGGAATGGGATGTGGCCGTCGGCGTGGAGCGGGTGGAGGCGGCGTTGGACATCGAGGTGCGAAGAGTCCGCCACAGCTGGGCGGGCCTACGAACATTTGCGCCCGATCGAGTCCCCGTGGTGGGGTTTGACGCACGGGTGGAGGGTTTCTTCTGGTGCGCAGGCCAAGGAGGGTATGGTATTCAGACCGCGCCCGCCATGGCGCGCAGCGCGGCGGCGCTGGTCAAGCACGAGAGCTTGCCGGCGGACGTGGCGGCGCAGGGACTGAAGGCAGCGGATCTCTCTCCCTCGAGGTTTACGGCGAGGTGACATGCCGCCGGGAATCGAAGGCGCGAATTCCCGCGATGACGCCCACGATGAGTACTGTCATGCCGGCGAGCTCAGTGGCGCTGGGCCAGCGTCGGTGCACGAGGAGTCCAACGACGGTGCCGAAGACGGCCTCCATCACGATGAGCTGAGCCGCGAGAGCCACCGGTAGTCGCCGTGCCGCGATGGTCCAGGCCCATGCGGCGCCGAGCGACGCGGAGAGGGCAAGAACGATGCCCCAGATATAGAGAGGCGCCGCCTGCTCCCAGCCGAAGCCGATTTGCGGCAGGTTGAACAAGCCAAAATACCAGCCGAACGGGGTGAAGCAGAGCATGCCGAAGGATGCTCCCAGGGTTATCAACGCGGTCCACACGCCGGCGTCCATGGCCGGCCGGCGCGCGAGCGTGCTTTGATTGACCAGGCCAAACCAAGTCCAACACCCGACGGCGGTTAACGCCAGCGTCACGCCGATAGGAACAGAGCGTATCGCGGGGTCGCTGACCGGACGGTGATCGATGAGCACAAGGCCCGCCGCGGCGAGTCCCAAGGGAACGATCAGCACGCGCCAGGGCACTGTTTTCTGGCGCATGTTGCCTGCGATGCCCAGCACCACCGGAACCAGGCCCAAAATGGCCGGGGCGATCACCGGACCGGCGTATATGGCCGCCCCGACCAAGGCCAAAAAATACCCCAGATAGCCGATCAACCCCAAAGCGATGGTAATCAGCCAATCGCCGCCCGTCAGCGACCTCACCGTGCGGCGCTTGGAGAAAAGGAACGCGGCGCAGGCCGTCCCCGCGATGAAGAATCGAATCAGCGAGAAGTCGAAAACCGAATACGGTCCGATGACAAAGGGCACGATGAAATTGAGCGACCAGCCAAATGCCGCGAGCAGGGCGGCCAGAATGCCGATCAACATGGAGGGCGTCACTTTGAGGCGGGTCTCGACGGGTGGGGCGGATCGGGTTTTATTCAGCTCGTTATATTAACGCAAGAAAACCAGACCTCCCGCCACCGGCTCGATTTCTCTTCCGGGGATAGGGCCTTTGGCGACACCACCTGTTCCTCGCCAAATTGAATGTCAGGGTCGATGATTCCGACGTTGACGGCACCGTAGTAGCCGGCTTCGCTGGGATAGATCACGCACGCCAGGACTCCGCAGTAGTTGCAGAAAAGGAATTCGGCCAGTGCGCTTCCCTGGCGGCACGTGGCTTGGCCTCGCTGGTTCCTGATGCGAACGCAGAGGGTGCCATCCGCGTCCGACACGTAGGCCGCGGAATGTTTGCGGCAAAAGTCGCAGTCGCAGGCTCGGGGGCGGTAGTTCTCAGGAGGGCGCGCAAACTCCACTTTAACTTCTATGTTGCCGCAAGGGCACGCGCCGGTCGCTCTGTACATGGGCTAACCATAGCGCGATGTGCTGCCTGCGCATACCGGCGCGTAGCCGTTCCGTGTCGGCATGGCTATGATAGCCATTCCCGTCAGCCGGCGGCGCATGCGCTGGATCTCAGCGGCCCCGCTCATACTCCTCGATTGGTGGGCAGGAACATACCGGGTTGCGATCTCCGTACACATTGTCGACCCGCCCCACGGGCGGCCAGTATTTGTCCACCCCGTGTCCGCCGGCCGGCAAACAGCCGGCGGCTCGAGAGTAGGGCCGCGTCCACTCGTCGCCGGTTAAATCGCGTACGGTGTGCGGCGCGTAGCGCAGCGGGGAGTCGGCAACGGCGTAACGCTGCATTTCGATGTCGCGGATTTCCGCGCGAATGGCGATCATGGCATCGCAGAATCGATCGAGCTCGCGCTTGGATTCGGATTCCGTCGGCTCGATCATCAACGTGCCTGCCACGGGAAAGCTCATGGTCGGTGCATGAAAGCCATAGTCGACGAGACGTTTCGCGATGTCGTCCACGGTGACGCCGACCGAATCCTTGAAGGCACGCGGATCGACGATGCACTCATGCGCCACTCGCGAGTGGGTATTGCGGTACAGGACGGGGAAGTGATTTTCCAATCGACGGGCCACATAGTTTGCCGAGAGAATGGCAATCTCGCTGGCGCGCTTCAGCCCGGCACCGCCCATCAAACGAATGTAGGTGTAGGCAATGGGCAGAATGCTGGCCGAGCCATGGGCTGCGGCCGATACGGGGCCTCCGCCGATCCCGCCGTCGTTGCCGCTAGCCAACGGATGCCGGGGCAGGAACGGGGCAAGATGCGCCTTGACGCCAATGGGTCCCATGCCCGGGCCGCCGCCGCCGTGAGGTATGCAAAAGGTTTTGTGCAGGTTGAGATGCGACACGTCCGCACCGTAGTCGGCCGGCCGCGCCAAGCCGACCTGGGCGTTCATGTTTGCCCCGTCGATGTACACTTGTCCGCCGGCTTGGTGGACCCGATCGCAGAGAAGGCGAATGCCCTCCTCGAAGACGCCGTGGGTAGACGGGTAGGTCACCATGGCGGCGGCCATGGTGTCGGCGTGGCGTTCGCACTGCGCGTCCAAGTCGCTTAGATCGATGTTGCCGTTGGCATCACAGCGCACCACCACCACCTGCATGCCGGCGAGGACGGCGGAGGCCGGGTTCGTGCCGTGAGCGGAAGCGGGAATCAAACACACATTTCGGTGAGCCTCGCCACGGCTACGATGGTAGGCGCGAATCGCCAAGAGTCCTGCATATTCGCCTTGGGCGCCGGAATTCGGCTGCAGGGAAACGGCGTCGTATCCGGTGATTTCGCACAGCTCACGCTCCAGGGCAGCGAATAACTCTGCATAACCGCGAGCCTGCTCGGGAGGTGCGTAGGGATGCAGACCGCCGAACTCCCGCCATGTCATGGGGATCATTTCCGCCGTGGCGTTCAACTTCATGGTGCAAGAACCGAGCGGAATCATGGTGCGATCCAGCGCCAGGTCCCGATCGCTCAAGCGGCGCAGATATCGGAGTAGTTCGGTTTCGGAACGATACCGGTGAAAAACCGGGTGGGTCAGAAACCCCGTCGTGCGGCGCAGCTCCCCGGGAATGCCTGAGGCGGCTTCGTGCTGAACCTTGGCAAAGCTGAGAGAGCCGCCGAAGCAGCGCCATATAGCTTCGACGGTTTGTTCGGTGCTGGTTTCATCCAACGACATGCCGAGCGCCCGGGGCACGCCGCACGCGCCGCCCGTTATAATCCGAAAATTCAAGCGCTCCTCGTCCGCGCGTTGCAGGACGAAGTCATGGGCGGCGTCGCTGTCGACGGTCAAAGTGTCGAAATGGCTCGTGTTGAGAATGCGCACGCCCAGGCGACGCAGACCGGCCGCCAGGACGGATGTGCGACGCTCGACCTGGGCCGCGATGCGAGTCAACCCGTCGGGACCGTGGTACACGGCATACATGGCGGCCGTGACTGCCAGCAATACCTGCGCTGTGCATATATTGGAAGTGGCCTTGTCGCGCCGGATATGTTGTTCGCGAGTTTGCAGCGCCAGACGGTACGCCGGCGCGCCATTGGCGTCCACGGACACGCCCACCAGTCGACCCGGTATATGGCGTTGATACGCTTTTTTTACCGCCATATAGGCCGCGTGAGGTCCGCCGTACCCCAACGGCACGCCGAATCGCTGGGTGGATCCGATGGCTATGTCGACGCCGAATTCCCCTGGAGGTTTAAGCAAGGTCAACGCCAACGGGTCTGCCGCCACCGCGACGATGCCGCCGCGACCATGAATGGCCGCGACGATCGCTTCCATATCGGATATGTCTCCGTAAGTCCCCGGATATTGCAACAGCGCACCGAAGCAATCCAGGTCGAGGAGAGCCGTCTTGTCGTCAATGACGGCAATCTCCCAGTTCAGCGGCTCAGCGTGGGTGCGCAAGACGGCAAGAGTCTGAGGGTGAACGTTCACATTGACCAAGAATTTCGTGGACGTTGACTTGGTGACGCGCTTAGCGAGCGCCATGGCCTCGGCAGCCGCGGTCGCTTCGTCGAGCAGTGAGGCGTTGGCCACATCCAATCCCGTCAAGTCGCAGACCATGGTTTGGAAGTTGAGCAACGCCTCCAGACGTCCCTGGCTGATTTCAGGTTGGTATGGCGTGTACGCCGTGTACCAGGCGGGATTTTCGAGCACATTGCGCAAAATTACGGGCGGTACCATCGTGTCGTAGTATCCCATGCCGATCAGGGAGGTCCTCACCTCGTTTTTTGCCGCTAGCGCTTGCAAATGGCTGAGCGCTTGTGTCTCCGTCAAGGCGGTATCCAAGTCCAGTGTGCGGGTCAAACGAATCGACTGCGGCAGGGCTTCGTCGATCAGTGCTTCCACCGAGGGAAGGCCGATGACCTCGAGCATGGCCGCGACATCGCCATCCGAGGGGCCAATGTGTCGGCTGGTGAAGTGGTCCGTCGCCGTGACCGGCGGCGTGGATTCTCGCGCCAAGGAAGGGACTTCCAGAATCTGGGCAGCGTGTTTCACGATGTGATTTTCCTGTACGCGTTTTCATCGAGAAGGCCTGTCAGTTCTTCGGCATTGCTCAACTTGATTTTGAACAGCCATCCCGCTCCCATGGCGTCGGCGTTGATCAGCGCGGGATCGTTCACCGTGGCCGAATTTGCCTCGACGACCGCGCCGGTGAGCGGCGCATAGATGTCCGAGGCCGCTTTGACTGATTCAACTACGGCGGCGACCGCGCCTTTCACCAGAGCCGCTCCCACCTCCGGGAGTTGCACGAACACCAAATCGCCCAGTGCCCGTTGCGCATGATCGGTGATGCCCACGGTGGCGATGCCATCGGCGACGGCAATCCATTCATGTTCTGGTGTGTAGTGAATATCCATGCAGTGTCGATCCTTGGTTTAACGGTGATAACGATGCGGAATGAAGGGCAGATCGCTGACAATGACCGGCGTTCGCTGTCCGCGCACGTCGGCAAATAGTCGAGTTCCAGGCGTCGCCAGAGCGCGCGGTACGTAGCCCATAGCCACGGGGCCGCGCACCGAGGGTGCATAGGTAC
>Ga0302314_10006473_pt1 | contig 21183 bp, 26 predicted proteins | sample III_Palsa_N2_3_FD_200533 | JGI IMG/M metagenome (GOLD analysis project Ga0302314, IMG submission 200533) | Peat permafrost microbial communities from Stordalen Mire near Abisko, Sweden - III_Palsa_N2_3 | ecosystem: Environmental > Terrestrial > Soil > Palsa > Peat permafrost | place: Sweden...
ACACGCATCCGCGAGGCGCCCGAGGGCTTCCTCGGCCTCCAACAGCGACACCAGATCGGAGTCAGCCAGAGTCGACCGATCGACCCGGGCGAGGACACCAAGCACAGCCGCAGCCTGCTCGATCGCTTCGCGGATCTCGGTCATAAAACCAGCCAACCACACTGAACCAGATTCCGAAATATGCCGGTCAGAATCTGTTTATACCTTTTGCAAATGTCGACTGTGGAGGACAAGACGAAGCAGTATTAGAGAAACGGAGACAGCGAAGATAGCCCAGATGGTGGCGGTACGGGTCACCCCGTGGGGGTCTCGATACGCCGGGCTCGTCCCTCGCACGGCTACTCGACCACCGGGTAACTGCCCGTCCGAGCCACGGCTACTCGACCCCGGTGGGCGCGACCGGGGAGCAGCCGTGAGCAGCTCGGCGAAGACGTCATCGGATCCGACGAAGTCCGCGAGCGTCGCGGCCACGGGCCGCCATTCTTCAGCCGATCATCGAGTGTGCGACTCGCCCCCGGCTCTACTTGCGAGCCTTCTTCGCATCCTCGGCCGCGCGCTTGGCGGCGCGGCGGGCGACGACCGCCGCATCCAGTTCGGCGGCCTCTTCGGGCGTTGGCGCTGTGCCGCCCAGGTGGCGGGGTTGCCACCACTGCCCGGCACCGGAAACCGGGTAGGCGGCCTGCAGCGACGCGACGAGCGCCTGCATGGATGCCCGTAGAGCCGCGGAGACCTCGTGCCGCTCCCCGGCCAGCGGCAGCTCCGGTCCGAATTCGATCAGCACGGGGATGCCGAATCGCTCGCCGAACCGCACCTTGTGTTCGCGGGTGAGCAGCCGTTGTCCGCCCCACAGCGCCACCGGGATGAGCGGAACGGCGGCCTCCGAGGCGAGCCGCACCGCTCCCGTCTTGAGGGGGCGCACGGTGAACGACGGGTCGATACCCGCCTCGGGAAAAACGCCCACGAGCGAGCCGGACTGCAGCGCGGAAACCGCCGCCTCATAGGCGGCCGCACCAGCGCGCCGGTCGACCGGGATCTGCCCCAGCCGCAGCAGGAGGCCGCCGACGATCGGATTGCGGAACGCCGAACTCGTCGCCAGAAACCGCACCCGCCGGCGGTCGTGTCTCCAGATCGTGTACGCGACGAGGGCGAACTCGAGGTAGCCGAAGTGGGTCATTGCGATCACAGCGCCGCCGTCGTCCGGGATGTGGGCCGCGCCGTCGACCGTGCGACGCACGCGCAGAAACGAAAACAGCGTGTGGCACACGAACATGGCGAACCGGTAGAGCATGCTCAACCGTACGACGCCGTACGACGCCGTACGACGCCGCGCCCCGCCGATCCCCGTAATCCGGAGAAGTGCTGGAACACCCGTGGGACGAGAGTTAATCCGTTCGTAACCGGAGCTGGCGGGCTCTTGATGGTGTTGCGGCTAGTCTCGGAAAAGACAGATGCCCCACTCGAGTGGTTCTTCGACTCCCGAACGAGTCGTGAATTTCTCACGAGTATCTAGTGTGCAATGAGCCAATAGCGCCTCATCCACACCACGCGACGACAGGGTCGCGGCGACACATCGCAACGGTTCCTACCCGGCCGGCGGCGATGGCGCATTTCTTACCCGACCGCGCCCTTCACAGCACCATGCGCAACTTATCCCGATATGAGTTGAATGATGACCACCCTGATTCCGCGACCCGTCGCGGCTATACCGACCCGCCTTCTCGATGAACAGGTGGATCGCGAAACCGAAATTCGCGCCGCCGAGAACCGCAAGTCGCAGTCCCCGTCGCTGATCATGCTGGTCGTCATCGCGACCCTTGGCATTTTCACCTACGCGGCGTTCCTGCTCAATCCGGCCAGCCGCGGCGACTGGCTGCCATACACGATGGTGATCGTGGCCGAGTCCCTGTTGATCGCGCAGGCGCTGCTCTCGATGTGGACGATCCTCTCCGGGTCGCAGGATCCGCGGGACTTCGCGTTCCATCACGCCATGTCGAGGCTCGTTCGCCCGCGCGACGTGCTGCGGGATGGCTTCAGCGACACCCCGCAGCGCTGGACTCTTTATCTGGACGAGGCGCCCATCACCGTGGATGTTTTCATCACGACCTACGGAGAGCCAATCGAGACGATCCGCCGCACCGTGACTGCCGCCATGGCCATTCACGGCGCGCACCTCACCTGGGTGCTGGATGACGGAAAGTCGGACGAGGTGCGGGACCTCGCCGCCGAGCTGGGTGCCCGCTATGTCCGCCGCCTCAGCAACGGGGGAGCCAAGGCTGGGAACGTCAATCACGCTCTCTCCATCGCCAAGGGCGACTACTTCGTGATCTTCGACGCCGACTTCGTTCCTTACCCGGAGTTCCTGATCGAAACCGTGCCGTTCTTCGCCAACGCGGAGGTCGCATTCGTGCAGACCCCGCAGACCTACGGCAACCTGCAAAACGTCATCTCGCGCGGCGCAGGCTATATGCAGGCCGTGTTCTACCGATTCATCCAGCCGGGTCGCAACCGCTTCAACGCGGCGTTCTGCGTCGGCACCAACGTCATCTTCCGCCGTGCAGCGATCGACGACGTCGGCGGCATGTACACCGACTCGAAATCCGAGGATGTCTGGACCTCGCTGATGCTGCACCAGAAGGGCTGGCGCACCATCTACATTCCGATGACCCTTGCCGTCGGCGATGCTCCCGACACGGTCGAGGCGTACACGAAGCAGCAGTTGCGTTGGGCGACCGGCGGTTTCGAGATCCTGCTCACCCACAACCCGCTGGGGATGCGCCGCCAGCTGACTCTCGACCAGCGCCTGCAGTACCTGGTGACGGCATCCTTCTACCTCACTGGCATCTGCCCGCTCATCCTGTTGCTGGTGCCACCGCTGGAGATCTATTTCGATCTGCGACCGATGAATCTGTCGACGACGGTCTTTACCTGGCTTCTGTACTACGCGGGGTTTTACGCGATGCAGATCATCCTCGCGTTTTACACCATGGGTTCGTTCCGCTGGGAGACGCTGATGCTGGCAACCGCATCCTTTCCCATCTATGTCACTGCGTTGTTCAACGTCCTGGTCGGCAGGGAGCAGAAGTGGAGTGCCACCGGCGACAAGTCGAAGGTCAGTTCACCGTTCAACTTCATGATCCCGCAGGTGCTCTTCTTCGTTTTTCTCGCACTGACTTCCATCGTCGCGGTCATCCGTGATGTCGACAACGGCGTGCTGACGCTTGCCACCGCCTGGAATGTGACGAACACGATCATCCTGGGCAGCTTCATCGTCGCCGCGCAGCGCGAATCCCTGGGAATGCGCCGCGCGCGGCGGCAGGTAAAGCGGGCTCTCGTACGCAGCGCCACCGCGCAGTACCGACGTGAGGTGACGTCGATATGAGCTGGAAGAGCGTACTCAAGCTCGTTTTCGGTGTGCTGGTGATTTTTGTGATCGTCGGCGCCCTCACCATCGTCTTCAACCAGCGGCAGAACGAGGTAACGAGCGCTACCGCTTCGATCGAGTCGGAGCAGTACCCCGTCGGCATCGACTACGGCGGCACGGTCACCGCGAGCTTCGTCAAGCCGGGGGCGCATGTTGCCAAGGGCCAGAAACTGTTTGTTCTGCAGAGCCCGTCGCTCGAGTCGGACCTGAAGAAGGGCCTCGTCAACCCGAAAACGGTTGCGTACTCGGTCTCTGCCGGTGGCGTCATCACGCTCACCGCGGCTGTAGCGGGAACGGTCACCGGCATCAAGACCCAGACCGGTTCCTTCGTGCAGGCGGGGGAGGTGCTCGCCACGATCGACCGCGCGGGGTCGCTGTTCGTCTCGGCCCAGTACATCCTGACCGCCCGCGAATACGCACGGATCGCGGATGGCGCGCACGTGTCGATCCTGTTGCCGAACCAGGTGGCCATTCCGGGGCGGGTTCAGACCATCGAAGTACAGACGACGAGCGGGCAGGCGAAGTCGACACTTCGAGTGGTCAGCGACGGTCTGGTCGATGGCGAGTACAACGATCTCGTGACGACCGGAACCCCGGTGCAGGCGACGTTGTCTTTGCGGCAGGACGGGGTGCTGGCGGGCGTTGCGGACGGATGGGACGACTTCATGCAGAAGATCGGTCTCTGACCGCGTGCGCTTTCGCCGTGGGGTCGCGCTGATCGGGTTGGCGCTGGCGGTGGGCGTTACGGGGATCACCGGTTGCGCGTCGGGCGCACCCGGTGTGACCCCGTCGGCGACGGCCGACCCGATGTCACCCGCGTCGCTCGCCAAACTGGTTGCGGGCGTCCCGGATCGCACCGTGACGCCGTTACCGAGGGCGCGGCTGGCGGCCGGACTGATCCCGCCGACGAACCGGTGGTTCTCGGGGCTGGTGTTCGGCACCCCGTCGAACGCGGTGTTCCCGTTTCCGTTGTCGTTCCAGCTGACGGCATCCGGGTTCTCGTTCGGGTTGCCGACGATCACGACCAGCCCCGACCACATCATCGGAGGCAATGCGCCGCTCGTGAGCGTCGACGCCGGCGCCGACAGTCAGGTCGTCAGCGCGTACGACGCGGCGTCGGTGACGATCTCTCAACGCAAGGCCGGCAAGGAGCTCGGCAAGACTGTGATCGCCGAGGGTTCGCCGTTTGTCTCGTTCACGGCGTCGTCGCCCGTGAAGCTGACGCTGGGCGCCGCTTTTCAAAGGGCCGGTTCTGCGTGGGTGGCGACGGCCGCCGGTGAGCAGTACGGGCTGGTCTCGGGCGGCACCGTCACGCCCACGTCTGTAGTGCTGCAGCCGGGGCAGTTCGTCACCTGGTTCGCAGTGGCGAAGGGCGGCTCGCTCGCCGAATTCGCGGCGGCGGCCGAACATCCGATCACGCATACGAGTGTCAGCTATTCGCTTGCGCACGGCCGCGCCACTACGACGATCGGCTATTCGACGGCCGGCGGTGCACCGACACTCGTTGCGGCAATGCCGCACCAGTACGCTGGCCTTTCCCGCGGCGAGGCCTGCGGATCGGGCACCTACGACAGCGTCTACGGGGAACTGAAGATCTGCGCGGTTTCGAAGCTGTCGTGGTCTGTGCCGGAACTCGCGGCCACCGGTGCGCTGGATCTCTCGTCGCTGTCGGCGGCCGACAAGCAACGCCTGAAGGCGCAGGTGCAGGAGGACGCGGCCGAGAGTGTGGTGATCGCGCCCGACACCTACGGCGGCGGCAAGGCGATGTACCGTCTCGCCAACCTGTGGAAGATCGCCACGCAGGTGGGCGCTACAGCGACGGCCGCAACTCTCAAGTCGCAGGTGGTCTCGGAGATGGACGAGTGGATGCAGCCGAGCGGGTGTACGTCGCGCGACACCCACTGCTTCGTTTACGACGACCAGGCGAAGGGGATTGTCGGTCTCGCCCCCTCCTTCGGCAGCGACCAGTTCAACGACCACCACTTTCACTACGGCTACTTCTTCTACACCGCAGGACTTCTGGCCGAGTCTGACCCCGCGCTCGCCGCGAAGTGGGCTCCCGTGATGAACCTGCTGGCCGCAGACGTTGCCGCGCCGACGGCCAGCAAGGACTTCCCCGTGCGGCGTACCTTCGACGCGTATGCCGGGCACTCCTGGGCGAGCGGCGTGGCGCCGTTCAACGACGGGAACGACCAGGAATCCAGCTCGGAGGCGGTCAACGCGTGGAACGGTCTTGCGCTTTGGGCCAAGGCGAGTAAGCAGCCCCAGCTGCTCTCGGAGGCGACGTGGATGCTGTCGGCCGAGTCTGCTTCGGCCCTCGACTACTACACGAACTTTCCGCTCGATTCCGCGGTGTATTCCGGGTACCAGCACTCGATCACCTCGCTGATCTGGGGTGGCAAGCGCGACTACTCGACCTGGTTCAGTGACGCTCCCAATGCAAAGCTCGCGATCCAGCTTGTGCCGATGAGCCCGGTGGCGGGATATCTCGGAACGAGCGCGGCGCGAGTGAAGACGAATCTCGCCCAGGGCGTGCCGAACGGAAACTATGACGTGACCTATGGCGATTACCTCCTCATGTATTCGGCTCTCGAGAGCCCCGCGGCCGCGGCCAAGGCCTTGGCCCAGACATCGGATCTCGACGAGGCCAACATCGACAGCGCCGACAGCCGCAGCTACCTCCTCGCGTGGATCATGTCGCACACGAAGTGACGTGCGCGCAGGTTGCCCTGCGCGATGGAGGACCGCGGCGGTTAGGAACCCGGCAGCGCCCGAGCGGGGCGAGACGGACTCGTGACTGTGCGCTATGGCAATCTCGTGATGCCCGCCTCGCCCCTGACCTTGCACTTACCTGACTCGCGTCCCCCGTTATCACCGACTTGCCAGATACCGGCGAACGCTGCCGAGACCCATTCTGGGGCTCCCGCATCAAGGAGCTCGCGCCTAACCTGACCGTGGGGGATACATGCAAACAATGGACGCACGTGGAGGAGTAGAGCTCACTCTGTCCGCACGCGGTGCGGGCTATGCAGCCATCCAGCAATGCCTGGCGCTGCAGAGCGAGATACTGCCGTTGACCCGTGTCGAGACCTTCTTCGGTGTTACCCCCTTAGCTGCCAACGCCCACAGCTGGTACCTCGGTGCCCTCGGCGAGATCGTCGTCGCCGAGAAACTCGAGCAGCTCAGTGACGAATGGCGGGTCATCAACGGCGTCCCCGCCGGTATCGGTGGCACCGATATCGACCACGTCGTCGTCGGCCCGTCCGGTGTCTTCACGATCAACACCCGTGCCCACGCCAACAAGAAGGTCTGGGCGGCGGGTCTCGCGTTGCGCATCAACGGTTTCAAGTCGGACTACGTCGGCAACGCGCAGGATGAGGCCGCGCGAGCATCCAAGCTGCTCACCAGCGCGGTCGGGCGGCCGGTCGTCGTCACTCCCTTCATCGTCATGGTCGGTATCTCCGAGATGAACTACGGTCTTCGCCGCCCGGACGTCGACACCGTGACTTCTCGGGGCATCCTCAGAAACCTGACTCACCGCAAATCGGTGCTCAGCGCCGACGAGGTCGTCGAAATCGCCGACGTCGCCAGCCGCCGCGGCACCTGGCACCGCGACGCCGTCGTTCTCGACGACACTCAGTCCCTCGTCGAACGCTTCGAACGGCTCCGCAGCGAGGTGGATGCCGCGTCCCACCGCCGCAAGGCCTGGGTCATAGCAGGCAAGCTCGGGCTGGTCGCCGCCAGCCTCTGGGCCGGCGTGCAGGTGGTCGAGATGGTCGCGGAAGTGCTCGCGGGAAACATGTAGCACGATCGACTCAGCCGTTGTATCCGCCTGGATGCCGGGGGCATCCGTGCTCTGCTAAACTCGCAAGGTTGCCGTCCAACGGCCGCGGATAAATAGAGCTCGCACATCAGGTGACGGGCACCGCGCAACGAGGAGAAAGGGGATCACTTCTATGGCTCTTGAGCCGCAAGTCAAGAAGGCGATCATCGACGAGTACGCTACCCACCCAGGTGACACGGGATCCCCCGAGGTCCAGGTCGCGATGCTCACGCGTCGTATCAAAGACCTGACCGAGCACCTCAAAGAGCACAAGCACGACCACCACTCACGTCGTGGCCTGCTTTTGCTGGTTGGTCAGCGTCGGCGCCTGCTGGGTTACCTGCAGGACATCGACATCGAGCGTTACCGCTCGCTGATCGAGCGTCTCGGACTGCGCCGCTAGTTCCGTTCTCAGAACTCGCGACAAAGCGAGGATCGCGTCGAACTTGACGACGGGCCGTCATCCGCAAGGGTGGCGGCCCGTTTACGTTCCCGCAGCGATCGCCGACAGGACCAAACGGATGCCCGGCGCCTCCAACAGGACGAATCCGGCATCGACAGGCGGCCCATCCTGTTGGGCGCGGCGCGATAGGTTTAGTGCGGCCCTGCAACCCGAATCAGGAGACCACTATGCCCGTCATCACCAAGACCGTTCAGCTCTATGACGGTTTCACACTGCTCAGCGCCGCAACCGGGGTCATCGATGTGGATGAGGACCGGCAGGTCTTCATGCTGTCGAAGATCGACAACGCCGGTAACCGCATCGAGACGGTGCTCAATGCCCCGATCAACCAGGTCGTCGTGCGCGGCCAGGCGACGCGACTGCGCTTTTTGGTTGGCGGCGTGCGCAAGATGGTCGACTTCTCGCTCGGCTCCACCCTCGTGCAGGGTTTCGGTCTCGCCGGCGAGATCGTGGGCGGCAGTATGAACTCGAAATCCGGCGTCAACCAGGTTGTCGCTGCGCTCCGCAAGGGAGGCGCGCAGGTGCACTACTGGAGTTATTGGAAGCGGGTCGGCCTGATCTGGCTGATCGTCATCGGATTCTTCGTCGTGATCTTCGCGGTCATCGCGCTGGCGGCACTCGCCTCGCGCTGACCTGGGCGATACAGCCTCGCGTCCGCCCTGCCAACAGGACCGAATGGATGCCCGGGGGCGTCGACAGGACCAAACGGGCCCCGGCGCCGCCGGCATCCTGTCGGTGCGGGACCTTCGTCTCTACCCATGGGCGCAGCATCGTGCGACAGTTGGGCAGCGGGTCTGCCGCAGGTCGTCACTCTGGCGGCGGTGGCCGACCGGTGAGGACGGCGGCGCATGGCACGGCCCCTCATGGAGCGACCCCGAATGGAACAGAGCCTCATCGAGTTGGCCATCACGGCGGCAGGGTGACGAAGTCACTCTGGATCCGCATCGGGGTCACCGTCGTCGTGTTGGCGGCGAGCGCCTGGTTCGTGGTGCTCCCGCAACTGGGAAGCGCGCGGCACGCCCTCGAGTCGCTGCAGCAGCCGCCTATTTTGTTGATCGTTCTTGCTGTCGTGCTGGAGGGTGCATCCAACGCGGCGTATAGCGCGCTGACTGCCCGCGTGATGGGGCGCAAGCGGCTGTCGTACTTCTCTGCGTTGCGCATCGATGCGACCGACCTCGGCGTCAACCACGTCGTTCCTGGCGGCGGTGCATCGGCTTCCGCCGTGCGCTACGCGCTGTTCCGCCGGATGCGAATCCCTGCGCGGGAGGCGCTCAGTGGCGCGGTGTTCGAGATTACTGTCTCCAACCTGGCGCTCGGCGTGCTGTTCGGCGTCGGGCTCGTCATCTCGCTGCCCGCGCTCGGCGGCAGCGGATACTTCAGTCTCGCGCTCGTCACAACGGTGGTGCTGTTCGCCGCGGCGGCATTCGTCGGCTGGGCACTTCTGCGCCGCACCAATACCTGCATCAGGGTGGCGCGGTGGGTCGGCGGCCATCTTCGCCAACTCGGCCCCGACAAGGCGGAGTCGTTCGTCACCTCCATGACGGAGCGGGTGCGCTCGCTCATCCACGAACCGCGCAAGCTGTGGGCGACAGTGGCCCTGGCGCTCGGAAACTGGACCCTGGATGCCGCTGCGCTCGCCGTGATGCTCGCCGCGTTCGGGCACCTGCCGCCCTTCGGAACGGTGATCGTGGTCTACGGTCTCGGCAGCATCCTGGCCATGCTGCCGCTGACTCCTGGCGGCATCGGGCTCGTCGAAGGTGCCATGGTGCCGGCTTTCGCCGCCCTTGGGGTGCCCCCGGGTACGGCGCTCCTCGCGGTCGTCGGATGGCGCGTGCTCGAGTACTGGCTGCCCATCCCGGTAGCCGCGATCGCCTACGGGTCGCTGCGGTTCACGTTCCGACGTCTCGCGAGAGCTCGCGCAGCGAAGGGGACGAGCGGGAACGCCGGGGGAGCGGCGCGCAACCTCGGGACTTCCGGCCCTACTGCGGCCATCGTGCCCGAGGTTGACTAGCGGTAGCACGAGCCGGAGTCGCCAGCCTCGTCGCACCGGGAGGACCAGTACGCATGAGACTACTCAAAGACACCTCGATCGAAAGCCTCACCGAGTCGCAGTGCTGGGAATACCTCAACGCGAACTTTCTCGGTCGCCTCGCGCTGGTTGGCGCTGATGGCGTCGACATCTTCCCGGTCAACTACACGGCCAATGGCGTCGACATCTTCTTCAGGACCGCACCCGGTCTCAAAATGGTCGAGCTGACGCGGGACCCCGTGGTTGCTTTCGAGGTCGACGGAGCTGACGGCGTCATGAGCTGGAGCGTCGTGGTGCGGGGCAAGGCCAACCGGCTCGGTTCGGATCCCGAGATCGAGTCGTCGCATGTGCTGCAGCTCGATTCGCAGAGCCCCACCCAGAAGTTCAACTACGTCAAGATCGTGCCACGAGTGCTGTCGGGGCGACGCTTCGAGTAAGGCGATAAGCCCTCGACAGGCTCGGGATCCTCGTTGATCGGAGAGCCTGTCGAAGCGTTCTACCGCATCGACTTTTACGGCGTCGACTTCTACCGCATCGACTTCTACCGCGCCGACCTCTACCGCATCGACGCGAAGTGCGGCACGGCACCGGCCCGCGCGTACTCGGGCTGAGGTGCTTCCTCGATGGCCGCGGGCACTGGTGCGGAATCCACCCGTGCATACGGATCCACCGGGGCGGCCAGCAGTACGTTTGCCGAACCTGCGGTGGCTATGCGTCCAGCGGCACGCGCTCCGACACGGTGCGCCAGGTTCATGGACGGCACCTCGACATACTTGTGGAAAACCGTCGCCGCGCCCAGCGAGAGCGGCAGTCCGATTATGCCCACCAGCCACCACTGCGCGTCGCCGAGCACGAACGCGAGCGTCGCGATGATCGGCACGTGGATCAGGTAGAGGCTGAACGAGATCTTGCCGAGGAACTGGCTGACCTTCGCGTTCAGGAAGTTGCGCACCGAGTCGAATCCGATCGCGCACAGGATGATGCCGCCCGCGCCCGCGCCGACCAGGCTCCAGAGCAGACCGCCGCCGAGCGACGACGGGGATGCCGCGAACGAGAAGATCTGGCTGGCCACCATGAAGAACAGCGAGGTCGACAGTGCCGCTATCCAGAACCTGCGACTGCGCCGCGCACCCCACTCCTGGATCGCCTCCAGTCGGGAAGCCATAAGTGTGCCCATCATGAACACCGGCAGGTAGAAGGCGGCGTCGGCGTGCACCGGGTCGCCGATGGTCAGAGCCACGCAGGCGGCCATGGCAATGCCGAATGCGATCCACGAGCGGCGAATCAGGATGGCGGCGAGCACGAACACGGGCAACAGCACCGAGAAAATGATCTCCCAGCGTAGAGACCACAGCACGTTATCCGCCGCGTTGCCCACCTTCATGAGCGTCGCATCCTGCAGCAACGTCAGCGGCTGGATCGATTTGGCGTTGGTGTTGCTCAACCAGTAGTTGGCGGTCACCTGGCTGGAGACGCGGGGGATGCAGAAGATCAGCACCGCCGCGAGGGCCAGGGCACCCCACGCCGGGATGTAGAGACGCAGGAACCGGGACGCAAAGTACTTTCTCCATGAAAACTTCGTGAAGCCCGCCCTGAGCGCCGGCAGTGCGACCACGAGGCCGCTCAGCACGAAGAACAGCAGCACCGCCTGGGTTCCGTCGGTCGCCAGGCGAAGCGGGGTTTCAGACATCCACCACCAGGCGTCACCGGTCGAATTGGTGTCCAAATAGGGCTGCGCGATCAGGCTCAGGTGGAAAACCACAACAATGAGAGCAGCTATTCCGCGCAGTCCGTCGAGCTGAGTGAGTCTCTTCATCTCTTTCGACGTTAGGCACGTTTTCTATGATTCCTCTGGATTGCCGCAGGGGTTGACATATGAGGATCGAGTCGCAAGTGTCGGGGGGATGGCTACCGTTTCCACACCGAATCGCACAATCGTCGCCGTGATTTTCCTGGTCGGGGGTGCCTTACAAGTTCTCGGCGCAGTCGTCGGATTGGCTAATGCCGGCAATTCCGGCGGGTTCTACCTGCTGTCGAATCTCGCGCTCGGAGCGGGCTTTGCGCTGCTGGTCGCCTGGTATGCGAGCGCCACGATTGCGCGCATCGCGTACTTCATCGCCGCGGTCGGATGGCTGCTCCTGGCACTCACAAGCCTGGTCAATCTCGGCGTGGTCGGCACGGTCGCGCTGTTCATCGCCGTGCTCGGCAGCCTGTTCGCGGCGGTGATCGTGATCAGCGGCAGGCCGTTCGCCGGCCAGGCCGACATCCTGTTCTTCGTCGGAATGATCGTTGGCGCTGTGAACCTGCTGATGTCGCAGAACGGCAACGTGCCGAACCTGATTCGCGCGCTCGTCGTTGCCGTGTTCGGTGCGCTCGTTGTGGCCGCGGCCATCGCGATGCGGGCCATCCGTCGCCCGTCGACCTAGGCCCCAGGGGTTGGCCGCCGTGCCGTTCGAGGGGTCGGCGAGCGGCGTACCGTATCGCGAATCGGCGGGTTTCCGCTACGTCTGCCGTGCGCATCCGGTCTCGCGCTAGCGTCGCGAACATGGCTAATTCACGTACTGCACGGAGTTTTTCCCTGGCCGCATGGATGTTCATCGTTGCGGGTGTGCTGATTCTGCTGGAGCTTCTGCTCTCAAAAGTCGCGGCAAGCACGGTTGATGTCTGGCTGACGTTCTTCGCCTACGCCGCGCTGACGATCGCCTTCGTTGTGCTGTTCCTGGGGCGGTCGAGCCTCATCGCACGTCTCGCCTTCATCGTCGCGGCGGTCGGGTGGGCGATCCTTGCGATCGCTACCGTGGCGACCGTTGCCCCGTTGCTCACCATCGGCGTCATCCTCGCCCTGGTCGGCACGGTTGTCAGCGGAATCATGATCTTCGCGCGCACCCTGCTCTCGCGCAGCGCAAGCGTCGCGTTCCTCGTCGCTGCCATTGCCGCCGGCCTTTTGCTGCTGAGCGAGCTGGTCGCGTTCCTGCCGGCGACCCTCGGCGTGATCCTCGTTGCGATCTTCGGCATCATGCTCGTCGTCACGGGCGTTCTCGCCGGCCGTCGTCGTTAGGTGCCCCGCCCCGCGGGTTTCGGGATCAGAACCAGGTCGACAACCACGGGGTCGTGGCCGATCGGAACGCCGCTTCCGCAGCCACCGCTGCCCCCGGGGTCTTCTCTCTGATGCGCCCGGCCCGCACCAGAGTGGTTACCGCCGTTGCGCCCAGATAGATCGCGCCCAGCATCGCAACGCTCAGAGCGAGCCGGTGGTTGTCGTCGTAGCCCTCGCTCGAGTCGAGCTTCGTGACCGCGCCTTGGCCGTCGACGCTCAGCAGGTAGCTGCCGTCGGCGTAACCGAGGGCATCGTCGATCTCCAGCACGAACGTGCCGGGCGCGTCGTAGTGCCTCGCTTCAAGTGCGCGCTTGACGTCGAGGATGCGCATCCACAGGTGGTCGTGCACGTCGTTTTCGGTGGCGGCGCGGGAGTTGGTGAGTTGCCAGCGCAGCGGCTCGTCCACCGATCGCAACGGCGCCTTGATCTCGTCGAGCAGGTCGTGCTCGAGCAGGTAGCGCCAGAGGGCGGCGTAGGCGTCGTCGGTGGCGGCGCTGAGGTATTCGACGTGAAGGGTGGCATCGAAGTGTTCGTCCTGCAGCTTGTAGACGACGAAGCCCTGCGCCACGCCCGCGGCATCGTCGTAGCGCACGACTCGCAGTTCGGCGGGGTTCGCGCGGCCGGGGATGCCGAACAGCCGAACCCACAGGTGCCCTTTGAGCTCGATCTCGCCGGGGTTCAGTAGCCGCGCCCGCTCGTAGACCTCGTGGGAGGCGATGGCCTGGTCGCGGGTGATGAACTGCAATTTTCCGTCGGGGACTGGCCCTGCCCATCCGGTGCGCTTGGGGTTGATACTGAAATCGGTACGCCGAGTGGATGGCGCGAAGCCGAAGCGCTCGTAGATGGTGGCCTCGGATGCGGTGAGGATCGCGACCGGAACGCCGAGCTTCGCCGCAGTGCGCAGCTCGGCCTCCATGATGTTCCGAGCGATCCCGCGGCGGCGATGCGTGGGCGCCACGGTAACGGTGCTGATGGCCCAGCTCGGGATGCTGACGCGCCCCGGAAGGGTCAGCGCGGTGATCCAGGCGCTGGATGTCGCGACCGGTGTCACGGCGTCGGCGGCCTGGTCGTCCCAGATGCCGACCAGTCGCCGGTCGCTCATGGCCTCGACGCGATCGGTGAGCGTTGCCTCTTCCGGCGCTGGTCCCAGGAAGCCTCGCGCCATGGCCTGGAACCACGCCGGGAAGCCCTCGTCGGCTGATTTCAGTACGTCGAACCGCAGCCCCTGCGCGGCCAGCTTCTTCGCGGATTCGGGGTCAATTGGTGTGTCGAGAACGTCGTCGCCCATGCCTCCAACCTATCGACCCCCGCCGACCCCGGTCGAGCCACTTCGCTAGTCGAGTAGCCCGCTCTGTCGCGCGTGTCGAGACCCGGAGCCCGGTGGTCGAGTGGCCCGCTCTGTCGCGCGTATCGAGACCCTGCGCCCGGTGGTCGAGTAGCCGCGCGAGGAACGAGCCGGCGTATCGAGACCCTCGGCCCCAAAAGCAACCCCACGAGATTCCCGTCACGGCCTGCCACGATAAAAGGGTGCCCACCGCAAAGAAATCCACCGCCAAGACCACCGTCTCCCGCACCCGTCTCCTGGTCATGCTGGCCGCGGGCATCCTTGCCGCCCTCGCAGCGGGTTTCACCGCTGGCTGGCAGTACGCTCCGACGATCGGCTGGGCGGTGGCGTGCATCGTCTACATCTCGTGGGTGTGGGGCACGATCGCGCGTCTCGACGACAAGGCCACGGAGGAGCGCGCCAAGCGCGAGGATGCGACGAGCAAGGTCTCCGAGCTGCTCACCCTGCTGGCCAGCGTTTTCAGCCTCGTCGCCGTGGTCGTGCTCATCCTCGCCGCCAAGAATGCGCACGGAATCACTGCCGTGCTCGTGCCCCTACTCGCCCTGTTCAGCGTCGCGCTGTCGTGGGGGCTCGTGCACACGCTCTTCACCCTGCGCTACGCCCGCCTCTACTTCACCGGCACCCGCGGCGGGATCAACTTCAACGAGAACGAGGTTCCGCGTTTCGTCGATTTCGCCTATCTCGCGTTCACGATCGGCATGACCTACCAGGTCTCTGACACCAACCTCGAGCAGTTCGCGATTCGATCCCTCGCTCTTCGCCAGGGTCTCCTGTCGTACCTGTTCGGCGCGGTCATTCTCGCAGCCACCATCAACCTCGTGGCCGGCCTCGCCTGATTCACCGGTGGTCGAGTAGCGCGCTCAGGCACGCGTATCGAGACCCCTCCTGCCGAAACCGCGCCCCGCGAGACAATGACTCATGACCCTCCGCGACGACATCCGGGATCTTCTGACGTTCCGCGAGTCTCCGGTGCGCTGGCCGATCGCGGTCGGCGCGGGTCTCGCAATCGGTGTGCCAATCGCGATCCTCACCCTGCTCGGCCAACCCCAGCTCGGCCTGATCGCCTCGACCGGAGGCTTCACGGCCCTCTACTTGTCGAACCGCAGCCGCCGCGAGCGCGCCGTGCTGCTGCCGGTCATCGCGCTCGGCCTGGTCGTCGCCGCGGCGATCGGTGCCGTCGTCTCATGGTCGATCGTGCTCAGCCTCGTCACCCTGCTGGTGCTCACCGTCGTCGGCTCGATCATCCTGCTCGGCTTCGGCGCTGGTCCGCCCGGCGGACTCTTCTTCATGCTCGTGGCCGGCGCATCCATCCGGCTGACGGCCCCGCCGAAGCTCGACGGCGTCGGCCTGTCGGGAGGCCTGGTCGCCGGCATGGTTGCGGTCGGCGCCGCGATCGCGTACCTGATCGTGATCGCGCCGCTACTGGTGCCGTCGGTTCGACATCGCGATTTGGATGCTCACCGAAACCGCCAGCGCTTCAGGTTCGATCTCAGCGGCGACACTCGCGTGATCATCATCCGCCTCGCCATAGCGTCAGCCATCGCGGTCGCCGTCTCGTCCCCGCTCGGAGTTCACCGCACCTACTGGGTTCTCCTCACCGTCATTGCGATCCTGCAGAACGGGCGCCGCCTTCGCCTCACCGCGCTTCGCGGCGTCCATCGTGTCGTTGGCACAATCATCGGACTTGGCCTGTTCGCGCTGGTTCTGCTCTGGGGCCCGAAGGGCCTCTGGCTCGCGCTGCTGCTCGCGGCGCTGCAGTTCATCGTGGAGCTGGTGGTGATCCGCAACTACGGTCTTGCCCTCATTTTCATCACCCCGCTCGCCCTCACGATCGCGTCGCAGGGCGACCCCGGCGATATCGGCACTGTCGTCGCCACCCGCGTTGTCGACACTCTGCTGGGTGCCGCAATTGCGATGCTGGTGCTGCTTGGTGCCCTGCTTCTGCGGCGATACATGCCCGGCACCTACAAGCGCACCGAGGGCTGATTCGCTGCCAACCTGTGTATTTCACAGACTCCGGCGCTACCGTCGAAGATGAGCAAAATCACTGGAACAGAAGAAACGACGTCCGCCGTCGCGCTCACTGCCAAGCAACGTGAGCTCGTATTTCTCTACGTCGGCGGGCTTACTCCCAAGGAAGTCGCCTACGAGACGCACCTCACTCTCGGCGCAGTCGACTCTCAGCTCAGCGCGGTCAAAACCAAGTACCGGGATGTTGGACGCGACGCACACATCCGGGCGAACATGCGCGAGTGCCTGATCGCCGATGGTTACCTGTCGGCGGAGGGACAACCGGTCGATTCGCCGAGTGAGCGACGCAAACTCCTGCCGAGCCGGGCGGAGCGATTCGGCAATCCGGTCATCCCGTCCCGCTCGATCAAGATCGACGCGATGACGCATCGGATGATCGACCTGGCCGCACGGACCCTCGGAAAGTCGAAGACGGAAGTAGTGCAGTGCGCCGTCAGCGACTATGTCTTCGCCAATCACTTGGAAAATCGCTAGCTGGTTACGTGCCAGGGTCGATCTATTGCGCCGGGATCGGACCAATCCAGGTTCGGATATCGGGAGAAGCCTCGGTCGGCTGTGGCGAGTCGCGCGCCGTTCGAGACCGCAACTGCGGCCAGGTACGCATCCGGCACGACTGCGCCTTTGATGCCAGTGTCTTGCGCCCGATTCCTGTGGAGCCCCACCCGTAGCCAGTTGCCCTGTGGATTGTTGTCCGACCAAAAGCAGAGTAACGGCTACGATATATATCAGGATCTATTCGCGTATATACGGAGGTTGGGATGACAAAGCGACTCGTGGATATCGACGATGCGGAACTTCGTCAAGCGCAAACTGTCGGCAACTACGCGACCATCAAGCAGACCGTTTCAGCCGGCCTTCGAGAGTTGGCGGCCGCGGAGGCGCGCAGACGAGAAATCGTCTGGCTGACCGCAGGCTCAATGTCCGAGTTCGCGGATGGCCCTCTCCGAGCTGATGCATGGCGGTAGTCGCCGCGGTGCTGATCGACACCAGCGCGGCCGCCCGAATGGTGCATCCGGAGGTTGCTGCAGTGGTGGCACCGCTCATCGCGAGTGCGTTGGTGGGCACCTGCGCGGCGCTCGACTTTGAGGCGCTCTACAGTTCACGTAGCAGGGTTGAATATGAGGCGGTCCGTTCAAATCGGGCAGTCGCATACGAATACTTGCCAACGAACGATGTCGATTGGATGCGGGCCCTCGACGTTCAGCGCGCGCTCGCTGCCAGATCGCAAGTGAGAGCTGTGGGTTTGCCCGACCTGTTGATCGCGGCGGTTGCCGAACGCGAACGCGTTACTGTCCTGCACTATGACGCAGATTTTGACATCATCGCTGCGGTCACTGGCCAGCCGACCAGGTGGGTGGTGCCCCGCGGGACTTTGTGAATTCGACGCGGCGAGCGCCGGGACCAGTGGCAGCTGAATAGGCCTGTGCGCAGAGCGAGGCCAGGCGTATCGAAACCCCCCTGCGGGACAATAGAGCGTGGCCCTTCGCGACGACATCCGCGACCTGTTCACGTTCCGGGAGTCACCGTGCGCTGGCCGATCGCGGTTTTTGCGGCGCGCAGGCGCTCCCATTGGTCGCCCATTGCGGGATGCCAGGGTGCGTGCGCGTCGATGATGTCGGCGGAGTTGCCCCGAAAGACGACCTCAACCCGCAATTTGTCACTCTGTTCGACAGGCGTGCGCTCGTCGCACCACTTCGTGATGCGTTGCTTGTCGGTGTCAGAGATCGCCACGACAGGAGGGTACCGATTCTCCCGAGGCCCCGTCCAGCCGGCCGCTGGTCGAGTGGCGCCTATGGAGGGCGTATCGAGGCCCGGCGCTGCAATAACTAACTGACGTCGTCCCCGCCCTCGAGGTACGGCCCGTCGCTCTCCGTGATGTCGATGCCCTCCTCGCCGATACCCTCGGCAGCGCCGGCATCCCGCGGTCCTTCGCGCAGCAGGTCTTCGTGGTCCTGCTTCTTCTCGGGTGTCACGATCTGGGGAGTGCGCACCGCCTCGACTTCGTTGCCGTTCACGGACTCGATCTCGTCATCGCCGGTCATGCTCATGTTGTCTCCTCGTCGTTGATCTCAGTCTGGGCCGCCTGGTCCGCTCGGTTCGTCCGCCAGCGGTGGCGAATCCTCAAATACTTCGTCGCCTCGAAGATCGGATGCGTCGAGCGGCGCGAAGTCCTCGCGGTCGTTGTCCGACGAAATCAGCTCGTCGTCGTCTCGTGGGTCGCTCATCCCGCATCCTCAGCTTTCGTCCGATGCCTCTTCGGAGTCTTCCGCGTCGTGCGATGGGACGCCGGCGATGTGGGTGAGGCCGATCACTTTGGCTTCGACATCCGAAGGCGTATCGCCGACCTCGACGGATGCGACATCCGCTTCGGCCGTTTCTTTGGCTCGTTCGACGAAGCTCTGGTCTTTGTCGCTCATGGGCGCGCTCCTCACGTTGTGGATGCCTCCAGCCAACGCCTCGACGCCGGCTTGTTCAACCCCTTGTGGATGGTCGCCGCTATCGTTGTGGCCATGACGCCGACGGAGCTCAAAGACTTCTGCCTGTCGCTCGAGCAGTCGTTCGAGTCGTTCCCGTTCGGCGAGGAGACGTCGGTGTTCAAGGTGAGCGGCAACGGCAAGGTTTTCGCGATCTCGGACTTCGAGGCGAACCCGTTCCGGGTCTCGCTCAAGGTCGACCCCGAGGACAGCATCGCCCTTCGTGCCGAGTTCCCCGGCATCATCCCGGGCTACCACCTCAACAAGAAGCACTGGATCACGGTCGACTGCACCGGCCCCGTTCCCGACGACCTCATAGAAGACCTGCTCCGCGGTAGCCACGACCTGGTTCGTCCTCGCCGCCCCCGCAAGCCCACCCAACCGCCGGTGGTCGAGTAGCACTTTTCCGGTGGTCGAGTAGCACTTTTCCGGTGGTCGAGTAGCACGAGCCGACGAAGGAGGCCCGGGCGTATCGAGACCCGACGTCAGCGCGCGCCGAGCGCCTCCAACGACACCTCAACCGCAATAGTCAAAGCTCGCGCAATTTCCTCGACCTCGAGAAACGGATGTGCCGTCCCCAACGCCAACGCGGGCGAGCACGGCACATGCACAAACCCCGCCGTGATCCCTGTCCCTTCAACCGCTCGCATCGTCGAGTACATCAACGAGTTGCACACATACGTCCCGGCCGAGTCCGACACCCTGCTCGGGATGCCCGCCTCCCGTATCCGCTCCGCGATCTCCTTCACCGGCAGCCCGCTGAAATACGCCGCCGGCCCTGCGACCTCGATCGCCCGATCAATTGGCTGATCCCCGTCGTTGTCCGGGATGCGCGCATCCTGAACATTGATCGCCACGCGCTCGGGCGTCACCGCGTCGCGCCCATCCGCCAGCCCCACGCCGATCACCAGGTCGGGGGAGTGCCGCTCGATCAACTCGCGCATCAACACGGATGCCTCGGCAAACGTCACCGGCAGCAACTCGATCACGAGCTCCGCGTCGCCCGACCAGGCTTGCGCGACGCGTTCGACGGCATCCCAAGAGGAATTACTCGCGGCACCCGCAAACGGTTCGAACCCCGTCAGCAGCACCGTCGTCATGCGGCCAGCCTAAGCGGCGCGAATCTCTTCGACATTGCCGCGCAGCTCGAGGTCGATCGATTCCGACGAGGTCGCCTCGCTCCATATTCGTCACATTCGTTCCATATTCGTCACATTCGTGTCAAAATGGGCTCATGAACCTAAGCGAACCGCTCGACGGGCTGACAACCGTCGTTGAGGCCGCGGTCCTCCGTGTGCTCGCTCGCACGGACGTCGGCTTCTCAGGTCGACAGGTGCACGGCTTGGCGAGCGTCGGGTCCACTTCGAGTGTGCATCGCGCCCTGACCGGTTTCGTGAACTTGGGGCTGGTGTCGGCCGAGCCGCGACCGCCTTCGATTGTTTATCGAATTAATCGCCAGCATGCGCTGTGGCCCGTAATCGAGCTCGCGCTCACCGCACGCAACAGGGTGATCGACAGTATTCGCGAGTTTTGCGCCAACGACTTTCCCAGAAGTCTCGATGTCTCGGTAGTTCTCTATGGTTCGGTTGCACGCCGTGACTCGACGCGCGACTCCGACGTCGATCTTTTCGCCGTATATCCGGACGACGTCGACGAAGACTCAGTCATCGATTTCAACTTTCACCTGCGTGCGCAAATAGAGCAGCTGACGGGTAACCGCGCACAGATCGTCTCCATGAGTCGCACCTACATAGCCGAGCGTGTTGACGGCGGCGATCCTCTGGTGACCAACGTTTTGGCTGACGGGATCCTGCTCCACGGGCGATCGCTCATGCCAACACAGCGGGCGCGTGCTTCGTGAACCCACGCGTGAGTGCGCGACGGCAGTCAATGGATGCCGCTGCGGTCCGAATTCGACTTCGAGACGCGCAGACCCGCCTGCAATCGGCGGAGTTGCAATTGAGCGGGGATAGCCCGCACGAGTGGAAGCATGCCGCCGAGATCGCGGTCAGCACAGGAATCGCGGCAAGCGATGCCATCTGCGGACATGTGCTCGGTTACAAGCTGAGCGGAGACTCACACACCGAGGCGGTCGCGGCGCTGCGTTCGGTATCGGATGCCACAACTTCGAAGCACCTCGACGCCCTGCTCGCAGCAAAGAGTGCTCAGTCGTACGGCGACCGCCTGCCCACGCGTACGGAGGCCGAACGCCTCGTGGTTCATGCGACGCGCTTGGTTGACGCGGCCGAGCGTTCACTTCAAGGCTGAATCGCGGCCCCTACCGCCCCAGCCTAAGCGGCGATAAGCTCTTCAACCTTGGCGCGCAGTTCGGCGTCACTCGGCTCGGTGAAGTGGGTGCCGTCGGAGAAGGCGACCACCGGGATGTTGGTGCGTCCGCTGATACCGCGTGCGACATCCGCCGCCTCGACGTTGACCTCGAGGTCGATGTATTCGTAGTCGACGCCCATGCTGTCAAGCAGCTTCTTGGACCGTCGGCAGT